>Ga0208428_1000089_pt1 | contig 41052 bp, 11 predicted proteins | sample DEB08_DNA_11_FD_184535 | JGI IMG/M metagenome (GOLD analysis project Ga0208428, IMG submission 184535) | Aqueous microbial communities from the Delaware River and Bay under freshwater to marine salinity gradient to study organic matter... | ecosystem: Environmental > Aquatic > Marine > Coastal ... | reverse complement strand
TCATTTAAATCAAAGCACGGCAGGAACTAATGAAGTATTAAGTTGGGATGGTTCTGATTATGCTTGGGTTGCTCAAAGCGGTGGCGGTTCTTCAACACTAGCCGCTTTAACTGAAGTTAATACAGCAGATCTTGATGTTCATGATATGGCATATCCTGCTACAACAGTTCATGTCTTAACACCAAATGGTTCAAGCGCATATCGTTCAGATCATTATGGCACAACAGATAATCCAACACTATATGTTAATGCAGGTGAAACAATTGCTTTTGATTTAACAGGTGTTACCAGTTCGCATCCATTTGAAATTCGTTCAGATGCAAGTACTGCATATAATACAGGACTTGTTCATATCGCTCCTGATGGGACTAGGACAACAGGTTCAAACGCACAAGGCAAAACATCAGGTGTTTTATATTGGAAAGTACCTGGCGATATAAGTGGAACATATAAGTATATTTGTACTGTTCATAGTTCAATGATTGGTGATATTGTAATTGCTGACCCATCAGCAAGTGGTGGCGGCGGTTCATTACCAACAAGAACAACAAAGACCACAGTAACAGCAGGTATGACCGCTGACCAAAATGCAAATATTATAATTGATGGTTTCAAATCATTTGCGTTAATGAAAATTGCTACGACTCACGCAGCCTGGGTAAGGTTATATGTTGATACTGCTTCAAGAACAGCAGATTCTTCAAGAACTGAATTAACAGATCCTGCTCCTGACGCAGGTGTGATTGCTGAAGTTATTACAACAGGTGCTGAAACAGTTAAGTTTGGTCCTGCAGTTTTAGGTTGGTTAGAATCAGGAAATCAAATTATAGCAGCGGTTAAAAATAAGTCAGGTGCAACAAATAATGTCGGTGTAACTTTAACTCTTATGCAATTAGAGGCTTAATTTAAATGAAAGAATATATGGTCACCCTTTATCGTCGAGAAGACTTGGATGATTTCTATAATGATATGGAAACTCCAGGAGGTGACTTATACATTCCTGATAGAGCAGTTGATTTACAATTAAGAAGACAAATCAGTCGAGTCACAAACTATATGCTGACTCCTGAAGAAGCTGAAAAATTAAAAGAAGACCCAAGAGTAAGAGATGTTGAAGATAAAGAACTCTTTGATTTAATTACTTGGGAAGCTGAAGGTTACGAAGATAACGGAACTTGGAGAAGAAATGGTAGTTTTTTTCCTTTTGCATCTGAAAAAAATTGGGGAATACTTAGACATACTGTGGCAGCTAATCCTGACGGAGATTGGGGAAGGGATGATGAATGGGATAAGACAGCGGATGTTACAATTACAGCATCAGGAAAAAATGTTGATGTATTAATTGTTGATGGGTCAATCGTAACCGCAGCACAAAGTCACCCAGAGTTTGCTCAGATAAATACTGTTTCAGATTATGTTGACACGACTTTAGCAAGTAATAGTTCAAATGGTGCAGTATTTGATAGACAAATAACAGCTCGTGGTTTAAAGATGGTTGTTGCCGGCGCAGTTGGAGGACAAACCGCAGTACCTGATATGTGGGCAGAAAAAACTGCCAAAATGGTAACATTGTTAATTGACCCAACATATCCTCTTATTAATGTAGACCATCAAATCAATTTAATTAAAACATTACAAGGCGCTACAGGAACTATACACGCAGGACTTCCTGCCGTTCAAAGAATTGCATACGGTGGTGGTTCTGAATATAGTCCAAACTTTTTAACAGATGTAGGCGCTGCACAGTATGCAGGATACGTAGATTTTTTAGATAACCACGTACATAACGATATGGTTTGGTATGCTAATATTAGCGGGCCAAGCCCGTCGGTTGGTGATAGAGATATTGAAGAACTTGTAGAACATCTTATGCACACAATACATTTGTTTGGTATTATGGGTGCGGTGCCGGGATCTGAAACAGCTGTGAATTGGTTAGCAACTAATAATGTTAATTGGCAAACAACAGAATTGCACCTTGCTATGAAAGAAGCTATTGATGGCGGATTTTTTGACCCGTCTGGTTATGCATCCGATTGGGCAACAGTGGATGAGGCAGCTGAGGTAGCTTATAAAGAATATATGTATTTGATTAACTGGTCAATGTGGGATATGAGTACTTTTTGGGATGGCGGATCACTGTCACCGGAATGGTCTGACTCAGTAAAAACTCCATCTGGAATGTTAACTAATAATCCAAAAGGGTACGCCCTATTTAAATCATATTTTGAACCAGTGTTAAGTAAACCAGACTTTGATGTTTTAAGAGATATTTTTAGGGATAATGATCTTGGTCCTTCATATTATACACCAGCATCAAACGGTGCTCCAAGAATAAAGCAGTTTAATTGGTTCTCTCTTACGAATCAATTAGGATTAGGTTCAAACGGTACTTATGATTATACGACGGTAGGAACCACTAGTGATAGTGCTCATGGTTGTCATGTTGCTGGGACAGTCGCAGGTAATACAAAAGGTTGGGCAAGAGATGCAAATATTTACAACATAGAATTTTATTATGCTAATGCGGTTAACCAAGTTGTTAATAGTTCTCCTCTTACTCCTTCAACACTTTGGGATTATATTCGTGAATGGCATAATACAAAGCCAATTAATCCAGTAACAGGAAGAAGAAATCCTACAATATCTAATCACAGTTATGGTAGTACATATACAAAAGATACATTAATTACAAATGGAAGTTATGATAGTTTAGGAGCACTAAATTTTAGAGGTACTTTATTTAATGCCTATGGAGATTTTGGTCGAGGCTTAACCGATGCTGAATTGGAAGCAAGAGGAGTTAATGTACCAGCAAATGGAAATTGGAAAATAAGTGCATACTCAACAAGTTTACAATCTGATATAGAAGATGCAATTGATGATGGAATTATGGTATGCATATCATCAGGAAACCATTATCAAAAGAGTACAATAACAGGTGACCAAGATTTTGGTAATCTTGCTTATTTAGAACAAGGCGGGAGTTTCGTGGCAAGTTTCTATACTAATCGTGGAGATGGAAGCGCTTCAGCTGATAATAGAGCGTTAGTTGTAGGAAACCTTTACGACGAAAGCGATGATAAAAAATCTCCTTCATCTGTTTGTGGAAATATAGTTGATATTCATGCAGCAGGTTCAGGTATTGTAAGTTCAGTATATGGAACAGGTAATGTACAGGATAGCAGAAACAATAGTTTTTATTTTTCAAAGTATTCAGGAACAAGTATGGCGTCTCCTCAAGTATCAGGAGTACTTGCTTTACTTGCAGAGAGTAATCCTAGTTTAACACAAGCAGATGCAAATGATTGGTTAAACAAAAATGGAACTGACGATCTTATGCAAGATACAGGAACTGATGATTGTACTGACTTTGAAAGTTTACAAGGAGCAGCAAATAAAATTTTAAGGTGGATAAACCAAAGACCTGAAACCGGTAATAGTTTTCCAAAAATTAATATAAAGGCACGACCTAACTCAGGAAGATCTTGGCCTAGACCAAGAATAAGAGTTAGAGGTTAGAAACCAGTAATAAATAAACAAATAATATAGAAGAGCGATAGTAACATTATGGCAGAAATCCTAACAAACAATTTTAAAAGCGATGTAAATAAAATTTTTATCGCTGACGCAAAAGCGAACGACAATTATTATATGTTTGTTTCGAGCATTGGAACATTCAACCCAGTCGACTCTGCCGTTTCGCAAAACGAGTTCTTAGAGAATACACTCTTCGCGAAACGAATTGATAATGCAGATATCAATTTTATGATAAAGTATTATCCTTGGCAAAGAGGTGTAGTATATACACAATATGATGATACTGTTGATTTAGCTGGAACAAACTTTTATGCAGTTGTTGGACCTAACGATAATGACACGGGCGATTATCGAGTTTATAAATGTTTAAATAATGGCTCAGGTGCAACCGCAGAATCTCCACCAACTTTTGATACTGCTAACTTAAATCAAATATATGAAACTGCAGACGGTTATACATGGAAGTACATGTATCGTTTAACAACATTACAGTTTGAAGGTTATAACGCTTTAGGTTATATTCCAATTGACCCAGCAGCAGTCATTGAACCAAATTCAGTTTACGGTGGTGGTATTTCTGATATACAAGTTGCGAATCCAATTGCTAACCAAGGTTATCAAATTAAGTTTGGAGTTATGGATTATATCTTCGGTCGAGTAGGTGGTGTTAATAATCACGGTGAAGTTTCAGTTAGTTTAGATCCTGTAAATAATGATTTTTCTTCAATTGACAACTACTATGTTGGTCAATATCTTTATATTACAAACCCAAGCTCAAGTGTTACGAATTTATTTAAAATAGATTATTATAAATTTAATACTTCTTCTGGTAAAGCAGAAATAAGAGTAGGACCTGAACTTTCAAATCCAAACAGAGGAAATGTTGAAGGTGCAACTCAAGCTGACCCAGTTGTTATTACATCAGCAGGTCATAATCTTGTAGCAAGACAACCTATACGTTTTAGAAACGTTGGCGGTATGGTAGAATTAAATGATGATGACGGTGACGGAAATCCAGTTTATTATGTTGTACCAATCGACGAAGATACGTTTTCTCTTAGGACAAATACTTCACTATCAGAAAACTTGGACGGTACCGCGTTTACTGCATTTACATCAGGAGGAACTTGGGAAGCTGATAAAGATTTAGTCACTGCAGGAGTTAAAGTAAATGGTCCTGCTAATATTATTCCTAGAATTGATATTAAAGGAGATGGTCTCGGAGCTGTAGCAATACCTAATTTAAATGACGATACAATAGAATCAGTCACTGTATTAAATAAAGGTTCAGGATATACAAATGTAACTGCCAGTGTTGTTGACCCTATAGTCGACTTTAATCCTGATGACCCAACAACGACAGATGTAAGATGTGTGATAAAACCAGTCATTGAACCTAAAGGTGGACACGGATATAATTTAATTGATGAACTCAAATGTAAACATTTTGGAATGTATGCATATATTACTGCAGAAGATAATACAAAGATAGGTGATGTAAATACCTATGGATCTTTAGGTATTGTAAGAACTCCGTCCTTTAGGGATGTTGGTGCAGGTACATGGAGAAGCGGACAGGCAAATACAGCAGTTATACCTGATGTGTTTGATAATAGGATAGCGGTCACAACAGATGATTATGGAAGCCTAACAGCAAATAGTATCGTAACACAAGTTGATGGAAGTAACGAAATTACATTTACTGCCCAAGTACATGAAATTGATGATACATCAAATACTGTTTTCTTAGCAGAATATATGGGTCCTAATCAAAATAATCTCTTAGTTGGGAATGGAGATACATCATTTAACCCTAATCTTCAAATTGTCTCAGATACAGGTCAGAGAATCACAATAAATAATCCAGTAGCAGATAATATTGTATACTCAGATTATATACAAAGAACGGGTGAAGTATACTTCATGGAAGATTTCTTCCCATTAGCAAGAACCGACTTATCAAGAGAAGAATTTAAGTTTGTATTGGAATTTTAAGGAACATAAGCAAAGATGCCTATTAATAAAAATTTAAACATTGCTCCATACTTCGATGACTACGATGTTGAGAAGCAATTTTACAGAGTCATGTTCAAACCTGGGTATGCTATTCAGGCAAGAGAGCTTACTCAATTACAAACTATTCTCCAGGGTCAGGTCGAGGCATTTGGCGATAACATATTTAAAGAAGGTTCAATTGTAAAAGGATGTAACTTTACTGAACTCGACGATCTTCAGTTTGTAAAAGTAAATGACGGTCCTACAGGATTTAATGCAGAGGCATACATTAGTGGACCTGCAGTAGAAAGTATTCAAGGTCAAGATGTTGAACTTGATTATGTTTATGAAGTTGTTGGACAAACAACTGGATTAAGAGCAGAAATTGTTCAGGCTTCAATAGGTTTCCAAACAAGACCACCAGATTTAAATACATTTTATATTAACTACTTAAATACAACTTCATTAGCAACTCAATTCCAAGCTGGTGAAAACCTTGTTATTAATCGACACAAATATTTAAGAGGAACAACAACAGGTACTTTAACAAGTGAAGCTGTTATTACTTCAGGACTTGCAGTAAGTGCAGGTGTATCAACACCACATGTTGGTAAGTCTTTCGGTATTGAATCTGCTCCTGGTATTATATTCCAAAAAGGTAATTTTATATTCGTTTCAGAACAAAGAATCGTTGTTGAGAAATATAATAACTTACCTGATGGAAAGTCTGTTGGTTATCAAGTAGATGAATCTTTAGTTAATGCGTTACAAGATGCAAGTCTTTATGATAATGCAAACGGTTCTAAAAATGAAAATGCTCCAGGCGCCGACAGATTAAAATTAGTACCAAGATTGGTTGTTATAGAAACCGCCACAAAAACTTCAGACTTCTTTACGTTAGTTCGTTATCAAAATGGTAATGCAATTACTGTTCGTGACGTTTCACAATACAATGTATTAGGTGAAGAACTTGCTCGAAGAACATATGAAGAATCAGGAAACTATGTTTTAGAACAATTCCCATTAAGCACGGATGATCGTATTCCAGCAGGTGAAGCAAATACACAGGTTCAAGTTGTCATTGGACCAGGAACCGCATATGTAAAAGGTTATCGAGTAGAGAATTCTGCTGACCGAGCATTTACTGTTGACCAAATTACAGGCACAGAAGAAATTACAAACCAAAATGTTTCAATGGAATATGGAAACTATTTTGAAGTAACAGGTGGAGATGGTGGTTCAGGGTGGAATGGAAGATTAGATATTGATATATCAGACCCACCAGCAATTGCACAAACTTCAGCAGCAGCAACAGTAGGTAGTATCACAATACATAATATTACTCCTACTCGAGTATATGCTCATTCATCTGCATATACAGGTGCTGTAGCAATTACTGATATGGATAGAATTAATGATGGGAATGGTTATGTACAACTTCAACCTACATCAAGCGGTGCACCATTAATTAAAGAAACAAATAAAAAGGCACTTGTATTTGACACAGGTGTAAATGGTTTATTTGGAACAAACAATACATTAGTTCCTGTAAGGGCTCAAGTGGCTGCTACGCATACAAACGGAACAATTACTTTAACTGCTAACCCAGGTGAAGATTTTAATTGTCTTAACGATGATATGTTAGTTGTTGATAGTACTTCAGTTCAGCAATCTATCACAAGTTATTCAACATCACTAAATAATTCTCAGCTTGATATTCAAATTTCTAGTGGATCTGCTACTAACGTAACAGTTTATTATAATAAGAGATTAATTGGTTCGTCAGACGGAATTGACCCATATAACAAAGTTGTAAGAAGTCCTTATATTAAATTCAATTATGCAGGTGGAACAACCAAGTATAGTTTAGGATTCCCTGATGTCTTCGATATTATTAGTATCGTTGATTCTACGGGCGAAGATTATTCAAATAGCTTTAGATTAAAACCAAATCAAAAAGATACATATTACGATATATCTTATTTAGAATATATTGAAGGAAGACCTGAACCAACAGGACAAATGACAGTTCAGTTAAAAGTATTTGAAGTAAATACCTCAACTGGTGAATACTTCTTTACAATTAACAGTTATCCTAATTCATTAGAAGGTTGGGAAATTCCTTCTTATGTATCTTCTTCAGGAACTGTTTATAATTTAAGAGATTGCTTTGACTTCAGAGCTTACAACGCAAAAGATACAAATGCAGATTATAATAATGTATCTGCAGGTTCAGCACCTGTTATAACAGCAACAGTTGGAACTTATGGAATAGATTTTTCAACTTACGGTGCACCTTTAATTCCTGCAGCTCAACAATCTTTACAAACAGATTTAGAATATTACTTAACAAGAATAGATACGCTTGCTTGTGATTCATACGGAAATATTAGTTTAATCAAAGGTGAAGAAGATAGAAATGCAGTTCCACCAAGATTAGGAACAGACAAGCTTGCGATTGCACATGTTGAAATTCCAACATACCCTGCACTATCTAAGAAACAAGCTGAGGTTCTTCGTAAGTCTGATTACGCAATACGACCAAGAGCAACTGGTATTAAAGCTTACACAATGAAAGATATGCACAATCTTGAGAAGAAGATTGATAATATGGCGTATTATATTTCATTGAACCAATTGGAATCTGAAACTTCAAATTTAGTTATCAGAGACGAACAAGGTTTAAATAGATTTAAGAACGGATTTATTGTTGACCCATTTAATGATTTAACATTATCTGAAATAACGCATCCACAATTTAATGCTGCAGTACCATTTAATCAAAAGATTTTAACACCGTCACTAAAAACATTCGCATTAGATTTAGTCTATGATTCTTCAACAGGTTCTTCTATATTCCCGAACTCTGATGAAGGACAGGCAGCAACAGTTGGAAGAAATTCTAATGTTTCTATTATTTCACAACCTTACGCTTCTAATTTTAGAAACTGTGTTTCTAATTTTTACAAGTATGTTGGTGATGGAATTATATCTCCACCTTATGATGCTGCTTACGACACAACAGTTAACCCTGCTTCTATTGATATTGATTTAACTACTCCTTTCCAAGAGTTTGTTGATAGTATTCAATCGTTCTTGCCTATGACTGACACATCGGTGTCAACAGTATTTGAAAGAGACCCAGGTCGACGAGGCCGTCGTGGTGCAGGTACACAAACTCAAACAATCACTACAAGAACAAGTGAAATTGTAATTGATAACAGTACAACAACAGAACAGTTTGTTGGAGAATTTGTTTCTGACTTTAGATTCCAACCGTTTATGGCGGCAAGAGATATTAAAGTGTATATGTCAGGATTAAGACCTAACCAAAGACATTACTTCTTCTTTGATGGAATTGATGTAAATGCTCATGTTATGCCAGGTTCAGTTACTGCTGATTCTGTAGGAGATGTTCAAAGATTTGGTGAAAAAGGTGCCGCAGTATCAACAGATGCAAATGGTGTATTGAGAGCGGTCTTTGCCTTACCACCTGAAACATTCTATGTAGGTGATAGAGTATTAGAAATTGTCGACGTGAATCAATATGAAAGTATTGATTCTGGTTCAACCTCAAAAGGATTCGTTACTTACCGTGCATACAACTTCAGTGTTGAAAAGACAAGTTTAACAACATCTACAAGAGCACCAAACTTTGATGTAAATACAACAACGTCAGTACGAAATGTTGCTCGACGTATTCGAGGTCGTGATCCACTTGCACAAACATTCTTTGTTAAGAAAGGTATGGGACAAGGTTCAAATTCAGTTTACTTATCTGATGTTGATATTTACTTTAAACGTAAGCCTTCTCAAACTGCAGCAGGTTCAAACGCAAATGCTGCATTGAATGGTGTTAGTGTTCAAATCCGAGAAGTAATAAACGGTTATCCAACAAATCAAATTTTACCTTTCGCAAATGTTCATAAGTTACCTGCTTCGGTATTTACTTCTGAAGATGCTTCGGTAGCAACCAAGTTTACATTTGATGCACCAGTTAGATTAGATATTGAAAAAGAATACGCAATTGTGATTCAGCCTGATGCATCAGATCCAAATTACTTAGTATATACTTCTAAAGTTGGTGGTACTGATTTAACTCCAGGTGATACACAAGGTTCTGCGATTGTTCAGGATTGGGGTGACGGTGTTCTATTTACTTCAACAAATAACTCTGCTTGGAAATCTTATCAAGATGAAGATATTAAGTTTACTGTAAATAGACATAACTTTAATTCTTCGTCAGGTACTGTAAAATTAACAAATAACAAAAACGAATTCTTTACAGTAAATAATATCACCGGAAGATTTACAGCAGGTGAAACAATTTATCAAGCAAAAGGAACAAGTGCAACAGTTGGATTAACAAATAATAGTAAAACAGTTACAGGTACTGCCTTATCAAGTGTATACAATGAAGGTGACTTCATGATGATTGAAGGTGGTAATCCAGTTGTGAAAGGATTATATAAAGTTGTCACAATTGTAAATGCTGATACATTAACTCTTGATAGACCTTGGCCAATTACAACAGGTTCAGCAAATGCAACTCCTGTCGTAACTGGTGATTTGTGTTTCTATGATTTAAGAAATCCTTTTGAAATGCATTTGGAAAATTCATCTATAAGTTCAGCAAGAGTATTTACGTTAAGTAATCCTGCTGATAATACTACAGCAATTTATGGTATTGATAGTGGTTCATCTGCAGATATTGCATCAATTGATAATATCAACTTAAGTTATATTCAACCAATGATTATGCAAGCATCCGATGATGTTTCAAAGACTACATTAAGCGGAGAGTTTGTATCTCCTTCTAATGTAAATACATCATACACAATGCCGATGAAGTTTAATGATAATAATCACTTCAGTAAAAATGGTGTTGTAATATACAGTATGTCTAATGATCCTTCAAGAACAAAAGTATTTAATATAAATGTCGGTCTTGAAAATGGAAGTAATGTAACTTCTACACCTTTTGTTGATATTGAAGCATCTAAGCTAATTGCATATCAACACAAGATTACTAACAGTGCTGATACGACGGCAAAATATATTAGTAAGACGATTGAGTTATCTGAAGATCTTGATGCTGAAGATTTCAATTTAATTCTTACAGCTTATCGACCAACAGGAACAGATATTAAAGTTTATATTAAAGCTCAGAATGCTTATGATAATGATGAGTTTGATAACTTAGGATGGACTGAGTTAGAATTATTTGAAGGTGTAGGTACTTATTCAACAATTACAAACTTACAAGATTACAGAGAACTTAAATTTAGAATTAATAAAACAAATAAAACTGGAGGCCTTGCTGCTAATCCGTTTACTTATACTTCACAGGGTGGTGTATTTGAAGGATTTAAGAGATTCCAAATTCGTATAGATTTATTATCTCCTAACATTCATAATGCCCCAACATTAAAGGACTATCGCGGAATTGCGTTGACATAATATGGATAATTTAAATAGAGATAAGACTGGTGCTGTATTAAATACCGACGCAGCTGCGCTGAATAAATATAAGGTAGAAAGGAATTTGTATCGTAAAGTCGATAGAATTCAACAGGACTTATGCGATATCAAAAAAAGCATAGTTGATATTTACGAAAGAATAGAAAAACTGGAAGAAAGATAAGATGGCTCGTAATATAGGCACAATTAATACAACACAAACCTTTCAGAATTGGTTTGATAAGACTAATGATCTTGTTGAAGAATTACGAGATAACATTATTACGGCCTCTTCAGGTGGAGATACCACAACAGGGGATGCAACTTTAGTCGGTGATTTTACATCTACTAATTTAATCGCAGGTACTTTACTATCATCCGACCAAATAAGTTCTTCTTCGGGTGGTGTAATTAATTTCCAAGATCCAATACAAATTACAGGTACATCTGCTACAACTGCTACTTTCCTTTTCGCAGGAACCGGTGGTCAGACAAGATATACAGACGGAAGTTTATCTTGGGACGTTGGATTAGAAAGTTCAAATCCTGGTCATTTTATTATTGACACAGGAACAGGTCAATCTAAATTTGAATTATCAGTCGCAGGTACTTTAACAGTTCCTAACTTAATTGTTACTGATGTTATTTCTGCGAATACAATTTCATTAGGTGGTGGCGGTTCAGGTTTAAATTCTGATGACATTGAAGAAGGAACATTAAACTTATACTATACAGATGCAAGAGCAAGAGCAGCCTTTACAGGTGGAGATGGTATTGCTATTTCTGCAGGTGGAGTAATATCATTTGACGGAGCTGGTAAACTTACTTCTTATGAAGGTGATTCATATATTTTAGCAGGTTCTGTTGATGTTGGTGATAAGGCATACCTCGCAGGTAAGCAAGTTGTTGGGACTCCAGTTGGAATATTAAAAACTGAAACAGCAAGTACTGATAAAGAAGTACTACTTTGGAATGCAAACGGAATTGATGTTAACGGTTATGGTAGATTTACCGATGAGGTAAGAGTTACAAATGCCAATCTTGTTTTAAAAGATGGGTCACAGGTAATACAGGCATATATCACTTCAGAAGGTAATGCACACTTTACAGGTGACGTAACAACATTCGGCTCTGCATCAGACGAAAGATTAAAAGAAAATATTACTCCTTATGCTAAAGGTTTAGCTGAAGTAGAAAATATTAATACGTTCACATTTAATTATAAGGACAGACCTGAGGATATACTTCCGGGTGTTATTGCTCAGGAAATAGAACAGATTTTACCAGAAGTGGTTTATGATATTAAAATGGAGGATGATACTTACAAAGCAGTGAGATATCAGCAGATTGTGCCAGTACTCGTTAACGCAATCAAAGAATTGAGTGAAAAGGTAAAAGATTTAGAAAACCGTCTAAATAACGACGGATAATTTGAGTTTGGTCTTATAAATAATAAGTAATACCAAAAGGAAACAGTAAATGGCAAAAATTTCAGAATTACCTCCGATTACCGGTGCCAATACCAGGCCTGAAGACCTGTTCGTAATCGTCAACCTTGTTCAAGGAGACGACGGCACAAGTAATATAACTAGGAAGGAATTAGTTGAAGCAATTCAATACGAAATCTTTTCTAGAATAAACATCACTGGTGGAACAATCTCCGGTGTGGTTATGTCTGACTCACGATTAAATAACGTTGAGATAGATAATTCTGAAATTGAAGATACCGATTTTATTCGCGGTTCAATTGATGATACCGTAATCACAAACAGTACTGCCAATAATATTACAATGACTTACAGTAGTTTCCAATTTGGAACACTACTTGACTCAACTGCCAACAACATTACAATTACACAATCTGACTTTTCTGATGGTACAGGTAATAATAACGTATTCACAAATACTACACTACGTGATGGTAGTGCTAATAATTTTGTTATTACAGACTCAACTGCCAACAACATTATTATTACGAATTCAGAACTTAATGACAGTACAGCAAATAATGTTGCGATTACAGATTCAACAGTAAATAACACAATCATAACAAGTTCTGAGTTTAATGACGGAACTGCTAACAACGTAGCAATTACTCAATCTGATTTTTCTGACGGAACAATTAACGACACAGTTATTGAAACTTCCGAGTTTAATAATGGTACGATGGATACAGTTACTGGTATTAATTTAGATATCAGCAACTCTGCATATGCTAACGGAACTGTTTCTGATTCTATATTAACAGATAATACTATCCTTAACGGTACAGCAAATAATATTGCGATTACAGATTCAACTGCTAATAATACTATTATAACAAATTCTGAATTTAATGATGGCACAGGCAACAATGTCACATTAACTAATTCAACAATTGATGATTCACTATTCAGTGATGGTACTATTTCTAATACCTCATTCACAGGTACAATGGATAGTGTTGTCGCAACCAACATGCAAATCAGAAGTTCAACTGCTGATGGTTTAGGTGCAAACAATTCAACGTTTGAAAATGGTGGAATATCAGGTTCAACCTTTGACGGTGGCGTAATTAATAAATCCAATCTTGTCGACTTCGACATGGATATTAATACAGAATTTGAAGCACCAATGGATGATGAATCCTATTTTGCTATTCGTAACGAAAAGACAGGTAATACAGAACAAATTAACTTCGGTCAACTATTCGACGAAGTATCTAAGAAAACAGCACAGGCATTAAAGGTCCACGTTGATGCAGGTTCAGGTAATGATGATAACCCAGGTACTCAATTACAACCTGTTAGAACATTAGAAAAAGCATTTGAACTTTGTTTAGAAAAAGCAGGTGGCGAATTAAATCGTAACGCAATTAATAACTCTGTTCATATTTCAGTTGGACCAGGAACATATTATACAAAAGGTAATCTGCAGTTACCTGATGACTGTTCAATTACTTCCACATCAGGACAGTATGCGACGGTCATCGAATTAGAAAAAGGTTATGAAAATAATAATGGTATTCTTGTAGGTTCTGGTTGTTATGCTCAAGGATTTGCATATCAGAATTTCCAAGTTGATAACTTTGATTTCCCAGAAGGCGGATTCGCGGTTGCGTATCGTCCTGGTGCTAAGTTATTGCGTTCACCGTACTTAAGAGATAGTTCACAGTTATCAAACTTCTTACGTGCTGATGTTGAACCACCTTTGAATCCTTACAACTCAAAAGGTACTCTTGCTGACTTAGGTAGAGAATTTACATTAAGTAATATTTCAGATCCTACCAAGTTTGCGATTGATGATGAAATAGAATTCTCATCAGGTGCAATCGGTTATGTATCTTATATTTCTGAAATTGCTTCAGATAGTAAAATACACGTTAGAAATTTAAAGAACAATCAAGGATTCGCTGTAGGAGATACAATTACTGCTGAATCTGGTGGTACTGCTGTTATTCAAGAAATCGGAATTGACGACTTCCCTAACAGAGAGGTTGGTCGAGGCGGTGGTTGTGTACTTGCAGATAGAAGAGTACTTGATACCGATTCATTATATACATATGTATTATGTTTTGGTTTCACGCCTCGTTCACAAAACGGTATCGGTTATGTAGCAAGAGACGGTGCTGGTGTTAACGGTATTGGTTCATTGTCCATCTTTGTTCGTTGCGCATTCTATGCTCTGAACGGTGGTCAGATGACGCTGAACAACTCAGGTACTCAGTTCGGTGATATCTCAATGCGAGCAAAAGGAACTACAAACTTCTTTGCTCCAAAATCAACAACAGCAACAATTATTGGTAATACTGCATTCGCTGATACGGTTGATAATAATGCTGATGATATCATTGATGATGTTGTTGAGTATTTAACTGCCAATACAGCAAATGGTGGATTAGGTTATCAGGCATACGATTCAGAAAAATGTTTGAGAGATTCAGGTATCGTACTTGATGGTACAGGATATGACGTTGCTCTTGATACGAACTATTGGGGAAGACTTGGTGGAATTACATATAGGTCTCCTATCAGTTATGTTGTACCAGGCGAACAGCTTGAAGAAACAAAAGGTGCATTAGAATACCTAAGAGATAGAACAAAAGAAATCTTTGTAACGGGTAATTCTAAAGTTAACGAACGTGTTGAAGCATCCTTTGGGGAACTTTTAAATGTCCTTGAATACGGTGAAGAAAATATCAACCCGATTATATGGCAAGATACTTCAGTACCTCGAACAGCTGCCAGAAACCTCATACAAGATAACCGAGAGTTTATTACTGGAGAGTTAATTGATTGGATAGAAAACAACGATGAATTCTATGCTTACGATAGTAAAGCTTGTCGACGTGATGTATCTGACTATATTCTACCTGCTGTTAAAAACGATATGCAATTTGACACAAACTATAATGCTGTCACTGCAGGTCGTGCTTATTACATGGCTGCAGCTAAAACTGTTATTGAAAATCAGAACAACGAAACAGTTGAAGCATATCGCAGATTAAAGGACCAAACAAACGAATTACTTGATGGAGATTCATATACTGCTTCTGCGAAAACCGATGCAGCTTTTGATGAAATCTTATCTATCCTTGAAAATAAAGGAAAACAGTTTACACCTACTGCCGCTACTTATGACCCAGAAACTGGGAAATCAGTTATCACACTCGGCACAGGCCACGGATTAACAGTTGGAAGATATGTACTTCTAAAAACTGGTGGACTCATATTTACTTGTGACCGAGATAATTATAAAACAAGAACAGGATATCCTCGAGCTTCTGACCCAGCTGCAGGTACTCCGGTTGAAATTATTGGCGCAAACGAAACCAAGATTACAGTTAATGTTGGTAAGTCAGCAATTGTTGATGTACACAAATTTGTTGAAGCATTACCTAATTCTGTATCAGTTCTTGGTTCAGCAATTGCATGGAGTGATTCATCGTCTATTCCTGCTGATAAGAGAAACGCAAGAAAACAACTCGAAGCAAACAGAGAATTCTTACAAGACTTAGTATTAGGATATATTGATAATAACTATTTCAGATATGATTCTAACAAGTGCCGTAGAGATATTCAAGATTATATTTTACCTGCGGTTGAAAGAGACATCCTAACAGGTTCAAACTATAATGCATATCAGACAGGTATTGCTTATCGTTCAGGTACTACTCTTGCAGACAATGTAATTAACGAACAGTTGGTAGAAACAACTGGAGCAATTAACGAATTAAAAACAAGAGTAAATACTGATGAGATTGGTTCTCAATTTACTCCGACCGATGCTACTTACGACCCAGTAACTGGAAGATTTGAGGCAACTATTGGTAGACATAGTTTACAACCAGGTGATTATGTAAGGTTCCTTGAAGATGGTATTACATTTAGTTGTGATACAGGAAGCGGACCTACAAACGATGCAGTTCCAAATCCAGGACATCCTTTCTATAATCATCCTTGCCCTGTTCACTCAGTTACACCTACAACTATTATATGTTATGTAGGAACGGGCGGTACTAACGATCATACATTTGTATCAGCCCTAACAAATGCAATCAGTCATGTGATTGGTATTTCTGATAAGGCATCAGAACATCGTTCAGATGAAGCATTCGATAAAATCATTAGTATTTTAAATAGTGCAAATAAAACATACGATACATCTTCTGCTAATTATGACCCAGTGACAGGATTAACTGAAATTACAATCGGTGCTCACGATTTACAAGTCGGTGACGAAGTAATGATTGCAGCTGACAGTATGACATTTACTTGTGCAACTGATGGTAATGCAACACAACATACTTACCCAACGACAACAATTACAAGCTTTACTCCAAGTACTGCTACTTATGTACCTGAAACTGGAGAATTTACTGCTAACATCGGACCTCATAAATTAAAAGTTGGAGATGAAATTGAATTTGCTCCAAGAGGTATTACATTTACTTGTGAACTTGATGGTAATGTTACTGAACATTCTGCTCCTGAACCACATCATCCTTTCTGGGACAAGAAAGTTAAATTAACTTCAGTTGAAGGAAATGTAATTGGATGTAATGTTGGTGCAGTTGCTAACGGCGGTGGAGTACATACATTTGTATCTGCTATCACAAACGCAATCAAAGGTGAAAGACAACATCCTGCTTATAAGAAACCAGTTGTAGTCGCAGCAACAACAGCAACAACATTTACTGTTAATGTAGGTACTTCAACTGATACTTCTGTTCATACATTCGTATCTGCTACAGCAGGAAATATTAAAACTGCTAAACATATTTCAACATATACACCTTATGACGCAACATACGATCCTGCGACCGGAGTCTTTGTTGCTTCAATTGGAAAACACAATTTAGAAGCTGGTGATTATGTAATGATTAAACCTAATTCGGTTATCTTTACATGCGACTTAGACGGTAATGTTACTGAACATGCTGCTCCTCAATCACACCATCCTGCATACAGAACACCTGTTAAATTGGATTCAGTAACTACTGATACAATTACAATGAACATTGGAACAGGTACTGGAGGTGCTCATACATTTGTTAGAGCAACACAAGGTGCAATTGATTCTGATGCGTTAGTATTTACTGACCCAGCATCTTATGTATCTCATTATACTCCAACAACTGCTACATACGATCCTGTCACAGGAATCAGTGTAATTACAATCCCAGGTCATGATTTAACAACAAATGATTATATTGAGTTTGCTCCGTATTCATTTACTTATACTTGTGCTCAAGATAGTAACGCAACTGAACATTCATATCCAAGAAAAGGTGATAGTAATTACAGAACTCCAATGGCAATCACAAATGTTGCTGGTGATGATATTACTGTTCAACTTGCTGCATCTTCAGGTGGAGCTCATACATTTGTATCAGTAATTAAGGATGCGGTATCTAAAGTTACTTACAATTCTCAAGGTCAATACGCAAGAGAACAATTACAGAAAAACAAAGAATTCTTGGCTAAGGAAGTTTCATCTTACTTAGAATCAAATTACTTTGTATTTGACGGAAACAAATGTTCAAGAGATACAGGATATATTCTTGATGCTGTAAGACGTGATGTTGCTACAGGTTCTAATTATCATACTGTATTTACAGGACTAGGTTATCAAATAGGAACAAAAGGTTCTAACGAAGTTATAACAGAACAGTTAACTGAAACAGTTGCTGCTATCAATTATATGAAAGCAAAAGTTGCCGCTGATGTAAATGTCACAGGAACTGCATTAACAAGAGCTAACGCTGCGTTTGATGAAATTATTGATATTATGCAAAATGGTTCAGGTAATGCTAATGTTCTAGGTTATGGTTCTGCTGCAGCCGTTCCTAATGGAGTTGATGCAACTAACGCTTTAATTACAAACAGAACATTCTTACAAAAAGAAGTTACAGCTTACATTGCTCAAAACTTCCCAGCAGTATCATACAATGTTGCTAAATGTGAAAGAGATACTGGTTATCTTGTAGATGCAATTGTATGGGATGTAAGATTTGGTTCTAATGCAGCTGCGATTAACTTCGCAAGATTGTATTACGAAAATGCAATCAGTGTATTACCTGAAGACCAAAAATTACCTACTGCTAAAACATGGGAACACCTCGCAGAAGTTTGTTATAAAATAGCAAGGCAAGAAACTGTAACTCCAACAACAGGAAACGGTGAAGTATTTACTGCTATCGCAAGTGATGCAGGAATTGAAATTGCGAATGCAATACGCAACGGTGTTAATGTCACAACGCAAATTATTAGAGACGATGATTTAAAATCATTACCTACATTGAACGAAGGTGAAGTTGAAACCGCAATGATTGCTGCAGTAAATGCAATTGATGGTTTAACAGAAAATCTTCAAGAAAGTGTTATTAAATATCTTAAAGATGAACATAACGGATTACCATTCAGTAAAGCAGTTTGTGAACGTGATATCGGTCTTATCGTTGACGCAGTATCAAGAGATATTGAATACGGCGGTAATGAAAATACATTAGAAATATTTGAGTATTACTTCAAACGATTCAATTCTGAGTCAGCCGATTACGAACAGTTACGTTCAACTAACGTTTTACCAGTTGAAGTAAAAGGTCAATTTAGAACATTATCTGATTATAATGATACTGCTAACGTTTCAGGTTTAAGAGAAGCAATCAATGTATTGCCTTACGAACAGCGTGAACCAACAAGAGAAGCATTTAATCATCTTGCTGATATGGCAGAAAAGATTGTTAAAGAAGTTGCTCATACTTCAACATATACAAGTTATACTCCAAGTACTGCTACTTATGACCCGGCAACTGGAGTCTTCGTGGCAACTATCGGTGCTCACAATCTTGTAAAAGGTGATACGATATATCTGAAACCAAACGGAATTACATTTAGTTGTAATATGGGAAGTGGTGCTGCCAACCATACTTCACCACAACCACATCATCCTTATTATCAGAAAGCAATAACACTTACTGATACTGGTGCGACAACAATTACAATGAATGTAGGAACAGGTGGTTCTGGTCAATATCCTCATACATTTGTATCTGCTCTTGCGGATTCAATTAGTGAAGGTCCATATCAGGATGTCGATGGAACTGCGGCTGATGCAACAACAGGTACTGCGGTACATGATTTAATTGCGACTGTTGCTAATCTGATTGACGATACAAATATTGAAAAAGATGAACTGCCAACATTAACGAAGGCTTCGTTTGACCCTAACAGAACATTAGCAAGAAAACAATTACAAAGAAACAGAGACTTTATTATCGAAGAAGTACAAGGTTATCTCAAAGATCGTTACTATGTATTTGACGGTGATAAGTGTAAAAGAGATATCGGATTCCTTCTTGATGCTGTAGCAGTTGATGTATTGACTGGTTCAAACTATAATGCAGTATTTAACGGTGTTGCATATAGAATAGGAACAGTTGGTGCTGATGCGGTAATTAACGAACAGTTAACTGAAACAGTATCAGCAATTAAATATGCTCAAGGTTTAGCAGTTGCTGCTGTCACTGACAGCACAATGAAAACAAAAGTAAATGAAGCATTTGCTGAAATCATTGATGTTATGACAAATGGTAGAGCAGCCGCTGATACAATTGACTATACAAGTGTTGCACCAAGCTTTAACCGACTTAATGCAAGGTCTCAGTTACAAAATAACAGAACATTCCTTATTGCTGAAATGACAGCATGGCTTGCAGCAAATCGTCCATCATTAACTTATGATGTTGCTAAATGTGAAAGAGATACAGGATACTTAATTGATGCTGTTTCTCATGATGCTCAGTTCGGTGGAAACTTTGCTACTCTTAATGATGCAAAACTATACTTTGAGAATGCGGTCATTCAATTACCTGAAGAACAAAGACAACCTACAGCAGATGCATTTAAACATTTAGGTGATTGTGCTGAGTTAATTTGTTTAGACCAAGACATCGGTGGATTAAAATCTGCAGGTAACGGTGAAACACAAGATAGGACAGCAGGTGGTGCAGGAGCAGGTATATCGGCTTCAGTAGAAGGATTATTTGATATCGTAGCAGGTTCAATTGAGAACAATACTACTTTACTTAATCCTGCTCAAGAGTTACCTGATGCAACTTCATTTAACGCTGTAAATTCAACAGCATTTGCTCAAGTACAAGGTGTTATCCCAACAGTTCAATCTGGTGTTCTAGGACATCTTGCTACATACTTTGAGATACTTCCATACAGTGAAACAAAATGTCGAAGAGATACAGGTTATATCATCGATGCAGTTGCACACGATATTCAATATGGTGGAAACGCAGCAACAGTTCAAACTGCAGGAATGTATTTTGAGAATGCTGTTAACACTGGATTACAAATTGAACAAAGAATGGGAACAAGAGATGCATTCTTACACATGGCAAAAATCATTGAACATGTCGTAGGTGCTAAATCTATTACAACAACTTTATTCCCAAGAGTTAAGAAATATTACACAGGTGATATTTTAACTCAATACGATTATTGGAACGGAATACATTCTTATCAATCAGTTGAAGCTCAAGATATGGCAGTACATGGTGCAAACCCTGATACTTCTATCGCAGCAAGAAAACTTGTTGAAATTATTGCGAATGCGGTTGATGATAATGTTGAAGTTAGAAATACAATCCCAGATCGCATTGATGTTGACCAAACTTGGATGGGTGCTAACTATATTACTTCTAAGGAATTAGTTGAAAGTCAATCAGATGTATATTCTGAAGCAGTTATTAGTTATCTTACAACAACACATAACGGTTTAAGTTTCAGAGATGCAAAATGTAGAAGAGATATCGGATACTTAATTGATTCCGCTATGCACGATGTTCAACATGACACAAACTTTGCTATGCGTCAATCAGCAGGAATTTACTTCGAGAATGGAGTATCAGTACTTCCTGTAGATGCAAGAATAGCAACTGCTGACATTTATGAATTCTTAGGTGATGCTGCTAAGCAAGTTGTTGAAGGTGTTGCCGTAACGAACGCAAGTACATATACATTAATGCCTCAAGATACAACTACTCATACTGCGGCAACAACTGCTGAAGGTGATAGAGTTCATAAGTTAATTGAATATGTTGAAGATGTAATTAGAGCCAACGATGTAGATGAGTTACCTGGACCTGAGTTCACAGCTTCTTGGGTACCTGCAGAATTAACAACTGCTGCTCAAACTATTGTTGATAATACAGAAGAACTTGCTTCTGATGTAACGAATCATATTAATACAAACTTCAACGTTCTTGATTACAGTAAAGCAAAATGTAGAAGAGATACAGGATACTTACTTGATGCATTCAGCTTCGACTTGAACTTCGGTGGTAATACTGCTTCGCGTTGGAACGCGGACTTCTACTTCTGGAATTCAGTATATCGTTTACCTGAAGACCAAAGAATACCTACTGCGAAGGCATATCGTCAATTAGGTAGAATTTGTAAAGATATCGTATTAGGTGAATATAAAGGACAAACAACAATTGGTGAAGTAGGAACTTCTGTTGAAAGTCTGAAAGTTGAAAAGTTAGCAAATATCTTCTATAAGACACAATTATATAACGATACCAAGTACTTACCTGTTAAGGAAGAGCCTGATTATACATACAGTGATGCTGTATTTACAAATGCACAAAATATTATTGAGCAAAGAAGAAAACAATTACAGAAAGATACTGTAAGATTTGTAAATGCTGCTTACGACTTCATTGATATTAATCTAACAAGACGTGATGCAAGAAACTTGTTAACCGCTATTCAGAATGATTTCAAATATGAAGATCTTCAAGTACCTGTTCCAAGTTATACAACAAACGGTAATCAGAATGCAGTAAGAACATATACCGCTTCATTCTTCAATTACGACGGAACTCATGTATTCCCAGTATTTAATCCTTCGGATCCAACATTAGGATTGAAGTATAAAGGTTCAGTTAATGATGTTGCTGATTTAGGAAGTCTTACAGGAATGAAACCAAAATGGGCATATATTGTTGCGACTGATTATGCAACTAATTACTATGCCGGTGATATATATTATTGGAATGGTATTCAGTTCGTAAATGCAGGAGCAAACAATACTGACCTATTAGATGCATTTGTTGGCTCATGGGACAGAATGAGAACATACATTGTAAATAATTTATCTCCTGACTCAGACCACAGTCTGATGATTGAAGGATTATTTGACGATTGCTTGAAGGATAATATCCTGAGACCTAATACATTGGTATTCGGATCATTGGTTGAATCCATTGCTCACCAGTTTAACGGTGCTTCAGCAGGTGTTAACAGAAATGCATTACCTCTAAACTTCAGAAACTTAGGTGCTGCTATATCAGCGATTGCCTCGGTACTGAATGAAGATGGCGGTAGAATCCGATGGTCAGGTGCTGATGAATTGAATAACCAGTACTTCGCAAGAGGACTAAGAATTAACGGTAGAACAGGTCGTATTGAAGGCCGACCATTTACTTCCTCTGTAAGAAAGCTCGCAAGACGTGCTTCGAACAGTAGGGCAGTAGTTTAACATAAGATAGGAATAAAATAAAATGCCAATTACAACTATACAAACTTCTCAGGCACCTGACGCAAAACCAGTTGCCAAGAATCTTGTCCTATCGACTAACTGGCAGGAACTCATAAACGTACCAAATTATGAAGTTCCTGAACTAGTATTCGGTGGGTCTACAACTGTTGAGCCAGGTGTGGGTGAAGTTATTTCACCTTTAGTATTATGTAATACGACAGCATCGACAGTGAGATGCGATGTACAGGTATATCGTTACGATGATAATGTTAGTTATTACATTATTCGTAATTTACCAGTACCTGCATATGACACAATCCCAATTCCTCTGAATGGACAGTTTTTAAAGTCAGGTGATATACTTGAGGCGAAAGCCGATGCTGATTTAGCAATACATAGTACATTATCATTTACTTTAGGTCAATCAGAAGAAGACGATGTTGTTTAATACATATAAATATATTATTAATAAAACTGATTTTTAAGGAAATAAACTAGATGGCCAGCAGATTTGGAACATTATCAGGAAAAGGGCAGGTAGTCGGTCACGGCGTACCTCAAACTTTTCCGGTTCAGCTTGACCCAGTACCTTTTGAAGGAGCGGTAATTTATGCTGATAACGGGGAGTTAAGATACTCCGACGGTACTGCTTGGCTGCCACTCGGCACAGGACCACAAGGTACGCAAGGAACGCAGGGTCTTCAAGGAAACCAAGGTGTTCAAGGTGATTACGGTCCAGGATTTACAATCATTGGTTCTATTGTAGGACCAGGTGACCAATCTAGTTTAAATACAGCATTCCCATCAGCAAACATCGGTGAAGGTGTAATTGACCAATCTGATGATACTCTATGGATTTACGATGGCACCAATTGGGTTAATATTGGCGGCTTCCGTGGTGTTCAAGGTTTCCAAGGAGTTCAAGGTGTTCAGGGTGTTCAAGGAACATTAGGTAATGAAGGTATTCAGGGTGAAAGAGGATTCCGTGGTTTCCAAGGTGAACGCGGAGTTCAAGGTTTCCAAGGTGTTCAAGGTCTATTAGGTTTCCAAGGTATTCAAGGAAGACGTGGTCCACAAGGTGTTCAGGGTACGACAGGTATTCAAGGTGACTTAGGTTTCCAAGGAACACAAGGACGTTCAGGACCTCAAGGTGTTCAAGGCACAACAGGTATTCAAGGTGATGTAGGTCTTCAAGGATTTAGTGGTTCATACGGCGGAGTATCATTTGAGTTTGATTTTGATACTGGAGTTGTTGCTTCTAACCCAGGTGCAAATACTTTTGAAATCAATAATGCAAACGAAACATCAGCATCAGCTTTATTCATAAACAATATTGCCAAGAATGGTGCAAACATAGAAGCACTATATGATTCTATTAACGAGGTCACAGGACCTGTAAAAGGATTCATACAAATTACAAACATTGCTGATAATCAAAAGTTTATCACATATGAAATAACAAATATTACAGACAACACAGGTTGGCATACGCTCTTTATTAACTATGTCACATCAACCGCTACCGTTTCAGATTTAACTGCAAGTCCTGCTTGTATCATTTCATTTACAAGAGTTGGTGATAGAGGTACTCAAGGAATACAAGGTGTTAATGGTATTCAAGGCTTCACAGGTATTCAGGGTAGTTTAGGTCCTCAAGGTATTCAAGGTTTACAAGGTCCTCAAGGAACGCAGGGTCTTCAAGGTTTACAAGGCCCACAAGGTGTTCAAGGATTACAAGGCGAAATAGGTTTACAGGGATTACAAGGTAACGATGGTCTTCAAGGATATATCGGTTTCAGTGGTGGATTAACATTTGACTGGGATTATAATTCTTCAACGACTGAAGGGTTCCCAGGATTAAATCAATGGTTATTAAATAACGCAGATGTAACATCAGCGGATAAACTTTATATTGATGATCTTACAAATACAGGAAGAAGAGTAGATGGTTTATTTGACTTCTTAGATGGTTTAACATCTCAACCTAAAGGTCAAATTTTTGTAAGAACATATAAAGATACAAGTTCAGATGATTACGAATTCTTAATTTATAACTTTACAAACTGGACTTGGTCACCAACAGGTACAGGAGCAGATTGGGGTCATTTTGATATTACTTTCGTTGCTGCTTCTAATTTAGGTGGAACCGACGCAAGCCCAGGTTCAAGTTGGACGACAGGTGTTGTACCTACTTATGGTAATACAACTATCATCAACTTTATTCCTAACGGTCAACAAGGTATTCAAGGTTTACAAGGATCACAGGGTATTCAAGGTGACTTTGGTCCACAGGGTACTCAAGGTGTTCAAGGGCAGCAAGGTACGACAGGTATTCAAGGTCTTCAAGGTTTACAGGGTATACAAGGCGAATCTATTCAAGGTTCCCAAGGTATTCAAGGATTACAAGGTCTTCAAGGTTTACAGGGTCTACAAGGATTACAAGGTCCTATAGGGACTACTGGTATTCAAGGTACGCAAGGTACAACTGGTTTACAAGGTCTTCAAGGTTTACAAGGTGAACAAGGTCAATACGGTGGCTTAACATGGATATGGAACTTCACAAATAATATTGTTGGAGGTACAGACCCAGGTACAAATAATTGGAAACTTAATAATGCTAACCCAGCAAGTGCTACATTAATTACACTTGATGATATTCCTGCTGACCAATATACACAAGAGATTGATGCTTTCTTAGATTTCATCGATGCGCAACCAGGTGCAGTTAAAGGTTATCTAAAAATACAAGAAGGTAATTATGATGATGGTGCTGGCCCTGCTGGTCACCATTGGATGGTTTATGAAATTACAGATTGGACTTGGGATTCTGGTGCTAAGAATTACGGTTTCTTTGATGTTAACTATGTTGACGGTAATGTATCAAGTTGGCAAACACAAGTTAACGCAGTTCACGGTCCTGCTACATTAATTACATTTATTCCAAGAGGTCCTGCTGGTATTCAAGGAGCAACAGGTCTTCAAGGGTTCCAAGGATTACAAGGTTTAGTAGGTGCTGGTGTACAAGGTCCTCAAGGACTACAAGGTACATTAGGTTTACAAGGTGCTGAAGGTTCATTTGGTGGAATTACATTTGATTACACTTTTGACTCAAGTACTTTAAATAACGATCCTGGTGGTAACGGTTGGATTAAATTAAATAACGGTACTTATTCTTCAGCTACATCAATGTACATTGATGACAGAGATGATAACTTTATTGATATTCAACCTTTCTTAAGAACGATTGATGACTCTACAAGTCCTCTTAAAGGTCATTTCAAAATTACAAAGAAATCACAACCAGAGATATTTGTAATTTTCTCAATATCGGCTCTTGCAGAGTTAAGTGGATATTTCAATGTTACTTGTGCTTATGTAAGTGGTAATGGTACATTCGCTGACGGCGAAGATATTACAATTACATTCGCAAGAACTGGTGATGCAGGTGCAACAGGTGCAACTGGTCCACAGGGTGTTCAAGGCACAACAGGTATTCAAGGTTTACAAGGTTTACAAGGTCAAACTGGCGCGGGTGCTCAGGGTGCTACAGGCGGTCCTGGTATTCAAGGTCCCCAAGGTCCTCAAGGACTACAAGGCAATGATGGTAATATAGGGGCTCAGGGACCCCAAGGTGCTGTCGGACTTCAAGGTGACTTAGGTTTCCAAGGACCTGGCGGTTCTGGAGCACAGGGTGTTCAAGGTATTCAAGGTAATGACGGTGCTCAAGGTATCGCAGGTGCCGGAGGAATTGGTGGTCAAGGTACGCAAGGTGTACAAGGACCACAAGGTACAGATGGCGGAGCAGGTACTCAAGGTGTTGCTGGTTTAGACGGTCAGCCTGGTCCTACTGGTCCTCAAGGTATACAAGGTACTGATGGTTCCGGTTCACAAGGACTTCAAGGTATTCAAGGACCTCAGGGTGCTGATGGAACTGGTTCGCAAGGTTTACAAGGTGTTCAAGGTATATCAGGTATCACAGGAGCAGGTACTCAAGGTTTCCAAGGACCACAAGGTACTGATGGTTTCCAAGGTATTCAAGGATTTGATGGAAGTGGTATTCAGGGTCCTGCTGGTTTCCAAGGTACTCAAGGTTTCCAAGGTGTTCCTGGGACAGGTGGTCAAGGAGCTCAAGGTGATACTGGTTTCCAAGGTATTCAAGGACTTATTGGTATTCAAGGACAATCCGCACCTGGTACTCAAGGCTTACAAGGTGTTCAAGGTTTCCAAGGTGTTCAAGGACCTCCAGGAACAGGTGCTCCAGGTATTCAAGGACCTCAAGGTATTCAGGGTATTCAAGGTGGCCCAGGAGATCCGGGTGGAGAAGGTGTTCAGGGTACTCAAGGTTATAGTGGTTATCAAGGTGTTCAGGGTAATGATGGAGCTGGAGAACAAGGCGCACAGGGTCCTATTGGCCCACAAGGTTTCCAAGGTCCGTCTGGTGACGGCGGTGGTCAAGGTACTCAAGGTATTATCGGTCCACAAGGTACTCAAGGTGAAGATGGAATACAGGGTCCTGTAGGTGCTGGTGCAGATGGTGCTCAAGGTCCTGCTGGTCCACAAGGTGAAGCTGGTCTTTCCGGAAGTGAAGGTGCTCAAGGTTCAACTGGTCCTGCTGGTCCACAAGGAATAACTGGTGATGAAGGTGACCAAGGACCTCTTGGTCCACAAGGTCCTGCTGGAGCGGGTGCTCAAGGTACAACAGGTTCTCCTGGTGCTCAAGGTGCAAATGGTTTCCAAGGTCCTCAAGGTCCGTTTGGTCCACAAGGTATTTCAGGTATTACAGGTTCTGGATTACAAGGTCTTCAGGGTATTCAAGGACCTATAGGTATATCTATTCAGGGTACACAGGGTCCATCAGGTAGTGCTGCTTCTGTAGATGTTGCTTCAATCCATACAACTGGATTACAAGGTACAGCAATGTTTGTCACAATGGTTCAAGGTGGCTCAGGTGCAAGACCTTTATATGGAACTACATCTCCAAACCCAGGCGGTCAACAAAACTTCTTCTATATCGCGGATGATGATGAATTAACTCTTGAGAACTTGAACATCGACGGTTCAGTAACACTGAACGGTTCAACAATTACAACATGGCCGTCAGGCGGTGGTGGTTCGTTCGATGGAACAGCTACAAACACAGTTTCATCTGGTAAGCTTGTATTCCAAGACGGCTCAAACGGTGGCGGCGGTTCGGCATACTTTGGAACAGGAGAAGATGTTCAGTTTTATGATAATGGAACTGCAATGTATATTGACTTTGACGCATCCCATGATTTATATATGCGTGAAGGTACAACCACAAGGTTTACATTTGATACAGGAACAGGTGATTTTACAGCAACAGGTAATGTCACAACAAACTCTGACGAAAGATTAAAAGAGAATGTTAAAACAATAACACACGCCCTCGATGTAGTTGATAATTTGAGAGGTGTAACTTATAATAAGATTGACAATGACAGAAAGGAAATTGGTTTAATTGCACAGGAAGTTGAAGAATTCTTACCTGAGGTAGTAATTGATGGAGAATACAAATCAATCTCATACGGAAATATTACAGCTGTTCTGATTGAAGCAATCAAAGAACTTAAAGCTGAGATTGAACAACTGAAGAAATAATATATTATGGAGTATAATTTGCTCTAGATCATTTCAAAATTGATTAACAAAAAGGGCATTTTTATACAATGTCCTTTTTCATTTGAGTAGCCATATCTTATAAATAAGGTAATAATAGAAAAATTTAAAAAAGGTTTCATCACCATGGCATCAAGAGCTAACATATACATCGATAAAGGAATGGACTTCAGGACCGAGCTGAACCTGTTTAATGACGAGGGTGTCGAATATGATGACGCAACTATTTCTGTTTATAATTTCTATAGCAGCATAAGAAAAGTATATTCGTCCACAGCAGCAGTCAACTTTAATATTGAAGTCGCAAACAATGACATCACCTTGGTACTTACTGACCAACAAACTGATTCACTAGCACCTGGGAAATATCAATATGATGTTGTAATGGAAAAACAAACAGGAGAACGAACCAAAATAGTTGAAGGTCTAGCAATCGTAGTCGAAACTATTACGGAGGTTTCGTGAGCATAAAGGTCAAAATCGGTGGCGGCCGCTCGATTAAGGCTGTACCGAAACAGGGTCAATCCACTCCTATTGTAGCTCCAGCAGAACGAAAACCACAAATCGTTCCGGATAGTGTTGTCCTTGGAATTGACACTATTGGTGAATACGTTGTTTCCGTCGCGAACACGGTCGGTATTACAGTATCACAAACAGTTTACGACCAAGGCGCTAATGTTGTCATTGGTCATGCTGATACATCAAACGCAGTCAGCACAACAAATCCAAATTTATCGTATCCTAAAAATATCTCAATTGATACATTTGGTCATATTACAGATTTTGAAAATGTAAGTTTTAATCCATTAAACTTTACTGCCAATTCCACAATCATATCTTCTGCCGATTTTACTCTCGGTACAACTTCACTTACTCTAGGTGAAACAACATCAGTTATTGAAGGTCTTACCGACCTTACTATATCAAATCAATTCATTGCGCAAAATGGTGCATTCTTAAATGGAATTGATGTTACTGGTCAAGCAGAGGTTGGTTCATTAAATGTTGAAGACTTAACACCCGGTCGTATTGTATATGCAGGAGCTGACGGCGAATTAATTGACAACGCAGGACTTACATTTAACGGTACAAGTATCGTTGCTACTGGTGGCGTATTCCTCGATGATTTAGATGTAAGTACAGGTCAAGCAACACTAGGCTCTGTTAATATACAAGATTTGACTCAAGGTCGAATCATGTACGCTGGCGCAAACGGCGAATTAATTGATTCTGCTAATCTGAGTTTTGATGGAGTTTCCATTACAGCAACAGGTGGTGTATTTTTAGATATACTTTCAGTACCTGGGCAATCAACATTAGGTTCAGTTAATGTTACTGATTTAACATCAGGCAGAGTTGTATTCGCAGGTGTTGATGGAGAACTTGTTGATAGTGATAAGTTAACATTTAACGGAACAACATTTACAGTAGATGGTGACACTGATATTACAGGTAATGTTACTATAGGTGGTAATTTAACATTAGGTGATAATCAAGTTGATACCATTAATGTTGTTGCTGACTTTACATCTGACTTAATTCCTGATGTATCAGATACATATAGTTTAGGTACGCCTACTAAAGAATGGCGTAGAATATTTACTCCGACACTTAAGAGTTCTTCAGGTGTCGTAACGATTGATGAAACCGGCGCTCTTACACTACCTGTGGGTGGAACCGCAGACCGACCAACCGCTGCTATAGGTATGGTTCGTTATAATACTTCAGATAGTAGATTTGAAGGTTATGATGGTACTAATTGGTCTGAATTAGCAGGTAGTGTAAAGGACGTTGATAAAGATACATTCATCCGAGCTGAAACTGGGCCAGGAGATGATACTGATGATCTTGACTTCTTTACTGCCGGTGTTCAAAGATTACAAATTGACCAAGATGGTAATTTAAAGTACGGCCCTAACGATGAAATAGTATTTGACTTTTCAACAGGTGGAGCAACATTTGGTTCAGCTTCTGTTTCTGCGATCGCACCAGGTTCTGTTGTATATACTTCAGCAGGCGGAAGATTAGAAGGACAAGCAAACCTTGCCTGGGACGGAACAAATTTAACAATCGTTGGTGGTATTACAGTTGATGGTGACTTTAGTACATCAGGTGGTTTATCAGGTGACAGTTTATCGGTAGGTAACCTTCAAGCGAACACAATGATGTTCGTATCAGATACTGGTGCTTTATCATCAAATAATAACATTCAGTTTGATGGATCTCACATGGTTGTTAACGCAACCTCTGAATTCCGAACAGCACCAACAATTGAAACAGTTACATTAGGTCAAGTATTTGTTGCTGGAGCAAACGGTGCTTTACTCGGTGATGCAGGTTTAACATACGACGTTGATACTAATGAATTATCGGTTGGTTCTCTTACAGATAATCGTGTTGTTGTCGCAGGACCAAGTGGCTTATTATCCGACGATGCGAATTTTACTTGGGACGGAACAACATTAGCAGTTACAGGTTCAGGTACATTTACAGGTGATCTTGATGTTGATGGTGATGTTACTATCGCAGGTAATCTAACATTAGGTGACCAAGTACAAGATACGATTAATGTTGTTGCTGACTTTACATCAGACTTATTACCTAAAGACGATGCTACTTATAATCTTGGTACTACAGGTTCAAATTGGAATGCATTATATGTAAGAACAATTGATAGTGATACCGAAGTTGTTGTAATTGATACAACAGGTGCAATCACAGTTCCTGTTGGTACTACTGCGGACAGACCATCTACCTTAACAGCAGGTATGGTTCGTTTCAATACAAGTGATGGAGTATTTGAAGGTTATAGTGGAAATGCTTGGGCATCTCTAGGTGGTGTTAAAGATGTTGACCAAGATACCTTTATTGAAGCAGAGTCAAGTCCTGGTGCAGATAACGATGAATTAAGATTTGTCACTGCAGGTATTACTGCATTTACGGTTGACAACCAACAACGAATTACAACTCCTGCCGCAACTGACCTTGTATTTAATGTCACTGGTAATATCGATGTTAGCAATACAATTATAACAGGTTTAGCGGAGCCTGTCAACAATTCCGATGCAGTTACTAAGTTTTATGTAGAAAATACTTTTGATAGAGATTTACATATAACGAAAGGTGCTAATACGTATGTATTGGATTTATTTAATACAACGAATACACCAAGTTTTGAAATTGGAACCGCATTAACAATTGAAACATATGATTCTGGAAATAATGTTGTTCAAGTTGGATTAGACCCAGTATGGCAATCATTCGCAGGATTAAGAGAAGCTGGTGTTGAAGGCACGGTTCCAAACTTTGAGTTTGACGTTTATGGTCGTGTTCGTTCTCTTATTAATATTCCACTCTCTGTATCGTCCAACGCGGTTGTTGACTTCGTACCTTCCATCTATGGTGTACTTGAAGACTCTATCAGAAATGGTAATATCGAACGCGGTTTAACTGTTACATCAAACACCGCTGCTCAGAAATTAAACTTTGAAACTGATAACTTTGATATTACATTAACAGGTGCAGTTACTGGTACGGATACAGTTGTTCATAACTCAAATGTTTCAATCGCAACATCGTTTAACTATGTTGACCTTGATGCAAGATATATTAATGCAGAAGGTGGTGATACATCAAACGGTGATTTGCGAGCAACGAAGTTTGTAAGTAAAGACGATTTAAATTATTATGCCGACCCAGCGGGTACTTCAAGATTTGCTGATTTATGGGTAGGTTATAATAAACCAAGTACAACGGTTACATTTGGTACTGGCGTTGGAAATATGTATATGTATGCTCAAGGAACCAAACTTGGTTTCCTAAGTAGTACATTCAATTTCGGTACATACTTTGATACAATAAATAATAGTTGGTACGTTGAAGATGGTTCCGTATTTTCAAGGAACTTCATTGATAGTCAGGATACTAATTATAGACTTAACCCTGCGGGTGGAAACTCCAGACTATTAGGGTTAAATATAGATACGCAAATGTTGTTAGGAAGTAATTTCCTATTTGCGAATTCTGCTATTTCCACCACTTCAGGTGATATTACAATCAATCCTGCTTCTGGTGTATTTAGTGTTGATAACTCTATTATAACAAATGTTAGTGATCCTGTCAATAGTTTAGATGCAGTAAATAAACAATTTTTAGATACTGCTATTGGTAACTTAACAACCGGCGGTATTTCTATCGCAGCAGAGACGGGTACTGTAGATACAGTTGCTCTTGGTGAGATAATCACTTTTGCTGCGGGAGAAGGAATTAATACAACAGTCGCAAACAATCAAATAACGATTGCTGGTGAAATAGCAACAGATACCAATATTGGTGTTGCGAAATTCAACGTAGCGAATTTTACAGTGACAGGCGGAGATGTAACCGTCACAACACTAGATGGAGGAACCTTTTAATTTTGCCTAAATAGGTATATGATATAGAAGGACATATATATGTCAACATTAATTAAATTAAGAAGAAGTGCCGTACCTGGTCGCGCGCCAACGACAGCTCAGCTGGAGTTAGGTGAACTTGCGATTAACACAGCTGACGGCAAAATCTACATTAAACAAGATGTCAGTGGAGTAGAATCCATTGTTGAGTTTAGTGCCGATCCAAATGACTTACTTACGTTAATTAAAACAGTTGACGGAACAGGCTCAGGTCTTGATGCCGACTTATTAGACGGTTTAGATTCAACACAATATTTAAGATCTGATGTTGATGATACTTTTGCAGCGAACCTAACAATTACAGGTAACCTTACTGTATCAGGAAATACCACATATGTCAATACGGAAACAATTCAGTTATCCGATAATATTATTACTCTTAATGCAAATCATACAGGTCCAGCAACTCAAGATGCAGGTCTCGAAGTTGAAAGAGGAGACGACACCAATGTAGTTCTACAATGGAACGAAGCAAATAATTATTGGGAAATTGCTTCAGGTGGAACAATTGGAAGAATCATTACCACAGGTGATGAAGGCGCAGGGAATGGATTTGACGCCGACTTGTTGGACGGACAAGAAGGTACGTATTACGTAGATTTTACAAATGCGACAAATAAACCCGACCCAACAATAGATGTAAACCTAACAGGGAAGACAACAGGGTCAGGGACGACCACTTTAACGGATCTTGGTAATGGAACAATTAACATTACTACAGAACTTGCGAATACTGCTGTCACTGCAGGTTCATACGGTTCTGCTTCTCAAATTCCAACATTTACTGTTGATGAAGATGGTCGATTAACTGCAGCCGCTGATGTAGCTGTCGCAGGTGTATCTGATACTGATTGGTACATCGCAAATAATACATTCCAAATTTCTACTGTTGATGGTAGTGTATTTAATACAGTCATTGATGAATTTACAGGTTTAACAGTCACGGGTGATATAGTAGTCACAGGTACAGTTGATGGCCGGGATGTATTAGCAGACGGACAAAAGCTTGATGCAATTGAAGCTGGTGCTCAGGTTAACCTTTCAAATACTGAAATCCTTAATATCATATTAACTAATGATGGGGAAAACTCAACATTAGATGCTGATTTGCTTGATGGAGCAAATAGCGATTTCTATCTCGACTTTACAAATGCAACAAACAAACCTGACCCAACAATTACTCTTTCGGGTGATGTCACAGGTTCAGTTACTTTAACTGATTTAGCAAGTGGAACAATTACAACAGACATTGCTGCTTCAGGAGTTACTGCTGCTCAATATGGTGGTGCAACAGAAATTCCTATTATTACAATCGCAGCTGACGGTCGTATCACAGCAGCTGCTACTGCTGCAGTCGCAGGTATCAGCTCAACAGCTTGGCTAACAGCAAATAATACTTATCAGATTATTACAGGTGATGGTTCTCAGTTTGATGCTAATATTTCTCAGTTTGATGCAAATGTTGATTTCGGTGCAGGTATTGATATTACTGGTGATATCACAGTCACAGGTAATGTTGACGGGCGAGACGTTTCGGTTGATGGCGCTAAACTTGATGGTATAGAGGCAGGAGCAACCGCCGACCAAACAGCAACCGAAATATTAACAGCAATTAAAACAGTAGACGGTTCAGGTTCAGGTCTTGATGCCGATTTACTCGATGGTCAAGAAGGTACTCATTATTTAGATTTTACAAACTTTACAAATTTACCAGACCCACAAATTGATGTTACATTGTCTGGTAAGGTCACTGGTACAGGTTCTACAACACTTACAGACCTAGGTAATGGTTCTATAAGTATAACAACCGCTCTTGAAGATACAGGAGTTACAGCGGCTCAGTATGGTTCAGCAACAGCAATTCCTGTTATAACTGTTGACGATGATGGTCGTATTACTGCCGCAAGTACAGCTGCTATTAAAGGTATTGAATCTCTTACTTGGCACAACGCAAATACAACATTAAATTTAGAAGCAGGAGATGGTACTCACTTCCTTGCGAATATACATGAATTTGGTGAACTTGATATTACTGGTGATATCACAATCTCAGGAACTGTTGATGGACGTGATGTTTCAGTAGACGGCGCTAAACTTGACGGTATTGAAGCAGGTGCTACTGCTGACCAAACTGCTTCTGAAATATTATCGGCATTACTTACAGTTGATGGTGCAGGAACTGGTCTTGATGCTGATTTGCTTGATGGTCAACACGCTGCTGATATTATTGCTACCGCCCAATCACAAGCAGCCGCAAATGTACATGACGCAACGATTACTATTAATGCAGGAGATGCAATTGATGGTGGTGGAACATTTACAGTTAACCAACTTGCTAACTCTACAATTACAATACATCACGCAGATACAAGTTCACAGGCAAGTGTATTAGGAAGTGGCGGTCAAGTAATTCAAGATGTTGTACTTGATACTTATGGTCACGTTACAGGTCTTGACCAAGTTGATTTTGATAATCGTTATTATACACAAACATTACTTGATGCAGGTCAACTTGATAACAGATATTATACTGAAGTCGAATTAGATAACGGTCAACTTGATAACAGATATTATACAGAAACAGAATTAGATAACGGTCAACTTGATAACAGATATTATACTGAAGCTGAACTCGACGCAGGTCAATTAGATAATCGTTATTATACAGAAACCGAAACAGAAACATTATTCCTTAAAGCGGCTGATAGGTCAGTTACTGGTGCAGACGGTGTTACGGGTGGTGGACCATTAACCGCTAACGTTGTTCTTACTCACGCTGATACATCAGACGTTGCGAATACAGGCGTTCTTGATTTACCTAATGCTGAAGTTATCGAGAGTATGAACTTTGATAAGTTTGGTCACGTCGTAGGATACACAACAAATAACCTCGCAGTATTAACACAGAACATTGCTGATGCAAGATATGTAAATGTTGATGGCGATACAATGACAGGTGATTTGACTATTGAGACGAACTTAATAGTTGATGGTAATATTAATGTTGATGGAAATGTTAATTTAGAACACGGAAGAATAACAAGTAAAGAAGTAACAACAACTTCAACAAGTGCAACAACTTTAGACCAAAATATTGCTGGATATTTTAAATCAGTAGAATATATAATAACAGCAAAACAAGGTTCTGACGTTGATGTAACAAAGATTTTAGCAATTGATACCGGCACAAGTATGTTAGGAACAGAGTTTGCACGTATTACGTCAAATAGTGAACTTGCCTCATATGAAGTGGATCACGACGGAATTGGTTTTACAAGATTAAGATGTACTCCTGCTTCGGCAACAAGTACAGTATTTACAGTAATTGCCACTTACACTGAGTCTTAACATAATAAATAAAGGTATACATTGAACAATTTAAACCGCCTATCTGGGGAGAGTGAACCGAATGGCAAATGATAAGAAATTTATAGTCAAGAATGGTCTCTTGACACCGGAAAATGCTGTCATCGGCAGCAATACGGATACTGGTGAAAAACTCCAGGTCACCGGTGACACAGTCCTAACCCAAGGTACGCAAGGTACTCCGACTTTAAAAGTTACTAATTCAGGTGGAGCTTCCGCTTCTACAATCGTTGCTCAATTTGAAGGTGATTCTGATTCACTCCAGATTCGCAATATTGGGACAGGCGATTATTCAATCACAAATCCTCAGCAAGGAAATAGTATTGAATTTTATGACGGTACCGCAGGTATTGTTATTAAATATGCAGGCTCAAATAAATTAGCATTTACAAGTACAGGAACTGATTTTACAGGTCTTTCTAATACAACGATTGAAGGTAATCGTATTCTTACAACTGCAGATGAAGGTGCAGGTAATGGATTAGATGCTGATACAGTTGATGGATTACAAGCAAGCCAATTCTTAAGATCCGATGTTGATGATACTGCCGCAGGTAATATAAACTTTTCACAAGACATTGATGTCGCAGGTTCTGCTCAAGTTGATGTTAACTTAACAGTTGATGGTCAAGCAGTTATTAAAGCTTTACTTGATGCGCAAGCAAATGCTCAAGTTGCTGGTAATTTAACTGTTAGTGGAGATCTTTTAGTTTCAGGTAATACGACAACTGTTAATACCGAAGAAATTTTACTTGCTGATAATATTATTACTCTTAATAGTAATTACACAGGCTCAACTCCATCAGAAGATAGCGGTATTGAAATTGAACGTGGTACATTAGCAAATCCAAAACTTGTTTGGAATGAATCTCAGGACTATTGGGAACTACAAGTTAATGGTTCAGTACTTGGTCGAATTATTACAACAGCAGATGAAGGTTCAGGAAATGGATTTGATGCTGATACTGTTGATGGTTTAGAAGCCGCTCAATTCTTACGTAGTGATGCTGATGATACTGCTACAGGTAATATTACAATTGAAGGTGATCTTACAATTGGAGATGATTCAGGTCCTGCTCAAATTATCTTTGACGGTAATGGAGTTAATCGTACTTTATATTCAGCAACAGGCGAAATCGGATTTTTAAACAATGCTGCTAACTGGGCGGCAAGATCTAATGCAAATGGTGATTGGATTGTTGAACGAGATGTTTCTGCAAGCAGAGATGTAATTGCCACGAACGATGTTACAGCAACAAGTGGTGATGTAACTGCTGGTGATAGTATTACAGCACAAAATAATATTACAGCAACGACAGGTAATATTGCTGCTTCAGCAGGAAGTGTAACAGCACAAACAAATGTCGCGGCAACAACAGGAAATGTAACAGCAGGTGATAGTGTTACTGCTCAAAATAATGTAACCGCTACAACAGGTGATGTAACAGCAGGTGATAGTGTTACTGCTCAAAATAACGTAACTGCCACAACAGGAGATGTGACGGCAGGTAATGATGTTACTGCAGCACAAGATATTACAGCAACTTCTGGTAATATTTCAGCAACGGCTGGTTCAGTAAGTGCAGGAACAACAGTTACCGCAGGTACTGATGTAATTGGTCAAAGATTTGTAGACGCAGACAACAATACATATCTTGTAAATCCTGGTGCAGATTCAACAATGCACGCAATTGGAATTGATGATAATCTTTTCCATAACGGTGATACTGATACAAGATTACAATTTACTGATAATCAAATAAAATTAAGAACAGGCGGCGGTGATAGATTAGACATTAATAATTCAAGAGTCTTATCTAACCTTAATACATATGTACCTAACCTTTTTGTTAACGATACAATTGTTCATAATAATGATACTGATACATTAGTAAGATTTACTACTGACACTGTAGATATTGACACAGGCGGTTCAACAAGATTAACCGCGAATAACTCAGGAGTGACAATTGAAGGTGATCTTGATGTTAATGGAGATATTACAGCAGTTAATGGTACATTCACAGGTGACCTTGCTGCTTCAAGATTTTTAGATGCTGATAACAATAACTATTATGCGGACCCTAACTCAACATCAGTAATGAATCGTATCGGCATTGACGATTACATTCAACATAACGGCGATACAAATACTTACTTTGGATTTAATGCTAACGATAATATTCAATTCTTTACTGATGCAACACAAAGAGTTGAAATCAATGGCACAAACTTTACAAGTACTGTTGATGGTATATTTCCTAACTTATATGCAGGAAGATTCTACGATTTAAATAATGCAACATATTATGTAGACCCAGCAAGTAATTCAAGAATGAATGGTATTGCTCTTGTCGGAACAATTTACCACGACGGTGATACTGATACATATTTGAACTTTAACGGTGCAAATAGTTTTGAAGTTGTCACAGGAAACGCTCAAAGATTATTAGTTAACAATACTTATGTGTTAGCAAATAACCAAATGCGTTCACCTATCTATTACGATAATAACAATACTGCTTATTACGGTAACTTTGCATCTACTTCTCAGATGGCACAAATTGATATTGATAGTTATATTCGTCATCGTGGTGATACAAATACATATCTTGGCTTTGATGCAAATGATAGTATTACATTCGTAACAGGTGGTGCTGAACGAGTTAATATTACTGACGCGAATACAACATTCTATCAACCTGTTATTGTTCAAGGTGACGTTACAGCAGACAGATTTGTTGATAGGCAGAGTTCATCTTATTATGTAAACCCAGCGGATACTGCAGTCAGTGGTACGTTCGCCGGTGGTTTAAGAATCGGAAATATTTCTGATTATGCCAACTGGGACGATAACACAGGTAACGGCGGTATAGGAATTGCTGGGCATGGAGCAATTGCGGCGGGTCAAAATCCAACAATCACAGTATCAGGTAATTATTCTGGTGGATATTCATTATTATATCTAAACAGAATTGACCCAACATCAAACCCAACAAACAACGGTCAAAGATATATTCATTTCTATCATGATGGAACAGACGGTGGTTCTATTCGTGGTGATAGTTCAGGCAATTTATATCAAGTATTAGGGTCAGGAACCAATTGGGGATTCTGGACTTCTGGTTATTCTGAAGCATTAATTGTTGATGATAGTGGCAATGTAATGGTTGCTACTGGTACTTCACCTACTTATACAGACGGTGGTGATAACACGGCATTAACAACAACACCAAGTAATCCTAAATTACACGTCGGCGGTTCAATTTATTTAAATGGTAATAACGACGGAATTATATTCGGTCGTGGTACAGCATCATTCCTCAAAGATGAAGAATTAGCGTTCGGTTGGGGATCTGGTTGGTATATGCAAGATGCTTCTTACTTAAGAGTAAGAAATAATACAACCGTTTATTCTACAGGTAATACTCAGTTTAATAGATATTATGCATATCAGAATACAGCTTATTACCTTGACCCAGATGGTGACTCACAATTAAATACAGTTGACATTGATGATTACATTCGTCATCGTGGAGATACAAATACTTTAATTGGTTTCTCAGGTAATGATACATTACTTTTCCAAACAAATGGTGTTAATCGTTTACAAATTAATAACGGTGCATTTAGGTCAAGAAACAATACAGTCCAATTCTATTCAAGTGGAATTGAAATACAAAAACAAAGTAATGGCGGTGGTGTAGGTCTTACAGTATCAGACGAAAACAGCGCAGAGACTCCTGGATTAACTGGATTACAACAAGGTTCTATTTTATTCTATCATGCTGATGGTGCTGTCACTACAGGTTCAAACGCTGCTTGGTATTTTAATTCATCAGAAGCAACTGTTCATTATGTCTTTGCTGAAAACAATGGAGCAAATGGTGGTAATTTAGTACCTATAGTTAATAACACTGGTAATATAGGTTTATCATCTTATCGTTGGAATACTGTTTACGCAGGTACAGGTAATTATAGTGGAAATGTAACTGCAGCCAATATGTATGCAAGCAGATATTATGATGCTGATAATAATACATATTACGCTGACCCAGCAAGTACTTCTTATCAACAGTATATGAACATCAATGTTGGTAATGAAAATATTGGCGGAGCAAACTCAAGCACTCTCGGATTGATGATGAGAGGTAATTACAATAGTAATACCTGGGCTCATAAATTCCATAAGATGGACCACGGCGGTGGAGTTCCAATATATCTTTCACAAACAATTGGTACTGCAGCTTGGTCACCATTACAAAGATGGGGTACTTTCTCAGGTTCGTCAGGTGCTTCGAACGGTGGTTATACTTCTCAAATATTTGGTACGTTAAGAGTTGATACTGCTACCTATTCACCAATTTATTATGACCTAGATGATTCTTCTTGGTTCGCAAATCCAAACGGCGAATCTAGACTCAATACAATCAAGCTTGATGGTAATGCAGTTATATTAAGAGAACCTACAGGAACATTTGGTTCACTTGCTGTAAGCGGTGGTGGAAGAAATGGATACGAAGGATTTAGTATTAATGATCGTTCTGTCTTTATGCACGATGGC
>Ga0208428_1000088_pt1 | contig 41261 bp, 57 predicted proteins | sample DEB08_DNA_11_FD_184535 | JGI IMG/M metagenome (GOLD analysis project Ga0208428, IMG submission 184535) | Aqueous microbial communities from the Delaware River and Bay under freshwater to marine salinity gradient to study organic matter... | ecosystem: Environmental > Aquatic > Marine > Coastal ... | reverse complement strand
CGCGTTTAAGGCTTATATAATAGTGTTGTGTTTAAATACATGACATTTAATATGGAGAAAAAAATAATGTCAAATACAGAAGCAATCAAATCTGCAATGGAATCATTCCTTGCAGAAGATGAAAAATTTGAAGCAGGAAATGGTGCGGCTGGTACAAGAGCACGTAAGGCCCTACAAGAAATGACCAAGGCTATCAAGGAAAGACGCAAGGAAATCACTGACACCAAGAATGCTCGCAAAGCCGAGAAGATGGGTGGATAAATGGGTGATGACGACAAGCCTTACACAATAACGCTTGATCCAACTTATACCTATAGTGGTGGTGCCGCAACTACAAGCACCATCACCATGGGTGCCCATGATGGTAGCATGAGTGACGATTACGCATCCGATATTAATTCAGGAACTTTTACAATCAACACTGGCAGCATTTCAGATACAGGTGACTACGAATATGGAAATTGGGGTAGTGATATTTCAGTACCCGAAGAAGGTGATATTAAGATTGGAAATAGAAGCCTAAAGACTTTTATGGACACCATGGAAAAGAGAATGGCAATACTACAGCCGGATCCAGCAAAGTTGGAAAAATTTGAAGCACTAAAAAAGGCATACGAACACTACAAGCACTTGGAAAGTTTATGCGAAATTGAAGAAGAAGATGATATGAAAGGACCAAACTTCTAATGACGGAACCAAACGTAAAATTAGTTTCTTATAGTACAGCACCGGAAGGTACAGGACTTGATAACTGCCAGGAATTGATTGCATACTGTGCAAGGGTAAGCAATCCAAGCAACCAAATGAATTCGGAAACATCGGAGAAATTAATCAAGTATTTGATCAAACACGCACACTGGTCTCCACTTGAGATGGTAAGTGCCTGTTTGGAAATTAATACCACACGTGATATCGCACATCAAATTGTGCGCCATCGCTCGTTCTCATTCCAGGAGTTTAGCCAACGCTATGCGGATCCTGCGGAGTTTGGCGATCAGTTTGTCATTAGGGACGCAAGACTGCAGGATGAAAAGAATAGGCAGAATTCAATCGAGACGGATGATTTACAGTTACACGCACAGTGGGAAAACCATCAGCGTGATGTGATTGATGCTGCCAAGAAGGCATATGAATGGGCAATCGATAATGGCATTGCCAAGGAACAGGCCCGTGCTGTATTACCCGAAGGTAACACAAAGACAAGGCTGTATATGAATGGAACACTGCGCTCATGGATTCACTACATTGAACTGCGTGGCGCAAACGGAACACAGAAAGAACACATGGAAATCGCACACGCCTGTGCGAAAGTTATAGCGGATATATTCCCACTAGCAGAAGACTTAGTCTAAGGAGACTAAATGAAAATTGGACTATCACTCAGTAGGTGCCTTCGTGACGTATGGGAAGGCAAGGTCGAGGAGAACGATGTTTTAGTTATCATTGCTCGCACCGATTTGAATCCACACAATGATGCACACTGGAAGGGCATATGGGACGGATACTTATATGGTGGCATGAGCAATCCAGAATGGGCTGGCATGGAAGAACACGAGGAAGGCATGCGCAAATTGTTGTGCGAAATGTATGATGATGGTAAGATACATCAACCCCGACAGTTTAAGGCACATCCTGTTAGGCTTCCTTACTATTGGATGGAATGCTTTGTTCCGGACGACGAAGCAAGTCCCGCAGTAAAGAATGCCTGGGAACAATACAAGGTAATAGCAGGACTGAGCGGAGTGAGGGTATGAACATACATCACAGCCCGATACTAAACACTGATGAAATTATCAAGCGATACACGGAAAAGGACGGATGCGAAATACGATACGTTTGCACTAGTGACCTCCGTGCTAGTGACGTTCCCGTTGATATTTTTTACAGAGCCCAGCCTCACCCTGAGTTTGGTAATAGGTATTTCGGTCTATATCACGATACGTATCGTGACTGCGTGATGATTACCAATGCGGATGTTGTTGAGGAACTTGAATTCGCAATGGTAGTTGGGCCTGATGATAGATTATACTACAGCCAGAGCCATCATGACTACAAGCATTTTGATAACGGTAAGATGATTGATGGCGGCAGGGCATATATCCGCGGTTTTGGATACGAAATGTATAAGGTCAAAAATGGAGAGTTCATCAAAGACTATGGAGAGGAACTAAGCAACATGGTTGGCAACTATTACTATCCTGGAGGAGATTATCAGGTATGACACTACCAATTGAAAGAACAAACGCAGTATTAAATGTAGAACGATTTCTAATGGACTTGCGAGATCCCAAGAAGTATCCACGGGTGCCACGAGCAGTTAGACAAGAAGCAGGTAGGTTGTTAAGGCACTACCCTTCGCAATATCATATGGCATATATTAAAGACAGTTTCGAAGAGGTAGATTACTAATGTACGCAATAATGGTTAGGATGGGCGATGGTGATTGGATCTACGTTACCGAGCAAACGGATAACTGCTGGGATCTAATGCCCGAACTATACGAAACCTTTGAACAGGCAGAACAGGCTGCAACTGTGTGGCGCCTCAAGGGCAAGGAAACAAACGTAAAGGTGGTAAAATATGAAAATTAAGATTGGACCCTACCCTAACAGAGCAATCTGTAATTTACATACAAACTATATGAATAAAAAGTATGGATATGTGGATTGGCCTGAATACAAACAAAAAGGTTTAAGAGTCAAAACACAACCTTTTGCAGAAGCCTGGCGTGAAAAAGCGGAAGATATCATACAATCAATTTACAACTGCACCATCAATCTATTCCTTGATAGGCGAGTGCAAAAGGTAAAAGTACGTATTGATCCATGGGATACCTGGAGCATGGATCATACACTTGCAAACATCATCCTGCCCATGCTAAAGCAGTTGAAGGCTACCAAACATGGTGCTCCATGGGTGGCTGTGGCAGATGTTCCTAGAGAACTGCGTCCTACCAAGAAGGATATTTTAGAATATGAAAAGAATGGAAATACTGACCCTAAGTTCTTTGAACGCTGGGATTGGGTGCTGGACGAAATAATATATGCATTTGATTGTAAAGCAAACAAGGATGATGTGTATATGCGTTTTGATATAAAAACAGAAAGAGCCGCAATGGATGCCGAACAGGAAAGAATATCAAATGGCTTCCGTTTGTTTGGCAGATACTATGAGAATCTATGGGATTAATTCTTTTTCATAACATTTTTCTTGACAAATGATATATATCATCATATACTCTTATTTTTAAAGGAGCAAAATGCAATTGGCTGCAAGAAAAAAAAATACTAGAGCAACCCCACAAACACGACGTGGAGCGAAACTTAAGGCGCCTTCTTGGGAAGGTTGGCAGGATATGTCAGGTGCTGAATACGCTCGCTTTAGGCAAGGAACGCATCGTTGGTATTATGACAACTTCCAACCTGCGGATCTAATGCCTGCCGTATGGTCATGGATGGAAACGAACGGCTACAGCAAGGAAGACATTGCCAAATGCAAGGCTGCTCCTTCCTATACGATTAGTTCTACTGCGGCAATACTGTGTAACATGCTCAATGCTGGCATGCCAGACTTTAATCCCAAGCATGACGAACATTGGCAGACACTTCCTGGAACTATGGGGCACGTGAAGCCTGCTTCAGAATTTATTAAGAAGCGGATAGAAGAAGCACTTAACCGTGGCGAAAAAGCCATAGAAGAAAAGAAAGAAGAGGAAGAGAAAGCCAAGGTATTGGAAAAATACGTTCCCACAATTCAACAGCGTATGCGCGAACAGGCTAACATAATGAGCGAGTTTATTGAGCAGGCGTTTGATGATTTCCTAGAAGGCAAGATTACGGATTTTAAAAAGATTGAAATTACCAAACAACTGAGACAACTTGGCTGTAAGCAACCACATGCAAGACTTCTTATCAATGACTACATGCCCGCACTGGAAGAATACAAGGAACTGCTGAATCCACGCAAGACTGACAAGATGACTGAACAGGAAAAGGATTATGCACAGCAGTTGAAGGATGGATACTCACACTACGACAAGCGGCAAATTAAGAAACTGCACGATTTTGTAATATCAATTGTGGGTGCCTGTGATGCAATAATTGCAGAGAGCAAGGCAAATAGAAAACCACGAAAAATAAGCAAGAAATCTCCGGAGCAGATTGTTAAAAAATTGAAATACAAGATTGCTGATGAGAAATATGCTGTTTCTAGCATACTGCCAGATAGATTAGTGGGTGCAACCTGTCTGGTAACATTCAATGCTAAAACACGTAAACTAGGAATATATTATACGAGTGTGGAAGATCCTACAGGTACACGAAGAGAAGGAAGTGGGTTGAATGTTAAGGGTACAACACTATTGCGATTCAACGAGGAGAAGAGTGTGGCTTGTACTCTTAGAAAACCAATGGATCAGTTACAGGAAGTAAAGAGCCTAAATACTCGCAAGAAATTTGAAAACTGGTTTGAAAAACTAACAACCACTCCCGTCAAAATGAATGGTAGAATTAATGCTGAAACGCTATTAATAGCAGTATATTAAAGAATTTTAACAGTCTCTTTTGTTTATAAAGGTATAAATAGTAGTATGAACAACGACAAAATTAATCAAGCACTACAAGATTTAAGCGCAGCTCTTGCTGAATCCGGCATTCTAGAGGCTGACGCAAGCATAGTTTTTAAAGACAAAATATACGGAAAGGGTATTTTTTGGGCTGGTAAGGACTATACAAAACAAATTACAATGCTTAATGATCCTGATAGAATTTTTATCTCGGAAAACGTTGATCTGGCTAAGGATAGAAACATTCAAGTAAATGGATCAAACGTCCTTAGTAGCACGGAACTAGGAACTAGCGTAACAAAAAGTAATCTAAGAGAAGTTGGAAGATTAAAAGGCTTGATAGTTGATGGATCAGTTATAATAAATCAATATCTACATTATGATGCAAACTGTGACAGACTGGGTATTGGAACAGATGAACCAAATGGTGCTCTATCAGTTGCCGAGGATGGAATAGAAGTAATTGTTGGAACTGAAGATTTTACCAAGGGTGTTGTAGGAACATTTGCAAGCCATAGTCTAGTATTAAAAACAGATAATACAAATAGAATTGAAATTGATGCAGGCGGCGATGTTAAGATTGGACATCCCAACAATCCAACTATCAAGGTTTCTATAAATGGAAAACTAAGTGTCGGTGTTAATAATCCTGATCCTGATGTGGATCTACATGTTCGTGGAGGCATTAAGTTTAACAATAAAAAACATATGAGTGGTAATGAACCACCTAAGGGCGGAACATATAATCTAGGTGATATTGTTTGGAATGATAGTCCTAGACAAACATCATATGTTGGTTGGGTATGCACCAAAGCAGGAAATCCAGGAATTTGGTCACCATTCGGCGAAATTAAGTAATAGCCATGTCTGTCTTAGTGATAGGCAACGGTGAAAGTCGCAAATTTATAAAAATCAAAGATACCTTTAAAAACTTTGTCCTCATAGGGTGCAATGCCATTCATCGAGATATTCCTGTCCATCATCTTGTATGTTCAGATAGGAGAATGGTTGAGGAAGCATTGTCAAGTGAGAACACAAAGAACACACTAATTCATACCAGAAAAGACTACTTCAATTATTACAGTAAAAATTTTAAAAATGTTAAATCATTTATAGAACTTCCCTACGAAGGAAATAATAAGGCTGACGATCCAATTCACTGGGGTAGTGGACCATATGCCGTACTTACTGCTGCCCAAATAGAAAGTGAAAATAATATATACCTTCTTGGATTTGATTTATATCCTATTGATAATAAATTCAACAACATCTATAAGGATAGCATGCATTATCAACACAAGGGCAGTTCGCCCGTCGATTTTTCCTTTTGGGAATATCAAATATCAAAAGTTTTTGAGAACTTTCCAAATAAATCTTTCACGGTATTAAATCATGAAGATTGGAAGATGCCTAGATCCTGGAATAAAACAAATGTAGATTTTAAGATTTTGGCAACCAAGAACTTGACTATTGCCTAAATAGATCGTATAATTAGTTTTATGTTTAACAAAGGTCTTGGCGTCACCCCTTCTAATTCTGCCGCCATTATTAAAGCAAGGAGATAATAATGGGAAAACATTACAGTACAAAACACTACGGACACAACATTGGCTTATCGGCAGTATTCCGTCAACCTAACGCAGATCATTCACACTGTCATTTGCTACACGGTTACAGTCTAGCATTTACATTTACATTTGGATGTGATTATCTAGATAACAAGAATTGGGCAGTGGACTTTGGCGGACTAAAACCTTTGAAGGCTTGGCTAGAAGATAACTTTGATCACAAGGTAGCAGTAGACATTGCAGACCCGCACTTGGATACACTAAAGGATCTTGAAGCAAAAGGTTTGGCAGAACTTAGAATCTTTGATGGTGTTGGTGCAGAAAAATTTGCCGAACATGCATTCAACTTTGCAGACAAACTAATTAGAGAACAAACAAATAATCGTTGCTATTGTGTTCGTGTAGAGTGTGCAGAACACGGTGCAAATTCAGCAATCTACGAAGGATAACGAATGAAAATATTTATAGTATATGTTTGGATGACTATGGCGTATATGCCGTGGGACATTGTTAAGGTGGGCGAGTTCGCAAACTGTGATCAAGGCATTGCCGCGGCAAATAACTTCTATCCAGGATACGTAGCACTACATTGCATTACGCCTGATCTAACTCCGCCCGGGGGAGTAAATTCATGAGAATTATAGCAGGACCTTGCCAACACGAAAATCTAGCAGACAGTTTAGAGATTGCAAAGGAATGCAGTCGCGTCTGTAAGAAATACAAGGTAGACTATATTTTCAAGGCCAGTTATGATAAAGCCAACCGTTCAAATCTAAAGGGTATACGAGGACAAGGACTCAGTAAAACCGTAGAAGACTTTGCGGAACTTAAAAAACAGACTGGCGTAAAAATTATTACTGATGTTCATAATGTAAACGAGGTTCTTAAGATAGGAGCCTACTACAATGACATCATTGATGTGTTACAGATTCCTGCGTTCTTGTGCAGACAAACGGACCTAGTCCGTGCTGCGGTCAAGACAGGTATGATAGTTAATATTAAAAAAGGACAGTTCCTTGCACCGTGGGATGTTGAAAACATTCTATCTAAGACGGAAGGTGCCAAGGAAGTGTGGATAACAGAAAGGGGAACAAGTTTTGGATACAATACTCTGGTCACTGATTTCACTGGCCTTCAGTTTATGCTCTCTAATTATAACGTTCCCATTGTTTATGACATTACGCACTCCGTTCAAAAACCCGGAGGTATGGGCACTAGTAGTGGCGGTAATCGTGAGTATGTGCCTGGCTTGGCTCGTGCTGCATCTGCAATGGGTGTAACTAACTTCTTCTTGGAAGTTCACAAGGATCCAGACAATGCACCAAGTGATGGACCCAATGCATTGTATTTGAATGACTTCAAGAATGTAGTTGCAGATATCGTTAAATATTCTTACTCTGATTAGGGAACAAAATGAATGGATCCAGAAAAATTAACAAAAGAACAAAGAAAAGCATATAAAATTCAAAGAAAATTTGAAAAGGAGCAGATGCGATTAAGGAAGTCGTCTTCTCCGATAGAAAATAATACCGGCATTCCGACAATACTTTGTGTAAGGTTCGGAAACAAATACGGTATTTCCTATGTAGAAAAACTAAGGAACATGGTAAAAAGACACACCACAATTCCTTACAAACTTGTATGCCTTACTGACGATCCTCAGCCCATTGAAGGCGTACAACTAATTGTTCAAAAAAATGCAGGATACGCCAAGGGTTGGTGGCACAAGGTTCATATGTTTGATTCTAAACTTCCTTTAAGCGGTAGAATACTATACATGGATCTAGATATTGTAATATGTGGTAACCTAGACAAACTACTACAGATTGAGGGGAAAACTTTTATGGGAATTAGAGATTTCAATAGAAGATTTCATCGAGACTGGAAATATCTTAATAGCAGTGTAATGAGTTGGATCCACGGTAGTCAAGAAAGCATTTATACACAGTTCAAAAGCAATCCTCAACTTGCCATGAGAATGCATGGAGATCAGGATTGGACATGGAAATGTGCAAAGAACAAAATTAAATTTTGGCCGGAAATGTGGATACAGAGTTATAAATGGGAAATACGAGATAGAAGCGAACTACAGGTTATAAATGGAGTAAGGCAATTTGCTAATCAGAAAGATGATGTTGTCATTCCAGAGGATTGTAGCATAGTTGTTTTCCATGGATCGCCCAATCCTGAGATAGTTCATGATAAATTTGTTAGGGATAATTGGAAATGACCGTAAGCAATAGATTCATATTTGATGTTGATGGCACCCTAACTCCGAGCAGGCAAAAGATGGATCCACAGTTTCAGAAATGGTTTATTAATTTTCAGGAACAGAATTATGTTTATCTGGTAACAGGTAGCGATAGGGCAAAGACACTAGAGCAGGTAGGTAATACAGTTTATAATTTTGCTGAAAGAGTCTACAACTGTTCTGGTAGCGACGTTTGGGAACAGGACAAGAATGTACACAGTAGTGAATGGCACCTACCAGAACTGCCAACACAATTCCTAACTCAGTGCATGACCGAGAGTGAATTTGTTTTAAGAACAGGATTACATTTTGAACATCGTCCTGGTATGTGCAATTTTTCAGTTGTTGGAAGAAATGCTACACTTGGTGAAAGAAAGTTATATGTGGAGCATGACATTAGAATAGACGAACGCAACAGAATAGCAAAGGCGTTTGAAACTATGTTTCCAGAAATACAAGCCAAAGTTGGCGGCGAAACAGGTATAGATATTTTTCCAAAAGGATCTGACAAGAGTCAAATTCTTAGAGATTTCGATCCAAAGAATGACATCCTGCATTTCTTTGGTGATGCAATGCATCTAGAGGGAAATGATTATCCATTAAAGAAAGTAATCATTGACAACGACCTCGGTCACTGCTATAATATAAAAGACTATAAAGAAACTTGGAAAATATTACGTGATGAATTCTCAAACCCAGACTAAACGCATAGGCTTTGCCTGCAAATACATGCATCCTGATCAAACTCAGAAGAAGAAACTTCTTGAGGAAATACAGCGTCCACTTAACACACGTTCAACAACTGTTGCTTGGTTGAATAGACAAACACGTGAAGTTGCTGAACAACGTTTGTGGGACATTATGGTTCATAACATACAAAGTTATTGGAACCTTGTTAACTATGTAGGAGGACTACCGAATGAATTACGTATGGTTAGGTTGGGAAGTGACGTCCTACCTGTTTATACTGAGCCTACTTGGTCTTACTTCTGGCGCAAGCCTGATGTACGACAATATTGTGAAAGGAACTTGGCTCACGTCGGCGCAAAGGCTCGTGAACTGGATGTTAGGCTTTCTATGCATCCTGGTCAGTTTACTGTACTTGCGTCAGATAATCCCGATATCGTTGAACGGAGCATAGAAGAATTTGAGTATCACATTGACATCGCCAGGTGGATGGGTTACGGTAACAATTGGCAAGACTTCAAGTGTAACGTCCACATCTCAGGCAGACAAGGTCCAGCCGGTATCATCAACGTCCTTCCAAGACTGTCTCCAGAAGCACGAAACTGCATTACTATTGAGAACGATGAAATGTCGTGGGGCATCGACGCAAGCCTCGAACTTGCCGACCACCTCGCACTCGTACTTGACATACACCATCACTGGGTCAATAGTGGAGAATACATTCAACCCACCGACGATAGATTTAGTCGCATAGTAGACAGTTGGCGTGGTGTGCGTCCTGTTATTCATTACTCAGTTTCACGAGAGGACGTTTTGGTTGATTTTCCAAAAGACAAGAAACCTAACATGGATTTTCTTTTACTTGAAGGATACAAGAAACAGAAACTTCGTGCCCATAGCGATTATATGTGGAATGATGCCGTAAATGAATGGGCTCTAACATTCCGTGACTATGCTGACATAATGGTAGAAAGCAAGGCTAAAAACCTAGCAAGTATTAAACTTTTTGAATCAATTCCTGAATATAATTTACTTGACATTTGATAATAATTTTGCTATAATATAACTAAATTAACAGGCAAAGAAAGAGGCTTATATGTCAAAAAAGACCCAAACATGGACACCCTACTTCAGTATTCACGATATTTTTGAAGTTTATCCAAACATTGATCCAAAAACTAGAGAAGTTATTAGAGCAGACGGAACCAAAGGTCCTAAGATGCCCGATGGTGGCGTTAGATTGAGATTTACAGGCGAAGTTCCTAATTGGTATGCACAGCGTGAAAAAGTCTATCAAGAAGAGTTTGGACCGTTAACTAGCAAGAATCCAAATCCCCTCGAGCATTTATTACAAAACAAGGACGACATTTTTGGAGGACTTTATTGTTATGCTGATTCTTTTTTTGAACCATATGATGGAAGTGGATACATTGGTATAGGAACCAGTGGAAGGATGAGTAAAAAGAACGGTAATGATCCTTTTGGTTGTGGTAGTCTTAGTAGAATATGGAAACACGTTCTTAAGGTTCTAGGTCGAAATGATTCATGTAATATCAAATTAACAGGAGGCTGGAAGGTACACAAGGAATTAAGAAATGCCAGCCAAGGTGATCCTCTTGCAAGAGATGCAAAATTTAGTTTTTATATCGATTATGATAGTGATCAAAAAACGCTTGGAGATTATGAAAGTGCCATGCAAGAACATAGACTAGGAAAGTATGGATCGAAATTTCCAATCAACGAATTACCTGCAAGTGTGCTTACTAAATTTCAAAGGCTTCCTATATGATTGACCACTTTTATTCTACAATTTGTTCCGGGGTCATAAATATTATTCCAATGGGAGATAACAAATGACAGTACAGGCACAAACAAATAAAATATTAATTGAAAATAAAATTGGTAGAAAAATGTGGGTATGGGATTCTGATTCTTTCTATACACAAAGATTGCAAGCAGGTCCTTATCAAAAACAAAATCTATTACACTTAAGAAAACTATGTCCTAATCCGAGAACCATATTGGACATCGGAATGAACATAGGCATGAACACTTGGGAATATGCAACATTTGCCAAAGATGTGCATGGATTTGAACCGGTTCCTGAGACATACAAAGTTGCTGTTGATAATATTGCACTTAACAAAAATGATTATAGAAAAGATGTTGGATGGTGGCCGCAGGATGGTTCCTATGCAAGTTTAGAAGTAACAGGTAACATACAAACATATAATGTTGCACTTGGGCCTCATGGCGGACCAAGTAAGGTAGAGATGCACATTAAAAAGAATGACGGACATAATAGAGTAGCCAATGATAACGGTGATTTTAAAACAGTATCAGGAAAAGATATTAAACGCAACGAAGGATATGCAAGGGTAGAAATAGATCAAAAAACTCTTGATTCATACAACTTTCAAGATGTTGATATCATTAAAATTGATGTAGAAGGATATGAATTGCCGGTTTTAGAAGGAGCAACAAAAACTATTGAAGATAATAGACCAATTGTCCAGATCGAGTGTGTTGAAATACAACCAAGAGCATTCGGCAGAACAATTCAAGAACTATTTGACTATTTTAATGATAGAGATTATGTTATTACAACCGCCGACGGAATTGTAAGAGGTCCTGAATGGTGTTACGTTAAAAAAATGATGGACAGATTTATGATTCCTGCTGAGAGAACAGATTTATACACTTTACCAGAAGATCAACCTGTAAATAATCTCTTCGAGCAAATTTAGCATAAATACACTAGATGTTAAAAGAACTAAAAGATTTTATATCAGAAGCAGAATCCTCAAGACCTACGCTAGTTCTTGAAAAATTGCCATACGATAGAACTGCTCTTGCGCCAGTGATGAGCAAGGAAACTATTGATCTTCACTATGGTGTTCTGTCAAAAGGTTACGTTGATCGCTTTAATAATAAGGAAGGTGATGACGATTTTAATTTTGGCGGAGCAACACTTCATAACATGTATTGGGCGACACTACAACCGCCAAGCACCGCTAATCGACCAACAGGTGCAAGTGAAGAATTAATTAATAATAAATTTGGATCATACGAAAAATTCAAAGAAGAATTCATATCTAAAGCCAAATCATTACAAGGCAGTGGTTGGTGCTACATGGATGTAAAAGGCAATATAGCCACACTTCCTAACCAAGCATTTAAGAAAACAATGCGAATAGCACTTCCAATTGATATGTGGGAACACTCGTATCTACTAGATACAAGCAAGGACAAATACCTTGATGGGATCTGGAGAATCATAAACTGGTCAATAGTAAACGATAGACTACAAGGAGAATAATATGTTTACGTGGTTAAAAAAGATTTTCGTGCCAGCAGAAACTACTGAGCCTTTGGTGCTCGATAAACCTGTTGTTATGAAAAAAGCAGAACTAACAAAGATGTCAAAGAAAGAACTAGAACAACTAGGTAGAGCTCATGGCATTGAGTTAGACAGACGATTAACTAAAACTAAATTAGTTAATCAAATTTGGAAAGAAGTTAGACCTAAAAAATAAGGAGACTAATATGTTAGATAAATTTAAAGGTTGGGTAGCAAAACGTTTCACAGAAAGAACATCGTGGGACGGAGCAGCACTGATCGCACTAGGTATCGTTGTGCTGATCGCTAAACCACTAGCAGGCATTCTTGCGTATGCAGCAATCGCATACGGTGCTTGGACAATCTACAAGAGTGAATAATGGCCGACGTAGTCAATCTTACAGATTCGGCTAGAAGGCACATGGAAAGCCTTATTGAGAAGCAGGGCCAGCCTATCGTCAGACTTCAGGTCAAGGGCGGTGGCTGTGCCGGCTTTCAATATGAATGGAAGATGTCAGACTCTAAGGAATTTGATGACGAAACAATACAATTATCAAACGGTGAATTTGCAATAGACAGTGCCAGCATGCTATACGTAATAGGTACTGAAATAGACTATGTGGAAGAAGTGTTTGGTTCCTACCTACAGATTAAAAATCCTAACTCAACATCCAGTTGCGGTTGCGGCGAAAGTTTCGCAGTTTAATATTTAGAAATAGTTAGATCGCTACCAGCAGGCATATCCCATATCTGCTTATTTTCAACTCCCTTGCGTTGGGCAAATCTCTTGGCATCACAATCACCACAGACATGGAAAAAATTATTGTTTAATCGGGCTCTGCTTATCTTTTTTAGATCCCTGGTAAATACACTGTCACAGTTATCACAACGGAGTTCTACTATGGTTTTAACACGATTATACTTGTGTTCCTTTCCCAACTTACTCCTTCGTGTGTGTTCTGTTTTAACTTTTTTAATGCCTAAAAACATAGTTATATTTACTATTTTACATTAGGCTTATAGAATTATTTGATAAATATTAGAGCAAAGAGGACCTTTCAGGGGATAAAATGGCAAGAAAAGTAATTGATGTTGGTGTTGTTGGAAATGACGGAACCGGTGATAGTATCCGTGATTCGTTTACCAAGGTAAACGACAACTTTAGAGAATTATACAGTTCACTAGGACTGGGCGAAAGATTAACCTTTCTAGGACTGGACGACACTCCATCCAATTTTGTTGGACAAGAAGCCGCAGTTGTAGCAGTTAACGATACCACAGACGGACTGCAATTTAAACAAATTACAGGTGGTACAGGTGTATTAGTAGATACTACATCTAATTCAAACCAAATTATTGTTAGCACAAAATTTTCTGAGATATCAGGAGATCCTTCACCACAGTTAGGTGGAGATCTGTCTGTACAATCAGGCGGTACTACTTATAAGATCAAGGACCTTGCTACTCCTACTGAAGACACTGAAGCAGCAAATAAATCATACGTAGACACAAAAATTTCACGTGCAGGTGTAGATGCTATTGATCCTGCAACGGGTATCACCCAGTCAGCATTTGGAACCATGAGTGGACCATTAATACTTTCTCGTTCACCTGAACCAGATGACGATGAAAGATTTGACGGATTGATTGCTGCAACTAAGGCATACGTTGACGGATCATCTTTCGGTTCAAGTGTTAATCTGTATGTTGCGACATCAGGACAGGATGATCGTCCTGGTGTTTCTGAAGCATTACAAGGAAGAGCACTTGCATATGCATACAGGTCAATCGAAGCAGCCTGTAGGAAAGCAGAGGAAGTACTACTAGAATCCAATGATGATATTGGTCCTTATGAGAAAAAATTAACATACGATAACGGATCAAAAAGCGTAGAACTTGCAGACATTATAACTTCTCCAATATCCGGTATAGGGTTTGTTGGAACTGCAAGGATGAGCGTTGACACAATATCAATAAACAGTATTGGAACAAACTACCAAGCAGGTGACATAATAGAACTTGCCGGCGGAACGGGAGATCCGGCAAGATATGAAGTCCTTACAACAGTGACCACACCAGGAGCAATTGTTACATTTAGGCAGTTGTCATCTGGTAACTATACAGCATTACCAGGATCAAGTAATGTTGCAACCACAACAGATAGTGCATTTGGTAGCGGTGCAACATTTAATGTTACCTACAAGGTTAATAACGTAACCATTACTAATGGTGGTAGTGGACACAGTTTGGTTTCCGTTCGTATTACTGGTGGAGGCGGAAGTGGTGCTTTTGGTATTGCAACCGTAACTGGTGGTGTAATCACTGACATTGACATTACCGATAGTGGTGGTGGATTTACAAGCCTACCAACAGTGGAAGCGGACCTTCCGAGATTCTTACTTAAAACAGAAGGATTAAGAACAGACTTTACTGGTGATGTTCTCACAGACACTGAGGTAGCATTTAGAACCAGAGATATTAGAGAAGGGCTCTTCATAAAAGGATTGACTTCAGGAGCACAGGCACAGATACTAGGACACGAAGGTGCACTAGATTCTAACGGTAATGAAATTTTTGATGTTGATATAAAATTCGGAACCTTCCAGGAAGGTGAAGAACTTTCATATGGTGACATTACCAATCAAACACAGATTTCAATTCTGGTTGAAAGTGGAATATACGAGGAAAACTATCCAATCAAGGTTCCGCAAAACGTTGCCATTATCGGTAATGAATTTAGACGCTGTATTGTTAAACCAAGGAAAGGAACTTCAAGTTCTCCATGGGCATTCCAAAGATTTAGAAGAGACACAGAGATAGATGGACTAGAAACAGCAACACAATTGTTTGGTTATCACTATCTCGAGGATCCAACTCAACCTGTATACCCTAAGATCAATAATGGCGGTGGATACAAATCTTCAGCACAATTAATCAAGTTAAACAGGATATTCTTACAGAATGAAATTACTGCGTGGATTAACTATCAAATAACAAATAATATTGCTCCTTTTAGCACATCATTTACATATAACGAGAGTCTTTGTAAGAGAGATGTAGGGTTAATACTTGATGCAATGATCTTTGATATCAAGTATGGAGAGTATAATAGAACAATATCCGCTGGTCTCAAGTACTATCAGAGTGCTAGTGGTAGGATAGCAATCACAACACAGTTATCCCAAACAATTGCTGCATTAGAATACCTAGAAAGCATACTGGATAATATTATAAACAATGATGCCATAGGTACTCTTTATCAAACTACATTTCCACAGATAACTGACGGCGCCTTTGTTAAGGAAACTGGCACTGAACAGGTTCTTGCTGATTTATTTGATGCACTGATTGATGTTATTGACGGGTCTGGTTCTGTAAACTATCCTAAGGACAACGAGAAACTGGATGTGTTCCTATGTAATGATGCGGTTATATTAAGAGCACTGACAATGCAAGGCCATGGAGGCTTCTCCATGGTGCTGGATCCAACAGGACAGATACTTGCTAAGTCGCCCTATGCACAGGAGTGTGCATCATTCTCTAAATCAATTAACGCTCAGACATTCTCTGGTGGTATGTTTGTTGACGGATTCTCGGGTAACCTACAGTTTAGACATGCATCTTCAACTTCACCAACTAGAATAGAAGTTACTGGGTTGGATAGATTTCCTGAATTACCAGCATCATTCATTGTTGGTGATGACATCTTTAAGGTTAACTATGTAAGAAACTTTTCATACAGCCCAAGCGGAAGCTCTGCTTCGTTGGTATTGGATGAGACTACTCCTTTTAATTTAACTCCAGGATCACAAACCATAACGAGCATCAGTGTGGGAGACCCTGCTATCATAACCAAAGTTGATCATGGACTACAGGCAGGAGCAACGATTGTCTTTACAACAACAGGATCTTTACCCACAGGAATAACTGCTGGTAAAGAATACTATGTCTCTGAAAGTGGCTTAACAAATAATACTTTTAGAATAACAGAAAAATTCTTAAGCGATATTGAAGTAATTACGTCAGGAGCAGGTTCAGGCACACACAGTTATCAGAGAATATATGAAATACTAATGCCTGGTAACAGATCAATGCTGTCCAATGACTTCACGCAGATTGCGGACATGGGTTACGGACTATTGGCAACGAACGGTGGATTGACTGAAGCAGTGTCAATGTTTACCTACTACTGTTACACTTCATACTATTCTCTCAATGGTGCACAGATTAGATCCATTGCTGGATCATCCGCACATGGTGTTTATGCACTGGTGGCAGAAGGATCCGATCCACTCGAAGTTCCAACTCCGACTTCACTCTATTATGATGTTGCACAAAGAGTAGATTGTTATTTCCCTAGTTCATCATTCCAGAATGTTAGTGGCGGTTTGGACATACACGTAACAAATTACGATTATACTCCACTGAATAATTCAGAACTGGAAGTTGATCACGGAAATTTAATTTATAGATATCCTGTGACATCAGTATCAACCACTGATTTACCTCCAGGGGTTGCAAAACTAAATCTTACTTCGGATGATACAGGAAACTTTGAAGGACTATTTGCAGTCATACCAGATGGTACAAAAATGTCATTGAGATCCAACTCTCAAATTATTCTAACTGGTGAACTAGCAGACGTTGCTACAAGACCTTCAACAGGTTTACGCTTTTCTGAATCACCAACTGATGTTTATCGTGTTCTACAGTTTGAGGATTATGACGATGAAGCAGATGGTAGAGGAGCATTGGATGTAGAATTTACAGTAGCAGATCCAACCGTATTAACTTTTACAATAACTGTAACAGATATTGCAGGAACGGATACGCTAACGACTGATAGAAATCACGGTTTACGAATTGGCGATACTTTTACTCCTAAGGCAACGGCAAATGGTTTAACTGGTGGACAAACATACTATGTATATGATGTTCCTACTTACAACACACTACAACTTTCGACCACATCAGGCGGAAGTTTATTAAGTGGATTAACAAATGGCAGTGGTTTGTCATTGGTAAATGTTATTGCTCACAAACAGTTGGCTGATTATAGATTACAGTTTGACTCAACAGGTACACTACCAACAGGTATAGAAGCGGGTAAAACTTACTTTGTTTTAGAAACTAATCTAACAGCAACAACGTTTGAAATTGCAACTGTAATTAATGGTGCTCCGGTAGAAGTAACTGCACCTGGAACGGGCAGCATTACTGCCGTGGCAGATGGTATTACCAAAACTACACTTAGAGAAAACTATGACTACGTCGATCTAACAGTTTATCAACCAAGTGAGAGCATAGGAACCACGGGTGCAAATCCTGTAACCCCAGGGCCACTTACTACCCTTTCAAGCATTTCAATTGCATCCCCTGCTGTGTTTACAACCAGTTCACCACATGGGTTTTCACAGGGTGATGTTATCAAGTTAGAAACTACTGGTACATTACCAGTAGGATTAAATGAAAGCACACACTACTTTATTTCAAATAATGATGCGGATGGATTAGGTGCAAGTTCGGTTCAATTTACTGTAACAACTGTGCCGCCCTCACTTGCATCATCAGTAGAAGTTGATACTTCTGGTACACAAAGCGGTACTCAGAGTTTTGCCAAAGTATTAGGTAGAGCGGGCGATACAACAATTACTGTTGTTCCTGTCGCTCCTGAAGAAAGAAGCAGAGTTAATAATTCTAGATTCGTTTACAGGGGAGAGGAATACATAATTGATTTATACGAATCAGAAGAAGACCTAAACGAGAACTATGCTAGAATTACTCTTAACAGACCATTAGAAGATTCCGTAATAGAATTTGAAGGTTCGTACACCATTAGGAGTGCCGTTCCGATTAGATCATTCGGTGCTTACGGTAATCTTACAATTAGAATTTCACTAACACGTGTAACAGGACATGATCTACTAGAAATTGGAACAGGATCTTATGCTGATACAAACTATCCAAACGAAATTTACGGTCCGGCGGTTAATGCACTAAATGATTCTAACGAAACTGATGAAAGAACAGTGGGACGTGTGTTCTATGTAACCACTGACCAATTTGGTAACTTTAATGTAGGACCTTACTTTAGAGTTGACCAAGGAACGGGACGAGTTACATTCTCTGCTGCGATTGCATTGAGTAACTTGGATGGTATTGGATTCAAGCGTGGTGTTCCGATTTCGGAATTCTCGACTGATAGTTCATTCTCTGACAACGCGGTTGATACGGTTCCAACTGAGAACGCAGCAAGACTATATATCGAAAGAAGATTGGGTATCACACACAGTGGTGCTCCTGTCATTCAGGCTAACCTAATACCACCAATTACTGGTGGATACATGGCACTCGATGGTCAGTTAGCCATGAAGGCCAACATGAATTTGGATCAAAATAAGATTGTAAATCTTGCTGATCCGGTTAATCCTCAGGATGCTGTTAATCTACAAAGTTTAACCTATGCTAACCTACAGGAATTTACCTTTACGGATCTTAAGGCAAATGACATCATGGTGTTCACTGGCGTGGGTAATGACGCCATCAATGCTTCCGTGGTTGGTGATATTACACTTAACATAGATTCAACAGCAAACACAATTGACGCACAGATTGAACCTAACGTAATTCTTAATGCTGATGTAAACACAAATGCAGGAATTGTGCAGAGCAAACTATCAATGACACTCGCCAGTTCAAGAGCAGCGGCTCCTACAGGAACTGCCGCAGTCAAGCAGGCAGCAAGTGGTGTTTCGAGTTATGACAATGCGGTATTCACGGTAACTGATGGATTCGTAACACTAAAAACCAATGGTGTTGCTAAAACTAAACTTGCACAGGTTGCAGCACAAAGCGTTCTAGGTAACTCTGCACTTACCACAGGAAATGCCGCAGACGTTCTATTCACAACAGTTGTGGATGCGGGTGGATCAGTTAAGAAATCACAGTTTGGTAGTGTTGGATTCCTAGCAAGAACGAATGCTAGTTCAGGAACATCAGACAGTGATTATGCAGTAATTAATTACGCGGCTGGTTCAAGCACCGTTGTAGAAGCAAACAAACTCATTAGAAGAGATTCAAACGGTGACTTTGGTGGTAGAATCATAGACGCCCAACAGTACAACATAGATGGGTTTGAAGCAATTGATTCAGGAACATCCGGCTCAGGAGGATTCGTAAGGGTTCACACATATGGTGGTAGTGGCGGTTCAGGCGGTGGAGGTATCTTCCTACAGGATGGATCACTAGCCGCTGACAAGGCTTCGTACTATGATAACGATACTCACACATTTAGAACGCAGAACGGTTTGGCTAATGCTCCCATAATTGCATCCAGCATACAGGTTACGGCACTAACAACAGGCGGCAATACAACCGCTGGTACTGTTACTGGTAGATGGAGCCTAACAGGAAGTTCACCAAACGAATCAAGATTTGAGGCAACATACTCTGCAGACGTTGCAGAATACTACGAGGGTGACAAGGAATACGAAGTTGGAACAGTTCTAGTATTTGGTGGTGACAAGGAAGTCACAACAACTAACACCAATATGGACAAGAGAATTGCTGGTGTTGTGTCAAACACTGCGGCATACGTGATGTATACTGCTTGTCCTGGACACAAGAATCTAGTTGCACTCGTTGGTAGGGTTCCTTGCAAGGTAGTAGGAAAGATTAAGAAGGGTGACATATTAGTAACGGCAGGGATACATGGCGTGGCAACCGTGAGCGATGATCCTAGGGTAGGAACAATAGTAGGAAAGGCGATCGAAGATTACGATAGCGATCATATTGGAACAATTGAAATAGCGGTGGGTAGATCATAATGGCATACGATAATAATATTAATCCAGGCAATCCACCACTAGTATGGAGCAGAATTAAGGAAGCCTTTGATAAAGTAAATGAAAACTTTACCATCATTGGTGCAAACCTTGCACGCGAAAGAGAATTCAATATAGCACATATAGAATCAGGAACTGCTGAAAGTAATCCTATAAGAATAGTTACAACTGAAGTTCATGATTTTACAGATGGGCAATTAGTATTTGTTTTTTCTACCGGTGTATCACAAATAGATAATACTGAATTTTATATTAAGAAAGAAAGCGAAACAGAAGTATTACTTTATGCTGATGCGCTGCTAACAACTGGAGTCAACGGAACTTCTTTCGATGCATATTCATCAGGTGGCGGAAAGATACAAGGATTTTCGGAATATGCAGGAATAGATTTTGAAAACTTAAATTCAAATGTATCTCCAAACTCAGTAGCAACACTTAATCTTGGTAGTGAAGCAAAACCATGGAAGTCTCTGTATGTTGGTCAGTATACTGATGATGATGCTAATAGTGACAACGGAGTTTGGTTAGGAACGGCACAGATTAGAGGTAATCCAGACGGATCAATCACGCTACCCGAAGGATCAACGGTTGGTACTGATCTCATTATCAATGACGAAAATACATTTTTCAAGGCCGTACAGGTTGATGGAGGAAACAGGGTAGAGGCAGATGAATTTGCCGATACAATTAATTTAATTAGTGGCACTGCAATCTCCATGAGTGTTGACAGTGGTGCTGAATCTATCACTATTGATAATACCGGTGTTACACAACTTGCAGCAGGTAGTGGTATTAGTGTCAGTGCTGCTACGGGTAATATTACCGTTACAAATACAGGTGTTAGAAGTTTACAGAATGTAACAGCATTACCGAGTGGTAGAACACAGGGTGCTGGTATTAACATAAGCGGTTCGACAGGAAATAATCTTAAGGTTACTAACACAGGTGTATTAGAAATACAACCTGGATCTGCGGCACTTACAGTATTTACAGATGCTGCAACTGGTATCGTTACCATTACAAATGCTGCACCGGCAGGTAATGCATTTAGATTTGTTGATGTTGACGGAAGCATGGGTCCAGCAATTGAGGCTAACTCAGTTGCGGGAACGCTTAACTTTGTTTCAGGAAATGGTATTGCACTGTCAGGTGATGCCGGAAGCGATGAAGTTACCATAGCATTTAGTGGGGTTGCTGATATTACTGGTTCAGTTTTTGCAGACGACTCAACCAAAATGGTTGATGCCGTTGAAAACGAAATGTATGCATCGGGAGGATTCTTTGGTGACTTAACTGGTGATGTTTTAGGAAACGTTACAGGAAACGTTACAGGAAACGTTACAGGAAACGTTACAGGAAATGTAACTGGAGATACAACAGGTTATCATACAGGTGACGTTAAGGGTTCAGTATTTGGAGACGATTCAACAAAACTTGTTGATGCCGTTGAAGGTGAAATATACGGTGACTTCTATGGAACACTAAGAAACCAAACTTGGATGGCTGGATATGACGGTTACCTTACTATTGCAAATGGTGGCTCTACTGGTCCAGGTGCTATACAGATTGTTGCATCAGCCAATTTAGATTTAACAGCAGGTGCTGGATACACAATTAATGCAAACAGAAACATTGTTGCATCGGGTGGTGTTACGGGTAATACCACGGGTTACCACACAGGTGATGTAACAGGATCTGTTTTTGCAGATGATTCAACACAATTAGTAGATGCGGTTAGTGGTGTTCTTAGAGGAACACACATTGGTGATGTCATAGGTTCAGTATTTGCTGATAACTCTACTTTACTTGTAAATGCAGTTGATGGAACACTTGCATATGATCCTGCAACGCCAGGCGATTGGGATGGAGACGCTCCGACCACGGTAGGGGAGGCGCTGGATAGACTAGCAGCCGTTGTCAAAGTATTAAACGGTGGAACAGGAGCGTAGGTAGATGGCTAAACTAACAGTAAACATTGGAACTAGCGCAAACGACAGAACGGGTGATAACCTACGCACAGCGTTTAACAAGATTAACCAAAACTTTGATGAACTATATATTGGGCCTCCACAACTTACGCAGGCTGAAATAGATGCACTCACACCAGTTTTTGGTATGATGGTTTACAATACAACAACAGGAAAATTTCAAGGTTATGCTGCTGATGCAAATAATGACAGTGCAGCAGGGTGGGCAGATCTCCACTAAATATAGATATAGGAAGCGAAATGGCAACGATACAAACAATTAATGTAGGTAACTTAGTAAACGATGGTCTTGGTGATGATCTAAGAACCGCGTTCCAGAAGGTTAATGCTAATTTTGCTGACCTTAATGCGGGTCTAACGATCACTGCATCCAATGTTGGTAATGCTGCCGGCATATTTAAGGCGAAGGTCAATAACGACTTACAATTTAAAACTCTAGTAAGTGGCGATAAAATTCTAATTCAAGAATCCGAAAATTTCTTAACCGTTAATTCAACACAGGAAGATGCATTCATAGGGTTTGATACTGACAGTGGAAGCATTTCTGCATCAACATATGAACAGATAACACTACAGGGTACTGCTGCACCTTTATCAGAAACAGGGATAAAGGACATTGAAGTTACTGCGTCAGGTAGCACAGTTAACTTTAAAACAATTATTCCTGTAACGGAATATTTACAGACATATGATTTTGGAAGTATAAATGGAATCTATGCCAATGCCATTCAATTGGCAATGCAGACTGCAAACATTGATTTTGGAACACTAACATTTACATCAGACATTGACCTCGACTGCGGCGGTCTAACCTAGGAGGATAACCACTTATGGCAGTGACTTGGATAACGCCAGCGGGAGACCTAGGAACACTAGAAGAAAGAATAATTACATCAGTCCCCATAGAAGCAACTACTGATACTGGTAATGCTATTTCCTATTCTGTTATTGCAGGAAATCTCCCAAGAGGAATGATTCTAGTAGGTAATACTATAAAAGGTTCTCCAGCAGAAGTTACTAAATTTACGGAATATAGATTTGTAATACGTGCCGATGACGGAGATAAGGAAAAGGATAGAACATTTAAAATTGGTGTAGACGGTGCAGATATGCCAGAATGGATTACTCGAGAAGGATTTTTAAATGTTGGAGCAGGACAGGCTTACTTTGTATTGGATGATGCACAGGTTGATTTCCAACTGGAAGCAACTGATCCTGATGTAGTCGCAGGAGAAAATCTTGAATATTACCTGGTTCCTAATAGTGGAATACTTCCATATGGTTTAAGCCTTTCAAAGACTGGTAGAATAAGCGGATTTACGCAGCCAATACCGGCCATAGACTATGCAACAGCAGTAACTGGTGCCTATGATACAGCATCATTTGATACCGTTCCGTTAGACATTGCAAAGAATAATAGTCTTGGATTTGATAGTTTTTTCTACGATAACCAATACTATGACTATGGAGAGCAGGGCGTAGTACCAAAAAAATTAAGCAGAATATACACATTTGGTGTTGCAATTACAGATGGCATTAATGCCGTTAATAGAATTTTTAAGATTTATGTTGTATCAGAAGAGTTCCTAAAGGCCGACAACACATTAGTTCAGGTTGATACTAATTTATTCCAGGCAGATAATACTAGTGATAGGGTTCCTCTATGGATTACCGATTCCTATCTAGGAAGATATAGAGCCAATAATTACATTACTCTGTTTCTAGATGTATATGATCCTCCAACTCTTTCAGGAGTAATTAGTTATTTTATAGTTGAAAATAATCCCGACGGTACACCAAGCACACTTCCTCCAGGACTTGAACTTGATACCACAACCGGAGAACTTGCAGGCAAGGTTCCTTATCAGGCTGCCGTAACCAAAACATATCAATTTACACTAAAAGCAGTTAATTTTCCTGCGAGTATAGCACAACGAAATTATACGCTCGTCGGTGACTGGAGTTCTACTAGATTTTATCAAGAAAATGAAGCAGTTAGATACGACGGTTTCATATACATATGCAAATTAGAAAATATAAATCAATTACCAAACGAATCAAATTCCATTTATTGGCAATTAGGTGTTGGAACAACTGACAAAACATTTACTGTAGACATAATAGGTGAAATCGAAAGTTCAATACAGTGGGTAACTCAACCCGATCTAGGAATAATAAAGCCTAATCAACCTAGCAAACTATCAGTTGAAGCAATTAGCCAACTGTATGGTGGCCGTGTTACTTATAGCATCACACAAGGAAATCTTCCTCCTGGTTTAGAATTTTTATCCAATGGAAACATAATAGGCAAGGTAACACAGTTTGCTGATGATGATCAAGAAGGATTAACAAGATTTTTTGATAGAGATAGCAGTGAGATAGATTCAACTGGATCAACCAGTTTTAAGACAACATTTGATAATCAAACTACCAGTTACGACAAAAGATTTCAATTTACAATCGAAGCATCCGATGCTTCTGGATTAGCCAAAGACACTAGAACCTTTACAGTAAGAGTTGTTTCTGATAGTCAGAAAACTTTTGCCAACATATATGTAAAAGCATTCCAAAATAAACAAAAAAGATTGGACTGGTTTAACTTCATTACCGATGCAACTCTTTTTGTTCCTGAGGATATTTATAGATATGGTGATGAAAATTTTGGTGTGCAAACCGAAATTAAAAGTTTAATATTTGCAGGAATAGAAAGCACTGCCGCCACTCCGGTTGTGCAGGCAATGAGCAGAAATCATTATAATAAAAGATTAACATTTGGAAGTCTAAAAAAAGCACAGGCAAAGGATCCTAACACGCAACAAACACTTTATGAAGTTGTATATGTTAATATCGTGGATGAATATGAAAAGAATGATAAGAGTATTTCTAATGAAATAGAATTATCAGACAATATTAATAGTAAAGTTTTGGTAAGTTACGATAACATAACCATAGACAGTGACATTCCATTTGCCAGCGATGCTGACTTACAAAGAGTGTTTCCTAATTCTATTAAGAATATGAGAAGAAGAATTAGAGACATCGGTGAGAGAGATAGAGAGTTTCTTCCACTATGGATGAGAAGCATACAGGAAACAGCAACATTCGAACTTGGATTTACTAAGGCATTGGTAATTTGCTATGCAAAACCAGGTAGAGCCGACACTATTATATCTAGAATAAAAGCAAGTGGATTTGATTTTAAAACCATAGATTTTGTTGCTGATAGATATATCATTGACATTTTGGATGGACAGATACAGGACACATACATACAGTTTCCACAGGACAAAATAACCAAGCATACTGATTCACCGCCAAAACCGGATCAAAATGACAAGAATCCTAGAGATCGCAGAGATGGCGGCTTTCGCGTAATCGCAAGTGGATTCTAAACAAATCTAGTATGATAAATATATACTGAATACAATGGAGATAATAGCGTGGCAAGATCGAATAACAGTTTAATTAACTATTTAAGCATTAATGAAAACTTCCCAGTTGCTGGGCAGGACAATGACACACAGGTGTTCAGAGATAATTCTGATACAATTAAAAACAGCCTAAGAAATGCTAAGGACGAAATCACAGACCTTCTCTCAAATGCCGCGTTCAAGGATGAGGATAATGATTTTGAGTTAAAATCAATTTCTAGAGCAGTCTTATTGAACAACAGAATAGGAAAATTCGATGGCGGTGCTGTTACTGCATCACCAACAACCATTGATTATAAAAATGGTGATTACCAAATTTATAGAGTAGGTGGAAATATATCAATGGATTTTTTAAATTTTCCAGGAGATCCTGTATTCACATCTGAAACAACTCCAATTGGTATGGGAAAGGTAACACTGGAACTTTATAGTGATGGCTCATCAAGAACTGTTAATTTTTTAACTTCGGGCGGTACTGTGATTAAGAGCAAAGACTTTCCAGGGTATGCAAGCGGATCACCTGTGCTAACACTAACATCTGCCACAGATCCTGTAATGATTGAAGTGTGGAGACACAATTCCACAGTTATATACATGAGATACATTGGCGCATTTGCATAATGTTTCATCCATTCCAGGAAGATCCAAAAGAACTCACAGACACTGAATTAACTCAGAGAATATCCGAATTGAGCAAAAAATATACCACTGCCGCACGTTTAGGCAAGGGTGAACTGTTGACACAACTCCAAACATTTGTTACAATATATAGAGATGAATTACGTAGAAGAGCAATGCAACCTACAAAAACAAATGATCAAGATAAGGATTTGGATCAACTTATAAATGTCGACTAATAGTATAATAGAAGTAATAGAAGGAATTAAGAAACACGGTCCAGAAATATTGGAACACTGTGTTATTCAAGATGCAGATTCCTATTTGGCAAGAATTGCTGATGAATTCTTGGATTATCCAAAACCCAAATCTAAATTGAATACCGATAATTGGTTCATGCCAACTAGTTATAAGCAGATTGATATAGAAAAATTCGTGCTTGGCAATTGCAAAACCGAAGAATATACAGAAAGAGCAAGACTTGAACTAGATGAATTCAAGAAACGTAATCTTATTATGCTACTAAAACAGGTAAAATATATAGTAGATACACTTAGAAAAAACAATATTGTATGGGGAGTAGGCAGAGGTTCAAGTGTTGCAAGTCTAGTTCTTCACATATTAGGGGTCCACAAGATTGATCCGATTAAATACAATATACCAATAAACGAATTCTTTAAACAAGGAGAATGATATGGCTAGAACAGTAAGAAGCATGCGCGGCAAGGAAATTGACATGGAAAAGTTAAATCTTAAGAATGAAACTTTACCAGCAGTTGGTAACATGAAGGTAAATGCACGCGGTGATGAAATTGGCAAGGGTGGTAAGGTAGTAAAGACTAGAGAGGAAATTCTAAAAGATTATTACGATAAAAACCCAAGAGCAATCAAAGAAGAAGTAGTAGATAGAGCAAAGAAACAATAAGAAAGGTTTGCATATGATTAAGGGCAAGGTAAGGGCCATCCATGAGGATGTTTTAGTAACAGGCATGCACTTTGGCGAGACAAAGACCGAAGGCGGAATCATCATCCAGTCTGATGATGCAAAGGCACACGGAGTAAAACCACGTTGGGCACAAGTATATGCCAAAGGTCCAGAAAATACAGACCCTTATAAAGTGGGAGATTGGATCCTAATTGAACACGGTCGTTGGACTAGAAAGATTGAGATAGAAAATGAAAAGGGCGAAAAGATTGATCTACAGAAAGTTGAAGTAGGATCCATCCTGGCATGGCAAGACGAAGCCCCATCAAACCTTGCATACTTCGGTGAAGAATACAGTGACGGTGCAACGGCAACATTCGATCCAGGAATGTTTGTTAATAACTAGATTGCTGTAGGAACTCCAAAAACATCAAGTTTATCTTCCCTAACACAATAGACCATTTCTACTGGTTTCAGTTGAAACTCTATCTGCATATCTCGTTTAATTGAACCAGCATTGTAGCCAACATAAAGTTTGCATTCTTCCACGGTATCAAACTTAGGTTGCTGATACCAGAATACATCCTTGCTGCCATCGGGATATGTTCCCATCATCAATACTATTATAAACCACTTCATAATAGTATTTAGATAAAAACTAGCAGTTAATAACTGTATGCTTTTTCAGGACACAACCTAAACGTTAGGGCCTTTCTTGGCCCTCGTGTGGTGTTGATGGATACCTCCCCTGACTTTGGATGGAATTCTATTTTGGTAATCTTAGCCTTGCTATTGTTCTTGCCAACAAGGATTTCTTGCCCTACTTCGAGGTTTAAATTAAGATTTCTAATCATGGGATTCTCCTTTTGCATAACGATTGTTATAAAAATATTTACCAGATCTCTTGACAACGATTAACTGCTAGTATATAATATATGTAAATTAGAGGAGTTTAAATTGTCTAACATTGACTTAAACAAATACAAGGAATTCGTAGAAAAGGTTACATCTGACGAATCAAATGATCCAAATCGCTTGTACGGACGCTTGGGATATCTAAGTGGCTATGCACACAAAACAGAAGCAGAAGTGCAGGACGAAGCACCCTGCAATGTTTCATTACTGCTTACGGGTGGCATCGGTTTGAGTTCAGAAACTGGAGAACTAAATGAAATTATTAAAAAGGTTATATTCCAAGGCAAACCTTGGAACGAGGATGTTCGCTTTCACCTTAAACGAGAACTGGGCGATATTCTTTGGTATTGGGTTAATACTTGCAGAGCATTGGATCTTGACCCTAACGAAGTAGTAGAGGAAAACGTGGAGAAACTCAAGGCACGATATCCAGGCGGAGAGTTTGATGTGCATTACAGCGAAAATAGGAAGGACGGAGATCTCTAAGAAGAAGCCAGATAATGTAGCGGATAATCCAAATTCACTACCATATCCTACGAATGTCGGTGCTCCTGCATTTACCATTCCTGACGTCCTTAAACACAAGAATGAACGCGGAGTGAATGCAACACATCATTTGGAAACACGATTTGATGATTTAAAACGGCAATATTTTAAACTGGTAGAACTTGCAAACGACACCGAACTAGTATATAATGCAAGGTATAGTTTTATTCCTGTTGTGGGTAAAGTGTATCATCTATATGTAGGTGCCGATGACAAATTATTTTTAAGTATAATTGAACCCGAACGTGTAACATATTGGGAATGGAGGGGCAGTTTTAAATTCACAGCAGATAACACATGGGAGAGACAATGAAGTTTAAAAGTTCAAGTATAGAAGGAACGGTTGTAAAAAACGATGACAGATACATTGTTAAAGATAACACAACACTAAAAAATCTAGTTGTTAGTTCAACAAGATTAAATCCACGCAAAAGCACAAGCGGACACAAGCATGAAGGGCAGGAAGAAGTATACATGTTCCTCGAAGGCAGTGGAACCATGGAACTTGATGATGTGACACATAATGTTGAAGCAGGCGATACCGTGCTAATTGAGGATGGTGTATTTCATCGTGTACACGCAGGCAACGAAGAACTATATTTTGTATGCGTATTTGATGGAAGGAGAACTGTATGACATGTATTATTTGCAAGAAGAAATTTAACAAGGACTGTTTGTGGAGTGCATGTAAATTGGCAAACAAGAGAAGCAAATGAGGATAGGATTTACGGCATCTGCATTTGATTTATTCCACAGCGGACACGTTGCCATGCTCAAGGAGGCACGTGCAAACTGCGATTATATGATAGTAGGATTGCAGACTGATCCTACCATAGACAGACCGGAAAAGAATGCTCCAATCCAGAGCGTGTTTGAAAGATACGTGCAATTGGAAGGATGCAAATACATTGATGAAATCATTCCCTATGCCACTGAACAGGACCTTTTGGATATATTCCTAACCTACAAAATTGACGTTCGCTTTATCGGCGAGGAATATAAATCCAAAGACTATACAGGTAAACAATTATGTCTTGACAAGGGCATAGAAATACACTATAATAGTAGACAACACTCATTTAGTACGAGTGGATTACGCAAAAGGATAAGTGAGGCAAAATGAAAGAATTATGGGTAGAGAAATATCGTCCTAAGAATCTAGATGGCTATGTTTTTAGAGATGAAAATCAAAGGAAACAGGCACAGAGTTGGATCAAAGAAAAATCAATTCCGCACTTGTTGTTTAGTGGAGCCGCTGGTATTGGTAAGACTACCATGGCAAAGATTCTAATTAATGAATTGGAAATTCCAGACTATGATGTACTAGAAATTAATGCATCGAGAACAAATTCAGTTGATGCCGTAAGAGACAAGATTACTAACTTTGTTATGATGATTCCATTTGGACCATTCAAGGTTGTGCTACTTGATGAGGCAGATTATCTATCGCCAAACGCACAGGCGGCACTACGTGGTGTGATGGAAGAATATCATTCTACTGCAAGATTTATTTTAACCTGTAACTATCCTAACAGAATTATTCCAGCACTACATTCAAGATGCCAAGGCTATCATATCGAACGTATTGATCAAACGGAATTCACAGCAAGGGTGGCAACCATCCTCGTTGAGGAAAAGGTAGACGTGGAACTGGAAACACTTGATTTGTATGTAAAAGCAACATATCCAGACTTGCGTAAGTGCATCAATATGGTGCAACAGAATGTCAGTGATGGCAAACTGCACGCTCCCAGCAAGGGTGATGAAGGTGCTGCTGACTGGAAGTTTGACATGGTGGAACTGTTCAAGGCAGGTAAGATTACGGAAGCAAGACAATTGCTGTGTGGCAAACTAAAGGCAGAAGAAATGGAAGAAGTCTATCGCTGGCTGTATGACAACCTTGCTATATTTGGTTCCGAAGAAAAACAGGACACGGCCGTTCTGATTATTAAACAAGGACTAGTGGATCACACATTGGTTGCTGATCCTGAAATTAATCTTGCTGCGGTGTTAATCAAACTAGCAAGGTTATAGGTGAAGATACGATATTATCATAAGATAGACGGTTGGAGATGGTTAGGATTCATACTAGCAATGGTAAGTGCATTCACACTGAGCGGTGGAAATCCTAATGTACAATGGTTAGGTTGGGCAGTTGCTCTCGCATCATGTAGCATATGGATATGGATGGGAATAAAGGACAAGGACACACCAAGGGCACTGATGGAACTTATGTATCTGTTGTTAGCAATAAGAGGTGTATGGAATTGGGTAGGTATTAACTAATGATCCTTGATAAAATTAGACAGGCGGGCGAGGATCTTAGGATGCTTGAAGGGCACGACAGGTTACAATATCTAGTAGACAAGGCACGCGAAGTGGAACCCTTACCAGAAGAAGCCAAGACAGAACAGAACAGGATACATGGCTGTGCCTCAAAGTTGTGGATCATAGGTGGCGCAGATAAAGATAACTTGATGCGTTATCGAGCAGATGGCGATGCATTCATTACAAAAGGAACTGCCAAGGTAGTTACAGACATCGTGAATGGTTGCCACAAAAGCGAAGTGGCACATCTCACAGTTGATGACTTTGAACAACTGGGCATTAAGGAACTGCTCACGATGCAGAGGCAAAGCGGCTTGGGGCAACTAATTAATAGAATAATAGGAATAGCAAACGCTTAGGAGTATAACATGGCACACCTAGTAGACGATAAATGCATCATGTGTAAGCACACAACCTGTGTTGAAGTATGTCCTGTGGACTGCTTCTACGAAGGTCCTAATATGTTAGTAATCAATCCAGAAGAGTGTATTGACTGTGGTGTGTGCGTTCCGGAATGTCCTGAAGAGGCAATCTATCAAACCGATGATGTTAATGACAAGTGGTACAAGCATAACGAATACTTTTCTATTGAAGCACAGTGGCCCAACATTACTGAGATGAAAGATCCTATGCCTGAATACGAACAATATTCAAACTCTTCCGAAGACAAGACTAAATTATTCAAGGCAAAGTAAGGGGAACTTAATCCCCTTACCCTTATTCGTCTCCGTAAATTTCTAAAATTTCCTTAACCGCTTCGTGCCTTTCGATATCCTGTTTTGAAAAGCGGCATATGTCAACATACTGATGGTTATTAAAGTTGTTATACAACTCGAGGAACTGAAGCAACCCATTATTGCTAGGCCTGTCTGCCTGTTGCAAGTCTCCGGTTACCACCATCTTAGATCCTTCTCCTAACCTCGTCAATAACATTTTCATCTGACTAGGTGTTGCGTTTTGCATTTCATCCGCAATGATCACGGAATTTTTAAATGTTCTTCCTCGCATGTATGCGAGTGGTGCTACTTCTACTATTCCTTCCCTTATCTGTCTTTCAATTTCTGCCTGGCAAAAATTATCTGAAAAAACGTCAAAAATTGGACGAGTCCATGGAGCCATCTTTTCATTAAGATCGCCTGGTAAAAATCCATGCTGTTCGTCCACTGAAACCGCAGGCCTTGTGATTACAATTTTATCACACAAATTGTCCTTGAATTCATTAATTGCCCATTGAACTGCAATCATTGTTTTACCCGTGCCAGCAGGACCAATAGCAAATACAATGTGTTTGCTCTGTTCATCTAGTTTTTTAAGGTAAATCTCCTGACTGAAATTCTTTGGAGTTATGTGGATTCTTTTGGATTTGCGTGAATTGATATTCACAATGTTGTTATACGCTGCGCCATGGGCTGCGTGAGCCTTGTGTTTTCTTTTCATATTAAGGATTGTCCTCCGTGTTTGAAAAAGTCCAGACACAGACGCTTAATATGTGCAACGATGTAAAAAGTCCGTATCCGAACATACAATTATTTAAGTTCATATAGAAAAAATTATAGCATAACATTTAGAAAACGATAAATACAATAGGAGACTAATATGGCCAGCATAAAAGACGTTATAGCAAACATAGAACAGATTTATGGTTCTAACAACAGTTTAAACCTTCTAAAGGACTTCGAGCGTGTGGTAGACGAATTGGATCTATACGTGTTTGATAACTGGATGGACGGTGAATTAGCCGCTGGTCCAAAAGAAGATAGATATTTTATAGAATGCACATTCATGTGGCCTAAGGATAAAATGCCAGAACCTGCAGGCGGTAAGAGATTGCTAGAATACGGATGCAAGGTTGCATATGCTGAAACAGCCATGATGAACGTAAGAAAAATCAAAACACCGGATGATATTAGACCAGGTACTAGAAAAGGCAAGGTTGATTATGATCAAGTATGGTTAGTTAAGATTAGAATGCCTAAGAGTCTTATGAAAAATGTTGACAGAGGTTACACAAATCTTGACAAGAACAAGGTGCAAGATATACTTTCAAATACACAGGCAATAAAAAATCCAGAACCAGTTGAGCAAACTGAACAGGGAATGCAAGATGAGCAACAATAAAATTTTAAAAGAAGGTTTAAGAAGGAACGACCTTGAGGATATGATTTATCCTCTAATAGAAATAGACACATTCAAATCTAAAATGGGGGAAGACCAAGATGTGTGTGTTGTAACATTTCAAGCAAAGGATAGACACCCTGCTAAAGATTTTATGGAATTTATTGAAAAAGGATATCCATTCGTACTTGATGCTGATGTCAGTGCAGGAGAAAATAAGGATGGCGAATATTCTATATTTGTAGAGATTGAAAGAAGTTCCAAGGTTGCCGAAAACATTATGGAAATGATTTTTGGAGTAACAAAATTAACTAACATTCATGACTGGGAATTTAAATATTATAAAAACAAAGATAAAACTCCTGTCACAACAGAAAATTTAAAGAAGTCTGTTCCGTCATCTAAAAATATGTACGAGCAGGTAATGAATAAATTTAGAACGGACGAAGTAAAGAGTTTCTTTAGCAAAACGTTAATGGACGATTTAGTTTTAGAAAATAATAAAATAAAAATTCTAAAACCCTTTGATGTTTCGGTTGAGTTTGAAATTGTTAGCGAAGGCGACGATAAACTTATCGAAGGACTAGAAGATATTAGAGTTGACGATGATGCAACTGCTGAAATTTTCTGGTTAACTAAAGTTATGGGCGACTATAACATTACTAAATTTGGTGACAACTTCTTGTTCACTAACGAATCAAAATCAATGGTTTTAAAAAGGATATAATATGGCGAAAGAAAATTATCAAGCATGTTTAGAAATGATTCTACATCACGAGGGTGGATACGTAAACCATCCAAAAGACCCAGGTGGGGAAACTAACCTAGGTGTTACTAAAAGAGTTTACGAAGATTTCGGCGGCACAAAAGACATGAAAGACTTAACAGTCGAAGACGTTGCGCCAATCTATGAAAAGAACTACTGGGGTCGCATGAAGTGTGATGATATTCCTAGTGGTTTAGATTTATGTGTATTTGATTTTGGAGTTAATGCAGGAACAGGACGTTCTGCAAAATATCTACAGCGTATGATCGGCACAGTTGCTGATGGTGGTATTGGTCCTAACACACTAAGAGCATTGGCTAACTACGTCGATTCAGAAGGTGTTGAAAATGCTATTAAGAACTTTCAAGAAGCACGCCAATCATACTACGAAAGCCTAAGCACATTCGAAACTTTTGGTAGAGGCTGGACTCGCAGAGTAGAAGAGACAACCGAAGCCGCACTAAAAATGGTATGAGCAAAGTTTGCCAAAATTGCGGTAGAGAACACGAAGGTAAGTTGGTAGAAACTTTCACGGATGGCGACAACCAACCTATTGAAATAGTAGTGTGTGAACAAGCAAGGTATGAGACCATGACAATAGATGAATTTTGGAGGCAACATGTTTAGTTCAATTCGAATAGCAATGATACTAGTGTTACTTGCTGGAGCAGGTGGTGCATTTTTGTATGTTAAAAATCTACAAAAGAATCTAGAAATAGCAAGAGCAAATGTTGCTAAACTAGAAGTTGCTGTTCAAACAAGCGAAGCAAGTTTAAAACTCGAAAGAGCAGAAAGTGCTAGACTAGGAGAACTTAACAACCAACTAAGCACAGATTTACAAAAAGCAGAGCAGTACGGAGATGAACTTCGTGCTACTCTACAGAAACATAACTTAACACACTTGGCAAACAAAAAGCCAGGTTTAATTGAAAAGAGGATGCAAAATGCGACCAATAAACTTTGGGATGATCTTGAGTCTATCACTGATCCTAATGCTAACGCAGGGGTGCAGTCTACTCAGGACGGATCCGCAGATAGTAACAGTAACTAACACGGTAAAAACCACAGTACCTATAGTTGCTCACCCTAAGAAAGTTCAGTTGAACGATGTTAAGATCTATGTGGTCTCAAAAGAGAACTACGAAGAATTCGTAAAGGAATTTGAAGCAAAGAATGGAGCAGATGCATACATTGCCATTAGCGTAAAAGACTACGAAAACCTATCATTAAACTTTGCTGAACTAAGACGTTACATTGAACAGCAAAAACAAATTATCGTTTATTATGAAAACGCTGTTAAGCCAGAAGAAAAACCAGCCAAATCAGAATAAATATGTATATTAAGGAGCGTTTAAAATGGCAGAAGATAAAATTGTAGTTCCAGCAGATAAAGATGCTGTTTCTAAAAAGGTAAATGTTCAACTTGAAGTTGATACTTCAGTTAAGGACCTCGGTCCTAATCCTTACGCAAAGTTAATCCATTTAGCAAAAGCAGTGGATAGTTGGAGAATTTTTCCACGTGTATTCATCACAACATACATTATACTATTATACAAGTGTGTAATTTGGTATATGGAACTTCCAAATCCTACCATGGAACAATCCGGTTTGATTAGTATTGTCGTAGGTGCTGGCGCTGCTTGGTTTGGTTTGTATACTGGATCCAGCAAGAAGATTGACAAATAAAAAATTTTTGTCCCCTTAACATTTCAGTTAAATAATAAAGGATTGCTTAAGGAGGATCCTTTTTATTATGGACTACTATTCAACACTAGGTGTAAACAAAAATGCTAGCCAGGATGAGATAAAAAAAGCATACAAGAAGATGAGTATGCAGCACCATCCTGACAGGACTGGTGGTGATGATTCCAAATTCAAAGAAATAAACGAAGCATACCAAACGCTTAACGATCCCCAAAAGAAACAGATGTATGATCAGTTTGGAACTGCTGATCCAAGACAGCAGCAATATCGTTCGGGTGATTTTGAATTTAACTTTAATGGCTCTCCGTTTGGTGGAGGCATGGACGACATTTTTGAACAGTTTTTTGGTGGCGGATCTCCTTTCGGAAATAGAAGACGTGCTGTCAATAGACCAATTAATGTTGCCGTTGATGTAACATTAGAAGATGTTCTAACAGGAAAAACTATTGGCATGGAAATAGCTCTACCCACAGGAAGAACCAAGGTAGTTACCGTAGACATACCGGCTGGTGTTGAACACGGGCAGACCATTAGATATAGAGGAATGGGCGAACAAAATATTCCAAATGTTCCACCCGGTGATCTAAATGTTCAGATCCGCGTTCGGGATCATCCGACATTCCAACGCTTCGGGGATAATATACTATGTGAGACAAAAGTTGATGCATGGGATCTAATGCTAGGAACTAAAGCAAAAATTTCTACATTAGATAATAGGAGCATTGAAATTAATATTCCTGCCGGCACACAACCCGACACTCTTTTAAGTTGCAAAGGAGAGGGTTTGCCAAACATAAATTCTAAAATTAGAGGAAATCTACAGATTAGAATTAAAGCAACTGTTACTAGATACAATAACGAACAAATTGAGAGAATAAGAAACTTAAAAAATGGAATATAAATTAGACATAGACTATAAGTTAGGATTACACGAAGCACTTAATCAATCGAGCGATATTTGGGAGTTTGATAAGGAAAAATATGATCCTGAAAAACTAGAATGGGATATGTGTAATTTCATGATTCAACATAAAGGCATTGGGCTTGCTGCTAATCAAATAGATCTTAAAAAAAGAGTGTTTGTAATGGGCAGTCAAGATCTTCCAAACTTTCCAAAACCTTTTGCACTTTTTAATCCTACAATACTAGAAGCAAGCAAGGAAAGAGTATTGGACACAGAAGGCTGTTTAAGTTTTCCAGGATTATTATTAAAAGTTTCAAGACCCGCTTGGATAGTAGGGCAGTGGCAGAATGCTAAGGGCGAAACTAAGGAAGGAAGAATAGAAGGTTACCTTGCCAAATGCTTCCAACATGAATTTGATCACCTAAATGGAATCTGTTTTGTTGACAGAGTAGGGAAACTGAAGTTACAATTAGCAATTAAGAAATTAAATAAGTTGAGGAAAAAAATAAAAAATGATTGAGCCTAGTAAACAGTTACAAAATATTTTTGATAAATCAGTCGAGATAACCAAAGGTTACAAACACAGACTCATTACTCTTGAACATTTGATTTTCGCTATTGTGAGTGATCACGATTCTGCTGAAGGTTTGAAGGCATTTGGCGCTGATGTTGATTATATCAAATCAAATCTTGATCATTATTTAAAAAATAATTTAAAGGATATTGAAGCCGAAACAGATAACATTCTTCCAAAGAAAACTAATTCTGTTGAAAGAGTTTTAAATAGATGCTTTACACAGGTTTTATTCAGTGGCAGAAATCAAATGGAAATTGCTGATGTTATAGTCAGCGTCCTGTCAGAAAAAAATTCATTTGCATTTTATTTCCTAACCAAGGGCGGTATAATAAAAGAAAAATTTGTTCAACATTTCCAAAAGCATTTTGTTGAAGATGATGATTTCTTTGAGAACGATCAAGGTACTGGTGTATTGACAAATGATCAATTAGATAAAATTATAAACCAATTTTGCGATAATCTTTCATTAAAAGCAAAACAGAGAGCTCTTGATCCTGTTATTGGTAGAGATCATGAGATAGAAGATATTGAATTGGTATTAGCACGCAGAACCAAATCAAATGTTTTAATGGTGGGTGATCCTGGTGTAGGTAAAACTGCCATAGCAGAAGGCTTAGCAAGAAAGATTTTTGAAAAGAAAGTTCCTAAATTTATACAGGACCATAGTGTGTACACCCTAGACATAGGATCATTGGTTGCGGGTTCCAAGTATAGAGGCGATTTTGAGGAAAGAATTAAAGCAGTATTAATGGCTCTAGAAAAGAAAGGAAAAATAATTCTATTCATAGACGAAGCACACATGATGAGTGGTGCAGGGACTGCAAATCAAAGTTCAAACGATTTAGCAAACATGCTAAAGCCAGCACTGTCAAAGGGTGGTTTAAAAGTAATAGCATCAACCACTTGGGAAGAGTATCGCAAGTACTTTGAGAAGGATCGTGCTTTGATGCGTCGATTCCAAAGAGTGACTATTGACGAACCGACACCCGAATTAACAGTAAAAATTATAAAAGGACTTAAAAAGTATTACGAGAAACACCATAATGTTGTTATAACACCAGAAGCAATCGATCAGGCAGTTAAATTATCCATTAAGTATATGTCAGATAAGAAACTGCCTGACAAAGCCATAGACATTATTGATTGTGCATCAGCAAGATATAAATTGAATGACGATCCAGTTGAGGAGGGCATTCAGCAGATAGTTGATGTTGAACAGGTTACATATGAACTTAGCAAAATGATAAAGATGCCTCTAGAGACCGTTGCACAGAAGGAAAGCAAAAATCTTAATAATCTAGAGCCTGCAATGAAAGCCGCAATATTCGGGCAGGACGAAGCAGTTGATACTCTACTAGATAAAATATTTGTTGCTCAAGCAGGACTAAAACAACCAGACAAGCCGATAGGAAGTTTCCTATTCCTAGGCCCTACTGGTTGTGGAAAAACAGAAACTGCAAAACAACTAGCAGATAAAATGGGCATGTCACTAATACGTTTTGATATGAGTGAATATCAGGAAAAACATAGTGTTGCACGACTAATTGGTGCTCCTCCGGGATATGTAGGCTATGAGGAAAATGCAGGACAATTAATAACTAAACTACAGGAAACACCTAACGCAATCCTGTTGTTAGATGAAATCGAAAAAGCACACCAAGATGTTTCTAACATCCTACTACAATTTATGGACAACGGATTCGTAACAGGCAGTAACGGTAAACAGGCAGACGGTCGCAATTCTATTTTGATTATGACTTCAAATCTAGGTGCTGCTGACAACGAATCAAATACTATCGGCTTCAGCGACTTAGAAAAATATGACGAAGATGACAAAGCAGTTAAAAGTTTCTTTGCTCCAGAATTCCGTAATAGATTAGATGGAATTATTAAGTTTAGTAATCTTTCAATTAACGTTGTTGAAACAATAGTAACCAAATTTATAGATGAACTTAACAGTCAGGTTAAAGATAAGAATATCACAATAAAGGCAAATCCTGATGCAATTAAATGGATGGCCAAGAAAGGATATAGTAAAAAAATGGGTGCTAGACCTCTTGCTAGATTGATCGACAAGGAAATTAAAACTCCCCTAAGTAGGAAAGTTCTATTTGGAGATTTGATAGACGGTGGTATAGTTACCATAAATATGGAAAATGATAAGCCCTGCTTTGACATAAAGCCTGCACCTAAACCACTCACAAAGGCGGAACGCAAGGCTGCCAAACTTCTATCCAAAAAAGAAACTTCTGATGTCCAAGAAACTGCCGACAGCCAAGAAAACTAAAAAGAAGTTTTATAACAAGTATATCTATAAGATATCTTTAAACATTCCAGGTACATCAGCACTTCGCTGGTACGATTTTCAACAATTGATGGATTTGTGCATAGCGGAACCCAGTTCGAAAAGAGAACACAATTGGAGAGAAAAAGTAATCAGCGATGTAATTGATCACAAGGAGATGTGGATAGATTTGGCTATGATGATGAGCTCATATGAAAGTAAATCTTTTTCTAAGAGAATAGAAGGAGATAGCGTAGATTTTTACACCAATGATTATAAATTATATGAACAATTGGGTAATAAATTTCCAGAATACGTGAGATCTAGATCCCAACCAAAGGAAGGAACCGAAAACACAATCCTTAACAGTGAAAAGGAAATTTTCGTAAATGAATTACCATACGGACAGTATCAATATAGGGCCTATCTAAAACCACACAGGCTTGATGCAAATACTAGAAAAACCGTGGCTGACTGGATGGAAAAGCAACAACCAAACATAACATTTACAAACAGCATTAAGAATTGGTTGATACAGACCAGCGAGAATTGGGATAGAAGATATATTCATATACTTGATGAGAAAACCATGCTCATGATACAGTTGCGTGCTCCACAGTTGCTGGGCAAGATTTTTAAATACACCCTCAACCGATAAATACAGTATGATCAACGAAAGCAAAACACTACTTGAAAATATTACTTCTACATCCTCTTCTGCACGATATAGCGATAAGAAAATAGGTGGTGGATACTACAAGAACGGCGACGGTATACATACTGTTTATATGATAGTTAACGCTTTCTTAGGCGATATTACCATACAAGGAACGTTGGAACAGTATCCTAGCACGGATGATACAGATTGGGTTGATGTAACTACTTTCGGTGGTGATAGCACACTTTATAATCAACCTAATAACACAGATGCTGTTGATTATGACTTTTCTACTACTTTTACGGGCAAATTTGTGTGGATAAGAGCAAAATACACACTAGAAAACGGCACCATCCGCGAAATTCGCTATAACTATTAAACTTTACTTTTACACTAAATACAGTATAAATCTATAAAAGGATTATGCTATGCGAGATCTATTGGACAAATTAAAACAACTTGATGAAGGGTTCATGCCCAAGGAAATGGAAGGCGAAACTGAATTTGAATTTACCGGCGATGACGGTGAAACAGGTATGGGCACATTATACTACAAAGCACAAATTAAACAGAGCGATGAGCACGGTTACTATGCTGAAGTTGATCCTACATCACTGAGAGGCGAATGCGAGGGCGATGGTAACAACAAACTAGATGATGAACTAGCAACTGCTGTTGTCCAACCAGATGGTCCGGATCACGAATACGCAATGGACGCAGCATTTGAAGATGCAATGGATATTATCAAGAATTCCGACAACAAATACTCGCAGGGCGAAAGCGCAGACGAATCCGACGAACAAACATTTGAAGGTGAGGAGTTTTACGAATACTATGGATACCTACCCTGGCACGAAGATATTGTAGACGAAGCAGAATACAGAGGACGCAAAGTTAAACTTGGCAAGCCTATGCAAGGCGATGTTAAAAAGTTTAAGGTATATGTCCGCGATCCAAAAACTAAGAATGTTAAAAAAGTAAACTTCGGTGATCCAAACATGCGTATTAAGAAATCTAATCCAGCACGTAGAAAATCATTCCGTGCTAGACACAACTGTGACAATCCAGGTCCACGCACTAAAGCAAGATACTGGTCATGTAGGAAATGGTAAACAATGAAACTAAACGAATTATTCTCACCTATAGGCGCACCTGAAGATAATCAAGACATTAACTGGCTTGAAGATTTAAAATTCTTTATTGATAATGATAATGAAGTTACTTCTAATGTAATGTTCCCTGCAATTA
>Ga0208428_1000085_pt1 | contig 41854 bp, 61 predicted proteins | sample DEB08_DNA_11_FD_184535 | JGI IMG/M metagenome (GOLD analysis project Ga0208428, IMG submission 184535) | Aqueous microbial communities from the Delaware River and Bay under freshwater to marine salinity gradient to study organic matter... | ecosystem: Environmental > Aquatic > Marine > Coastal ... | reverse complement strand
AATTGTTGAAGAATTTACTGAGAAGTTAGTAGCCTGTACAACTCCATCAATACTAATCAAACATGATTGAGCAGAGTTTGGTGTAAATGCTACTGAACCTTTTGTAATAGAATAAGAACTAGAACCATCAAAGGTAATATTATCTAGTACCTCTATGTTTGATATTTTATCTAATCCTCTGCCAAGATAAGCCATTATGGTGTCTCCTCTGGTGGATTATCAATAACTGTGTTTCCGTCAGCTATCCATTCTAATATTGTTTGATAGTCTTTATTTTCTGGACACTCATTAGGTATCCAATAAACAATTTCATCAGCTACTACTTTAATCATATTTTTTTCACCACTAATAACGCAGTAACTATATTCAGCACTTGTAATATTTTCTTTATTCATAATTATAACTCCGCATCTATTTTACCTACAATGACATAAGCACCTGCATTTTGATTTGTGTAATACATGTTATCTGTTCCACCTCTGTCACCACCACTAGAATTATTTAATGTTGAGCCAGATGTACCTGTCCAATCAGATAAGGTTGGTCTTGTTCTTTTTCTTACTTTGTAAAATACATGACCAATATATGTTGTACCTGCATACAAACCACCATGAGAGTTTGCACCAGTTGTATATTCAAAATAACGCATACATCTATTTTCATTCACATCATGTGGCAAGAACTCAAAATCAGATGCAGTTGTTCCAGCTTCTAATTGTACGCCTGTAATGTACCATTCGTTTGATGTGCTATCTGCAAGGTTGACTTGACCTACTGCTAAATCTGCATTTGCTGTAGATGTCCAAGATGTTTGTAAAGTTCCAGATGTGTAAGTAGAACCAGCACCTAACCAAAAATTTAATTCAATAGATGTATTATTATCATTACCAAAAACTCCAGTAGTATCTCCAGCAAAAGTTAGAGTTTTTTTCTCCCAAGTGTTTGATGCGTTTATTGTATAAGAATTTGAAATTTGTCTAGAATTATCATTATCTAAAATATTAGCAACGTATGTTCCAGTTTTATTTGATTTTACCCAAAAACTTAATGTAAGACTTTCTGCATTAGCAGTTCCTTTTTTTAAATATTGTAAATTTTGACCTTCAATTCTTTGTTGAATTAATAACTGGTCACTTGCAGAAGGAGAAGCATCAGCAGTAGTACAATCCATTTTTAATGATGTAGTAAAACCTTGACCACTTGGTACATCACTATCTTGCGATTGTGTAAATGTACCTAAAGAAGATATTGCTGTTCTAAATCTATCAACTGTATAATAACCAGCAGAAGTAATGCTAGCTTGTGAAGTTCCTCTTTGAGCAATGCTCATGTCACCATTGATGATGATGTTTCTGAACTTAACATTGTCTTGAAATCCAGCACTTGGTATTTTTGATATTGCCATTATTAATCTCCTATCCTGTATGCACCAAATATTGATGGTCTTGTTGAAGAACCATTTATAGTTGTTCCACCTAAACATCTTGCAAAACACTCTAAATAATCTGAACTACCATTCATATCAATAATAGCAGAAACTGATATACCAGCTAATAGTGCATCATTACCTCTATAATCAACTTGGTTTTCAATATATGAAGAACCATTTTTATAAATTGCTGTCATTTCTAAATCTAAAGAAGAAGTACCTGCGTTTCCTCTAACTGTTGCATAAACAAAATATTTTCCAGATACTTGAGGAGTAAAACGATAGTTTGTTGAATTATCATAAGCATTATCTGTATCAAAATCTTCTGTGTTAAGTTGAATTTTTGTTGTTGTACCACTTGTTACAGTTTGGTTTGATGAAAGATACGCTTGAAAAGATGGATACATTAAATTAGATGTTTTAGCTTTAGTTACTGCGTCATCAACAAGTTGTGCAGTTCCAACACTAGCGTTTGGTGGATTTACTGTTTGAACAGCTTTACCTAAATACACACAGTACATATCGTCAGATGATGCAGTAGCACTTGTTAATGTTAGTGTAGTTCCACTTGCAGAATATGCAGTTGTAGGCTCTTGTCTAACATTGTTAATAAATAATGCTAACTCATTTGCATTAGCAACTGGATTATCCAATGTGTAAGATGTAGTCGCACTTGTAGTGAAGTCTTGCTTAGCAAAACTTGTGTAACTTAATGCTGGTTGATTTCCTAAATACATCTATGCTACGTCTTCCAATGTTGAAATAATTACATCTGCAATACCAGAAGCATTGTCAGATTTTACTTTAACAGCACCACCATTAGGAATAATTACTTTTCCAGATATAGCTTCTAAAGAACTTCCAACTGGTATTGGTGCTTGTTTAACAATGTATCTATCGTTAGAACCATCATTAAGAACTATATCTATAAGTATAGAGGTTGTGCCAGTATTAGATACTAGACAACCAATCATAACTTGTTTGTTAGATGTAGTGGTCTTAACTGTAGTCAACGTAGCATTTGTCAAACTAGCTGTTGTTGAATTAAAGTTATTTGCCATGTTTATTTTTCTCCTTAATTATTTATCCAAGTGCTATTGCAAAAGGAATTGAATTGTCTGTTGCTGAAATAGAAAGTGTTTCGTTTCCACCGTCATTATTTTCAGTAAATGTAACATTTGAACCTGCTACTAATTTTCCATTTAAAAAACCTGCTGTTGTATCATTTGCTGAAACTAAAGTTTTAACATCTGTATCTGCTGTAATTTGTTGCCAAGATGAGCCGTTATAATATTTAAGAGCATTGTCTGTTGAATTATAAAATAAATCACCTTCGTCTAAAGATGTTGTTGGGTCTGTTGCACCAATTCTGTATGAATTAGCAAAACTATTTACGTCAGCAATATTTGTAGCAACAGTATTTACATTGGTAATGTCAGTTGCAACTGTATTAATATTTGTGTTTGCCCCTGCAACTGTATTAATATTTGCATTATTAGTTGCTACTGTATTTATATTACTGTTGTTTCCAGCAACTGTATTAATATTTGTTTCGTTACCTGCAACCGAAGTGATGTTAGCATTGTTTCCTGCTACTGTGTTTACATTAGCAACATTAGTTGCAACTGTATTTACCTTAGCAATATCCGTAGCAACTGTTCCTATATCTGTAGCATCATTAGCAACACTTGTTACATCTGCTGATATACCTGCAACTGAAGTTACGTTAGCTGAAATACCTGCTACTGTAGAAATATTTGTATCATTACCTGCAACTGTAGTTACATCTGCATTTATTCCTGCAACAGTATTTACATTGGCAATATTTGTACCGACTGTATTTACGTTTGAAATATTGTTTGATACTGTGTCTATTTCAGACGTAGCTTCATTTAAATCATTTGCCGCAGTTTCTATTTCTGAAATTGCTTCGTTTAAATCGTTTGCTACGGTAGTTACATCTGCAATGTTTGTAGCAACAGTGTTTACATTTGCTATGTTCGTAGCAACTGTTCCAATATCTGCTTCATCACCTGCTACCGCAGTAACATCAGAGCTTATACCTGCAACTGTAGTAACATCAGAACTAATACCTGATACTGTTGTAATATTAGGTATGTTTGTAGATATAAATTGTTTGTTAACAGCGTCAGTATTATTTACTGGGTCTGCTACATTAGTAAGTCTTTTATTCTGTGTGTCCCATTGAAAATTTGTATTAGAAATCTTAATAACGTCACCTGCATCATCAATAGCTTCTTGTGACATAAAGAACGCTTGGTCACTATCTGTATCTAAATCACTCTCTGTAAGAACTGACCCAGAAGCATAGTCTACTAATTTAGTAGTTTGTGACGTTCTTCTTCTAATCTCGATAGCCGCATCTTGGGCAGGTGCAGTATTAAAAGTAAGGGTAGTCCCTGCACTATTTAGGGTAAAAGCTGTAGTTGCTACCCCTGATAGGGTAACTGTAAGGTCACTTGTGGCTCTATAACTAAAAGGTATAGAATAAGATGTTGTACTGTTATTACCTGTATAACGTACAAAACTATTTGCCATGTATGATTTTCCTTAATTTTTGATTGGGTTTTACTAAAAGTGTAAGTTTAGTTGTTTGCTAGAGTTTCTAGCGTCTCGTAGTGTTTTTGATATTTAGTTCGTTCATTTTCAAAGATAGCATTTTGTCTTTCAGCAAATTCTGGGAACTCTGCCATCATTTCATCTTTAGAATATCGGTCAATGTATTTGATAAAATCAATGATAACTTGAGCTTGTTCGTCTTTACCATTAATTGTTCCTGCGGGGTGTCTGTAAATCTCACTGTTTTTATCTAATATCATCTTTTCAACGTATTCTGCTAGTGTATATCTCTTGCCATCATAGTCTTCACTGGTAATGATATTTCCACCCTCATCTACTCTAGTGTTAAATTTAATTTCTAACATTCTATCGTAAGCTGTTTGGTGTTTATCATTTCTTATATCTTTAAGATTTATAGCTCCTGTGCTATCACCTGTAAGTCTAATACTTTGCACTGGGTGTCTGTACTTAAATTCTCTTTCGCTAATAAATTTAGATGTTTCTGTTTGTTTAAAATTAGTCATTGCAAATGGTGAAGACCATAATCCACTTTCACCACCTAATCCAAATAACCAACCATTTTTTCTATCAATAGGTTCACCAAACATATTACGTTTTGGCATAATTGCATCTTTACTTGTAAATGGTAATCTTAATCTATCGCTTAAAGTGTATAATTCTCTTTCCCATTCATCATTAACTCTATCTAAATATCTTAATCCACCTGATAGTGGGAATGCTTTGTAAGCAAATTGAGATGCTATCTGTGTACCCATTCTTTGTGGTTTTTTAGAAAACATGATGTCATCTGAAGTCATCATATTTACTAATTCGATAATATTTTTTGTATAAAATTTAGAAGATACATTTCTTGTAAGTGTTGCAACAACACCCATAATTAATTCTGTTGTATCTTTCTCTACCATAGGTTCTAAATCATCAGTGTGTTTTAACTTGTGATTAAATAAAGAAACTAAATCTGCCGCAATAAAAAATGGCATCATAATAGGGTCTAATCTATTTAAAGAAATATATCTGCCATCATTAGTTTTGTATGAGTATGGTATCTCGCCAGTGTTAGCTTCTTTGTCTTTTTGTTTTTTATAATCAACATCACCACCACCTACAATTTTACCAGACATAGCAAAACTAACTGCTGTTCCCCACAAAGCCCAACCCATTTGTATTCTAGCTTTTGCTTCAGCCGCCGCTTCAGGATTAAGATATTCTTTTTTTCTAAATGGGTTCATACCTCTAGCTATTTCACTTCTAAACTTACCTCTAGGTAAACCTTTTTCTGCTAACATGTGAGCCATTTGAAATTGAAATCTACCTAAGAAAGGTAAATGTTGTGCTGACCATCTCAATAAGTTTGATGGAGTGTTTACAAAGTGAAGACCTAATAATCTTAATGATTTATGTTTTGTTGCAATTCTTAAAAGTGAACCTGTAAATTTATCATCTAATGCTTTTGTATTAGGATTTATTTGTCCTACGTTTTGTGTGTATGAACCTTCTTGTGCATGATACAAAGGTGAATTTAATCTAGCATCAACAGTTTTATCTACTTCAATAGCTGAACCATTTTTTCTAATATATTCTGCTTCTATTTCTTTAGCTCTTTTTTTATACTTATCGGCATAAGTAATATCAGTTAATCCTAATTTTCTATCACTAAAACTAAACTCTGGGTTTTCTTTTAATATTCTTGAGTTAATTAAAGATGTCATTCTAGCTTTAAACATCATAGATTTAAGAAATTCATCTCCTGCTGAAAGAACTCTCATAGGTGCTGACACAACTCTTCCTGCTCCTTTAAATGTTCCTGTAACAATTTTACCTAATCTTGTTCCGTCTAATCCTACAAGGTCAGTTATTGTTTCACCCCAAGCATCAAATAAATCTTGAAGCTGTCCTTGTCTCATAGTGCTATCATGTTTCATTTGTCTACTATCAAGTATAGCTCGACCTTCATAAAATGACTTACCTGCTCTTTTTAAAGCATGTCCAATAAAAGCATATTGATATAAATATGTTTGTAGAGCTTCTCTCATTATAACTAAAGACCTGTCTCTATCTCTAAAAAACATGTTTGCACCTCTTAACGCCATTGTTGCAGGTTTCCATTGTGTTTGTACTAGACCTGACACAATGTTAAGTATGTGTGTATCTGGTGAAGATAAAAGGTTATTGTTTACAAATTCTGTAGCTATGTCCCATCTATTAACTTCTTTCGCATTTTGTAATGCTCTAATAATTTGGTCTCTGTCAGCTAACTTACCGACAGCTCTATAAAATTCTAATCGTTGTTCTGGTGTACCTCTTTTAAGTGCCGCCATTTTAGGGTCTTCAGGGTTAGTAATAAGTTCAGAGGCTCTTGTAGCGTCAGCATCTACATTACCTGCTTGTAAAGCTCTTGCAATGTTTTCACCTGATTTCTTCTTACGAACAATAGTTTTATCTAATCTTTGTTCGACTGCTTCAATTTTATTTAAAATTAATCCTATATCATTAGGTGACATATTTATTTTATTATGCAATTCAGTAGACAATGCTCCTATCATATCAAAATCACTTCTTATATCATCTGCTTGTGCAATAATTGTTACATAGGCTTTGACAAAGGCTTCACTGTTAGCCATATCATCTGCCATTGCTTCAAATTTTTTTCTATCTTGTCCATACATAGTAACAACTTCATTAACCATTTGTTCTCTAGTTATTACTTTCTTTTTAATTTTTTCTTTTACTTCTTCTGTTTTGTTTTTTACAAACGCTTCGTATTTACCACGTTGTTTTGTTAAATTTATAGGAAGTTCATTTTTCCCTGCGGGTTTATCTTCGGGAGTTATTTTATCAGTTTCTAATTTATTAATATATTCTTTTGTAGTTTTAGCAGGTTTGTTTCTTAAAGTTTTTGTAGTTTCATCTGGCAGTAACTCATCAAACAATCTTGCACCTGTAATATTACTTTGACCTTTTTCGTGTATTTCTAATAGGTTTTTAACACCTTTTCTTCTTAATGAATTATTTGTTAGTTTAAAAGCACCTGCTGAAAATGCACCACCAAATACAGTACCAAAACCAAAACCTGCGGCTGAAGCAACTGCACCTCTACTAAAACTATACTTATCTTGTATACCTGCTTCTATGTTTGTATGTTGTAATAAAGCATCTTGACCACCTGCTATTACTGTATTGATAGCACCTTCAGTTAATCCACCTTTAATAACAGCTTTTCCTAATGCTTGTTTTTGTGCATACTTTGCTGTTTCTTTTAATGCTCTTTCATTAAGTTCTTTTGCCATTTTATCTTTTAGCGTAACTCTTAATGCTTGTTTGTATGCTTGTTTAGCCGCTTGACCACCAACTCCTGCACCTACTACGTTAACAGGGTCTAGTATCATAGCACCACCATTATCAACTAACCAACCACCAAAACTTCTATTTGGGTCATTCCAAAACGAAGGCAAGTTTTCATAAGTTTGTGATATGTATGCAAATTCTTTTAATCTTTGTTCATCTTCTTCACCCATTACATTAGACAAGTCCATACCCATAGACACAGTATTGTTTGTTCTCCAAGACCTGTCGGTATAAAAATAATCTAATAAATCAGCATGAGACATACGATTAAATCTTTTATCGTCTTCTCTGTAAGAATAATAACTTTTTAATGTTTTATAAAATTCTTCTGTTTGTATTTGTTCTAAAGCATCTGTTTCATTTGTAGCTATTTCAGGTACTTTATAAGTTGTAGCATCAAGTACACTATCGTTGTTTTCTTCTGTTGTATCAAATGAGCCAAACTTTGCCATTTATTATTCTCCTATTAAAGTTTTAAATATATTATCTAATTGTTTATATATCTTTTGGTCTTCAGTTTTATTACCTGTTGTCATTTTAAGATTTGAAGCAACTTGTTTTACAATTTCTTGGTAATCTGCTGTAGACATCATATCAAAAACTTCTTTAGTCATAGTTTCACCAACTATTGAGGTAATATATTTTTGTATTTTAGGTAACGTCTGTTGCCTGTATTTTTCATCTTCAGATATAATACCTGCAATAACTGTTTTTCTTAATTTAGGTGGGTCAACAGTGTCGAAGTTTGATAACACTGTATCAACGTAACTTCCTAGTGTAATGTCTTCTCCATCTGCATTTGTAGATATAACTGTAGCATCTCTTTCTTTTTGTGCTTCTTCTTCGATAAATCTATCAGTTTCATCAAAGTCTTTAGTAATTTCTTTTTCAGTTAAATCATCTCTAGTTTCTAACTGTGCGATTGATTTAGTTGAAGCAGGAGCATTTACATATTGTTTAGAAATATAGTTTTCTAATTCAACCATGAACGCTTCTCTTTCTTTATTAGTTGGTTTTTTACCATTTTGTTTAAAGTAATCACTTTCAAAGTCATAAATTTCTCTCATTACATGTCGTTTAACTGAACTTTCTGCCTGTGCTTGTACTCTTGCGTCCACTCTTTTTTGATTTTTAAATGAACCTGAAACTATATTCATAATAGCTGTAGAGCCTGAAGAATACGCTAGGTTATTTATGTGTAATTTTGCATTGTCATCTTTTTGTGAGTTCTCATAGTGGTCTAACATTGCACCCATTTTTCTAGGGTCAGTATCTAATTTGTTAAACTCTGCTTTCATTTCTTCTATGTCTGCAAAGCCATCTGAATAAATTTTAACAATAAAATCATCTAAAATTTGTGGGTCATCATTAATATATAAATCAGCTATCATAGCTTTATCAAAATTAGCTACAGCTTGAACATCTCCCATAGCTTCTAATCTATCTCTTAATGCCATCTTTTCTGTATGAGTTCTAGGACGTGTTGTAACATTTCCCTGTTCATCAGTTTCAGTTACATCAGAATATAATTCTGCGTAAATCTTTTTAACTTCTTGTTTTCTTTGATAATCTGCTTCTTCTCTATCATTAATTTCTAATTGTCTTCTTTTTTTAGTTAATTCATCTTGTATAGCTAAAACTTCTTTAGATTTTCTTGAAGCTAAAGTGCCAATAGCAGAACCACTTTTAGAATACCCTAAATTAGTATTCATTAATATATCTGCTCTATCTAAATCTGCTTCTGTTTTAGCATTTGCAATAATGTCAACTATACTTCTTCTAACAACTGCTAGTGTTTCTGCATTAGTGTATAATAAAGTTGAACCTGTACCATCTCTCATAGGTAGTGGCACTTGCATATCTTTTAATATTGATGGCAAATTTTTCTTTAAAGTTTCTATAGGCTCATCAGATAATATACCTACGCCTTCCATAACTTTCTTTTCAGAATTATAAGCGGCTCTATTTTCAGCATCATTTAATGCGTCTACAGACTTAAATTTATTAAAATGTGTTGTAAATCCTAACAGTGTAGCACTATCCATTGATGCTGTATCAGGCATATATTCTTTATAGAACATATCAAGATTTTTACTTTCATCAGTAATGTCATACTTATCTTTGTTAGCTTTTATGTTTGCTATAACTTCATGTGCTTTTACTTTTCCTGCATGATAATTTGTAGTAGCATCAATGTATTTACCAGTTAACTCTGGGTGTTTTCCTGCAATAATTTGAGATTGTATTTGTTCAAATGTATTACCATTTGCATATAGTTCATCTATCTTAGCAATAGCTTTATCTTTTTTTCTATCTATTCTTAACTCTTCTGCTTTACCAACTTTATAACCTGCATTTGTCAATGCTTTTGCTAGACCATCAGTAGCACTACCTGTTGATACATACCCTGCGTTAGCCGCACCATAATATTTGTTAGTTGCTTGTCTTTGATATTTTGCCATTATTCTTTTGCCTTTTTATTTTTTTGATTAGTTTCGTACCCTTCGTAAGCGGTACTAGCTATATCAATTATTAATCCAGTTCTTGATGGTTCGGTTGGAGGTCTTAAACTGTTATAAGTTTTTGATTGATTAGCAAATGCTTCAGATTGTTGGTTTTGAAACATTTGTACATCTTTGTCATAACCACTTGTTATTTCATTCCAATCTTCATCATATAATGCTCCAATAGATTGGACTATCTTTGTATTATTACCAAAACCTAAATTTGTTTTTTGTGCAATTTCACCATCTCTTTCAGCTTTAGTTTTAACTTCAGCTTTTGCTTTTTCCATATCAGCGTTGACTTTCTCTTGGTCAATTTTATTTAGGTCATGTAAATATCCTCTATCGGCATTTCGTCTTGTTGTCTCTTGGTCTCTTCTGATAGCTTTGTTGTTAGCTTTCTTTTGTTGATACTCTGCAACTGTTCCTGCTATTTTAAGTGCCGCTTCAGGACTACACATTATTTATTTACCTCTTTCATCATTAATAAAAATGGCATCTTACCGATACCGAAATCTCCTATTTTTCTTCTTGGTTCAAATCCTAAAAATTGTAACCATTTTAAACTTTTCCAATTTCTTTCATCTACAAAATTGTAGACGTATTTATAACCTTTACTCATGTCATTTACCCACTTGGGACATTCTTTTATAAATTGTTTTGTATGTTTGAATAAAGTCTCACTAGATAAAAGCCATACTACTCCATAACCTTTTTCTTTTGTTGGACTAGAACCAAACATACCAATTACACCTTCTGACTTTGTTCCAATTATAGAATAAATCTTTGCATTCTTTTGTGTAAATGGAATTACTAAAGCCTCTAATGGTGACGCACCATCTGAAGCCATAATTTCTTGTCTATCACCTTTTCTTATTTTAGGTGCTAACTGTAAACTGTCCTCTAATTTTGCAGGACGTACATAATTTTCTTTCATTAAATCCTTCTTGCTCTATTGTGATAATAACCCTCAACCTCTGCACCTGCGATATACATAGGCAAGTGTGATGACGATTTAATATCTAATGTAAACTGTGTGTTTTCTGCTTGTACTGGTACTCTTAATGTACCTGTAGAAATAGCAGGTTGTCCTATTACTGAAGTAGATGTACCAATGACATAACCATTCATAATAGTTGTAAATGTATCTCTATTTTCTGGTGTTACTTCTACTTGAAAGAAGCCACTGTTTTCAAAATTAAACGATATGTTTCGTATTTGGTATCTACCTGAAGTTACTGCTACTAATCCTCTTCCAGTATTCTCTCTGACATACTGCGGAGACATTGTGTATTTACTTTCGTATGGAACACCAATGTATAACGCTGTGTGGTTTCCTACGATTGTATATGTTGAACCTGTAGTATTTGTTGCTGTGTAGTTATTACCATTAGTTCTATCTACTGCAATCAATCCAGTTTTTGCACCATAAGGTGACGTAAACGTAGTTAAATCTGTTGCCGCATCATACGTTCCTGTAACTGAAGTTTTAAGGTCAAGATAAACACCATGACCTATTGTTGTATCTTTTAAATTTCTTAAATCTATTTTTAATAATTTAGTAGTAGTACCCTCTGACGCTAATACATAAATAAAACTTTCTAATGACATAGCACCAATAATCTTAACACCTGTAAATTCCCATTTAGACCATGCGTTTTGTACTTTCTCTCCACCATCAAAGAAATACTTATAGATGTACATTGTGTTAGCGTATGTTGTAGATACTGTGCCACTGTAAGGTGCAGTTTGACTATCTGCTGTATCTGACGCTAAAAATATAAGTGTGTCTTCTGTGGTGTTGCTGACAATTTGGTAACAGTTAGTAGGTATTAAGTTTCCTACTGATACTGTAATGTCCATACCATCATTTGTAAGTGTATCATCATCAGCAAAGTATTCTCTTATTGCTGTATTGTTTGTTCTTGCTTGTGCAAAGTATGCAAACTTACCTGCTGATACTGGTGTTACTTTATCATCATGTTCAAATGACGATACTTCATTAAGTATAGCTGTTGTTGGTGATATACCTTCACCAGAGCTATCTAATTTGTATTGTGCTGTATCAGAAAATAACAATAAACTTTCGTTAAATCCTACAGAGTTTTTAAGTGTGTTAACTTGTGTACCTGAAGCCGCAATATCAATAGGGTCAGTATCTAATACTTGTGTAGATGTTGTTGCAAAATAATTAAAGAAAGAAGCATTCTCTGTAAATACTAAATTTTCTCCTGATAATATTCCTAATCTATTTTTGTAAAATGTTAGGTTATTAATTTTTTTACCAACAAATGTAGGATTAGGATTACTTTCTATATCTCCACAGGTTCTATCTGTCCAATCTAATTGTTGAAATGTAAATGTACCATTGTTGTTATTAATCAATGCGTGTGGCATTGTAGAATTATCTAAACCTACAGACGTTGCAGGTGCTATAGTTTCATTCCATACACCAGACTTGCCTGAAAAATTTACATAGTAATCAGATAATGTGTCACCTTCTTCACCAGTAACTTTTATAATTACACCTTCTTTTCCATAAAAAGGTAACTTACTAAAATCTTGTATTTCATCTCTAATAGAATACATGGCTGTGTTACCAGAACCATCAGAAGTAGTTATAGTATAGTTAGCATTGCCATCAGTAGGTTTTCCATAAATAACACTGTCGTATGCTTCAAATGTAAAATAGTTTGTAAACCCAGAATAGTTTGCTAATCCTTGTGTAGTAGATTGTGTTGCATTGTTATCTGTTCTTACTACTTTAAATCCTATGCCATCAGCCGCACTGTCCCAATGTGTGCTAGAAGTACCATATAAAAGTATATCTGTTATTTTATTTGTATCTCTAAATTTACTATCAGTAGACGCATCATTACCTGAAGGTAACTGAAAAATTACTTCTAGTTCTTGTGCCATTGATGGGTGTTTTAAGGCAACTTTGTATTCTCTACCATAGTTTGTAAGTTTACAAACAATTAAAAATTCTTCTACTTTAGCCGCAGACGTTGCACTGTCAGCCGCCACTGTTGTTGCTGTATTAGCTAAAAATGTATAGTCAGCAATGTTAACTAACTTAAAGTTTTCTCTAGGGTTTGTTGAAGTTAGATAACTTGAACCACTTGCAACTGTAACTGTTTTTTCATTACCTGCTAAATCAAATACTTTAATACCTCCATTGTATAAAGCTACAATGTATTGATTATCGGCATCTCTTTGTATTTGCCAAAATTTTGTTTTGTTAGAATAAATATTACTACTGTCTACTGTTGCTACAAAATCTAAAGGTGGTCTTTTTGATAAACCATCTACTAAACCATTTTGTAAATTTACTTGGTCTGCTCCTTGATTGATACCTCTTTGCGTAGGTGTCTGTTGAGACATACCATTTAAAAAGTTAGGAATAGATTGTGAAACAACACTTCCCATAGTTAGTAGTTCCTTCTATTAGGTCTATGAATTATAGAAAATGTATTGCTGTCACCTTCAAGTATATTTACATCACTCTCTTGGCTATCGGCTTGATGGAATGCCATAAGAGCTTCATTCTCATCTTGACCAATTAATTGTGTAATTTCTCTATCACCAATAAATCTAGCCGCAAATCTTCTTGCCGCTTTCATTGTAATATATTGTCTTGCGTATTCTGGTAAATCTTCAAACTGTTGTACTAAAACTAAATCAACTGATTTAGGTGCAGAAGTAAATACATCTGTATGGTTTTCCATATCATATAAGAAACCACTTCTAATAGTGTAGTTTAGGTATCTGTATTGGGAGTTTGCATCTGCTTTAACGCAGTTTGAAGGAAGGGGTACTTTGTTATCACTATCTAAAGATAATGATTTATAATTTACATGTGTATTAAAATTCCACCCTTGTGATTGGATAGACATAGATGTTTCATTAAGAATATTTTTTGCTGTACTTACATCAACTGTAGTAGTGCCTGTAATACTATTAACTGGACTTTCTCCAATCGTAGATAGCATTATATTTACAGCTTGTAATTCGCTTGTGGGTGTAATTTGTGTAGTCATCTATCCTTTGTGTTAAATTTTGTGTGAGTACACTGGGCGGATTGTCAGTGTTAATCTCCGCCCAGTATAAGTAGAAGTATTACGCTTCTTTGATACCTACAGCCGCTTCAGGTCTCAATACTCCGTGACCCATGCTGTATTTAGCTACCATTAACGTACCTTGTCTTCTAATGTCGTACTCTTTTTCAACAGCTAAATCCATTAGCTTAACAGTTCCTACTGCTGAAGGGTGAGATACAAGAGCAACGTAGTTAGATAGGTCTACCGCTTGAGGGTTAGAGCCACCTGCTGTTGCTGAACCTTGTTCTACACCAGAGTTAACATTAGACGATACAAAGTGAGCTACAGGTACTAATTCAATACCTGCAATTTTAGTAACTCTACCTTCAGCGATTGAACCTGAACCACTAAAATCAACATTAATCGCATTAGTTGCGTTTGCTAATTTGTAGTATTCTTCCAATCTCATAAAGCATTTTCTGCCTTCTGAAGGAACGTAGTTAGCGTCTAATTGTTTTGCCGCCGCAAACAAACTATCAATCATAGCATTAGCCGCAGTTGCGTCTGTTGCTGAAGCGATTGAAGTGTTTGTTAGTACAGTCCCAGAAGCATATCCACTGTCAGATACGTTTGCTGAAGCCTGTGCCGCTTGACCAATAGTTTGTAAGATGTGCTTATCTTTAGTAAAAGCTAAAGCTCTTCCTATTTCTTGTGAATACGCACTTCTTACGTCATAATGGTTTTTTGCCTCCTCGATATTCGATAAGAATACAGATGAGATTAAAAGGTCATTAATTGTAATAACCTTTTCGTTGTGGTTTACATCAGAACCAGTTATTTCAGTACCTGCTGTGTGGTAAGAAGAACCAACTCTACCCATTACTGGGAAAGTTGCTGATTTTCCAGAAGCAATGCTTCTAGTCATATCTGCACCTGCTGTTTTTGAAGCTCTATCAAATGAAGTAATAACTTCACCTGCGAATACTTTTAGAAACAGAGCGTCTTCTGAACCACCTGCATTTACTCGTCCAACTGATACTGGACTTGCATTTGCCATAGTGTTTCCTTTTGTTATGACGTTAGTTTATAAAAGCCTCTTCAATTAATTATTTAGTCAAGATTGTCCCTCGCAAGGGGTCAAGTTATTTGGCTAATTAAAGTTGGCAGTTGCCACACATGAGTGTTGCACAACTATTTTAGTTACAGTTCCACTTTCTTAAAGCTAATGCTTTTCTAGTGGGTTTTCCGTTTTTAGACATAGCTCCTTTTACTCCGCTCATTCTCGCACAGAAACTCTTTTTTCTTCCTGCCGCTCTTGAACCTGCTTTAGGATTGCCTGTGACAGGAGCTTTTAAGTTATGTCCTTTTCTTTTAAAAAAAGCCCTTCCTCTAGCATTTAAGCCACCAGAAGGACTTTGATATTTTTTAGCAACCATTATGCTTTCGCAGTTTTGGCGGCACGTTTGAATTGTTTAGCAGTAGGTCTACCTTTTTGTCCTGCTTTTCGCATCTTCTCACCTGAACCTGCTTTAATTCTAGCACGTTTCTTATGAATGTTGGCGTATAATCCGTTCTTTGCCATTATGCTTTTTTCTTCTTATTCATTATTTTTGCTTTTAAAGCGGCAGGTAATCTTTTCTGTCCACCTTTTAATGTTTTAGTTTTCTTTGTTTTCTTTCCGTACATTATGTTTCCTTTTAGTTGGTTTATAAATCTGAGTTAGATAATTTTTCTTGAACCATTGCTTGATACGCAGGGTCTTTCTGGTATCTGTCATCACTCATAGCTCTTGTAACTTCAGCCCAAGACTTGTAACCATCTTGTCCTGTAATTGTGCCTTTACCTTCTACGAGTTTTGGTTCACTACCATTAGCTTTTTCAAATTTTGCTTTTAATCCTACGACTGCTAACTTTGCAGTTTCTATATCTTTAGAATTAACTGCTGTATTGTATGCAGTCTTTTCTTGTTCAGACATATTCTCTGCCGCCCAGTTAGACATTTCTGCATAAGCATCAGTACCACCAACCATTTCTTTTATAGAGTTGGCTTGTTGGTCAGCGATTGCTTTTTGACCTTCAATAAACTGGTTTACATAATCTTTAGGTATACCTGCTTTTTCTAATGCTTCGTATGATTTAGCATCTAACTCACCCTTTTCATTATACTCTGTTGCTAGGTTATCCATATTTAAACCTGCACTCTCAACTGCTTTTTCAGCAATCTCTAAATCAGATGTTTTAGTTTCTGTTTTAGGAGTTTCTTCTTTGGGTTCTTCTTGTTTGTTGTCACCAAGTTTCTTTTCTAACTCTGCATAAGACTTTGCTAAATCTTCAACACTGTTGAATTTTTCAGGTAAGCCTTCAGGTTTACTTTGTGTAACATTTTCTTCTACTGGCTTTTCGCTAGTAGTTTCTTCTTGTTTTATCTCTACTGTTTCTACCATTTGTTATCCTTATTGTGGTTTAGTTAAATTATTTGCAACTTGAGGAATGGCTTTCTCTGCCATTTGCATCATCTGGTCATTTTGCATTTGCTCTTCTTGAGCCGCTTGTTCTTCTGCTAGTTGCTCTTGTGATTTTAATAGACCATCTGTATCAATCCCTAAACCAATAGCGATACGTTTAATTAAATCATCAGGGTTTAACGCCTGTACAACTTGCGGATTTATCTGTGCTAGATTTCCTATCTCTGCAACAAATTCTCTTAATTTTTGTAAATCATTTCCTCTACCTAATGCTTCTATACCTGTAATAATTGTAGGCTGTACTGTTCCTTTAGGTAGTTTAGGTATTTCATTAGCTTGTTCCATTCTCTTCATAAGAATAGAAACTAAAGGTAATTGAAACTCTTGTGATAGTAATGAATATATACCACCCATAGCAGTCTCTAATTGTTCTGCCATGTATCTAATTTCTTGTGCTGTTACTCTTTCTGCATCTCTTTGTATTGCTGTGTGTAGTAAGAATGCGTAAGACATTCTCTCTTCTAATTTAGCAATAGACTTTTCTACTACTTGTAAATCATATTGTTTCTGTGCTTGTAGTACAGACACATCTTCAGCAGTACCAGTAATGATGTCACCATTTCTAGTCATAGCTAAATCTTTTTTTCTAGTAACAGAGTTAGGTCTGACCATGAATACTACTTTAGATGAAGCCGCCGCACTTTCTACAAGTGCTTGTGATAAACCTTCTAGTGATTTTAAATCACCTAAAAATTCTTCTACATATCCTCTTCCATAATCTTCATTGTCAACTCTTACCATTCTTAATGCTTGGTAAGGCATTCTATCGTTTTTAAATGTACCAATACTTTCTGGTATTTTTATTCCGTTTACTTCTTGGCAAACATAAAACTCATTGTCATTTAATCTGTATACATGTGTGTATAATTCTATGTCTTCGTCTGACTTATAATCTGGGTCAGCTATAACTTGTGCAGATACTTCTTTACCTAAAGATAAAATACTTGCTTTCTCACAGATAACTATTTCTAATACATTACCTGACGCATCTCTTCTAACTACATATTGTGACAAAGGAAATACTCTCATGCTTCCTTTTTTAGGTAAATAAGTTAATACGTTACCACCTACAATAAGATGTTTAAGAGCTTCAAACACACTAACTCTTAATGCAAGTTGTTCTATTTTACTTGATACTTCTTTTTCTATTACAGACAAAGACTTCTCTATGTCAGTCTTCATGTCTTTATTTTCTTCTAATTCTTTTTTAGCGTCACCTGTAATTGATAATCTAAAAAATGGGGAGTTAGGGGGAAGCAATAATAAAAGAAGTTTACTTGCTAGATTGTTGACACCTCTTGCACCAACGGATTGAAATGGATTGTATAATTCATCTGAAGATGTAAAACCTTCAGGTTTGATAAGTGATGGGATAGTTAATTCACTGCACTCTTCTGCTCTATCTAAATAGTGTTCTCTTTCTTGTTGTAGTTTAAGATATCGTTCTTTAGCTGTATTTGCTTTCTGTAAACTACCTTCGTATTCCATTTAATTAGACAGTAGTGTTAGTAGCTATGTTTAAACCTGAAGAAGTATTTAAAGAACTCGTACCTGACTTCTTTACTTTTTTCTTCTTAATGTTTAAGTCCTGTTCATTTGCCTTTACTAACTCTGGTGCAGTTTGTTCACCCACAGTTTGTGAAGTGTTAACTGGTGCAGGAGCAGGTTCAGGAGCAGGTGGCATCTTAGGTGACATGCACATATTATTTATCCCTCTCTTTAAGTGTATTAATAAAATTAACTACGTCCCTTTGACCTGCTTTAAAATAAATAGTTTTAGTATCATCTTTCAAATCAGGTGACTTTTCAGGGTAAACTTTGTTTAACAACTTAATTAAGTCATCAACATTTTCAGGTAGAACTAAATCTTCCGTTACGTTTTTCATCTAAAAGTGTAAGGTTAGTCCCAAAGATTACCTGTGACAGTACCTTTGTTATATTCTGTAGCTCTATTCTCAAAGAAATTAGCATGTTCTACGCCATTTAATACCCAATCTAACCACGATAATGGGTTCTCTTTAACACCATAATTAGGTTTTAAAGATAATTGAAGTAGTCTTCTATCTGCTATGTATCTAATATACTCTTTTACTTCTTCAGCTTTTAATCCTCTTATACCACCCATAGAAAAAGCTAAGTCAATAAACTTATCTTCAAGCTCAACCATATCTCTAGCTGTTTGATAGATACTTGCTTTAAATTTTTCTGTCCAAATATTTGGGTTTTCTTTTATGATTTGATGAAACAATTTAATCATGCTTTCAACATGGTGTGTTTCATCTCTGATAGACCAAGTTACTATCTGACACATACCCTTCATACGTCCATATCTTTGAAAGTTAAGAAGCATAACAAATGATGCAAACAACTGTAAGCCTTCACCAAATGCAGAAAAACAAGCTATCTCTCTAGCTAGTCCTTCAAGTCCTTTACCTTTAGATGTAAATAGATACTCATGTTTATCCGACATTTCTTTGTACTCTTGAAACGCTTTGTATTCCTTATCAGGTAATCCAATAGTATCATTTAACAAAGAATAACTATGTGCATGGTTTGCTTCACTAGAAGCTATTGCAGATAACATCATTCTTATTTCAGGTGATTTAAACTGTGGGATATACTTGTCTAAATAGGCTTGTGCTATATCAACATCTCCTTGTGTAAAGAATTTTAATATCTGTCCTATTAAATTTTTTTCTTCTGCACTTAATCTTTCATTCCAGTCTCTTACATCTTCATGCAATGGTACTTCACTTGGTAGCCAGTGCATTTTTTGTTGCATATCGTATGATTGAAATGCCCATTCATAATCAAATGGTTTATAGTATGCTCTCTTCTTAAATAAACTCATCTTAGTAATTCAATCCCTTCTATAATAATTATAATTAATAATTCTACTGCTAAGATTGTGTGATACACAGTCCATAACACAGATTGTTTTTGTTTTCTTCTACGCCGCTTCTTTCGTGGTTTATCAAAACCATCAAAAATACTACTGTCTGTCATATTAGTGTTCCTACTATTAGTCCTAATAAAAATCCTATCCATGCACCCACTAATCCTTCTCGGTAATACAAAGATAGTATGCTTAATTTTTCTAAATATTTTTTCATTGTTCTTCTTCCTCTTTTGGTAAATATACTTCAACGTGTGATTTGCATTTTGGACATGATAAGTTAGTTACCATGATATAAGTGTCATTATCTTCTATATCGTGGTCTCCGCCCCAGATTAACTCTGTATTACAATGCCAACATTTCATTATTCACACGCCAAACAATCAGCTTCAGGTATGATTGTTCTTTCTACTTTTTTTGATACTAACTCTGCACGTTTGATTGCCTCACTTCTGCAATAGTACAAAGTTTTTATTTTTCTTTTCCAAGCTAACATGTGTATGTCATGTAACTCTTTAATGTTTACATCAGCAGGTACAAATACATTTACTGACTGACCTTGACATACATACTGTTGTCTGTCTGCCGCATGTTCTATTACCCATTGCTGATTAATTTCTATAGATGTTTTAAATGTATCTTTTTCATAATCAGATAGTTCATCTAAATGTAATACTGAACCTCTTTGTGCTACAATAGACTGCCACACTGCATCAGTGTTCATGCCTTTTTTCTCTAGTAACTGTTCTAAATATTTATTCTTAACTAGAAAAGAACCTGACATTGTTTTCTGTACATAAGCGTTAGCTCTGTATGGTTCTATTGATGGTGATGTAGTACCACAAATAATAGATGATGATGCGTTAGGTGCTATGGCTAACAAGTGTGCATTACGCATACCTGTACCTTCCATATCAGGTGCTTCACCTCTCTTAATTGCTAGTCTTTGACTTTCTTCTACAGCTTCTTGTTTAATCTTTTTGAATATCTTTAAGTTCATAGCTTTAGCCAATGCACTTTCAAAAGGTATACCTTTAGATTGTAAGTATGCGTGGAAACCCATAGCTCCTAACCCAATACTTCTTTCACTAGCCGCACTAAACTTTGCTCTAAACACACTCTCTGGTGCATTCTCTATAAAATGAGACAAAGCATTATCTAAGAACCTAACTAAATCAGGCACGAACAATGGTTCATTCTTCCACTCTTCATACTTTTCTAAATTAACAGAAGACAAACAGCACACTGCTGTTCTGTTTTCATTAGTAGGTAATGTAATCTCTGTACATAAATTAGAATGATGTACTTTTAATCCTAGTTTCTTTTGTGTTTCAGGCAATGCGTCATTGATAGTATCTATAAATGAAACATAAGGCTCACCAGTAGCAACTCTTGTTTCTAATAATTTTTGCCACAACTCTCTAGCTGATACAGTTCGTACTACTTTCTTTGTATGAGGGTCAATTAAATTCCAACTGTCATCATAGGTAGGTTCAGCTATACACTTTTCTATCAACTGCATAAACTCATCAGATATGTTTATTGCATGATGTAGGTTAAGACATTTTCTATGTATGTCTCCACCACTAGGCTTACGCATTTCTAAAAATTCTATTATCTCTGGGTGTGACATATCCATGTATGCCGCATAACTTCCACGCCTTGTTTTACCTTGTGAGAATGCAAGTATCTCACTGTCTACAACGTGAAGAAAAGGTATTGAACCTGAAGATGCAGAACCACCTGATGTACTTACACCATCACTTCTAACATGTCCCCAGTAACCACCGATACCACCACCAATAGATGCTAACCAAGCATTCTCTGTGTAGTGTCCTGTTAATCCTTCTCTACTATCACCAACATAATTTAAGAAACAAGAGATAGGCATACCTCTGTTAGTACCACCATTAGATAAAATAGGTGTGGAGTACATAAACCAAAGTTTACTAGCGTAGTTATAAATTCTTTCTGCCATCTCATCATTATCTGAAAATGCTTTTGCCGCTCTCATAAATCCATCTTGCGGTGATGTTTCTTCTGGTAGTAAATACCTATCTTTTAAAGTTGTCTTACCGAAGTCAGTAAGCAACTCATCTCTTTCGTAATCAATCATCTTTTGTTTCTGTTACTTTGGGTTGTGCTTCTTTATCAATAATAAAATCTATGTATTGTTTAGCTTTTTTTAAATCTTGTATGCCGCCTTTAAATCTCCAACGAGAAATGTACTTCACAACATTGCCCTCGCAGTACGAGAGGTTATTCTTTGTGATGTAATCTATAGGTTCAATACCACCTTGATTGTAGTGCATTGGTTTTTTTATATTGTCCATAGTTTTACCTTCCCTGTTTTCTTATTGTATTCTCCGTGTCTTAAAATGTGTGCGACCCTAGCTTGTTGTAGAGCTTCTTTTTGTGTGTAACCTTTTTCTTTGTAGATACCTTTGACTACCTTCCATAAGTCAGGCAATGTGCAGTTAGTATATTTAAGAAGTAACTTCTCTGCTGTCTTAATGCCTACACCATCAATGCCATCATAGCCATCAACCTTGTCACCCATAATTGTCTGTAACATGAAGTTATAGTTAGCTATCTTCTCTGGTATTTGTTCTACTGTCATACCATCTTGTGAAAGATTGCATGGTATAGTTCGCATGTCTTTATCAACGCTAACTAATATTCTTTCTTCATCACTAGGTTCAGTTGCCATAATACCCATGACATCATCTGCTTCTAGATTAGCCCACATGACACCATTATGTTTTTCCATAATGTGTTCACGCATTGCATTTAAAACTATTGGTTTACGTTTTTCTTTACGATTGCTTTTGTATGTAGGAAGAACATCTTTTCTAAAATTGTTCCTATCTGTAAGTGCTACCACATAATCATCTGCTGATAACCCTGAACCTAAATCATCTATCACTGCATCTAATTGTGCATTACAAGTAGGTAACTCTGCGTGTAATGTCCATAAGCCATCACCCCAGTTGATAGGTTGTTCATTGTTAGTTGCTATCTGGTAAGCAAGTATGTCACCATCAATTACTAATACTTTTTTCTTTTTATACATTATTTAACTATCCTCTCCTGCATAGATTTGCTTAAATTTTTTGGTAAAAATATTTCGGCTAAAGGTATTAAGACAAACCTACTACGCCAACCATCACCACCATTTTTAAGTGTACCTATGTATTTTTTTGCTAATCTTTTTACTGTTCTAGTATCAAATATTAATCTGCAATAATCTTTGTCACCCTCTGCTAATATGTGTACCCAATAATCAGCTTTGGTTGCCATGATACCTGAAGGCTTACCATTGCATTCTACTTCTATTGCAATGTTACCTGTTTTAAACCACCAGTCTCTTTCAGTCTTAACTTCTATTTTATTTTTATCTTTGTCTAATATAGATGCTAGTCTTTGTTCTCTTTCTTGACCATACTTTAGGTCAATATCAAATTTATTATTCTTCAATGTGTTCCACTCCAATTAGTTGATATTTTATATTCGCCTGTTAGCGGCACTCTTAATTGGAAGTGTTCACCTGCACGTTTAATACATTCGACTGCAATCTTACCAATGTCTTCAGCGTCTTGTTCTTCACACTCAACTTGTATCTCATCATGTACCCATACAACTTGTTGTGCGTTCTTAAATTTCTTAATCTCTTTATTAAATTCTACTAGCCATCTCTTACATAGGATTGCACCTGCACTTTGTAATAATGTGTTGAGTGCAGAGTAACTATTACGAACTTTGATTTGTCTTTTGTCTAAACCATTTAGATAACCACGTTCAGCCGCAGACTGTACGCCTTCTATAAGTTTATGTAATGCAGGTAAGTTATTTAAAAATCTTTTCTTAATCTTTCCTGCTTCTTTTAATGGTTTGTTAATTACTTCAGCAATTTTTTTGACACTACCGCCATATAAAAAACAATAGTAAAAACGCTTTGCTAAATCTCTACTGTCTAACCCTGCTAGTTTTTGTGTCTCTGTATGTATGTCACCCTCAAGTGCAACTTTTGTGTATGCTCCATTATCAAACTTTGACATAAAGTGGCAAAGCATCATCACTTCTAAAGAGCTTACGTCTATACCCACTAATCGTTTACCTTCTGGTACTGTAAATAATTCTCTACACTCTTTACCATAAGGTGCAGACGTACTAACAACCTGTCCTAAATTTGGAAACGAATGTGATGCTCTTGATGTTACACAAGAATTAGTATTACAAGTGCCATGAATTTTACCATTACGTTCATGCTTTAACCATGCCTGTGAACCTGTAGCTATTTGTGCAATTCTTTTTGTTAATAAAAAAGTTTCACATAATATTTTAGCTTCAGGGTATGGAAGTTTAGATAATATACTGTCATCTAATTTAGCTTTACCATCACTGGTAAATTCTTTAGCTTCCCAACCATACTTATCTTTTAATCTTTGTGCTACATGGTGTCTGCTTGATGGATTAAATACAGTAACTTGGTCTTTTAATCTCTTACCTGTTTTTGTAGACCATCTTTCAGTTACGATAGGCTCAAACACACCTTGTAATTCTTCAGCTAACTCTGCTTGTCTTGCTTTTAATTTAACAGATAAGGCTTCTGCTTTTTCTCTATCAAACGTAAAGCCATGTTGTTCTTGTTTAAATATTAGTGAGGCTACTTCATGTTCTAAATCCATAGCCTCTTGGGAGTAACCTTTTTCTTCTAAAACTTTGTATAGTTTGTAAGTAACTTCTGTATCTTGCTTACAATACTCAAGCATTTCAGGTGTGAATGTTTGCCAATCAGTTTCTATCTGTTCTTTGTATTCACCTATTCTATTGCCCCATGCTTTTAATGAGTGTTTACCTATACAATCTTTTGGAAAATCTTTTTTTGAAAAGTCGCTTTCTTTAATGTCTGCAAATACTAATCTTGTACCTACTAACGTGTCGAAAATTTTGCCCCTAAATGTAGCGGAATGTAATCGTTCTAATACAGGAATATCAAACTTAATAATATTGTGACCTACGATAAGCTCTGCTTCTTCTAAAAGTTTAATAGCGTCTTCATTGCTAGGTGTAAGTATCTCTCCTGTGTCTATGTTTTTAAGTACAATGCAATGTACCTTATCGCATAGATGTAAAAATCCATTTGTTTCTATATCAAAGACGTATCTCAAAGTTTTACCTTCTTAATCTTTAATACGTTTACTGAAGGCATGGTGGTTACGTTACCTACGTCACCTAATGTACCATCATCATTAAAATTAACATCACCTGCAATTACATGAACATCTTTGTCTGCTCTTAAAAGCCAACCTGCTGTAATACAGATTGTAACTTTGCTTGACTTAGCTTCTTTTAATGAAGTCCAAATTGCAGAGCTATTAATATCTTTCCAATAGCAATGCACAAATGGTGCGTTTAATATTTTTTTATTTATTATTGGTAGTTTCATAATTAATGTAGTGTTTCTAATAAGACTTCAACTTTCCAAGCCGCTTCTTCTCCACTTAACGCCATAGAAGTTAAGGTATCTTGCAACATGAAAGCAGTTTTAATACTTCCTATTTTTATTACTTGTGGTTTGTGTGTTGATTTTACTTTTGCTAGTGCATCTGCTACTAGACCAGACCAAAACAAAGCATCTTTCTTTTGCTTTGCTGTAACTCTTTTAGTAGTCATCTAATACGTCAGGTGTTGTTTCTGACAGACAACCAGTGTCTAAATCATATAGCAACGTACAGGCTTTGCCTGTTTCTCCTGAAAATCTATTCTTGAGGATTGTTAGATTAGCTAATTTTTTATCTGACTTGATGTCCCTACTTATGGAAATAATTAAATCTGATAACTGACCTATTGAAGCTGACCCACGAAGACTATTCATAGTAACTTCTTTGCCATCTTCAAAACCTTTGTCTCCCTCTGACCTACGAAGGTGAGATATAAGAATAACTCCTATACCTGTTTCTTCTACAAGTGTTCTTAATTTACTTACAAAGTAATCAATAAGTTTTCGTTCATCATTTGTGTGTTCGTCTCCAAGTGCAGACAAAGCCATGTGTAAATGGTCTAATACTACAAAGTCTACTTCACAAGATTTAGCTAGGTATCTTATTTTATTGAGAAGGCTATCGGCGACTGTGTTGCCAAAATGGTTATATAAATAAAAATTGCCATTACCAATAGTAGATTTAAAAGTTTCTTGTAATTGTGTTTCACTTATTCCCTCTCTAGTTAAATGCAAAGGTTTCTTTAGGTGAACACCCATAATACCTAATGCACTTCTTTTAATGCTTTCTTCTAATGCAATGTAACCAACACCAAAATCTTGTTTTAATAAATCTAATGCTACATGACGACAGAAAGAACTTTTACCTACGCCTGTACCTGCTGTGATAGTTGTTAGTTCACCTTTTCTTAATCCATGTGTCTTATCATTAAGAGATTTAAAAGGGTATTGTGCAGTGACATACTTATCTTCTTTCATTATCTCTTCAAAGATTTCTGAACCTAAAACAATACCATCAGGTCTATATGGTTTTGCGTCCCACATAGCTTTAACTAATTTATCTTGCTTACCTGCAAGTAACATTTCATTAGGGTCTTTAAGTGGTAGAGAAGCAATCTTGGCTTTATTAGGAGTTAAAAGTTTTGCACATTCTAACGCCGCCTTTTGCCCATGTTCGTCTTGGTCGAACATAAAGATTACATTCTCATAACCCTCCAAGAATTCTAGTGACTTTTGAATATCTTTTTTTGCACCTGCCGCCCCTGTTTTAATAGATACAACGTCCCATTTGTTGTTATCCATGCTTTGCGACATTGTAAGAGCATCAATTTCTCCTTCGCAGACTGTCAAATATTTTCCACGTCCTTTACAAGTTTCTTGTCCAAACAATCCTGCTTCTTTTGGATTGCCTAACCATTGAAAATCTTTGGAAGGGTATCTTAATTTTTGTGCAACTAATTCTTTGCTATCATTATAATAATTAGCAATATGACAAGGACGTGCAAACCATGCACCTACTTGATAGTTATATTTTTGTACTGTGTCTAAATTAATTTTTCTTTTATTGAGAGGCAAGTGTTCGCCTTTAATAAAATTACTTTCTTGTTTTGTAATTGGTGTTAACTCCATTGTTGATTGTCCTTGTGTTGTTGTATTGCAAGAAAAGCAGTAAGCATGTCCGTCTGAATAAACGGAATTTGCGTCTGACGAACTGCAATTATCGCAAGATGTGTGATATAAAAATTCGCTTTCGGTCATTGTAAATCTGTAAATATTTCTGGTGGGTTTAGTTGTGTGTAAACTTGGTTAAATTTTTTTAGTAAAATATTCCAGTCAGCTTTGTGTTGTGGGTCTTTAGTATCGTTCCACAGCACAGCTTTTTCATTTAGCTGTCTGCTAATTAAATCTAATTGGTAATGTTTCATTGAAAAGGAGGAGGTAACTTCAGTCTCCCTCCATTACCCCATAAATACGAAACGCCCCTAGCTATTTCTAACTAGGAGCGTCTCAATCAACAATCGAATGTACATCAAAAGACATACACGATTTAGAGTTAATTGCATTTCTGCAACCCACTACCTCAACTTTGTACTTCACTTTTAACTTTTTTACAAGTTCACGCAAAGAAGCGTACTGTTTAATTGTGAAGTTAGTGTCAAGATTAGTTCCATCATCAGCTAATCCGCCGACTAAAGCTATCGCTATGGAATTTTGGTTAGTAATTAAAGGCTGATTAATAGGCAATATAGCACCAGACATATCCTCTGGTCTTCCTTCTTCTATTGTACCATCTCTTTTAATTACAAAGTGAAAGGCATTATGAAAGAAACCTTCTTTCCTATGTAACAAAGTTATATCCTTTGCATTTAAGTCTTCACTAGATTTTGTTTTGGTTGAATGAACAACTATAAAATCTGTTCTTGCTCTGTAATTATTGTCCATTTAACCACTCCAATGGAATATGTTTGTCAGCATATTTAAAACCATACTTGTCACACCACATAGCGTAAGTTGTTGAAGATTTTTTTGATATTCTGCTTCGTGAATTACTAAAGACAAATCTAATGTCTTTCTCTGGGTGTTGTTCTTTGATAAGACGCATTTTTTGTCTATCTGCTGAAGTAAACAATCCTTTTGTTTCTATAAATATATTTTGTTCTTTAAGGTAAAAGTCTGGGGTATAAGAATGAGCTTTCTGTGGTTTAACATACGTTAGTTTAACCTTCTCATAATCATACTTTACACTATTAGCGTCTAACTCTTGTGAGATAGCTATTTCTAGCCCAGACCTAAAACCATATTTAAGTCCTACTTGATTAGAAGTCAGTTTCGCTCTGCTGTACTTCATTCTCAAATGTTTCTACTTCTGGTGCAACATAACCATCTTTAATTTCGTCAAAGCCATGCCCTTTTGCTCCTGCACCTGCTCCACCTTCAACTAACTTAGTTATCTGCACTGCCTTTAATCTCAATGAAACACCTGCTCCTGCCATTGCAGTGTAGTAAGGTATCATGTCAGCAGAAACTTTCATTTCTGAACCTGACCATACTTGCTCTTTCATAGGTGTTCCTTTGCTATCAAAAATTGGTATCTTGATGTCTATTACGTCACCAGACTTCATCATAATTTTTGCTTTAGCTTTGAATTTAAAGATTATGTTTCCAGTTGGTTTACCTTCTACATACTCTTCTTCAAAAGGCATGTTTGCTGTTTTTGGGGGTTTACCTTTAGATTTTTCTTTTGCCATTTCTAAAGATGTTTTCATCTCGTCTTTAATAGACTTAATGATTGATTGTGCGTCAGACCCTTTGATAATTAGGTTAGTCTTAAAGTGACCACCATTCTCCTTATCAAATTTAGTGTCTGGCGTATTTAACCAACAATACTGTGATACACCTACAGGTGTTACAATTTTGTTGTATGTTTGTTTACTCATAGTTTTCCTTATTGTTATTGTTCTCTGTGTTTTCTCTTTTGATTGTTGATTTACTAATAGTGTAACTTTACTATGCAGGTGTGCATAGGTTTAGGCAAAGAAAAACTTGGATTGATATAGTAAACCTAACTCCAAGTCTCCACTTTCAGGTATTGCAGGTAATTTGCCTTTAGTTTCATCATCTAGCAATCTTCCTACATCTTCCTTAAATTTACCTAATAGGTCTTTGCTAAAAGTCTCAACAAACGCTTCTCTGATAGATAGATTTAGCTTATCTACATCACACGCATGTGTTGCAAAACTGTCATGCACATTACAAAAATTATCAATGCCTTTTGCTTTTGCAATATTTACAGTTTTAATCATACAAGCACTATCCAAACTATGAACGTAGTTTGCCGCAACAGCATTTCTACTTCTTAACTTGTCAGTTTCTTTTGTCTCCTCTTTTATCTGCGGTGCAAACACCTCTCCCATTAAATGAGAACGTACTCTTTTACTTTTCATTTCAGGATAGTATTGAAACACTGGAAAGCCTACAGGTGTAACCCAGTGAATAGGTATTCCTTCTTTTGCAATTACCTTTGCATTGTTTTGTAAGTAGTCCATACCAACCCTAGCAGATTTTAAGTTCTCACCTATGCTCGCCCAAATAATTTTAGACAAATATGTTGCAGGTTTAAACATATCATCAAATGGGTGCATTTCTCCTTTGTCTTTTCTTTTAGTTAAATCTTCTACTACAAAATCAGTACAAGAATATCTAGTTGACCCATAACAAATTGTCATAATAGGTCGTTTACAAGTTGAACGCTTAACACCATAGTCTAACCATTTCTGTGCCAATGGGTCTCCCTCACTAGCTTTAACTTTCAAAGTTTTAATTACTTCGTTAGCTACTAATTGGTAGATGTCTTGTGGTATTTCACTAGGCAAACAATTAACTAACTTACCTGCAACTTTGTCTTTTAATAACAATGAATAGATTTGTAACCCATTACAAGAGCCATCAACATTGACAGGTATATGTGAGATAAACTCATCACCTGTTTCATGGTATCTTCTCCACTCATCACAAAAGGCTAGAAATTGAAAAGGATTATCTGCGTCTTCCCATTGTCTATTAGCAATAGGGTCTTCAGCACATTCGGTTATCCATTGTAAGTTATCGTAAGACCATTTCTCTCTGTCCTCAAATGATACCTTGTCATTACCCCACATATTAGAACCATGTACGGCTAACCAAAAGACACCTCTGTTCTCTTTAGTGATAGCTTTACCCTGACTAAAATTAAGCAATGCTTTTGCACCATTGATAGACTGATAGTTAAGAAAAGCAGGTACACAATAAGCTCTACCTCTAAAGTCTAATTGTAGTGGAAAGTACAATGTAGCATAATCTTTAAATAGCTGTGCTAAATGTATAATTTTTGCATACAACATTCTTTTAGATGTCATTCGGTTATTTTCTGTGTGGACAATAACACTTTCTTTTTTGTATTTTTTAAGAGCTTCTGGGTTAATATCTATATCGTGAGGTTTAGATGGTGTTTTTAAATTCTCAATAGGTGGCATTCCTCCAATAGACAAAGACTTATCCCAAGCATGTTGCATGATTTTAAGAATAAATGGATTAATCTTGTATGCTGTACTTTGCATAAGATTGACCGCAGAAGTTACTTCAGGCATAGCACAATTCTCCATTTCCTTGTTAAACTTCTTACCTTTTTGCTTAACTAGGTCTAATTCAGGCATTTCTTTTGTCCAATAGCCATGACCTGTAACTTTGCCGTCTATTACGCTTTTAGGAGGCATTACCATAGGCAAATACTCTGGGTTTAGTAGTTCGTTAAACTTATTACGATTATCTATCCATTCTTTAGTTTTAGCCGTTTGTTTAATAACTTTGACAGTTTTATGCTTATGCTGTTCAGTAGTTATTTCTACAAGACCTGTGCTTTCAATTAACAAAGATATTAACTCCATTCCAACATGCAATCTTTCAGTGGTAGTCCATTCTTCCCACCTCATAACTTCGTCTCTTTTGGCACTTTCTCTTAACTTACGTCTTTTGTAATTATAGTTCCAAGACCTTTTATCTAAATCTTTTTTAACAGTTTCGTATAGCTCTGGGTTTAGTCCTTTAAAATTTTTAAGACTAATTTCAGTTTCAACACGACCACCTAAAGTTATAGCAGTAGCAGTAAGATTTTTAGTATTAGTAATAGTATTGATTACATGTTTCGCAGTTATCAATGCTACAATTTTTGGGTCTACTTGGGATATATATTTGAGAGCAATGGGTGTTTTAGAATGAACATTGGCTATTGATTGTTCAACCCATTCTGCAATGGCTATTGCTAGTGGACGTATTGTATTTGCTACAATAACTTTTCCGTAAGATGTGACGCTTTCTTCTGAACGTTCAATGTGTGAGAGCCTCCTCTTATTTGTCCTATTCATTCCAAGTTCGGCGGACATCTTTTCGGTTTGCACTTGGTCTTGGTAGGTCGGCATTATTTCTAATATCTTCATGTATTCTCCTGTTTGTTGATTGATGCAACTGCGGAATGACCTACAAATTAGGTTCACTCCTTTGCTATTTTGTTTTGGTTGTGATAGAGAATAGTTGTTGAGTTTACTTGTAAAAACAATCTTGGGGCAACGTGGCGGAATGGTTACGCAGAGGATTGCAAATCCTATTGCACCTATGCACACCTGTATACGCCATTATTACTAACATTGTCATTACTAACTTTACAACTATCCTCATATCACGACTTATTCTTAAGCGGATTTATTTATTCCGTTAAGAACATTTACTGCTCCCATTAAGTTATTTGGTATTAAATGAGAGTATCTTTTTATCATCTTCCACGACTTGTGACCTAACATTTGACCAATCATGTGTAATTCAACCTTACCAGATTGTGCTAAACGTGTTGCACAAGTGTGCCTCAAGCAATGAATGACAAACTCTTTGTCATCTTCAAGGTTCATTGCTTTACGCAAACGTCTCCAAGTATTTTCACAAGTCCAATACTTTAGATGTGAAAACACAAGGTCGTTTCTTTCCGCTTTTATTAACAATTTAAGAACAATAGACTTAGCACGTTCTGTTAGTGGAATACCTCTAGGTTCACCATTCTTAGTAACACTAGCAGGTAAGTTAACAACATAGTTTCCATTGTTGTTATGAACCATCAACTTCTTAATAGATAACGCTTCGCCTAGTCTCATACCTGTATCAATTAAGAACAAATAAAATTCCAAATAGTCAACCATATTCCACTCGGTTAACAATCGGATAATTTCTTGCTCTTCCATTGGTTCAAGGTATCGTTCTCTACCATTGTTTTCTGTCTGCCATTCAATATGAGGCATTCTATCAAGATGATAAATAGACTGTCTCTGATTAGCAAACCTTAACATCTTACTGATTGATGAAAGATAACGATTGATAGTAGCAGGAGCAAAACCCCTGTCTTCTAACGTGTCCACAATGTTTTCAATGTGGGTATCGTTAACTTCAGTCACAAGCATTCCCTTACCAAGCATTTCAATTACTTTCTCGGCTCGTTTAGATTGCAACTTCTCCCAACCTTTAAGTGTTAATTTGCGGTGTATCTCCGTTAACAACTTTACATTTCGTTGTTGCATTTATACCTCCGCTTTTCATTGTTATTTAACCCAACTCAAAAGAGTGTTATAAACTCTTTTGCCTTTTGATGTAAGACGCACAAGTTTTCTACGTCTTTCCATTGGGTCTTCAAAAGTCTCTAATAGACCTACGCCAATCTTTTTGTGTCTGTTAATGTCCCCTAACTTATAGGCATTTCGTGACACTGAAGATTGAGATATGTCTAACTCTTCACTTATAGTTTGCATGGCAATTCCGTCTCGTCCACCATGTACTGCAACAAATAAAAACACAGCAATAGCCTGTGCCTCTATTTGCGTATCAAACTTTCGCATTTCCTCTATTATTTTTAATAGATTTACTCCGCTACTCATTTTTGTCCTTTCTTTCTTTCTTGTTTCTACATGATAACATTATCATGTTAAAGATTAAGATAAATAAAATCGCCAATAGCCAAAATCAGCTATTGTTTCGTATTTATCCTTACTCACTTTAAGATTACTCCAATTACTATATTTTTCAATATAGACTTTAAAAAGAATAAAATTTATTGTCATTTTTACTCCTTTTTTAAGTTATATTTGGCATTAATAATAATTGATTACACCACGCATTGTTAAACGTATATATTATATGTTTTCTCATGTTTCTCCTTTCTTTTTGCTTATGTGTTATTTTTATAACGTATGCTATCCTGTCGCACATAGTATGTACAAGAAGAATTTATGCGTTATTAACATGCAAAATACGCCGTCTAGTCCTTAGAAGGCGTTTCGGCTATTGAAACCTCGTCAGTTTTGCTCTTCAGTTGATTTTTGTATCTCGTTTGTAAGTGTAATTATTGGGGGTGTCTTTGCCTCAATAATATTCTCTATTAACTGCACTGCCTTAAAGCCGACCCTATGCGGAGTTAATTCGTCATACTCTTTTAGTGACCTTGTTTTTACCAGAAATGATAGTACCTGTTTTTTGATTTTCCAATTCACCGTCTAGTCCTTTTGTTGATTTCTTTTTGTTGAATATAGCGTCCCACCCCTCCTTATATTTCTTGGAGGGGATATGCACGCCGTCTCGTATTTTATAAGATTTAAAACCAGACATTTTATAATTTTTTAATTATGATTTTTGCCGTTTTATCTTTCATAATTTTTCTTGCTCTATTAATGGCTTTCCTATCAGTAGCAATAAACAAACCTTTTATAGTTGTAGGAATACCGCCTATGGTACTTCTTTGTGGAATATCACTAAAAAGATAATAAGTGTCTATACTGCCATCATTGAAATTCATGCAATGTTTATAAATTGTATATTCTTGTTTTTCCATGTTTCACTCCGTTGATTGTTGATTAATTAAAAAGCATAGTTGCAGTATAAGGGAAATACTCTTTAAACCAGTTTATACCTTTATTAGCTTTTTTATTGTTTCCATTAACTTTGGCATTCAAAATTGCTAGATAAACACCATTAGCAAATCTAGGCAAAGTCAAATTTAAGTGCGTTCTATTTGCAGGAACATATTTTTGCACTGTGACTTGTTCAGTTGTTATTTCATCACATTCTGTTGACTTTAATTTAAATGGCAACTGAATATTCATATTGTCATATTTAATTGTTTTCATGTTTTACTCCGTTGATTGTTGATAAATAAAAAACGCCGTCTAGTCCTAGAACCAAACGGCGTTAATTTTAATATTTACTGAAGTATTTTTTCTGCAAGATTTCTAGTTTATCTTCAGCAGATAAAACTTCCATTTCTGCAAGTGCCTCAGTAAATATAGGCTCTTGGCTATCAAGCAGAGAGCGTCCCTGCTTGGTGTAGCCTATAGCATTTATTTTAGCCTCTTCAAGTTCACCCTCTATGATTTGACAACCTAGTCCAATCATCAAGTTTTATTAAAGCCAACCTTCAGCTATAGCAACATGAAACAGTTTGAGTTTCTCTGTCCCTGTTGCCTTTGCGTATTTGTCAAAGTGCAGTTTTTTTGCTACTTCATCTTTAAATTTTGAAATAGCCTCCGCCCTTTGAATACGCTGAACACATTTTCTAATTTGCATGTGTGGTACTCCTATTGTTGATTGTTGATTAGTTGCAACTGCAACAGACCAAGCCAGATATACAAGTTTAGGCTACGCCCTAAACCTGCCGACTTGGTTTCGCATATAAAATGCTCGTCAGTGTTGCTGATTGTTTATTATTATTTTAACACGTTCAAAGGGTCATACTTAACGATAAGTCGTACCCTTTTTTCAATCTCATGCTCGTCAGTGAATAGCATGTGAAACTTGTATAATATTTGTCTGATTAATAAGTTCATTTACATTATCCTCCCTGCTATCTCCACCCAATTAGGTGAAGAGCCTTTTGTTTTTTCGTTAGGTATATTCCAAACACCATTATCCAGACCATACAGTCTTTCATTGTCATGCGAGAAAAAATAAACCTCTTTTGTTTGTGGCATCTTTTTTAATTTTGCGATTAACTCTTTAACTGTCATTAGTGACCGCCTTTTGTATATCCGTTGTTTAATCTGTCACGCTCTGCAAGTCTTTCATCTCTGAATTGTTGTTCTTTGTCCGCCTCTTCGTCTTTCCACTTTTGGAAATACTGGTTTTTTAAATCTTCCTCAATTACATTATTTGAGCCGTTTAAGTCTGCCAGTTTATAAAGACCTGCTTTAATCTTTTTTCTAGTGTCAGCAATACATTCATTAAGAAATTTATTTCTGTATTTGCCTGTAGTTACTGAATAGTCCCAGTAATTTTTATCAAGCGTAATACAATCAAAATTCTTTTTTGCAATAATTGTATTGTATGATTGAAAGAATGAATTGCCGAAATCATCATGTATAATATTTTGATTTGCAACTGGTCTTCCACTTCTTTCACTATATATTGGTTCTACGTTCATAGTTATTAACTCCGTTGTTGATTGATTGTTGATTGTTTCGGACTGTGTTCTGTGTCCTCGTCAGTGCCATATAAAATGACAGACAATCATAATGAGTGGCAAGAACGCCACTCCAAACATTTGCAAATTAATTGAAATACAAATCTCCACTCTCTTCATGTATTGAACATTGAGTGTCAAACTCTTCTAAATAATTGTCCAAGTAATATTTAGGAGTTGTCCCGTCTTTAACGCTTTCCGATAAACTTTTATAATTTTTTCTAAAAATCTCTAATAAATCAGCTTTGATAGTTTTGAAATAAAATTCAGTAAATCCATTATGAACATAGACTGTTTTTGCTTTGTTAATTTTATTTAAAATTGATTTTCTTAATTCTTGATTATTCATAGTGTACTCCGTTGTTGATTGTTTCGGCGTTGCTCCGCCTCGTCAGTGCAATATGTAATTGCAGACAACCGCAAAATTGCAGGGGCTTATCTCAGTCAAGAGCCGTTCCCACCTGCGAGTGGAGTTTCCAAAAGCTTTAAAGACAACTAGCCCAGATTGAACCCAATAAGGATTGAACCGCTTTTGGCAGTATTTTTTTTGTGCTAGATAAAAAAATTTTAAAAAAACGTTATAATTAGTCTTATACATATGCAGATATGGATTGCAACAACTTATTTATTGATTTGACTCAAAATGGACATATTGACCAATAATAGCAGTATTTATAGGAGTTTATGGGATTTAATAGGATTATGTGGGATAGAATAAGATGCTATGTGTGGATAGTTAATCTTTTAAAGTAACACCACAAGGGAAATGAAACTCAAAAGACTTATTAACTTTTAAATTGTCTTTCTTTGTCTGTTGTTTCTTTTGTCTGTAATTCTTGTTGGTTCTCTGCTTGTAGGCTCTACCCTTGTCAGTCTTTAACCAGTCTTTCCTTTGTATCATTAGTAATGAATGTATCCTTTGTTGTCTGTTGGTTGTCCTTTGGTTTATACTTAATGAGATACTTTAAGAGATACACAGAGTATCTTCTTTTTTTTGCTCTCATCTAATAGTGTAACTTTAGTGATTGTAATTCCTTTGACCCTCTGCCCTGCGTTGACCTGCAAACGTGCCTGTGCGTGGCTCTGTGTGGCTTGTGGTGGTGCTTGTGGTGGTGCTTTGGGTGTTGCTTTGTGTGGAACTTAAAGAGAGCAACGCACACGCCCACCCGCCAAACTAAAAAAACAGACTAGCTCAAGCACAGGCGAAAATAAAAAAATGTACGCCCACGCACAACACACGCAAAGGACATGCTATCCTTATATAGTTAAAAACGCCTTTAATACCTTGTTTTTTGGTTCTTTTGCACTCGCACACGCAACGCATACGGGGGAAACTGCCGTCCTGTGTATATCATATACCCCCTCAGATTTTTCTCTTAAATATTCGCCATGCGTTCTGCCATACGATTAGCACGATTAGGCGTTTGTTTAGCCCATCTGCTATCTAGCATCTCCACACTAGCTTGTTTGTAGTCCTCTTCTTGTAATGCTTTAAGCATACCCTTAAACTTGGACACCCCATAAGCACCCATTTGGTACACCATCTCAACCACAATGTTCCTTGCACTGTCATTAATATCAGGACATATCTTTAATAAATCATCAGCACCAGTTACAGCTCTAGCAAAGTCTCTTTCAAATAATACTAGCCAACCTGCGTGGTCTGTAGGTGCTACTTCACCTTCTAACATTTTGTGTCCATAGCCACCTGTAAGATGTCCTTCTGTACACTTATAAACTTCTAATCTGTAGCCTTCTTCTTTTTTAACGGCTTCTTTTGTTTGTTCTATATCCATCTGTCTTTTCTTGGTGTCCTTCCTATACTGTGTTCCATAAATTTTTCTAATTCTTGGTCTAACAGTTCTTCTTTGTGTTGATTATATGATAATGTTTGGTCTCTATCCATTCTGTCTACCCAATACTTAGCCGCCATAGCTAAAGCATCAATGGCATCATCATGTCTTAGAGAACCTTTGTCTCTAGTCAGCCTTGTCATTTGTCTAAACAACTGATGGTCTGGTTCATTCTTAAAATCTTCGTGTATCAGTACGTCATCTACAACTAACCTGTGTGAGTTCATCAAAGGCTCTAGTGTGTCTATAATACGTTTTTCTTTCTGTGTATTATGTCTAACTTCTTCTATCTCGCATGGGTGTATCTTTGCCATGACAGGTTTTAACAACTGGGTTGCCATACCATCACCAAAGTTACTCTCAATAACCACATAGTTCACATCATGTTTCTTTGCGATATTAGACAGCCTTGCCATAGTAGTTTCTGAATAACCACCATCTAATGAGCCTATGGCGGTCAGATAAAGCACTCCATGAAGCATTTTAAGCACCGCATACGCTGTTTTGTCTTCTCCACGACCACTAGGGTCAATAGACATTGCTGTGCCTTCAAATGCCGTAAATTCTTCGCTCATCATCATAGGAGCTACAAAATAATCACCTTTAAGTCCCACATTGGGAATATCAGGGTCTATAGCTTTCATTTGCTCTGGTGACGAAGCCCATTGTATCTTAGCAGGTGCTTCTTTCCATGTAGAGCAACCTGAAGCTACAATTAAATCGTTTAACTTTAGAGGGTATCTATTTGCATCAGACAAACTCGTGTCCAACATAAATTGTAAGTTAAAACCAGAACGACCATAAGATGATAGTCTTTCCATAAGGTCTACCGCATCAAACCTTTTGGGGTCTGTGGGTTCACCTTCTTTACCTTGTATGATGTCTGCAAGTTTGTGACCATAACTAATCTTTTGTGTAGGATTAGGTACAAGTGCAGTCCATATCTTTGTCTTAAATCCTCTCTCTTCTAATGAGTTGTATAATGACATCTCATTTTGAGGAGTACCAAGAAATATAATTCTTCCAGTGTTAGGTTTAATGATTGCATCAAATTCTTTTACAGTCTCACCTAATCTATCTCTCATTAACTGCGTTTGGGAGTTATTAGCACTCTCAACGTCATCAGCAATGATAATGTCTGCTCTACTACCTGTTAACTGTCCTGTGATACCCATAGATTTAACTGATGGTGCATGACTGGCTGTAGCAGGTGCTACATCAAATGATACTTTAGAATGTCTTTGATTATCTCTAGGTATCAAGTGTTGTAATAGTGGCATCTCTCCAATTAACCTTTGTGTAAAGGTACTAAAGTCATCTGCTCTAGTTTTACTAGCAGATACTACTAAAATATTTTTTTGTGGATTAAGAAGTAATTGATGACAGACAAAGGCAGAGGTAATCCAAGACTTACCAACGCCTCTAAATGCTTCTATTACAAGTCTCTTTTCGTTTGACTGTAAGTAATCTGCAATATCGAATTGTATAGGTGTAGGGTTAGGCAGGTTTAAGTGCTTCCAACACAAATACAAAAAATTTTTAAAATTCTTTAATCGTTTATCCATCATCAAATGGTACTTCGTCTAAAATGTTATCTTCTTTTTTAGCCAAAGGTTCTTTACTGTATGTTTTACAAACTTCTAAACATACTTTCATTTCTGAAGCTGTTAAATCTTCTCCAGATTTTAATTTCTTATAAGCATGGTTTACCAATAGTTGTGGTAACTCTTTTAAGACTGTTTCTATTTTATTGGGGTCTTCCTTGTCGGTTGTATTTTTTATAGTCTCGTTTTTCATTTTTGTTTAACCTTTTCTTGTGTGTTCGTACTCTTTTCTTTGGTTTCTCTCTAACAACAAAATCTTTAAATTTTTTAGCCATTACTCAAGTATTAATTTTTTAATTGATTTACTTCCGTCAATGTTATCTTCTAGTTCTGCTTTTGATTTGATACATTGATAGTCAACATTGTCATCTGCTTGTCTCAAAGCAATTCTTCTACCTTTAAGGCATTCAGACATAGATGATTGTATTCTGTGTTCTTTTATTTCGTTGTTAACAATCATAAGAAGAGCTACTACAGTTTCAATCATCAGTGTCCTCCGTTTCCGTTTCTTCTTACTTTGTCTTTTAAATCTTCAATATCGTTTAACGCTTTTTCTAATTGCGTTTTTAAAAACTCAATGTTGACTTTGTTAGTCATATTTTGTTCTTGATTTTCAGTTAATTTTTCTACATCAACGTATAACTGCTCGATAAGCATGAACTGTTCTTGGTCTGTAGGGACTTGTAAACTTTTCTTTAATAAATCGTTTTCAAATAGTTCTCTTGAAGTCTCTAACGAAGTTAACCTTGCTGTTACTTCTGTGTATGCAAATACACCCATTGCTACTGCTATAACAATACCAATCATGTTCTTAATTGGCATAGCAACGCTAGTGTTTTCGCTTATTTTCATGTTTTTTCTTTCGTTTGCAATTAGGAAAGTCGAAAGTGTAGACATCATCTACAATCTTATTCAAAAAATTCATACGTTCATCTATCCAAGAAAGCAGTGAATAGATAAACTTATCCATTATTTCTTTTTAAGTTTATTCATTGTAGTAACACCAAATGATGCTCCTACGATTGTTAAGATGATGTACCAGAACATAGGGTCAGCAGTTTGTAATATTGACCAACCTCGTTCCATTGCGTCTTGTGTGTACGGAATAAAATGACAAGCCATTAATAGTGTAAAGAAAACTACCAACCACTCGTCTTTCCACGAATGTTCTTGTTGTTTAATTTGTTCTATCGATATTTGTGATGCCGCATCTAATTCTTTTTCTCTTACAATTTTATCTTTTTGTAATTTATGCTGAATAGCACCAAATGTTTTCTCTGCTATAATTTTAGTAAGAGGATTTTTTAATAATGTTAACCACATCTTACATAGCCCACAAGATTGCTGACCAGATTACAAATAAGGTAAAAAGTTTTTTATCTGTATTTTGCCAGTATATTTTTATTTTGTTAAACCAAGTTTTTGGCGTGTAACCATATATTATCATGTTGTCTCCTCTTTAAATTTTTTCGTTTTTGATTTCGTTACAAAAATATGAAACGTATAATTTTTCTTCGTTCATTTTTTTTTCGTATCTTTCTGTAAATGTAGTTATTATTTTTGCACCACCATTTACACATTCAGTCCAACTGTTGTATTCTGTTGGTACAGTTGCAGTGTTGTTACAAAATCCAGTAATTGCAGAGCAAATACTAAACGCTAGTATAAATTTCATTCAATAATGTATTTGTAATTATTTAAAGTTAAAATAACCTAGTATTCCAACAATTATTGTTCCGATAGTTAAGATAACTTTAAGTCCACCCTTACCCATAGAAACATCTTGTCTTAACGATTTAATTTCTTTTCTCATTTCTTCTATTGATTTAAGAATATTATTCATTCTTTCAGCACAGAGTTTCTCATGTGATGAAAGTCTAACTCCAGTAGCGACTTCGCTATATTCTTTTGAAGTCATCTTTTTTCTAGGCATTATGGTTTAGCTATATCTGCTTTCACTTTAGCAATGGCATCTTCCCAGTTAGTAGTACCATTAACCTTATCCCAGTATTGCATATCTAACTGTTCTTGTATTGATGGATAGGCAGTTGCTCTTTCTCTTTGATATTCGTTAGCGTCATACTCTGCTTGTAGTTCTGTCATCTTAGCTTCTATGTCAGCTACTGGTATAGGTGTTGTTCCATTGTGCCATTCTATTTCACAAGTGTTAATATCATCTCCTCTAACAGTCACCAATGCGTTAGGATTTATTTTAAGTATTGCTTTTATAATCATTGTGCTATCTCCATTGCGAATAAAATTTGTGCAGAACTATCATGTCCAGCTAAATAAATAGTATTACCACCAGCACTTTTAAATCTTACTTTATATGTAATTGCTGAAGTTGTGCTTGGAGAATCAATATACATCATATTTGCTGTGCTATTTCCATTTGGACTAGTATTTTCATAATTAACAATATTATTTGCACTTGATATATCTCCATGCAAATCACCATAACCAGACCTATTAAAAGTTAAAGAATTTCTACCACCAGAAGACTGTATTGTTGATTGAAAATATAAAAGTATTTTACTTGTAGTAGCTGATGGTGTTATTGCTACCGAATAACCAGTATCAGTATAACTTGTATTTGTAGTATTAACATTACTTGTGCAAGTGAAAGATGTTTGAACTTGCAAAACCTTTCCTTTACCAGAATTTGCTCCTAATGTAATTAATGCCATATTGTTATACTCCTATTAATGCTTGGATTTCGTCATCATCTAATCCCAAGTCTTTTAGTTTTTGTTTGCCAGATGCTTTCTTATCTATTGCTGTTTGTTCAGCGTCTTTTAATTCTTGTTCTACAACTGGTATCATAGCTTCAATATCTTCTTTAGATATTGGAGTTGTTCCATTTAACCAAGTAATTTGATTTATATCATCTGCATTAATATTAAATTCTGCATTAGGATTTATTTTTTTTATTGCTTTTTCTATCATGCTGAAATCTCCATAGCTGTTATTGTTGATGCTGTTCTTGCAAATGTTGAATTATCTGTATCGTTAAAAGAACGATTTACATAAACATTACCAGTATTATCTAATGAACTTGCTTGAATTTTATATGTTGTTGCTGACGTTGTTGAAGGTGCATCTAAATAATTAAATGCTGATGGAAAAACTGAAGTACAAGTTGTTCCAAGATATAAAAATCCTGTTAGTCGTTGTCTGCTACCAGCGGCATCTCCAATTAAAATATTAGTCGTATTTCTTACTAAGTTTATTCCAATTTTAGCATTAGCACTATCCCAAGCAACCATTGCATAACCAAAAACTAAAATTTTAGATGAAGTAGATGATGGAGTAATAGATAAAGATAATCCTGTAATATCAGAAAAAGATGATGAACTAAATGATTGTGTGTCTGTTTTAGTAGCACTTACAACTTGCAAAACTTTACCAGCACTTAACTTAGCAGAAGTCACAGAGCCATCTCCAAGTTTAGCAGTAGTCACAGAGCCATCACTAGGTACTGTCATAACTCCTGTTCCATAATGTAAAAAGAAATTACAAGTTGAAGTGC
>Ga0208428_1000081_pt1 | contig 42441 bp, 67 predicted proteins | sample DEB08_DNA_11_FD_184535 | JGI IMG/M metagenome (GOLD analysis project Ga0208428, IMG submission 184535) | Aqueous microbial communities from the Delaware River and Bay under freshwater to marine salinity gradient to study organic matter... | ecosystem: Environmental > Aquatic > Marine > Coastal ... | reverse complement strand
AAGTAAGTTGCCTACATATCCTGTAGTTGAATTTGAAAAGTTCAATGTTGCTGAGCTAGGTAAGATACTTGCTTCAAATAAAAACAACAGTGTGCCTTATGTTTGGACAGTAGACCCAGATGTAAAAGCAATTACCAAAGTATTCAAGCAAACACTTAATCAAGAACAAACCACAGAGTTCTCAGGCAAAGTTGTTGCATGGCAACGTGTAAATGATAAAGGAGAAGTACTTAGCAACTCTGGTGTAAGACTTTGGAGTACAGATTTTAATGTAGGTTCAATTACTACAGATCAATTGAGACTGAATGATATTAAAAACTGTGAATATATGGCTGAGCCAGGCTGTACACAGAAAACTATTCCTGTTTGGAACTTGGATATGGCCAGTGATATCATTACACAATTAGAAAATATTGCAGGAGAGTGCAAAGCAGAAATGTTTTGGGCAGTCGATCCGCTCACAGTACTGGAACCAGGCTTTGAGTTTGATTACTACCCAACCCGTTGGGATATAAACACGGTTCATGTGTTCCGTACTAACGCAGGAACCTACAGAAATGTAAGATTATATCCTACACATCTTTTCCATGGTGAGCATGGATTTACAGCAGACGATGTAAGTTATAACAGTTTCCCTGATATTAAACTTATTGATCAAGTTGCTAGTGTACAAGAAAGTTGGCTAGTACATAAATTTACAAAATGGGAAGATGTCACTGTGGAGAAAATGCGTTCATTGTTGAACAGTTATAAGGAACAAGGACACAAATTCATATGGAGTGTAGACCCGGACGTTCAAGCAAAGAGTACGGTAATGGGAGAACTTTATAGCCCGGACGGTAATCCACAGTTATTTAATATGCCAATCGATCCAACTAAAGTACATGTATGGCAGTGTGTAGACAAAGAAGACAGCATCATTAACTATGCTGGATTGCGTTTATGGCCTACAAACTTTGATTTAGACGAAGTAACAACAGAACAATTAGTAACAAGTGATTGTGAATCACAACGTTACATAGAAGAACCAGGCAGTGTGTTAAACACTTATCCAGTATATCAAATCACTGACAGCGAAGCAATGGTTACGCAGTTGAATGACTTTGATGTTAAGACTGAAGCAGGCATGTATTGGGTGATAGATCCAGGTGTAGAAATCGATGAGGAAGAACTTCATTACTTGCCAAATCAGTGGGACAAATCAACTGTGCATGTGTTTGAAACCACAAACCAAAATCGCTATGTGCGACTATACCCCAAAGAGACATATCCAAACGACATGTCTGTAGAAGATATAGCGAACAACAGTTTTACACCTTTGAAAGTGCTAGACACTATCAATGTAAAACCAAGTCTATGGCCAGTGGAGAGATTTACAGATGTCACAGTTGGTGAGCTCAAAGAGATACTTGAAAAACACAAAAACTCAGAGTATGTTTGGGTTATTGATCCAGACGTAGAAGAAAAACGTGCATTAATTTACAGCAGTTATTCTCCTAAACTTGATAATCACAATCGTGTACATGTTTGGCAACGTGTTAACGAAGAGGATGGTAAAGTAGCCGGTTATGGTGGTCTAAGATTGTTCCCAACTAGTTTCAAGCCTACCAAACAGTTCACAGACGAAATGCTTCGTACCAGTGAGATTGAGAATCAATTGCTGTTAGAAGAAGTAGGTAGTACACAACGCATATTTGAAATGTGTGTTATTGATCCTGCACACGATTACATCAAGCAGGCAGAAGAATTTGATAAAAAGTGTACAAGCAGTATGTACTGGTTAATTGATCCGTTTACCAAACGATTCCCAGGCTGGAACTACAAGTTCTCACCAAATAAATGGGAAGAGAAAACAGTTCATGTGTTCCGTACAGCACAAGATGAATACAGAAACGTTAGACTTGTACCTAAAGGAACCTTTGCAGGTAAGCATGGTTTAGGTATAAAAGAAGTAACAAACAACAGTTTTGCCAACTTAAAGCAAGTAGATATTGTAGCAAGTACAACAACAGCATTTCCTATTATTGATATGGCAACTGTTACAGACAGAGATGAATTTGTCAAACAAATTAATGAACACAAAGAACAAGGGCATTCGTTTGCTTGGACAACAGACACAGATGTTGATGTGTACACAGAAGTAATTGATGATAGTTTTATGCCACAATTGAACAACATAGACAAAGTTCACGTGTGGCAAAGACTCAATCCACACACAGAAAAGACACACAGTTATGGTGGATTGCGCCTATGGCCTACTAACAAAGACTACAGTGATCTAACCACAGATCAGATATTCCTAAACAAGATTCGTGGTCTACAGTATGTTAGAGAGCCGGGTAGCACATACAAACCATACGATATTGTGTTCTTATCATACCACGAAACCTATGCTGAGAACGCATATAAGCGTCTACAAGCGAGGTTTCCACATGCGGTGTGGGTAAGAGACATCGACGGAATTTTCTCTGCACACCAAGAAGCCGCAAAGCAAGTAGGCACTTCGATGTTCTGGGTAGTAGATGCTGATAGTATGGTAGACGATGAATTTGACTTTAGTTATATTCCAGATGTATATGATCAAGAGGTTGTTCATGTATGGCAAGCACGTAATCCTATTACAGGCACTGACTATGGTTATGGTGGTATCAAGTTGTTTAACACTAAACAAGTACTAGATGCAACCAGTTGGGGACTTGACTTTACAACAGGACTTAGCAGTAGATTCAAACTAATGCCTGAGATAGCATGTACAACCAAGTTCAATACAGACGAATTTGCTACATGGCGAGGTGCATTCAGAGAGTGTGTTAAGTTAACTGTAAATGCAGATAATGAAAGCATACAACGTTTATCACAATGGATGAACCCTGCTAAAGACGCAGAATTCAGAGAAGCCGCTAGAGCAGGAGCACAAGCAGGTACAGTGTATGCAAAAGAGAACATCAACAAGCCTGTTAGACTTGCAAAAATCAACGACTACGAGTGGTTAGAAAACAGATATAAAGAAGCCAATGAATAAAACAACTCTCAAAACATGGGACGAAGTACGCAATTGGAGTGACGAATTAGGTGCTTTTAAGCCAAGTTATGTAGAGTTAGTTAACAGTCAACTATACCCAAAAGATGCTTTTAGCCTAGGACAAATGGCAAGTAAAATTTGGTTAAAGAATCGTTTACAAGTGGTACCAATACAGTCTAACACACAATGGGCATTGTTAGGTTGTTGGATTGGTAGTTTGGTACCACTACTCTATGATTCATTTGCAATCAAACGTATATACGGATTCGACATAGATCCAGTTGCAGTAAGTAAAAGCGAAATATTCAATAGAAAATATGTAGAGGACAACTGGAAGTATAAAGGTGTCGTAGCAGATGTATCCATGCTTGATACATGTGAATTAGAGTTTCAAACAGGCGGAGAGCTTATTAATTTTACACCTACTGTAGTTATAAACACCAGTTGTGAACACATGGATACATCTTGGTTTGACACTGCTAGTAATGAGCAGTTGATTGTTATGCAAACAAATAACTCTCCGGACTTTGATGGACACATAAACATCTGTGAAAGCATCGAAGACATGCAATCAAAATATCCACTAAGCAATACATTATTTGTTGGCAGTCTAGAAACACCAGTTTATACTCGATTTATGCAAATTGGTTACAAGTAATAAATACAAACAGTAGACAGGAGGACACACTTAATGGATATCGCTCTATTAATAGGATTAATGGTCAAACATTACGTATTTGACTATTTTGTTCAAACCAAATTTCAATTCAAAGACAAACACATTTATGGTGGCGACGGAGGCATGCTTCATGCAGGCTTACATGGTATTGGTAGTTTTATTGTATTGTGGAGTGCAGGAGTAGGCTTTTGGCCTGCATTAGGAATTGGGTTCATACTTGATGGTATTTTGCACTATCATGTAGATTATATCAAAAGCAGTAGTTTAGCAATGGCTAACCCACCTTTAACACCAAATGATCATCAGTATTGGATTATGCACGGCGTAGATCAACTAGCACACTTTCTCACATACGTCTTAATGTGCTGGCTTTTAGTCGCTTTCTAGTATATCAGTTAAGGACTTAACGTTTCTAGATAGAATCTTTTTAGTAGCGTCGAGGTCAATTACGACTTCGACTTTTTCTGCTTGTTCTTCGATATTGAGTTTAAGAGTATCCAAATAGTCCCCAATGTTTTTATAGTTTAGACCTGAGTCCTTATATAATTGAGGATCTATTTGATACTTTTTACCACTATGTGTAATAATGTATACACCTTCTAAAAATTGAGCCGGAATGTTTTCTGGCTTGAGTTCGTCTATTAAATTAGACATCTCTTCAGAATGGTCACTTTTGCCTTTACCTAACAACATGACCTGTGGGGCAGACTTGCTCACCGGTGTCTCCTTTTTAGTGTACTACACTTATTTAGCGATTTTTTTTGGTCTTCCTGGACCTCTAAGTTTAGGGTCTAATGCGTATGCTTCTTCTCTTTTTAAGTCTGCATCTTGTAGCATACGGTTTCCATCTTCTTCCATTAAGTCTGCTTGAGCAATCAATCCCTTTGCAATTTCACTAGGGTCTTGATTTTCAACAACAGGTGCTTCTGCTTGTGCTACATCTGCTGAGCTTTCCATAATTGGTGCTTCTGCATTTGCAACTTGGTTAGCAACTGCTGGGTCTCTAACATCTCTGATGTCTGCATCAATCTTGCGAATCTCTGCATTAACTTCACTTAGTGGAATCTGTTGGCTAGGTGTAGGTGTTAGGCTTACTTGACTTACAGGAACTTTAACAAGTTTCTTAGTAAAATGCAAGTCATTAAGTACTTGTTCACCTGTAGTATATTGACGTCTTGCCAATACTTCTGAGATATCTCTAGCACCTTGTCCTTCAGCACTTGATACTATTTGCATAAGGTCATCATGCTTATTCTCTTCGAGCCCACCACTTAGTACAATTAAGCAATTCTCTGGCTCATTAGGAACTTCACGGAAAACAACCACACAAGGCTTGCCTCCATAAACTCCAACGTGCTTCATTATTTCTGCCATATTATTCTCCTTCTGCAGGTGCTTCAGGCTCTCCCTCGCCTTCTTCGGCTTCTGCGTTAGCGGCTTGTTGCTCTGCAACAAAACCTAAAAATGCGTTTAGTTTGTCAAAGATACTACCAACTTGTGATAGTTCAGACCCTCTAAATGCACCACGTTGACTTGCTAAATCTACAATTTGTGCAAGTAATTGTAAGTCATTTAGACTGATACTTTCAGGTGCAGGGGCACCTTCTTCTTGTCCTTCTACAGGTGCTTCTACCTGCTCTTCGACGTTTGTTACTTCTTCTTTTGCCATTTTGTCTGCTCCTTATGTGTAAATGGTAAATTATTTATAGTAGTATTTAATGAACTACTATTCTTGATCAATGAATTTCTGGTTAATTATTGTGCTTCTGTGCCAAGGATTTCTATGTGCTACGGTGTGTTCATTGAATCTAACCTTAAAACAATTAGTAAAACTGGTGTAAAAAGACAGTCTAATGTCGTCTGTTACAGGTGCTAGTGGCTTGTGCATTATTCTGCCATCAAATACAACTAGCCTGTTGAACTTGTATGGCACAACTTCGTCTCCCATTTCAGTACCACAGTCTGCTGTTTCTTCAATGTAAGGATTCAAATACAATATACAACTCACATAGTATTGATCATCTCTTACATCATCAGGATCAATGTCTCTGTGTCTAGCAAAGTCATCACCTTTGATGAGAGCATTTACGTATGCATCATGGAAGTTAGTCATTTTTACTTGAGGCATTACAGGCTTTATGTACGTTTCTATCCATTCGTCTGTGTTAAACATCTCTACAGTACGTTTAATAGTCCAACCTGTGTTTTGTAAAAAGTATTTGCCCTCACGTTTACTATCAATCTTGTTCCACGAGAAATCTGCTTCTGTTGTGTAAAACTTTTCCCAACGTTCTATTTGTTGTTCGTTTAGTACGTTGTCGTATACAGAAAAGTTATAATCGTTACTCGCCATTGCTTAATTTTACCTGTGCAATCTTAGTCAGCAAGTTTTCCCTATCCATTATCTCTAAAAAATAAAACTTATGCTGATAGTAAGGTGACTTTTTCACAAACCAAATGCCTTCTGAATGTGCATCAACAAAGTCTTGCAGTTCGTAAAAAGTGTCATCGTCACAAGTAATTACCACAGAATTTTTAATCATAGTAACTAATTCGGCTGAACCTTTTAGTAATTCTACGTCAAGTTCATTAAGTTTATTGAATTGTACTGTTACGTCTTTCACAGATATCTGCCAATTAAAAATCCTGCTAAGAATACGAACCAGTCAAATATAAAATGCATAACAAAAGAAAGTGCAAAGATTTCTTTCCAATGCACTTTACATATTTCTAACCAGTCAGCAAATTTTTTTAACATTATATTTTCTCGCCAATTTCAAAACCTCTGAATCGCATGAATCGAGGGAAACGTAGGCTGTACACATCCTCACTGTCTTGATTAAGTGTAGCGGCATCTGCTCTAATCTCTACAACTTGTCCAATAACAGCATCTTGGTTAGCCCAAATCTGCTCTCTGTTCTCATCTGTAAGTCCACTGCCTACATTAGTTCTAAAGAACTTGCCGTCGTCCTCACCTTCTACAACAAGAGCACCAAGTAAACCTTTGTTACGCCCTGTGCCCTCTTCTAGTGCTGTTACAGTAAGCGACACTTCAATAAACGGCTTGATCTTTAACCAAGCATGTGAACGTTTACACTTGTAACCTTCGTGTATTGGCTTGATCATTAAGCCTTCGTAGCCTTCATCAATGGCTTGTTTGTTCATACGTTGAAAGGCATCCTGGCCTTCTTCGGTGTCTAAGTCTAAATTAATAGCCTGTACAAGTTGCAGTCTGTAATTAAAGTAAGGCATCATGTTGATAACACGTTCACGTCTATGAAATGCTGACATGTCAGTGCCACCGGCATTAAACTCTTCTAGTGTAAGCATGTCAAAGATTGCTAGGTAACTGTCCTCAGTTTGAGCACCTTCTTTTCTGTGTACTTGCTTCATAAGTGTTTGAAAGTCTTCGCTCATTACTTCACCATCAAATACAAGTCCTTCAAACTCAGGCTTGCTGAGTGCTTCTTCAATGTGAGGGAAGTTAGCAAGTATCTTGCCATTACGTGAATACAATGTAGCAGAACCGTTTTGCACAATAGCAATAACACGTACACCATCATATTTGTATTCGATAAAGCATGAACCTGTGATCTTCTTAGGGTGTTTAGCACCATCGTGTGCTAACATACAACCAAACACAGGAATGGTATTAGGTGCAACACCATTAACTGTTTTTACACTAACACCACATCTGAGGTCTTTAATTAGTATTCTTCTATACCAATCGTTCCATTGCTCATTAGTTGCTTGATCACATAAATCTTGAATCGCATCACGAGCCGCATGTCCAGTTAATTCTCTTTCATGCAAACCTTCAGCAAGTTTATAAAAGTCTGCATCAGTAATGCCTTTACCATCTGTCTCACTAACAGGAACTTGTTGCACACCAAATGTAACTAAAGGATTAAGTGCCCATTGTAATCCATGTCTAAAATCTGCTTCAGCAATATAATCAGCAACAACAGACTCTTTGAATAGTCTGCTGTTATCTGATTCTAATTTTTGTATTATTTCCCAAGGTTGCATGTATCTACTCCTAACTAACTATACACATATTATAGCAAAAAAAGGAGATTTGTCAATCTCCTGATAGTGCCATTTGTACTTTGGCATTGTCAATATCATCTTGATCAATGATTATAACTTTACCAATGTTACCAACTTCAGTTAGCACTTCGCCGTCGTCCTCGGTCCACCTTGTGCTACCCATGTAACATTGTGATGTGACTTTTTCTAACAGGCTAATTGGTACAATCATTTTGCCATAGCCTTCAATTAGAGCATACTTCTTACTCATCGTTTTTCTCCTCTAACTCATTATCTCTAGGAGTAACCAAATACTCTACTAGTTTTTCTGATAAATCTGTGTGCTTATCGTGGTTAAGCATTCTACAGCATCTACTGATTGAACTGTCTGAGAATCCTATTCCTCTATGTTTGTTTACATAGAGTAGTTCTGGCCCTACACCCAGGTAGTCTGCACAGAACTTTGTTTTACTTAACTTGCCTTTCCTTTGCTTTAATTCAGTAAAAACTGAATGCAATACTTCTGGTGTAAAATCTGTTGCCATTATGCCTCCTCTCTATTGTAAGGTACAGTGATACCAAAAGGTGCTACAGGAGGCTCACCATAGCCGCCACCGTGTACCACAAACAGTGTGTCACAGTATGATTCATCACCCCAACTACCCCAAGGATAACCATCTGTGAACATGATAAACTTCTTAGGCACAATGCCTTCTTCCTTCAGGTAGTTGAAACAGCAATCAAACTCAGTACCGCCACCACCTGCAAGTTCATACTCCATGAACTCTTCCATGTTGTTTTGTGTAAACGATTGTGGATTGTGTACTTCAGTGTCAAAGCAAAACAAGTGAATCTTGAAGTCAGTGTACTGATCCATAACACCTTTTACTTCTGAAAGGAAGTCACGTGCCATTTCGTCTAGGATAGAACCTGACATGTCAAGTCCAATAGCAATATCAATTGTTTGCTCACGATCCATACCAGGTAACCAAATGCCTGCGTCAAGTCCTTTACGTGAAGGTGTTGCAAAAGTGTAGTCGCTTTTGATCACTGACTGAATTTGCATTGCAAGAAGCTCACGCCAATCCAGTTGAGGGTTAAGAAGATCTTTAAGCAGTCTCTTAACACCTGCTGGTAAGTTACTTGCTCCTGTTGCCTTAGCGGCATTCATTACAGCATTTTGCATTTCGTTTTTAATTGTTTCTTGCTCGTCTTCGCTGTAAACAATAGGACCTTGCGTACCATCATTGTTGCCTTCACCAGGCTGATCTTTTGCTTCGCCGTCTCCATCACTAGGTGAACCCATGCCGTCCATGTGCATATCAAGTGTACCAACCTCAATAACACGACCTTCTTCTTCTGCTTGACGGAACAGTTCGTCATACACTTCTAGCCAATGCATACCACGATACTTCCAATCATGACAAATTTGAACGAGTTTAATTTGTTCGCCAACCCCAGCCTCGATCAAGTCTGCATTGATAACGTAGTCCTGTGCAATGTTGCAAAGACGTCTGTCGCGGCTACCAATCATGTCCTTGTTCATGTGATCATATACACAATGGAGAACTTCATGACCAAAGCCAAATACTACTTCTTCGTCACTCAATGCGGCAACAAAATTACGGTTGTAGTAAAAGTTTCTACCGTCAGTAGCAAGTGTAGGACACCAAGCAGTGGCGTCAACAAAGTGTAACCTAGTTGCTAGGTTACCAAAGAACGGCTGGTTAATCAGCATTTTAATACGAGAGCCAATCAGTGTATCTTCAATCTGTGCAGAAGTCTTTGTAGTTTCAGGTATTACAACTTCTGTTACTTCTGATGCTCTTTTTTGTATGTCTTTGCTCATGAAATTCTCCTAACCTTATGTGTATATTATAGCAAATTTTGAGGGTTTGTCAACCTAAAAAAGGATAGTTGGCGTAAAAGGGTGACCCCTCCGAAGAGGGGTCGATAGCACTGAGACAGTTAGGTAGGAGGAGTAGTAGGTGCCCAGTGCTAAAACTGATTAGTCTACAATGTACTTGGTGTATCTTTCTGAGAATACTTTGTACACATCCTTGTCTAGATCTGTTCGGATATTGAACTTGATCTTGTAGTCTGTCATGATTGTCTTGAACAACAAGATAACCATTTCAGGCTCAAAGTTATCGTATGAGAACCTAACAGCATTGTTAAAGGCAGTCTTGAATTCTTTACCACCTTTGTTTTCTTTGTGAAGCTCAGCAATCTCATAAGTGAGACCAACAACCAAACTGTATTTGGCTGAGATTTCTTTTGAGATCTCATCGTTAAGTTTCTTAACTTTACCGTCCATCACGTCTTGTGGGTGAGGCAGTTTACCAGCAACACGTCTGTGCTCAAGGAACTTGCCTGCCATACCTTCACCAACAGCACCAGCAATTTCTGCTTTTTGCTCTGTGACGTTTGCAGAATCGAAATCATCTACACTGAGGATTTCGCTTACATAACTCCAAGAACGTGGAGTAGCAAAAGACTGTGAACTGGTCTTAGGATCAAAGTCAAATAGATCCTGCTTGGCATATGAAAGGTAACCAATTACGTCTTGGTGAATTTGGTTCTTCATAGCCCATACTTGCCAATCGCTAAAGTCAACAGCCATGTTAACATGACGGAACCTGTTAGCCAACGGTGCAGGCATTCTGTATGTTACACCGCGGTCTGTTTCTCTGTTACCAGCGGCTACAATTTTTGTATTCTTTGGAAGAACATATTGACCAACTCGACCGTTTAGGATAAGTTGGTAAGCCGCCGCTTGTACACTTGGAGGTGCAGAGTTAAGCTCATCTAAGAACAAAACAATGTTGTCGTATTGGCTAGCCAACTCTTCGCTTGGAAGATCTGCAGGCGGTGCCCACTCCATAGTGTTTGTTTCCGGGTTACGGAAAGGATAGCCACGCAAGTCAGTTGGCTCCATAAGTGCCAAACGCATGTCTATCATTAGTGAATTACCGAGAGAGTCAGTAATTTGTTGAACAATATCTGACTTACCAATACCTGGAGGACCCCAGATAAAGACAGGTCGATTTGCTTGAAAAGCTCTGTTTACAATGTTTGTAACTGAGCTGGGTTTTACTTGTAAGTCCATGTGTTACTCCTTTTTCCTAACTATGAATATAGTATAGCAAATCTTTGGATATTGTCAACCGTTTTGATGTCTTGTAAGTGCTTGATTTAACTGGAGAAAATAAATTAGTGTAAAAAAGTTCAAAAAAAGAGGGCGGAATGCCCTCTTTTTCTGTTCCTGAACTGGATTTAGACGGAGCCGTTTGCGATCGCTTTGTATCCAGCGGCAATTACTGCTCTTGAAGGAGTGCCTAAACGATAAACGTTTCTGCTTCTGCCTTTGGTGTCAGTCACTGTGTTCAAATAGATTGGAAATCCTTTGAATCTTAGTGATTGGATAACCGCTTGTGGGTTACCGGTTCCAAAGAATGCTCTCATCTGTGCAGATGAAAGAGTTCTTCCTTCTTGTAGAGCGTTTAATACTTTTTGCTCTTTAGTTAAAGTAGTAGTTGTAGTCATATGACCTCCTAATTTTACCTTAGTTTAACAATATGCATAGGTTTATTCCTAAGCATGTTACACATTATACATGAGTTTTAGGTATTGTCAACCTTTTTTTTAGATGTAGTTTTCCCAACTAGGATGTTTGATATCAAACGGTAATTGCTTTCTTATGTTAGCCAACTCATAGTAAGTTGGTTTGTAAGGTTCGCGTCTTGGTTTGATTAGTTTGGAGCCTTTGGTGGTATTACATTTCATACAACTTGCTACAATGTTCTCCCAACAAGTAGAGCCACCCATACTTACAGGATATACATGATCCATTGTGACATTAGATAGTGCTACAGGCGTTGTACAATACTGACAAGTAAACTTATCTCTCAGTGTAACATTGTATTTGCTAAAACGTGGATATGTGCTTTTTCGTACATAATCTTTTACCATCATTACTGCTGGTACTCGTGTTTCCCAACTGGGAGATCTCACTACCCAATCGTCATACCATTCAAGTACTGTTACTCTATCCAACCACATGTATTTAATTGCATCTTGCCATCCTACAGCACTGAGAGGCAAAATACTAATAGGTGATGCATCTTTGTTTAGCATCAAAGTGTCCATTGTAACTCCTATACGTATCCGGAAAAGTCGTTTATGTCACTACCTGAAAGTCTAAACCAACTTGCATCATCTTCACTGAAAAATGTGACATACTTTTTACCTATATAATAAGGCCATTTCATATTTTTGTCAAGTGCTATTAGAGTGCTATGCTTTGTTTTTTTCATCTTTTTTGTCTTGTCTTGAAAGTTTATTTGATAAGAATAACAGTCAAATACTCTTGCTAATGCTTTATGTCCAAAATATGTTAGCAGTAACCCATTATGCTCGCCGTTCTTGATGCGATAGTTTTTGAATAGGATGCGTAGGAGGTCTTGGTCGGTATACTTTTGTTCACCGTGCAAGGAGGTTAGTGATTTTATAACGTTATCTTTTACCTGTTCTAAAATGTATGTATGCAAATTGTTCCGCATACTAGTATTTATTTAGATGTCTGACTCTTTAACTTCTATGCCTTGTGTTAGTTTGACCACTGTAAATGATTCTGATTTGAAAATCTTATTCAGTCGCTCTGCTAAATTAAATGCATGACCCGGATTACTAAAAGAAACTTTTTTGTATTTAGGACCAGGATAGTCAACTAAGGTATTTAAGGTACGCAGATTAATAGGATTGCCTTCGTGAAATACACTGTAAATTGCTTCTGCACTAAGGACTTGCTCTGCTTTATATGTATGTTTGTTTATTGCTTCAAGCAATATAGTGGGTTTAGGTCTGCTCATGTGTGTTTGTCTCCATACTATTATTTATCAAAAATAACAGTTAACACACGTTTTAATTTAATCGAATTGTATGCTTAGAGCAACCTGAACAGCATCCTCTCTGTTCTCAAATGACACATAAGCATCTTGTCTTTCATGCCAGTTTTGAAGTGAATAATCCATGTTATCGTGAGGCTTGAAGTTCCAACCCCAACGTCCTGTTGCAACACTATCTATTTTATTCATTGCACTTAATGCAATGCCACTGGTGTTACACCATACTTTGTAAGGGAAGTCTACTTTGTATTCGCCTCTGTGATCGAATCCAGTTGAGCACTTTTCAACTGCTTCTGACAAATGCTTATTCACTGGTTGAATTGTCTGAAAAATTCCCACCGTCAACCTCAATATTTTTATTTGATTTAGCACTGGAAATCATGATTTCGTTTCCGTTGGCCACAGCAAAACTCAATGCACGTTTTAGAAAGTCAACATTGAATTCAGCAGTTTCGATATTCTTATCGCTTAGGTGTTTTAGTCTCAACACTAACTGCTGATACTCAGTCACAGTGTTTTCTCCTAAGTCTGTTTAATACTTTGAGACGTTGACGCATTTCATCTTCTGTCTTAAACGGACCTTCGTAACCATACTTGACCAATGTAGCCAACTTAGGACCATGTGCATGTTTCCAACCTTTTTCAAAGTTGATGCAATAGTATCCAGCGGCATAGTAAACATCACTGCCTTCTATCTTGGTGTACAGTGGTAGACGTTCATCATAGTCTGGATGGTCTTTGTCTACAGCAAAAGGCATTTCATAATCTACTTCGTATCCTCTGATAAAGAATTTTTCTACTGTCTGTAACGGAGTTCCAATTTTTTCAGTGAATAAAGTTGTGTTACCAAAATGTGTTTTTACTTCTCTTTCACTGTCAAACTTTACAATACTTTTGCCAGTAATGTATGTGTAATGACCCTGTATATCTTGATTTAAGATACCTAACTTTTCTTCGCCTTGGTGTACCAGCCATGCTACATCTGAAATCTGTTGTAGCATAGTTTTACTCATCTCTTTTAATCCACCTTTGGTGATGATTGTCTGTCTTGAGGAACCTGTTGCCTGCTTTGGCTGGTCCTGTAAATTGATTTTGAAACTCATTGTGTGCCTCCATAAAACTTTTTTTCTTTGTAACATACGATAATTTTCTTTCTTTGCTTACCCAAGGCGGTATGTTATCGCCTGGAGCACAACTAGGTCTGGAATATACTTTGTCATCTACTCTTTCGAATATCTCAGCATACTTAGGTTGACCATTCTGTAGTATCCACAACGCCTTATCAGCGTCACTCCATTCTACAGTTTGATCGCTAGTATCGCCAGTATTGCTATTAACAGCACGTTCGTCAATAGTATTTCTATTGCGAGTATTGTGTGATACCATATCCACCTCGTTTTATATGCATTTTCTAAAGTTACTTCTTCAGGGTCAACATCGCCTTCCATGACGTCTATAACTTTAGGTTCTTCTACATCATCAATTTTGGGCACTTTAGGTGACCAAATTCTCCAGTTGTTTATCCATCTTCCTAAATCCATTTTTTACCTATGTTATTTGTTTGCTAAATATCTCACCAAATTCTGTAGGTGCTTCACTCAGTCTTGTTAAGTTCCATTTGTTACAAAACTTCATAAAGTGTATACCAACATTGTTTGTGGGCTCAGACTCCTTTGCTTCTGTGACAATATTTATACATGCTTCTTTAATATCATCGGGTTGCTGAGTGAGATCGATCAGTGTGCGATTGCGTTCGTAATCATCTTTCACTCTATGTTCAACTTCATCGTGGTCGACCCACCTCTGCAACATGAAGTTATTATAGTTGAAACCACCTCGCTCTTTATCTTCGTATGCTTCTTGCATACCAGTTTTATTTTTACTGCCTTTCTTTCTAGCACCAGGGTATGCACTGAATACATTATCACTGCTATCACCTCTGATACATTTCTCAAACAGCAACCACTGTGGGTCAGGTAATTCTTTTTCTTTTCCAGTCTTTTTATCTATTACTCTTTCCATTGTTTTAGCATTAAGAAAGCCGCCTAGAGTAACAATTTGATCAGTAGTGCCGTTGTACTGCGTTACATTAGGTGCTATGAGCTGATAAAAGTCGCTGTCAGTACTTACAATAATATGATTATCGTTAGGATGTTGTTGCACCCAAGTAGCAATTAAGTCGTCTGCTTCTGCATTAGGACAACGTATTACACTGCAATTAGTTTTTTCTGCAAAGAATGTAATCATATCATCGTATGCTTCAAAGAACATTTCATCGTCTTCAATTTCACGTGGACTGCGTTTGTCTGCAACTACCTTTCTGTTTGCTTTGTAAGGTGGGTAAAAGTCTTTACGCCAACTACGTCCTTCTAAACAAAAGACTACATGATCGCCATTGAAGTCTTTCCAACACTTCTTAATACTGTTAAACATGATATGCATTGCCATACCAACACGCATGTCAATATCTTTGCCACCACCTACGTGCTTGGCTCGCATAAACATATTCAAACTATCAACAAGTATATAGTTAGCCATTACTTTGTTCCTTAATAAATTTTTTACATTCTTCTTCTGTCTTAAATGTTCTCTCATTGACAATTTTTGATACTGTATTCATAGCAACAACACGCCACATTTCAGTTTTATCGTAATGAACAATATGATATGAATAAGTTAAGTTATCCAGTGACATCTCCGCCTCCAAGTATAATAAGTGTTGAAAAAGCCATATTAGGTCGATAAACAGTACCGCCTTTAATGCTATGTATTTCTCCCATCATCATTTGAGATGTAGTGCCATCATATTCTAAACTGCCCATAGCCTGTAAAGGTAATACCAAGCAGTCACTAGTAAATGTAATGTCAGTTATTGCACTCATTACAATTTGTTTAATAGGTGTGCCACCACATTTTGATGTATAAACATTTACACCTTGTGCAATATTTTTGGGAGTAGTTAGAGCTAATTCTGCCCATGTAATTTTGCTGTTCATATATCTCCTAGTATATCATCAAAGGGACTTTTCTTTAAGTCCTCTACCCTGCGTTCCTCAAAGTTTCTTCCCACATCATATTTGAGATGTTGTTTGAAGTTTTCTAGAATATATGTAACTTCTTTGGTGTCCATATCTTCTATTGCTTCGTTAACAACCGCGTCTAGTTTTTGAACTAGAACTGCAAGTTTAGTCTTTGCTTTCTGGTCTAGCGTCTGTTGTCCTGATGACATCGTCTCTCTGTCCTGTTTGCATACCATAATCATAGTCTGCTTGTTCTTGTAATAACACTGTTCTACAAACAGCATTAAACCATTTGTTCACAACATCTTCATCGCTTTGACCAGTAATACCTTTCTCTTGTAGCATTGCAACAAATGCATCATTCCAGTCTAATTCAAAATAACCTTGCACAACATTCTCAGGATCAATGCCCATTCTAATAACATTCACATAAGGCTCGCCCATTTTATCTGCTTCTAGCCTGTCGTACTTGCTTTCTATTTTGTTTAATTCAAACTGTAGTTTCTCGCCTTCGAGATTATATTCTGCTTCTGCAATCTCTCTGTCTTTGCCTTTCTTACCCCAACTCTTGGGCGACATATGAAAGGGTAGTAATTTCTTTGCCATAGGTTCTCCTAGTCTTATATATTATACTATTTTTCTGGCCAATGTCAACCATTTATTTGACCTGTACCTTTGCATCTTTTTTATTGTCCCATATAAAAAATTGCATTGTGATTCTATTATGCTTGTTTACTGTAGTTACCTCATGCTCTATACCGCTGTTATAACTCCATACGGCACAGTTCCATTTTGGTATCACAGAGTATGACACTTTTTCAACTTCAGAGTCATACCAAACAAACTTTCCACCATTAAAAGAGTCATACTCTTTGTTCATAAACACCGTCATACTGCCTATACAAGTGTCTGAGTGTTTTGGTATGCTACAATTTGGTAGCAGTTTTTGTATTGCTACATCACAATTACGTATTCGGTTGTCTTGGTAGAAAGGTGAAGTTGGTGTAGAATACAAATACTCTATCAACTCATAACGTTCTTGTTTTGTTAAGTTGCTGGTAAAACATTCAGGTAGTGTTTTGTTCTTAGTTGCACTGTCTGCCCAAATGTCATGACTACTGAGATCGCTATCTAGTATTTTGAAATACTTTTTGTAGTAGCGATTAAGTATTGTTTCATCAAATACATTCTCAATATATTCAAACATCACTTCCCTATAGCATTACCGTATATGTGAACATGCACACGGCTGGAATAATAATATCCTCTTGCAATGGCCTCATCGGCAATATCCGCTTCGGTGACCTTGAGGCCTTCGAGGGTTCCGCCGACGCCCATGATCCAAACAGGGTAATCGCAACCAGCATCACGAAATGCTTTTGTATTCTCTTCGACTTCACGCCAACTTTCCTCACTTCCGTTTACCACATACTTTAATTGACCATGCGGTGTACACTTTGCATACTTACCAACAAAGTCAGGTTTGATAGCTCTTTTGCGTTTTTCTCCAGCAGTACTCCACAGTTTAGGACTTAGACTCCAAAACCATTCTCTGCCACTTACGTCAGTGAAGTTGTTCTGTATGTAATAGAACAGTTCGTCGCTGAGCTCACGTGTACCATTTGTTTCAACAGTTACATTATTGGGAAAGTTATCACGTGCTTTGAATTCATCTAGCACACCAATTATGCCAGGTTGTGTAGGGTGAAGTAGAGGCTCACCACCAGTAAACACCATGTGTACCCATTGTTTGGTAACAGGGTTCTGGAACTTGCCATGCGGCAGTAGTTCGGTAAGCTCATCTACTCCTTCTTTGATACTTCTGTTTGTTATCAGATGTCTATACTTTCTGCTCCATGTGTATGAACTATCACAGCCTTTGTCAAACACAGGAAGTTCACGTACATCTGTTATATTAGAAATATCAATCTCTTCAAAAGGTAATTCGTATGTGTCAGGATTAGTTGGATCTTCTTGCCCAAAGCCATGACACTGCAGGTTGCACAAAAAGAAACGCATCCATAAACTTGGTATACCAATGTAGTTGCCTTCGCCTTGTGCTGAATAGAATGTCTCAGAGTATTTTATTGGTACGTTGCTCAATGCCTTACCTCCCCTTGACTTCTTTCTAATTCTATACTGTGAATCATTTCTTCGGCATTCTCAGGTGTTACTTTTTTATAACTGTTTTCAAATGCAACAAGAACAGATTCGTGCAATGCACTAGCCTCATAATCCTTTGTACCGTTTTTGATGTCGCTCATTGCTTGTATTAATAATTCACCAAGTCCCCATCCATATAAAAAGGATAAGTCTATTTCGTTAGGCAAATAGTCTTTGCCAAATGATATACAACTCAACATCATCCAATCACTAATGCCAGTGGTTTCTACATCAAGCATTCCTGTATTAGAGAATGATGTTTGAAATTTAACAAAGTCATGTTCAGTTGGTTCACGCATATCACACCAACAACTAATTGCATCAAATACTTCATTAGAATCTACATTGTATTTAGACATAACTGCATCTATGTCTCGTTGATTTACAACATGATTAACAATCTCATTTATTGGTACGCAATTACGATCAATAACAAGTATGTTTCTTGGACCTCTTGGACTAATTGACATTATCTATCACACGCATATGATTGTTGAAGTTTAATATTATCCATGAACTCTTTCTTAGTTGCAGGATCATCAAAGAATGCACCTTTTAATACAGTTGTTTGTGTAAGTGAACTGTGTGCTTTAACACCTCTGTTCTCTACACAACCGTGTGTTGCTTGTACATAAACACCCAAGTGTTCTGCACCAGTTGCCTTCTGAATTTCTCTAGCAATATCATTTGCTAGTTCTTCTTGTAGTGTACCTCTGGCCGCACACCATTGTGCAATCCTTGTGTACTTACTTAAACCAATCAATTTGTCTGCGGCGATAATACCAATGTATGCAACACCTTTAACTATTTGATGATGGTGTGAGCACATACTGGTAAGTTCACTACGTACAACCAACATACCCTCATAACGATCTTCGGTGTCGTTAGGAAATGCAGTTGCGGCAGGAATAGGGTCATAACGTCCTGACATCAGTTCATTGATATACATTTTAGCAAGACGTCTGCCTGTGTTATGACTGTTAGGGTCATTATCCCTATCAATGCAAAGAGTATCTAGCACATTTTCAAATGCTACAGTTGCCTCTTCTATAAGTTGTTCTTTGTCTCCGGGTTCTAACACGTGGGATATATTATCGCCTGCCCAGAATCTGGAATTGCTTTGTTGCAGTTTTTGTTTTACTTCTTCATGTTTCTTCATTAAGTTTTCTCCGAGTTATAGACGAGGATGTCTATTAATTATAAGTGTATTTAGATAAAAAGTCAAGAACTAATTGATTTTTCTTGTCTAAAGCCACCAACTTTCACATGGAAACACAAACCATTGTTCATCGACATTCCTACTGATTTGTCTAGCACTGTAGTCTATTTCCATATCGTTGTCTATGTTTTCTATGCACACTGCATAAGTTACATTACCTAAAAACTTTGATGCCGCAATTTGCTGATCAATCATTTCTAGTGATTTGCCACTGTCACAGATGTCATCAACAAATAATACATTACCATGTTTCCATTCTGCTCTAGTCAATATGGTCATTAGTTTACCTGACTCTACTTCTGGTACAGGATTACCATGTGTTCCATCACGCATTTGCCATTTGATCATTTCGCATGGTACACCAAAATAATGACTAAACTTTGCGGCCATATCAGCACCACCACGTACCAAGCCAACTACAACATCAGGTTTGTATCCGTCCTTAGCCATTTGTTGTATAATAGACTTGTAGTATGTATCCATTAAGTCATTGTTTATGTATTCGTAATTGTTCATTTCTTAAAGTTTTTTTCTTCCCATGCATGGCCATGTGCAACAATATCATCGAGACCATATATTGGTTCCCAACCAAATGCTTCACGAGCCTTTGTGTTATCTGCAAAAGTCTTAGGTGCATCGCCATCACGTCTTGGTACAAATTCATAATGTACTGTGGTGTCTAGCACTCTTTCAAATGCGTTTATTACTTGTAAAACACTCATGCTGTTACCAGCACCAATGTTAAATATATCGCTTTCACCACCATCAGACAAGTAGTTATCAGCGGCTAAGTGTGCTGTGGCAATGTCAAACATGTGAGTGTAGTCACGTTCGCATGTACCATCTGCTGTGTCATAGTCGTTACCAAACACTTCTACATTTTCACCTGCAAGAATCTTTCTGCTGATGATTGGGACAATGTGAGAAGCCTTCTCTTGTTTGTAACCGTGTGTGTTATCTGGAGATGCACCAGCGGCATTGAAGTATCTCAATGCGGCATAGTTAAGTCCGTATGCACGTTTATAGTCTGGTAATATATCTTCAATAATGCTTTTGCTTAGTCCATAAGAACTAACAGGTGACTTTGGTGTGCTTTCGGTGGTTGGAAATGTATCTATATCTCCATACACTGAACTTGAACTACTGAATATAAAATTTTCTACGCCGGCTTCTACTGCATGATTTAACAGTGCAATAGTGTTAGCCACATTGTTCCAATAGAACACTCCTGGTTCACTCATGCTACGACCAACTTCGTGATCAGCGGCGAAGTGCATAATTGTATTTGGTTTTGTAAGTTGAATAACACCTTTCAATTGGTGGTTATCTATATCAAAAGGATACAGTGTAACACCAGGTATATCACTTTTACGCCTGTCTACGTTAATAACATTATGGCCTGCGTCTACAAGCAGTCGACAAACTTGTCCACCAATGTAACCGCTACCTCCTGTTACTAAAATTGTTTTTGCTTCACTCATATTTGTTTATAGCAACATGTCTACGGAAGTCCCAATTATTCCTTGCATACTGCTCTCCGTTGCCCATCATGATATCTAATGTTCTGTCAATAGTACCATTCTGATAGTCTGATATTTTTCCTAAGTTATAACCACTGTAATCTTTGGCTTCGATATTAGCAAACATATTCTGCAATTTGTTTACTGCATCATCAATACTCCAAGGAGTATACAAATGGTTATGGTTGTTTGCAAATACTTCTGGAAAACTTCTGTAAGCAGGAAACAGTGTTAATGCCCCCATAGTATCCGCTTCACTCACAGTGTTGCTGGTCCAATCCTGCAATGCACAATTGAACAGCACCTGACTGTCTGCAAGTAAATTATAGTAGTCATTTTTCTTCAAGCCTGTGTAGACTTTGAAGTTTGCATCACCGAGTCTGTTGTGACCACCTTCATAGGACAATGCCCTATCAACATACTCTTGCCTGTTGCTCTTTAGTTCTGGGTGTCCGCAAAATACTGCAAACTCTACTTCTGGGTCAATCTTCCAATATGCTTCTGCAAGATCCATATAGAAGTTAGGTTGCTTCTCGTCATCCCAACGTGCGGCAAAGGCAACACGTTTCTTTCTTTCATGCAATGGTTTACTGTGATCAACTCTACCTTGTACTTCTTCTTTACCATATGGCAAGCCAGTTACATAGATAGGTGCTAATAATCCAGCAATACGCAAGTGTGCCGCAAACTCTTCATTCGCTACCATAATACCACTTACAACATGATCTACCATTTCCTCATACTTACGCATCCAGTGGAACATGCCTTCTCTGATTAAGAAGTCATCTGGGTCAGTAGTTTGTGCAAGGAAACGCAAATACACTTTGGGTCTGTATTCTGGTGGCGACTGATCCATGATGTACGGCAAACATTCAATACCAGGTGTAAACATATCTTCATAGAAGATAACATCATCGCTGGTTAGTTCACCATTCTTCATCTTTTGGACGAGGTTCATTGTTTGTGATAAACTGTAATAGGAACGTCCATGTGCATCTAACACACTGCCTGTTACAATAGCCTTGCTGTTATCCAGCTCTTCGCCTGTGATGATCTCATAATCAATACCTCTGCGTTTGAATACTCGTTCATTCCAGTCTTGTAACTGAAGTGTGTATCGTGCCTCGTAGGACTCTAGTCCCATATAAAACAGTTTTCTCATTACTTAATTCTACCTCTTTTGTCTTCTTCAACACCGCCGTAATCTACAACATGAGTTACCTCATCTTCGAGACCTTGAACATAATTGTCCATCTTGTCGGCCTCTTCTTTGCTGATTACTTTAGGTGTTGAACTAGTGTTTGCTTTTTCTTCTGCCATTACATTGCATTCTTTTTGTCTTGAATCTCACCACGTCTTGCTTTTGCAAGTTTAGTTAATTCCATTAATGCACCACGTGCTCTAGTTGCCGCGGCTTTTACACCTTTGTCTTCAAACTTAGCACTTTCTTCTAAGTATGTTTCCATTGCGGCTTTAATTTTTAAGTGTATTTCTGAACTCATTTTATTCTCCTATTTTAAGTTTTCAAATACATCTGCTATTGCGTCAGTATCTTCAAAGTCCGGACCATCCAATTCTTCAACTGGATATTCAATTTCGCAACCGTTTTCATTATCTTCGGCTACGGAAATCCTCAACCAGCGACCAGGGTACATTGCCTGTACATGCTCTGCTAGTTCGTCAGCGATCATCTCGCATGATTTGTAATCTAGTTGAACAGTTGCTCTATCATACAACCTCTCCAACCATCTCTTAAACTGTATAAACTCTACATCTCTATCGTTGTGGAACACTTCGATCCACACCTTAAAGTGAAAGATGTGTCTGTGTGGGTATCCTAAGAAACTTACATCGTCCCAATCACCTGTTGCTAGTTTAGGATCTTCCAAGGCGGCAGGGTACTTGTGAATACCCTCTTTGCTAAACGTTACCCAAATACTTCTCACTACCAACCTCCGTCAATTTCTTCCATCACTTGATTCATATGACCTAACAGTTCTGTGATAGGTTCATCATAGTCACCAATCTCATAATCAACGTCATCTTGTTCTTTGTACATAGCCTTGATTTGGTCTCCATACTGGATAACCATTTCAAGTTGTTCTCTCATTTCATCTGATATTGCCATTACGCCTCCTCAATCATAAAACTCATCTAAGGCTGTTTCAATTTCTTCTGGCAAGTCAACACCTGCCGCTTGTAAAAAACTAAACAACTCTAGCATAAAGTCTTGCCAGTCTTGTTCAGACTCAAAGTCGCAATCTATGTCAGTTGCTATCTTTGTTCTGCCTTTAGATGTCGATATATTAATATTCATAATTTATATTATACATAAGTATTAGTCTTTGTCAACCTTTAACTTTTCCAAACTTAGTTTATCTTTTAGACTCATTAAGTAAGCCGCACCTGCTAAAATTAAAATAGCACCTGCTTCTGCAAATAGCCCAATGGGTTCCATATCTTTACTGTGCAATACTATTAATCTACACAAGGCAGTAATTGCAATAATTATTGGTAATGTTACAGGAATACGTTCTGTGTTATAAAATGCTCCTATCATTGCAACAACCTCTGCAAAAATAAACAACATAAATAAATCTGCTAACACAACAGATCTTGCTAACCACATACCAAATAAGTAATCGCCAATGGCAAAAACAGTACAAACGCCAATCAATGCAATAATTGCACGTTCTGTTAACACTGTGGTCCAATGTAATTTGCTTTTCATCATAATAAAAGTCCTAAAATATAAACAAAAGTTAAACTAGCATTTAATACCCAAACTGTTTGTTCTTTCCAAAGTACACCAACAGCAGTCCAAATACTGTTAGCAGTTATAAAAAAATAATGATGCAACTCCATAGCAGGTACAAAACTTGCTAAACATGCCGCACATACTAGCATTGCTGTAGCAAACCATGCTAATGTTTGATGTGGTTTTTCGTTCTGTCTCATACTATGTGTTTCTCTCTGCTTTTACGTGCAGTGTGTGTTACTCCGCTTTTTGTTTTGTACGGTTTGTTGGCAATACCCTTTGTACCTTCTGCACTAATTAAAAAAGATACTATTGCCCAAAAACTTGCAATAATTCCTACTGCTAATATAAATCCTTCCATTAGTCTATAATCTCATCCTTGGTGTATTTGGTCCAGTCGGTAAATGTTTTTCTTGTTTGCAGTTCATGTAAACTGTGACACCATACGCCTGGATTTGTTGCTTTGAAATTTTTGTCGTCTAACTTGATAGTGGTATTATAGTTGAACTGATTGATGTAAGGTAACTTGACACTAACCATTGGTATAAAAGTGTCATACTCTGTCATACCACTTTCCAGTACCCACTCTGCATACTTCACATCAAAGTCTAATGTTACCCAAATATCTGTATCAACTACAAGTTTGTTTAACATAAAATCCCATTCTTGACTTTCATGTTCTGTGTCAACACTGAAACTTTGATTAGCACCCAAATAAATGTGTGGACAATTATTATTAAGTGCTCTTGCTAAAACTTCTTTGTAAGGTTGTGTACCGATAACAAACAATGTTCTTTGACCATGTGCAGGACTATGCTCTACTTCAGTGCCAATAAAGAACTTTGTATCTATGGTATAACCTTCTCTTTCCATTAGAGATCGCCTTCCTTAACAAAAATACCGTCTACCATTTTACCTTTGCGATCTTTAATATCGCCATATGCCTGTGCAAGACAGCCTTCTAATGAGTAGCCGTTGCGTTCCATAATGTTTAACATAACTACCATCATGTCGCCTAAGTCGTCTCTCATGTCTTTGCCTTTACAGCAACTATCACTGAGTTCGCCTAGTTCTTGCATTAACTTTAGCACTTGATCTTTATCAGTGCTACCATTAATTAAATTACGATCGTGATGCCATTGTCTAATAGCATTATCAAACATTGTAACATCGCCTTTTAGGGCGTTGACCTTTACGTTTTTCTTAAAGGGATTCTTAATCTTAAAATTCAAAAAACTCATTTAATACTTCCTCTTTAGTATCTTCTACTTCACCACCTACACTGAATGAATCCAACATTTCTTTGTAGTCCTTAATTAGTCCTCTTGGGTTTTCACAAGCAGGATCTAATACTTCCTTTGCAAAACTATCAAAGTAAAACAAGTTTACTGGTACGTATGGAGATACTTCTTGTGCCTTACTACTTTTCTTGCTAGGCTTTCTCCACTGTGAATAATGCACAGGTTCCCTAGTACGTTCTACGTCTGCTAGTCTGTTTGCCTCTTGTACTGCATCAATGTGATTAAACACACTGTGAGCCATGTAATACAAATAACTTTGTGTGTCCCAACTAGTGCTATCACGTTCTGCTACCATAGGATTACCGTCAGCATCCAGTTTAGGCTTACCTTCTTTGTCTAAGATAGGTTGTCCTTCTGCAAGTTTAGCCTTGCCGTTTTTGTCTGTATCACCTGCTTCTAATGGACACAGGTCGCCCATTGTGAGTCTGCTCATTACAGGTGAATGTCCAAATGGTGCTGGCAACTCACTGCCCTTAAATTGTTGTTGATCAAATGCACGATCCATAAAGTAACCAAACTTACCTGGCTCAAAGAAATTGTGTGCATAGGTTTGACCATATGCTGTATTCACAAACGGTGATGCCGCATCGAAACTCAAAGTAATGTTTGGGTTATCATGTTGGCGTAACATTCTTTGAATGCTGGTTAGGAAACAGGCCCATTGTAGTTTACCAGTACCAAGGAAGTGTATCCAATCCTTGCCTTCTAGTAATCCATCTTCACGCAAATCTAAAAGCCTATTCAAGACGCAACTGAGGTCTTTCATATTAATACCAGCAAAGGCATAGCCTTCCAATGCTCTGTTTGCATCACCGTATGCTTCTGCAGTAAACTGTGGCTTACTGAAGCTCTTAACTGCTTCATACCAAGTTTTACTTGTGGCCTCATCTGTACCACTAATTACATTAAGGAACTTGGTTGCACCTGGCACTCGATTACGAACAAAGTAGTCCAAGTTTAGTAGACTGATATCTAATGTATCGTCAAAAGATGTAAGCCCAGTTTTACTGCTAAGTGGCTCGACTGCGGCAAATGCCGGAATATCTAGTGTCATACTCCAATCTGCTGTATGCTCGAGCCAACGCAGTATTTTTTCGCAGATTGCAGTTCGAGCAGGATCATTAGGATCCTTTGCGTTAGCCCAGTCTAGTTTAAGTACGCCAGTAGCAATTTGGAAACCGCCACTGTCACCTAAAATAATTGTAGTGTTTCTATCTCTGTCTTGGATCATTGGCTCATCAGCATGACTTTTATTAATGTCTAAGTGAGCATGACCTGCAGAGTAAAGACCCCAAGGGTAATGATAATATGTATCTTTAGACTTTAGGAAATCGAGACCTTCGTTACCATGTTCAAATCCTGCAGGCACTCTACTTTCTGCAGGAACTTTGTTGATAATCTTGTCAACTTGTTTTACATAGAAACTACTAATTGCAGGGAGATATACTGCATAGTCTCGTTGTCTTTTGCCTAAATCCATTCATTAACTCCTTGCTGGTAATAGATATGTGTAGACACCTAAGCCACTGTCAACAACAATTTGGCATAGTCCTTGTCCATTAAAACTTATTACTACATTTGAGTTGTCACCTAAACGTAAAATCTTTAGCACAATGTCTAAGTTCCAACGGAAGTCGTGTTTGATTTCGCCATCAACACCTTCAGCAACAAGTACCTTAGTTCTGTCACTGCCCTCATCACCAATATAGAAATACAGTTTGTTGTCTTCTGTACGTGGAGAGAAGTTGGTTTCGAATGCACCAATTACACTGTTAAAGTAACTGAGATCTTTTAGCATCTTAGCACTAGGCACAATGTTTACATCAAACTCTGCACCCTTAAACTTAATGTCTTTTAGTTGCTGATTAACAACATCTGCTAACATAAATCTATAGTGTGCATCAGTACCTTCAGCACTAACAAACTCTACTTCAACAGGAACGTCTTCGTCATTGCGATTTTGTGTAACAACTTTTACGGTTGCGTTCTCATCATCAAAGCCTGGAAACTTTAAGTATCCATCTAACACACCCATTCTACTTAGTCCAACTGTTGCATCAACAAAGTCAGGCACAGGATTAATTGTGTTACCTTTCAAGATCACAGTTTTTTCTGCGTCCACGGTTTCAATATCAGTAGACTCAACAGTGCCTTTGATCTTTACCATTTCAAAAATACCCAAGTTGTGGGTATGTCTTAACACATCTTTCAATGTGTCCTTAATATAATTATCCGCCATATTATCTCCTTAAGTTACTTTGGCTTGTTTTTTAATTGCTTCACGTTCAAAATATAATCTAACTACAGTCTTACGTGCGATAGCATACGTTGTGAATATAGTTGTCATTATAACACTAGTCCACATTGTGCCTACTTGCCATACGTCAATACACAAATATACTAACACAAAGTTAAGTGGTATGTTAACTACAGCCGCAATACCTGTATCAGTTAATGCTTCGTAGAATGCTTGTCTAATTTGTTTATGTTCTGGCATAAATCTATTGTACACTCTTATTTAGAAAAGTCAAGAAAAAGTTTTCCATTTTTTTCGATTAAAATTCAAAGAAGGCTTGTAAGGCCTCACTCTCGTTAATTCGCTTTAAGTCCCAATTCATAGCACCTAAAACATTACTAATCTTTTTATCCAATACTGCCTGCTCCATTGCTTCAGTATCAAAGGGCAACTCCTTAAACCATTCTGGAATATGCAATTCATCTGTTGGATATGCAATGCTGGAATAGCCCATCGGATTATTTTTAAGACGGCACACAATTACTTTTTGTCCGTCCATGATAGTCATACTGTAGTTGTCTCCGTGAGCCTGTTTAAGTTCATTCCAATTAATACTTGCTCTTACATGCCCTGGTATCATTGTGTTCTCAGGTGCTAAGTCTGTGAGACGTTTTAGTTTGTAATTATTTGCTTCAACACGTCTTTGTTTGGCAAGTTTCTCACCATACATTGTCAAGTTGTTTACACGTTTAGGCATACCTTTTAACCACGGCTCTAGGCCTTGGAAGTGCTTCTTGAAGTCTCTGATCTTTGCTATAACTTCGCTTTCAGTTTTGCCTTCTAGTGCATCATCTAATACTTCTTCTAAGAAGTCTTGTATGAATTCAGGCGTATCACTTCGCTTGATATCCATGCCCATAATTTTTAGTTTACCACCTTCTGGTTGATAGCCTTCAATGTCCAAACACTTGATTGCATATCGCTTCTTGGTAATAAACAAACCTGACCTACCAACTACTTCTCTACCGGCTTGCATAACAGCACCTTGGTCAGTTGGTACGTTGAAACTTTCCTTTAACATTTTTGGGAATGTTGAGCTCACAGTATCTGATATGTGATCATACAAATTAATTGCACTCTCCATATCTAATGTCTGTCCTTCTTTTAATGCTGGAGTTGCAGTAAAGTACACTGAGTCAGTATCACCATATACTATAGTGTCGCCAGTATGATCGTACACTCCTGTAAGCATTCTGTTTGTTTCTGCTCCCATGTGTTTTGTAATGGCCCGTCCAGTAAGTGTTGTGGATTGACCGATTCTCTTGTCAAAGAATCTACAACCAGGATTGAGAATAGCACCATACAAACTATTAAGATTAATCTTCTTGACCAACTGTCGCTTATCCCAAAATGCAATGTCGGCATCTGTGGTTGCTTTCTTTTTGTTTGCTTGTAACTCTTTTCTTTCTGCATACCATCTCTCCAATAAGCCTGGAACAATACCTTGGAAGTCTGTTTTGAATATTGTACCATTGGCACTGATATTCCAAGGTTGCCCACTATTAAAAACTAAGTTGTAAACATCGGCACCTGTAACTTCTACAGTTGAGCCATCTTCCATATCTAAATGCATTGTGTGGTTAACGTCTTTAGACATAACCATTTCATATTCATTGCTACCAAACTTACCTAACCAAGAATCTGCAAATGACTTCTTCTCCAATGTCATCTTATTGTTAATTTCTTCTTCTGTATAGTCTTGGCGTAGTTGCCCAACAATGGTTTCAGGAGCCATGTTTAATGCTCTAAACACACTAGGATACAGACTGTTCAAGTCCATACTGCCTACCCATTCATGATAACCTTTCTTGGGGAACGCAACATAGGCACCAGCCGCCTGTGTGTTCTTTTTCTCACTGCGGTCTCTGTCTGGCACAATGTAATCACGTCTGTGTGCTTCGTTAATAATTGCTTGTTCCGTGGTTGCTACAGCACCCATTGTAGTTGGAAGTAATACAGTATTATCATGTGCAATAGTGTTAGCAAGATCAATAAACTGTAGTTTCTTGTCTAACTTATCTAACAACAATACGTCTTGAATATTGTATTCTAAGAACTTGAGGAAGTCATGATTGTAAAGTCTATCTAAACTACCTTCATAGGCTACCTTCTTCTCACCTACTTCCATCTCACCAATGTAGTCAAGTCTGTAACTGTGTCGTTCCTCATAGTTGTATTTGCGATACAGTTGCATATAGTCTAAGTGTACACGACCAATCAAGTCATATGTTTCACGTTCACTGCCAAATGCTTCATAGGTTCTTTGTCTTGGCATTTGATCAAACAAACATAGTTTGCGTAATTCACTTTTGCCCAACACTTTGATAATACGATTGATGGTGTAAGGAATATCATAACCCTCACTGTTCCATCCGCTTAGTATGTCTGCATCTTCAATAAGGTTGAGGAATGTTTGCAGTAATTCTTTTTCGGTCTTAAACAGTATTACTTCAGGTAGCTCTTTAGCAATGTTCTGTGCCTGACCCCAACTAAGTGTTTTAGGTGGTACTGCTAAACACACCATTGCATCCATCCACTGCAAGTATACACCAACAGATGTTATCTCCATGAAAGCATCTTCAGGTGAACTGTATCCTCGATCAGGATCAAAGTCTACCTCGATATCAAAAAAGGCTGTGTGCAGTTTGGGTGGCTCAGCATTTAGATAATGCTTCGCAATAGTTTTGTTCAGTGGTTTAATATCACTTTCGTATGTTTTATTTGTTTTATTGATAGCAACATTCTTGCGAAAGTCTTTGATATTTTTACAACGTATTTCTTGAACTGGTTCGCCGTATATGCTTCTGTGGGAACCTCTGGGATCTGAGACATAAAAGTTGTATTCTGGCTTGTGCTCTATAAGATGTCGCTTTCCATCTACTCGCTCTACTACGCGAATTAGATCTTTTTGCTTATCATAGAAAGCATCTACGTAACTCATATGTGTCTGTCTCCGAGCATCACTTGTGGCTGACGCAATACCAAATTAAAAACTGAACTGTTTACCTTTCGTCGCATAACATTGTGTAAGCACTACCAATGTTAAGGTGGGGTTCAGTAGTTCCCACTGACTGTAAGCAATTTATTTCTACTCTGCTCACGTCCCATTCCTATTATGTAAACAGTTCAGATATACTTATACAATTAAAGTGTTCTACCAACAGTTTCAAGGATAGTTTCTAGTTCATCGAACTTGTCATATTCTTCTTGGAAACTGGCTTTGTGTGCAATACGAATTGCTTTGTTTAGCACACCTGGTTTGAGGTCCATTTCTTCTGCGATTGCTTTCACAGTATCACGTAGACCTTCTTTGAGGTTTTCAATTTCGTAAGTAACTTGCATACCCTCGTCTATCAACTTTTTAAGACGAGCCTTTTCTTCTTGATTAAATGTTCTGTTGAATGCCATATTATTTTCCTGTGTTAATATTTATGTCCACAGTATCTATTATAGCAAGATTTTGGCTGTTGTCAACCGTTAGTTGTCGATGAGGATGAGATTGAATGTGCTACCTGGTAACTTCTTCCCAGTCCAAAGAACCATACATCTGTTCGTCATCAGTGGCAGCCGTCACTGCTAGTACGAATACTTCTGGTGTATTAGTAAAAGTGTTTCTTTCTAACTGAAATTTGAACAGTGCTTCTTTGAGAATGTCTGTGGTTGGCGAGCCCTGATTACTACTGTTCAAGTAGCCACTGGCCAGTATCCTGCCACCTGAGTATGCTGTGCCAGTAATGTTGTATTCCACTGCACTGTTGTCGCCAGCACTCAGCCAGGTGTCGCCTGTAACTGTTCCGCCGGCCATAAGTCTCCATTTGAAGTTAATACCATTGCCCACGCCCATAATGGACGCCGCTGTGGGAATCACTATGGCATCCAGTCGATTAGGTGTTGTTTTTAATCTTATACTGACTATGGGATAGAACACGCCTTTATCTGCTAAATCTCTAGGAGCTGTGATGGGAACCCCAACCGCTTGTTGTCTACCTGAAAGACCAATACCGCCTTCTGAAATCACTGTGCTACAAACCTGCTTCAGTGTAGCAGGTGATGTGATACCACCATCATTGACAATTTCATATCTAAGTGGCAGGCTGGCTGTGGTGATGTAGGTTGAAGTAATCAAGTTTGCGTGATGAAAACTGTGACAGGGGACCAGTTTGCCGTTGATCACAAATCCCATACGGACTGTGCCCAATCCCAACCACTCAATGTCTGACCACAGGATCTGTGCTTTGCTGATGTCTAAAGTGATGCCACTTGGGCCTGTGCCATCCATTTTATCAATGTTCCAACTATCCTGGTTGACCACTGTTTCCGTCATACTGCCACTTACACTGCTTCTTTCAACAAAAGACACGGTGCTGTCTTGCAGTTGCACATACATGCCATTTGCAGTGCCAAAGTATCCCACTCTTTGAGTAAGATTGGTTTGAGCAGGAGCCATAGCAAACGTGTTCATAACTAATAAACTTTTGCCTGGCTGGTATGCAAACACTTTCTTTGTTTCTCTGAGCACATTAGTACCAGTTGTGGTAGGCACTGTTAGATTAACCAGTCCTTCACTTTGTATAAACTCTACCGATGTCAGTGCAGTATTACTGGTTGCCCACAAGTCGTTGTCTGAGAATCTGTGAGAACTGTCAAACAGTGTGAATGGTTGTGATACCCTCAAACGACCAAACGCATCGCCGCCTACGCCGCCTGCAGATATTTCAACAGTGTTAACACCAGGCGTACCGCCTGCCCCCACTCTGATTATAGGTTCACCGGCACTGTTGCGGTCCATTGCAGTGTGCAAATTGTTTAATTGCCAGTTAGCGCCTGTACCAGTTACTGGATGATTATATGCCATATTATTTTCCTTTAATCGACACTGTAGTAAAACCAGTCTGTTTCATCACCTGGTTGCATTACTTTCTTGTTAACACCACGTTCCGTGCCGCTGGGTGTTGATTTTGCATAGTTGGTTAACAGTGTTATAGGTCCTGGTGCACTTGGAAGTAAAACCCAACGATCAGCCATTTCCATACCGCCTTTGGGCTCAGAATGTTTTTCAGCATAACCAAGTTTCTCTAGGTCTCCCCATGCAGGCCCTTGTATAGTGTAACCAGCATTGTAAATCTCTGGTGCATCACCATCTTCGATTGCACGTCTAAGACCTTTGAGTTTTTGCTCTGCCTTCTTGACTTTGTCTTCTTGCGTTAAAAATAATTCTTGTAATCTCATATTAAAACTCTAAACTGGTCTCGTATTCAAAATCTAAATCAGGGAATTCTTCTGCAATCTCATCTGCTATGTCTTCCCCTTCGTTTATATCAAGTTGCTGTTCTAAAACTATCTCATAGATAAGTTTATCATTGTCTGCTTCGTATACAGTAACGTTGGCTTCTATTTGTGTTCCGTTGTTACTGTATGCTTTAACAATTTTAGATGGACAAACACTTTGAACTATATCAAAATAGTTCACTACATCATCATTACTAAGTTCTTCCTTAGTAATCAATCTACAAAAGTGTTTGATAAAATCCATCTTTACTTCTTACCTGTCCAAGCCTGGGCACCAAAAAATGCGGCAACAATACCTGCAACTGCAATGAAGTATACGCCTGCCATATCACCTAAAATGTCTGCGGCTTTTTCGTAGCCAACTACATTTGAACCGATGACTAGCACAGGGTATGCTAACATTCCGTACAATGAGAACCACGCCATTTGACGTTGTGCATCTCTCATTGCGTCTTGGTCTTCTAACTCTTTACGTCTGAATTCCAAGTACATTGTTTCTTCTGCTTTACTTACTTTACCATCACCGTTACTATCCGCTGGATGAAACTGGCTAGGGCTACTGTTTGTTTCTTCTGCCATGTGTTTACTCCTTACCTACACCTTATTGTAGTATTTATCATAAACAGCGATTATAAATACAAGCATGTACGGAAGTTATAGTCAGTCGTATCAGGATATTTTTGCACTTGAAACGTGCCAAAAGAAAACCTATATGGAAATAGGAGCATATCATCCGTTAATCAGTAACAATACTTTTCTACTTGAGTCGCTTGGTTGGAAAGGATTCAGTATTGAAATCGACAGAGCTCAATGGTGGAAACATTGGGCATATCACGATAGAAAAAACATACACTTCGTTGATGTATTTGATTTTGATTTCTCTAAACATGTAAAGCATTATGGTTATTTAAGCATAGACATATTGGGGTCTACAACAACGTTACATGCTTTACAAAGCATTGTAGACGCAGGGTGTACGTTTGACAGCATTACATTTGAACATGATCATTATAGATTCAAAGATTCTACAAAGCAAGATGTTGAGGATTATTTGTGTGCTAGAGGCTACAAGGTTGCTGTTTATGATGTTGTGCCAATTAGATACATACCAGAAGGAGTAAAGCCTGGTGTGTTTGAAACTTGGTTTGTAAAAGAAGATATAGACTTTGAGCCTATAAGTTTTGCAGAGTGGCAAGAACAACGTGATTTAGATTTTGCCAATCCAGAATTTACACCACTTAAATAAATCACTGCACCTCTACAGTGATACCGTCATCGGTGCTACGAATTCGTTTAACAATTAAAGGTTCATCACCCTTCTGACCACCTTGAATCTCATCAAAGTAAATCTTAGAACCAATCCCAACATACGGCCCGCCGCTCGGGTCAAACATACCAAGATCACTATAGTCAATATGTTCCTCAAGGTGTTTACCACCGAAACGACAGTACTTCATTGAGTCACCAGTCATGTGAAATCGGTACTCTTTGTCATTAAGTTTTTCCCAATGATACTCATCACCATATCTATTTTTCATAACTAAACCTTCCCTCCATTTCTTCCATATCGTATTGTGTAGGGTAGTGCTTTAGCAGTCTGCCTGCTTCTTGTCTTATTGCTCGTGGAACTCTAGGTGTCTTTTTGGGATCTAATAGATCAATTAGAAACCGTTCAGTTCGTAATACTGCATTTGTTCTTTCAGTTGGTAATGTCACCACTCAATCTCCATCCAATTGGTATCTTCGGGCATCAGTGTAATTTGACCTTCAAATGCTTCGTTCTCTTTGAGTTGATTATACACTCCACTGTTAGCCATTGTCAAGCGATAACCTTTGCGATAGCACTTGTATACTGATCCACTTGCGCCATAGAACTCCCAGTGATGCGGCTTCTCTTCAACACGGGTGATGCCGCTGTTCATCCGCCAACTGTCGCCGTTAAGATAACCACCGCTCCATCCAGCAAGTACTTTATAGAATCCACGGTCGTACTTACCTTCTTTGATTTTCAGAACAACCCAGTTGTCTGGTTTATATTCACTCATTGTTATGCTTCTTTGACAAAGTGTAACCAGGATACTCTCCGTGTTCTTCACACATCAGAGTTTCTTCCCATATCAATTCATCACCCGGGTTCCAGCCCATCTCTAGTAACAGTTCATCTGGGATAGGTAGAATCAGTTCTCCAGTTTCTGGATCTTTTTCGACTTTTACTGTGTACTTACTCATTGCTTCTCCTAAATTGGTGGGCCCTGTAGGACTTGAACCTACGACCTGCCGATTATGAGTCGGATGCTCTAACCAACTGAGCTAAAGGCCCTAAATTGTTGGCTCTCAATTTACCCTGGGAGAGCCTGACCAGAATTGGTACCTGAGGCCGGACTCGAACCGGCACACCCATTACAGGCGAGGGATTTTAAGTCCCTTGTGTCTACCAATTTCACCACTCAGGCATAACTATGTGAAAGGACCCCGCAACCTGTGTGTTAGGTTATTGCACATCACGACTGTTTCTAAACTCCTGTGGTCTTTGCTTGCCACTGCCAACCAGCCGTCCTTTCTTGCCCTCTAACTATTACCCTCTGCTAACTTTATACACGAACAGCCTTGATGCTGTCCATACCAATGCCCGAATAACGACTTGCACCACCATGCTTCATGTAATACTGCTCACGAGCACTGTACTCACTCATTGATCGAACATACCCTTTGCTTTCACCGTTTACAAAAATTTCCCAAATAAAAATCATCATCTCTACTCCTTGTGCAAATGGCGTCTACTGTTTTCAACGCATTTACTTCTTTGGCACGCCTGGCAAGACTCGAACTTGCAACCCTCGGCTTAGAAGGCCGATGCTCTATCCGGTTGAGCTACAGGCGCATAAACTTAATCCAACTTATCAAATTCTGCAACCATTTTATGTTGCAGTTTACGAGCCTCTTTCTCCCAAGGCTGGTCCCAATACTCAATGTTCTCACAATACTTGTTGCTCTTCCAACGACTAAGACCTAAATCCATTTCGTCCAAGGCAAACTGCTTGACATGAACCATTTCGTGTGCAAGAATGCTAAGCCAGTTGCCGTACAATGCAACGTCGATGATAAAGTTGCGTCGATCAATTGGTTCGCATAAACCTTCTGTACCGAACTCCCCAACATGCACTTTGCTATGCATACGAACAACAATGTTGGTGTGCAGTCGGCTAATGCCTAGTTGCTTGGCAAAACTGCGTACAGCCAAAGTTGCATACGCCTGTAAACCAAGATCTAACTTACCGCCTTTAGGTCCTTCGATACCAATGTTCAAGGATGAACTCCTCTTTGAATATTTGTTAATTATACAGTAATGAGACTGTGCGTCAACCGGATTTTTTTACTTATCGCAATATTTTATGCGATTGATCATGGTTTCTTTACCACCATGATACTTGCTTTCCTCTTGACTTTTAACATAGCCAGTGACATTAATTTTGTCACCAACTTTGAAGTTGTGATCATTGTTGTTAAAGAATTTAACAATGTTGCCATTTGCAGAACTGGTGCAAAACAATGAACTACCAACACTTGCAATGTATCTAACATTTTCAACTGTGAGTTCAAAGTTGTGTCTCTTGTGAAGGGTACCTTCAAACTGGCTATTACTAGCAAGTTCATTCTCCCTTGTAGACCAATTGTCTTGATCGATTTTGTTTTGGTATACTTTAGGCAGACTTGCCGCAATACCAATTTTATCCTTGCCTGTTTCTTCAGCAGTGATTAGTTTGAGAACATTACTCTCAAAATCTGTGAGCTTTCGCTCAATTGCTTTGAACCCTAAACCTTTGAGATACTCGATGATCTCCATGGCAAAGTTTACATCTTCGTTAGTAACAACCACGTCAGGTTTGTTAGCAGAATCTAAAAAGTACGAATACAGCAATTTGCTGTTTGGCTTTTTATCAGATGACATATCTGAAGATTTAACAAAACCACCGTTGAATCTATTGATTGCAACTGCGGCTGATATTACGTCGATTACTTTGAATTTGAACTGCATTCTGCTCTCCTTTTCCTAACTATGTATATAGTATAGCAAATTTTGTGATATTGTCAACCACTATTTTTGTTAATAAAATCAATAACTTAGCACACTGGGTTTGCCATATTCATTGCTATATAGCAATAAAAACTGTGCTAAATCTGTGTTTGATTCAAAATACACGTTTAATGTGTATCCTTCTGTTTCAAATTTAACATCAATACCAACTGGTTCTGCGTAACCTCTTACACATTTTGCTATCTTATTCTTGTGCATTTGAGCTGGTAACCCTGCACCTCCAGTGGGTAATCTAAACTTGAGATACTTAACGAGTATAGTCTTCTTGCTTTTCATTCCTTGTTACAAGATTGTAGATATCTTCCCACTTCTTAGCAACAAAGGTATCTTCCCAACCCATGTTATGTCCATGCTCTATGAGAATACCTGTAAAGCCTTTGTCTACACCAGCCATAACATTCTCAGGTTTATCTTCAACCCAATAGTTACCTTGGTACTTTTGAGCAAGTTGGTCCAGTGCTTCATCTTTGTCTGCACCTGTATCTAAACAAATGACGTCTAAGAATATGTCGCCAAATATTTTGTTTAAGTTTCTGATTCTCAATTCTTTTGCATATGGATCTAAACTGAGACTTGTGAGTACAACAAACCTATACTGATGTTTTTCAGCAAGTAACTTCACATAGTATTGTGCATCTCTGAGGGGAGGTAAGAAGCCAATGGCGGCACTCTCATTGAATGTCTTGATAGACTTCTTGCCTTGTTCTGGGGTGATACCATACCTATCACCGATGTTGTACATGAATTGATAGCCATCTACCTTTTCATGTCCGTGATGTTCCATCCAAACAGAGAAGCCCTCCTCCCAATCGAGTAGGACTCCATCACAATCTGTGAGAATAATTTTGTTGTTTTTAACTACCATGCATTTCCTCTTGGCGCGGCTGGGAAGATTCGAACTCCCGACCTTGTGGTTCGTAGCCACATACTCTATCCAACTGAGCTACAGCCGCTCTTGATTACATACTCCAGTAAGTTTCAGTTGCTGGATCTACACAAGTACCAACACTGTTGATACCAATTGTGTAAGTTTTCTCTTCACCAGTACCTGGGAACCTTGCAGTTCTAGTAACTTGAGGCTCGTTATAATCAGCCCAAGCAGTTACCTTGTAGTTCTCAGGATTGAATACTGTTCTACCATAGTCGTTCTCACCAAACTTCTTGGCATAACGAGTCATTGCCGCTTTGGCCGCCGCCGCTGTTGAAAATTCAGACTTGATGTAATAACTCTTTGCACCAAAGACCGAACCGTTTGTTTTGTTTTCTAAAATATACATACCTAACTCCTTTTTCCTAACTATGTATATAGTATAGCAAAAATACAGTATTTGTCAACCTTTTTATAAGTCTTTGTTTCCTAAGTAAATTTCAATATCACCTAGTGCAACATCTGATTCATACAGTATCAAATCAGCAAATCCGTCACTGTTTATGTCGTATAAATCGCCTACTCTTTGTGTTCTTTCGTGTAATGTGCTGTATGTAGGCCAGTCTGATGTATCTAATCTATCAAAACCTGAGGAATGTTGTAGGAAAACATCTGGTATCCCACCTGTTTCTCTGGATTCTCCATGCCTACCGCTCCACTTTTGAATCTGTATATCATCTAATCCATCATTGTTTATGTCTGTGCAAGTAAAGAAGTTAAATGATGCATCGTATGTTTGCTCTAAAGGATTTTCTTTTAGCACTAATGCATTGTTTTCAACTTGAAAAAACTCTAACATAATTGCTTCTGAAAAATCATCTGTGTTATAGTTGTATCCTTCTTGCAAATCACTGCCATCTTTTAATCTATATGTGCTGGTGTGAAACACAAAGGTTTCTACATCATTAATATCCATTACACAGATATCGTTTATTGCTCCATTATACACCAACATGCCATTAACGTTTACTACTGGTGTTAATACGCCTGACACATCAACACTAAACAATGGTTCACGTAACCACACGTCAACTAAGGTTTTGTTTTGCCATAATTCAATTGCATTTATACCGTTAGGCACAGTTGCATTTACAAGATACTCTGTTCCAAATCTAAATGCGTTGGCAAGTATTAATGGATACTCGTTTGATACATCTACAAATTCATTGTCTTGTAATCTAAATGCTTGTTGGTCTGCTGTCCACAAGTAACCAGCAAACACAGCATCACCATTAGGAGCAAAGTCTACGGCATGTCCCCAATCCCATATCCCTATGTTGTTGATTGTGTATGTGAAATTTTCTCCACTTAGAAGTATAGTAGGATAGGCACCGTTTGCGTATGCTTGATCTTGATCATCAGCACCACCAGTAAGTCTACCATCCTCACTGTTTGTTGCAAATGCAAAGTCAGGCATACCGTCATCGTTAATGTCTTTGACAGCAACCTTCCTACTTGCAGAACCCAGTTCAGGATATGAATCTCCAAACACTTCGTAATTTACAACACTATATGAACCTAGTCCATCACTTGCCCATGCTACTAATAAATCATCAGTAGGATCAACAAGATCAACAGGTCCGCCGTACGGTATGCCACACCAGTAGTGAACAATAAAATCTGTGTGTTCGTCATCATTTAATTTTGTAGGCAACACAAATTGTATCACAGGTTCCATACACGTTGTAACAAAATAAGTATTTGGATTTGGCAACACAACCGGTTGTTCTTGCCATTGTGGTGTTGCTGGAGGAGGTGCTGGGTTTAATGGTTGTAATCCAACAGCAGGTGATGTTCCACTGCCTCCACACCCAACTACTAAAACTGTACAAAGTAATGCCCAAAAGTTGTCCATAACTAACCTACTATTCATAAAAACTATATTATACTGCACAATCATTATATGTCAAGTGCAATTTGCAATATGGGTAAATAGTAGTATGAGGAAATCACTAGGTTGGAATATTACACCTGTGTTTCCAGATTTAGTTTTTGATGGACAATTAGAATTAGACAGTGACATGATATATGACATTGTTGATGAGGTTGATAAACTTCCAATAGTAGAGACTAACTTTGGATTCATTACAGGTGAGAATAGTACGTTAGACAAGACCAAGAAACTTATACAGGTTGTTGGTAATGTTTTTCATCAAAAAGTTTTTGATTACTATAAATTAAATTCAGCACAAATAGATGTTACATGTGCAAATAGTAAATTTATATCTGTTAATCCTAAACATAATTTTCCACTAAGTGCTGAAAGACTCAGATGGTATTCAGCATTGGTGTTCCTCGATATAGATGATAGTGCAAAGAAAGGTTCCAGTATTTACTTTGAACACTTTGGTGATAAACGTTGGTCAACACCACCTATGGTGTCTCAGTCAAATATTGTAAAGCATGGAAAACCAGGTAAAGTTTTATTTTGGCCTAGCCATATACCGTGGGGGCTAACACCAAACTTGTCAAACAGAAGAACACTGGTATTTAGTTGCACATATCATATAGAATTAAAACCAGAATTTCAGAAAGGATAAAATGGCTTTTGTAGTTACTAGTGCTTGTGTCGGCTGTAAGGACACACATTGCGTACAGGTTTGCCCTGTGGATTGCTTTTATGAAGGACCAAACATGTTGGTTATAGATCCAGACGAATGTATTGATTGTGGATTATGTGTACCTGAATGTCCAGTAGATGCAATCTATGATGAGATAGATGTACCAGAAGCAGAAAAACCTTTCATACAAATCAATGCTGACATGGTTGAGAAGTATGAGAATATCTATGAAACCAAACCACCAATGGCAGAGTCCAGTCCATACTCTGTAGAAGAAGCCATAAAAATTGTACAGTTAGAATCCTAACAATAAATATTAATGTGCAATTACGCACATACACACACTGACACACAAGGAGAAAACTATGTCAAGTAAAAGTGGGTTCGAACTACGAACCGATATCTTAGGAATGGCTCAATCTATTTTAATAGAAAACAGAGACCAACAAACCAACGCATTTTACTCAAGAAGTGATGAAGAAAGAGCAGGCCAACAAGCACCTGTTATTGAAATTTCATCAGAAGATGTAATTGCTGAAGCACGAAAACTGTACGCATTTGTGAACGAAAAAGTATAAATAATATTACGTTCATCCTATTCAATAGGACGGAAGTAGTCAATTGTGACGAAGGAACGCATTGTTACGTTCATCCCTTTGGGACGGAAGTAGGCAATGGTGCTGAAGGAACGCAATCTTCATTAGGAGATTGACATGACTAAATTCGAAGTTGCTCGTTTCAAACGTGCAGTCAAACGTGATCTTACTAAAGAATTGTTAAGCCCACAGGCAAAGAATCACCGTATAGCAAAGGCTTTTGGTCCAAGTGAAAAGGAAAGATTTTTACCTAAGTATGTGACTAACAATCCTTGGTATTAAGGTCAAAAAAAAGGGCAGTTAAACTGCCCTTTTTAGTTATCTAAAATTAATTAGACATAGTTATAATGTACTGAGATTGTACCTGCTCCTCCACTTGTTGTGGCTGGTGTTGTACCATCTGCCTGCATGAACTGGACTTGTACAGCCGCATTCTTAGTTAGTGTTGCGTCACCATCTAATTCGATGATGTAAGTACCTGCTGTTGCCGCATCAGCGTCATCAGCCGCTACTAATGTTGTTCCACTACCTGCATTCTCTTTAACAAGAATATGGTTGAAAGAACCACCACTAAATGCTGTTCCAATCTTGATTACAATCTTCTGTGCATAGTAAGTTCTGCTTGATATATTTGGCATAGCACTAGTATCGATAGTTGTACTACCGCTAGTTAATGCTTGTCTAAGTAATAAGCCGTCACCACCATTGTTCTCAACATAGTCAATGACTGCCGCTGAGGTTGGAATGCTAGTGTCGTTATCATTACTTGCAATGCCATCTGCTTCATCAACAAACTTAGTAATAGCAATGCTCTCACCTGAGTCTGTTAATGTACCAAAACTTACGTCACCTGTTAAATTACCAGTTACATCACCAGTTAAGTCACCAGTTACATCACCAGTTAAGTTACCACTAAACGCATTTGCTGTAACTGTACCACTGAATGCACCAGTTGTTGCACCACTTAATGCACCACTACTTAATGTAGCAGTTCCATCAGTTAATGAACCACCAGTAACTGCACCTGTAAATGTACCAGTTGCACCTGAGATACTACCAGTTACATCACCAGTTAAGTCACCTTCGAATGTACTTGCTTTAACATTTTCTGAACCGAAGTCCCACTCTTGGCCTACAGATGTATAAAGAATCTGCTTGATTGTGCCATTTGCGTTTGCTTCGAAACCAGCGTCTGTATTTGCACCATTGCTGTTTACACGGAAGATTGCATCTTCAGTTTGTACAGTTGTTGATTCAATTACAGTCTGCGTACCTTGTACTGTTAAGTTACCAGTAATAGTGGCATCACCTGCAATACTAATTGATGAAGATGTAATGTCATCCGATAAGAATGAACCAGTTACTGTTAAGTTATTACCGATAGTAACATCATTTGGTAAACCAATTGTTACTGTGTCAGTAGCACCTACTACAACATCAACTTCGTTAGTAGTACCTTGGATAGTAACTGTGTCACCACCATTCACTGTTTCACTGTTAGAACCATCTGTTAATGTCCAAGAAGTAGAAATACTTGCTGTTGAAGCAGATGTTAATCTACCCTGTTGATCTACAGTGATTACTGGAATAGCAGTTGAGCTACCATAATTTCCTGGAGTTACTGCTGTATCACTTAATGTAACAGTTAATGTTTGACCACTACCTGCAGTTTCAATACCTGTACCACCAGCAATATCAAGTGTTTGTGAATCTAAGTCTATACTTAGAGCACCACCTGTATCGCCCTGGAAGTCTAAGTCTTGAGCAGTTAATTGTGCATCAACGTATGCTTTAACAGATTGTTGTGTTGGAACAAGTGAAGCACTATCACTAGCCATGTTGTCTTCGTCAACAAAGCCATTAATTGTAATACTACCATCGCTTAATGAACCATACTGAACAGTACCACTTGCTGTGATATTTGTAGCACCTGTAATTGCACCTGAACTTGCACTTAATGTACCGTCAGTTAATGTACCACCAGTTACTGTACCACTAAATGTACCGTTAGTTGCACCTGTTAATGCACCACTACTTAATGTAGCAGTACCATCTGT
>Ga0208428_1000076_pt1 | contig 43197 bp, 64 predicted proteins | sample DEB08_DNA_11_FD_184535 | JGI IMG/M metagenome (GOLD analysis project Ga0208428, IMG submission 184535) | Aqueous microbial communities from the Delaware River and Bay under freshwater to marine salinity gradient to study organic matter... | ecosystem: Environmental > Aquatic > Marine > Coastal ... | reverse complement strand
TATCAATCGCAAACTATCTTGAAATTTGGGCAGGGGGGGTCAATTCGGGCGTTCCTCACCCTATATCACCGTTCCTCACCGCTATCTCTCCGGCTGTAAGGCCCGCAAACACTGGGGTAGACCCGATCTCGGAGAGATGGAGAGATAGTTTTCTAAAAGTTTATTCTGTGTAGGGGGGGTAGGAGTTGGAAGCCCCGTCGTTGCTGACATTCCCGTGACAAAGGCTCATCGCTCGGAAAAAACTTTTGCGATTCTTCCTCTCCATCTCACCGCTCACATCACCGGTCATATCATTGCGGTATGGATCTCAAAAGACGCGCTCGGAAAAAGCCATGGATGGCTGAGAAGAAGGGTCGCTCTGTGCGAAGCCGCGAAGACGATTCGTTACAGAAACCTTTTAAGGGTAGCGAGTCCTCAGTGACCAACCCTCTGTACAAGACAGCGGAGTGGCAAGCGACTCGGGATGCGGTTCTGTTCAATGATCCTCTCTGCGTGTGGTGCTTGGCATGTGGCATCGCTACTGAAGCAACGGACGCTGACCACATCATCCCCTCTTCACGTTTGTCGTCTCGATCAGAATTCTTCGATCAGGAAAACATCGTCGGCAGTTGCCGCTCTTGCAACGTGAGGCGAGCCAGCTACTCGGCCAAGGGTGTGTATTTTGAAACCCAGAAGGAATGGGAGGACTACCTCCGTCGTAAGCACTTTAGAAAAATTACTCGAACATGAGTATGAGCACTTTGCTGCGCGAAGTACGCAGCGCCCTCACGGGGTACTCCGGTCTCACCGACCTTATCCCTGCAAACAAGATCACCTTCGCCCGCCGTCCACAACGCGACCAACTGCCTGGCCTTACGGTCTCGCTTGGAAACGTAGACTACGAGCCGGTGACGCAGAGCTATGCTGCGGCCACCACCTACCGTGTCGACATCACCGTTTTTGAGGACAGCGCGCAGAAGTGTACCGCCATCCACGATCAGGTGAAGCTCGCCATGCTTGCGGCCAGTAGTCAAAACTTTCGCATCAGGATCTTTGACGAGCGGTACTTCGTTGACGTAGACAACATCCACCAAGGCTACGTCTCGGCAACATGGGAAATGAACACCGGGGTGAGCTCCACAGACACAGTATTCCTGAGCCCGGCCTTCCAGGGCTATGACAGGATGAAGATTGTCTACGACTACAAGGTGAGCTCGCAAGCAGACACCGACCTTTCTACGACTGAGCAGGTCTACTATTTCGACTTCCTATCAAGTAGCGGTAGTGACACTCACACGGTCAATCTCCCTCGCGCGGAAAACAACCTTGGCAAGATCTACACCATCCTTATTGGCAGTAACGTAGACAACAATACTAAGGTCCAGCTCACCGCACAGGGCGCAGAGCGCATTGATGACGGCGGCACCTATGACCTGAATCGCGCGAACAGTGCGGTAAGTATTGTGGCCGTCAAAACAGACCCAACCACTACCGGTTGGCACATCTTTGGTTATCACGGATTGCACGACTGATGAAAGGAATAGTTAAGGAGTTTGTCACCCCGGAAGAAGCTAATCAACTTCGTTCCTTACGTCAGAATAAATCTGTCAAAATTCACGACTTACCTGATGGCGGAATAAGCAGCTTGATTGTAGAGAGACTGAAGGGGCATATCCCAGATCTCAAAATTCACGATAAGTCTTACCTGCGCATTGAGCACATATACAAGGGCCACGGATGGCATGTTGACACCGGATCCAATAACCACATGCCTTGGTGTACTTACGGGTGCAGTATCATGCTCAGTAGAGACTACGAATATGTGGGAGGCACTTTTCACTACAGGGACGAGGATCTCGAACCGGACTTCTGCCAACTGGTGTGGCATGACTCTAAAACGGAACACATGGTGGACCCTCATCAGGGGGTTCGCGTGGTTTGTCTAATCTTTATCTAATGTCAGACACACTAGATCGCATGAAGGCTGCCGTGGAGCAGCTTAGCAACAGCAAGGAAGGGGATGAGGTGAAGGACGCCATCAATAAGATCGGCGCCAAGGATCTCAAACCCATCTTCCAGTTAGATGATGACGGCAACCGCCTCTTTGACATTGTAGTGAACTACCTCAACGACCGGGGTCTAATCGAATCAGTTGATGTTATCACCGTCACTATGCTTGCGAAAAGCCTTGCAATCTATATCGCTGTCGCTCGTCATGTGCATGGGTTTGGAGACGCTATCCAGGTTTACCCGAACGGGACATCAAATGTTTCTGGGGCGTTTACCGCCTTGTCGAAGGCTCAGGATCAAGTGCTCAAGCTCAGTGCCAAGCTGGGACTCAGTCCAATGGACCGCAGCCGTATCCTAGGTGCAGCGGCCAACGCCAGTAACGCGAATGACAAGTCTCAGGAGGGAGACGAGATTGATGATTTGATCTAATGTCGGTAGACGCTTCTGTGGTAATTAAGATGTTTGACTACGCTCATGGTGTCATGAGTGGTGACGTACCTACGGGTAAATACATCAAGCTTGCTGCGGAGCGATTTGTTTCTGACCTGGATAACGAGGAGTGGGAGTGGAAGTTCGATGCTTACGAAGCTGCACGCTACTTGAACTTTATCGAGCGAGTCTGTGTACACACCCGTGGTGAAATGGCGGGCAAGCGCTTTCTGTTAGAGCCTTGGCAGGTTTTCTTTGTCGGCCAGATATTCGGGTGGGTGAGCAGACATTCAGGTCATAGGCGATTCAATACTGCTCACTTGTTCGTGGCACGTAAGAACGGTAAGTCTCAGCTCGCAGCAGCTATAGCCTTAGCGATGGCTACCCTTGATGGCGACGGAGCCCCGCAGCTCGTTACGGCAGCTACTAAAAGGGATCAGGCTAAGGAGGTGTTTGACGAGATATGTCGATGCGTGAAGAGCAGCACTGCTTTGTCGAAGCGTTTTACGGTACAGCGATCGGAGGTTAAGACTCCTCGCAATGGTGTTATCAAGCCACTCAGTTCTGACGCGAATACCCTTGACGGTCTCAATCTGAATCTGGCCGTGGTGGACGAGTTCCATGCGATGAAGACAGCAGACCTCTACCGAGTCCTGGCTTCCTCTATGGGTTCGCGACAATCACCTTTGATGCTGGCTATTACTACGGCTGGCTTTGTAGCGGACGGTCCATGCGCCATGTTCATGAAAGCAGGTAAGGCCGTGTTAGAAGGAGTCAAGTCCAACGACCGACTGTTGATCTTGCCTTACGAGATAGACGAGGAGGATGCGTGGGACGATTACGACTCATGGTTAAAATCGAATCCGAACCTTTCGGTCTCAATTAGCAAAGAGTATTTAGAGGCGCAATGCAAAAACGCGAAGCTGTACGGCAGCCGTTCTATCACAGAGTTTATGGTAAAGCACTTGAATGTGTTCGTCGGATCAGAGGCCGTATGGATTCCAGACGACGATTGGATGAGCGAAGCCAACTGTCGCGAGCCTCACGTTACTCACGTCATAGACGAGAAAGCGAGCAAGCCCGTCGCGTATTTGGGACTCGATCTCGCTTCGACAGATGACGTTACAGCACTGGCTGTGTGTACCGGCAATGATGAATTGGGCTGGGGTTTTGACATGCACTACTTCATGCCTGAAAGGGCGGTGGAGCGACGATTAGATAAAGATGAGAATAGCGTGTACTTGGGTTTCAAGGATGACCCCCACGTCCACCTAACTCCGGGCAACGTCACGGACTACAATGTGATCCGTAGACTTATCAGTGGTCACTACATTGAGGACGGGGAAGTAAAGTACGACGAGCGCAACCTTATGGAGAAGTATCTCGTTAAGGGTGTGGCTTATGACCGCTGGAACTCATTGAACCTCATCCGTGACTTGGAGGGTGATGGTGTTCCTTGCGATCCCTTTGGTCAGGGCTTTGCCTCCATGTCGTTTCCCTCTAAGGAGTTTGAGAAGTGTGTCCTCCAGGGAAAGGTATGTCATGGGGGCGACGAGGTTCTACGGTGGATGATGGGCAACGTCAGCTTGAGGTATGACGCCAGTGGCAACATCAAGCCGGACAAGTCCAAGAGTGGCGACAAGATTGACGGGGTGGTTGCGGCTATTATGGCTATCGGTGAAGCACTCACTTTTGTCGAGGAAGAGAACAGTGACTTTGAGTTCTTTATGGCCGTTATAGGCAACAACGTGTGACATGATAATTTCCTCACCTAACCCATCATACTTTCGTGCTAATGTCTGAAGGAGCATCTACGCCTAGCATCTTCACCCGACTGTTTCGTACCGTCACTTCACGTTCCACTTTTGTTTCACCTACAGCAGCACTACGCACACAGTATGTTCGGTTGTATGGTGAGGGTTACAAGTTTGGAACGGACGCGCTCGAACTGTCTGCCGTCTATGCGTGCGTCAGCAAAATCGCCGACACTATTGCCAGTCTTGAAGCCTCGGTGGTTAAAGTATCTCCGGACGGAACAAGAGACAAGCTTGCCTCGCACCCAGTCCACCGACTGATCTCTCGTGAGCCCAATCAGTACCTGGGCGCCTACGAGTTCTGGCAGCTTTTGTGTTCCGATGCTTTGCTTCATGGTACGGGCTACGCTTACATCAGCAGGGCTCCCGGCAACATGGAGCTTTTCTACATTCCTGCTGTCCGGGTGAGTCACACCATTCACCCAGAGACAGGGGAGAAGTACTACACATACGACGGCGCACCTAACGCGGTGCATCAGCGAGACATGCTGGAGATTAACGCATTCCGTGGAATCAACCCCACGCACATGCAGATCCAGAACTTCACTACCGCCAAGGCTGTACAAGACTTCGGCTCCAAGTTCTTTGAGAACGGGGGCATGATGGGCGGTATCCTTTCAACCAAGGAACACATGAGCGCAGAGCAGATGCAGCAAGCGCAGGAGATGTGGGAGCGAGAATACATGGGTAAACACAACGCTCATAAAATCGCCATCCTTGGCGGAGGCTTTCAATACCAACCACTTTCGGTATCCCTGGACCAGATCCAGTTTTTGCAGATGAAGAAGTACAGTACAGAAGAGATCGCGCGTATCTACTCTGTGCCTCCTGCAATGATTGGCTTGGAGGGCAACACTGCCTACAGCAACTATGAGCAGCAGGTACTCCAGTTCCAGCAAAGCACCATCCTCCCTTGGGTTCGTCGGATTGAAAATGAAGTCGAACGCAAGCTTTTGAAGGAGGACGAAACCCTTCAATGTCAGTTTAATGTCGACACCCTGCTACGCGCGGATAGCGAATCAAGAGCAAAGTTCTATCACTCCCTGCTCCAAGACGGAGTTATGTCGATCAATGAGGTGCGCAGCAAGGAGGGACTTGGCCCGGTTGATGGAGGCGATTCTCACCACATCCAGGTCAACATGATTCCACTTGACCGAATGCAAGACTTTGCAGACTCGGTAACTAACTCAACAAAAGAAATCAATGGCTGATTTTTACTATCACTACAAGATCGTTGGTTGCCGTGAAGAGCACAGCACAACGAACACAGGGTCTAAGACTCGTACCACTCCATTTCGTCCTGCTTACGAATTTACTTACACGGCAAGCCAAGACGACTCTACTGCCGCGTTCGCTGAATTTTTTGCAGCCCTCGTTGCTGACGCTCCGGTAAATGGTTTTCCTCACCTGAAAGACATTGACCTTGGTGGTACTAGCGCCTGGTACTTGGCTGCTTTTGGCTGTTGGGGCGGTATTGACGGCGACGACCCGACCGTGGCTTCTGAGGGTGCTTGGTCTCAAAAGATCGGTAAGGATATCTATCGCCATGAGTGCGGATACAGCGAAGTGTCTGCTGCGGCGGCGGCTAATCTTACAGCTAAGAACTTGTCTTAATGGCTAAGACCTACGGCGGATATCCAGACACAGCAAAGGCAGCCGCTCGGCGTGCCTTGCGCCACCGTGACAAGAACGGTAGCAAGTGTGGAACGCCCGTCGGGTGGCAGCGAGCCAATCAGATCGCGTCCGGAGAAAAGCTTAGCCTGTCTACGGTGAAGCGTACCTTCTCATTCCTCTCTCGTGCAGAGACTTACAATCAGGGTAAGTTCACCGACGATAATGGCAAAGAGATTTGCGGCAGCGTCATGTACGCTGCTTGGGGAGGTACCTCCATGCGTAGTTGGTGCAGTGGCGTTATCAATAAGGTAGAGGGCCGAAAGAAGGTGGGCGAGGTAGACGGCGCTCCAGTCTTTGACTCTCCAGAGGCGGCCCTGGCTCACGCCGAGTCTATCGGATGTAGCGGCTTTCACGAGCACGAGCTTGAGGGGCAGACGGTCTATATGGCTTGCAGCACACATGCTGACGCACAGGGTAACGAGAGGTCTGAAATCACAGGGGACGTAAAGAAGGGCTTGCAAAAGAAGGTGGACGACCACAATGAGAAGGTCACAGCCCCTACTAAGAAGACGAACCTCCGCACCCTTACCGCTGTCTTCAAGCGTGGCGTAGGAGCCTACAAGACCAATCCGGGTTCCGTCCGGCCAAACGTAAAGTCACCCGAGCAGTGGGCATACGCTCGTGTGAACTCATTCCTGTATGCCCTTAGAAATGAAAAGTTTCGCAGTGGAAAGCACGACACGGACTTGTTCCCTAGCGGCCATCCACTGAGTAGCAAATAACCCAACAATGGCACAGAAAAACGTAGAGAAGCGATTCCTGTCCTCCAGCGTTGAGGTCCGGACTGTAGAAGGCAAAGAAAACGTAGTCGAAGGCTACGCTGCCGTCTTCAATGAAGAGACCGAGATCGGGGGGCACTTCGCTGAGCGCGTGGCTCCAGGAGCTTTTGACGGGGCGGACATGAGTAATACCGTAGCTCTGTTCAACCACAACATTGACCAGCCACTCGCTCGCGTGGGTCGCGGCTTGTTGCTTGAGGTTGATGAACGGGGACTCAAGTATCGCTTCGAGCTTGGCAACCAGAGCTACGCCAAAGATCTTGCGGAGAACATCCGCATGGGCAATGTGTCGACTAGCAGCTTCGGCTTCACGGTACGTGGTGACGAGTGGGAACGTCGTGATGACGGTCTCAACTTGCGCACCATCACCGAGGTAGGATTGCTTTTCGACGTCAGCCCAACGACGCAAGGTGCGTACCCTACAACAGAGGTCGGACTCCGTTCTATGGAGCTGGCTCTCGCAAACGAAGAAGTAATGTCTATTGAACAAGAAGAAGTTCGCGAAGAGGAGCTCGTCGTGGAAGAAGCTTCATCCGACTCAGAAGATTGCGGTTGCGAAGGCAATAATGTGATCCCCGCTGTTCAGCGTTCTGAAGAAGAGGAAGAAGAAAAAGACGACCGTGCATACGCGGAAGGCGACGAGGAGGAAGAGGAAGGTGATGAAGAGCGCATGGATCATGCTGAGGAAGAGGAGGAAGAGGAGGAAGACGATGAAGAGCGTGCTGTCGAAACCGAGGTAATTATTGCAGACCCAGACCTCGTACCAAATGCTTATGGGCTGCGAAACAAAAATGTAGAGCCGGAGGCTCGTTCTCAAAATTCTAAATCTGAAGAAATGTCAGACAAGACAAAATCAGCCCCGGCCTACGTACAGGGTTTGGGCGACACTGAAATGCATGTGTCAAAGCGTTACAGCTTTGGCAAGGCAATCAAAGAAGCGGCACAGGGTCGCTTGACCGGCCTCGAAGCCGAGATGAACACTGAAGCTCGCAACGAGTTCAATGCTTCAAAGATCAACGTGAGCGGGGGCTTCTCTGTTCCTTCTATCGTTTTGCGTAACGACGCTCCCTTGGGTGTCGACGCTGGTACTTACGGTGATCCCGCTGCTGCTACGGCTACTGCCTTTGGTGGTACGATCGGTGTGCAGGATGCTGGCCTCGTGGCTGCTTTCCGCCCCAACGATATCGCTACTCAGCTCGGCGCACGCAGCTTGACTAACCTCACCGGAGACGTTGTGTTCCAGGTGCAGAACGCTGAAATCGCTGCTGAGAAGTTGCAGGGAACTGACGGTGCTATGGCTGCTGTCTCTGCTACTGTTGACAGCGTGGGCTTCACCCCAAAGACTTTGAGCCCTACTCGCTACAGCGCGTATGCTAAGGTCACAGAGCAGATGCTCGCTCAGTCTGCTGACGACATGGGTGCCTTCATCGCTGCTGACATCCGTAAGGCTGTCGAGGCTAAGTTCAACGCGGACATCATCACTGACATCCGCTCTGCGACTGTCGCAAACTTCAACGACGGGGCATCACCTACTGCTGATCTGAAAGACTTCGTCGAGGCAAGTATGAACCCTCTCCACTTGGAGGAGCAGTTGTTGAAGGATGATGTCGACCTGGCAAACATCCGCTGCTTGGCCTCTGCTACGGCTTTCCGTAAGGCTCGCACCTTGAGCTTGGATGCCGGCTCTGGACTCTTGTTCGCTGCTACTCCAGCAGAGCGTCGCTCAGTGATCGGTTACGACACAGTGATCTCTTCCGGTGTTACCGGTGGTGAGTTGTTCATGATGGATCAAAATCAACTCGTCATGGGTACATGGGGAGGTGTGAACATCATGGTCGATCCTTACACTGATGCCAACAACGGAGTGATTCGCATCATCGCCAACGTCTACAAGTCGTTCCAGACTTTGCAAGCTCAAGGCTTCGTGGGTCTCGACGGCATGTCGTAATAGCCAACTAAAATAACTGGGGGCTAGGAAATAGCCTGGCCCCCTTTTATCTACTCGCATGAATCTAAAAGTAACACGTACCGACTCCAACGCTTCGACGACACTCTTTGCCGCCGCTGAAGCTGACGCGCTCGCTTTGCTGCGTAGCCATGTACGTGCTATTGATGACAGCGAGGATGACCTGCTCAAGATATACCTTGACGCAGCCATCGACTACATGCAGGAGCTCAGCGATCGGCTCCTCGGTACCCATGATGTAGTGGTGACTCTCGATTACGATGAGGTCATTCACCATCATGGCGTCACCATCCCTAAGTGTCAGAACATCGGCGACAGCTTGACCATCAAGTACCGTAAGAAGGACAACTCCTTTAGCGAGGATGTGACGGCTAATCAAGTGGGGGACCCTCTCGCAGATAATCCCGATTACCTCGAAGACTTCGAGTACGTCTGGCAGAAAGGTCGCTACCCCGCTCTCATCAACTTGCGCAACCTACCGGGGCAGTTGGATGAGACTAGCGAGTTCAGCGAAGACTTCGTAGAGCTCGCATTCACGGCAGGTACGGCCCTGGCCTCCCTGCCCAAGCAATACAAGCAAGCGGCCCTCCTGCTTGTTGGTCACTACTACAACATGCGTGAGGCCGAGAATATCGGTGGGATCACGACAGAGTTGAAGGAGGGCGTTCGTCGTCTAATCCAAAGTGTACGTCAGTTCTAATGAAGGCAGGAAGTCTACATGAGAAGATTGACATCTACCGTGTCACACGCACCATCAATGACTGGGGCGACATGGTTGAATCAGAGACTCTATGGAAGGAGGGCGTTCGTTGCAGCATCCTTCATCTGGGCACACCCTCTGCTGGGGCGTCTGAGTTTAGCGACGACGATCAAACGGTGGGTGAGATGAAGGCTGAGTTCAAGTGCCGTTGGGTTAGTGGCATCCGCTTCGACGATATCATCGAGTGGAACGGGGGTCGCTTTAATCTTTACTCCATCCTGCCTGTGGGTCGTCGCGAGGGTATGCGCCTTCGCGGTCGCCGTCGGGACAATCAGGATGATAGCAATCCCAATGTGTAATGGCTGTTGGAAGCGGAGCAGGAAAGTTCGTAGCCAACGTCTACGTCAAGGGCTTCAACCGAGGAGACCAGCTTCCTCGTCTCATGCGGAAGTATATGACTTTGCAGACTAGGGAAAAGGAACTCATCGCCGCCATGAAGAGGGCTGCAAAACCGATGAAGGAGATGATGGAGAATCTTGCTCCCGTAAGGACAGGCGCACTATCGCGCTCTTACGCTATGCGGAAGCTTGTTAAAACTCCTCCTCGCGTCATCGGTATTCGTGTTGGGGCGGTCAGTGGCAAGGGTGTATTCCAGGGCGACTCTTTCGCCAAGGCGGGGTGGCGTGATCACTTCGCGGAATTGGGTACTGTAAACCACGCTCCTCAACCTCACGTTCGTCCAGCGATCAATGCAACGCTGGGCACGTACAGACTAAACCTCGGCAAAGAACTTGCCGCGATTTTAAGAAAACTAAGAACAATCTAATGGCACTACTTAATGCAAATTACATGGGTCTGTACGTGTACGAAACACAGCAGACCACGCCGTACACAGTTCACTTGACCACGGCTGATGAGACTACTGCCGCCGACGCTGTAGAGCATGCTTGGGACAATGTTACTGGTGTACAAAATAACGACTTCATGCTGATTGTCAAGAGCAACGGTTATGACGTATGGGAGGGGTCGCCCCCTGATGGAAGTATCAGCAAGCCACTTATCGGAACCATCCAGGGTACGGCTTCAACATCGTCAGGCTTTACGGCTTACAACGAGAACACGTTGTCTCTCCTCGCTGCTGCCACGAACACATCTATTGATTCTAGCCGAACCATTGATGAGGTTGTGGCTAAGGGTAATCAGTGTGAATCTGAGACCTACACTACCGTTGGCGCTTTGACGTGGAGCGTAACTGCTGACGGCTTGATTCAGGATACTGTCGCCTCCGACAACTACGGCGCCTCTGCTCTCCTCGATATCGCTCGCGATAAGAAGTACGTTCTCGTCCGCTTCGTCCTCGACGTAGACGATATCAACGGCACTGGTGGTACAGAAAACGAGGTTCAGTACTGGGGTCAGGGCTTCATTGAAAGCGTGAACCTATCCGGAACTTTTGACTCCACTCAAACCTATTCAGCTACCATTCGTGGGTACGGAAACTTGTACCGCTGGGATGCTACTGGCACAACCTGATAACAAAAAGACATGGCACTACTTAACGCTAATAATCTCGGAGTCTATATCCTCCGTCAAGACGACGTCGTTCAGACCAGCCCTATGCGAGTGGAGGTTGCTTCAGACACCGCCACGGCAACTACAGCAGTGGCGACGGCTGACCCGGCCGATACTATTTGGTTCGCTGTAAACCAAAGCAACGAGTGGCTTGAGTATTTGACTACTGGCCGCCCCAACGTGTATTTCTACGATCAGTCTGAGGGCACTAGCTCTGACCGGTCGGCAGAGCTGGATCTCGCGTATGCGGCAACCAATTCTTCCTTGGACTTCAGCACTGCTGTCGATGAGGTAGTTGCAAAGGGCAACCAGTGTAAGTCCTCTACATACACGAGCATCGGCGCAAACACCTGGACCATCACTTGTGACGGCCTCATCACCAACGAAAACCTGAATAACGTCCTTTACAATCGAGGCACTCAGATCTTCGATATGTGTAACAGAGGTGAGTACGTCATCGTCAAGTACATGCTTGATACAGAGGACGGGACGGGCACCGACGAAAACGATACTGTCTACATCGGACAGGGAATCATCGAGTCTGCTAACATCAGCGGAACCTTCGATTCCACCCAGACCTATTCAGCCACGATTCGCGGCTATGGTAAACTGTACAAATTTGTAAACTCATAAACTGAATATCATGGCTGTAATCAATGCAAACTGCGTAGCCATCTACTACTTGGAAGGATCGTCCTCCAAGCGCACCGTCTCCACATCGGACAACTCCACCACCGTTGCTGATACCTTCGTAATCAACACTAGCGGACAATTCCGTGGCGTGGCCGAGGACACTATCGCGACTTTTTACGACCTCACTATTGCTGGCGCTGCCACGAATAGCGTTATTGAAGTCAGTAATGCTGTCGAGAATGTCGCTCGTGACGGCTCCGGTGGTGTGCTCCAGGAGAGCACTCAGACATGGAGTGTGACCGCTGATGGTTTGATCCAAGACTCTAACGATACCGGTACCGACATCTTTCAGATGGCTATCGACAAGGACTATGTCGTTGTCAAGTGGTCTGTCGGAGAGGATGGTTCGGAGACGGAGTACGCGGGTCAGGCTCTCATTGAGTCGGTGAGTCTCAGCGGCTCAGTAGACGAAATCGCGACGTACAACGTTCAGCTTACAGGTGTCGACGACATCTACCCAGTAGCGTAATTTATCGGGGGCGGGGGTGTAGTTGCCTCCGTCCCTTTAACTCTTAATACAACCACACATGAATCAACTACGAGGAGAATTTGCCTTTACGGTAGGCAAGAAGAAGTACAAGGCAGTGCTGACGCTTAACTCACTGCGTCTTTTGTGTCAACACTTTAAGGTACCTCTTGACAAGGTGCAGGACTGGATGGGGGAAGATCCTCTCACTGCCGTTCCTGCCTTTTGCTACTACGGAGTGAAGAACGAAGCTCTACGCCGAGGCAAGTCCGCCGACCTCCCCGACTTCGACGTTTGGTGTGCTCAAGCACTGGACGAGTCACACACTATCGAAGAGATGATGGCCGCTGTGTCATCGGCTCTCGGTGGCGAAGATGATCAGAAGAAGGGAAACTAACCCCGTCTCCTAGCGAGGAGACGATTACTTGGGAATCCCTTTACCGCGCCGGATTTGCGATGGGCTTGCTTCCAGATCAGCTCTGGAGCTTGACCCTTCGCGAATTCATCTGGTATAGAGAAGGTTATTTGCAATCGCTAAAGCGGGACTGGGAGCGTACATCAGCAATGATGGCTCTCTTCGCTAATGCAAATGCAGCTAAGGGTAAGAAGTACAACCCCGACGACTTCAACCCCTTTAGTCAAATTGAAAGTCAGGGAGGTCAAGTTTCTTCGTCTGAAGAGGCAGAGGCTCTCCTGGAGAAAATGAGAAAATTCTAAGATGGCAAGTCTATCATCCCTGAGCAGACTATCTGCGATTCTGACACTGGACACTACGAATTTTATTCGTAATAGTGAGCGTGTATCTGCAAAGCTACTACAGCTACGTCAGCAAGCAGTTGGGTTTGGTCAGGGATTTTCTCGTTCCGTAACTTTTGGTTTCGCCCTTGTCGGGGCTGCTGCCATCAAGGTAGCGGCTGACTTTGACCGGGTCGATGCGCAACTTCAGGCTGTAACAGGCGGTAAGGGCCTGGAGCGTCTGAGAGAGCAGTCCTCTAAGCTGGGTCGTGAGACCATCTTCACTCGTACTGAGGTGGCGGGTCTCCAGCTCGAACTCAGCAAGCTCGGTTTCGCGGCGGCAGAGACGGCTGCCTCTGTTGAGGCCACCACAAAGATCACCACGGTATTCGGTGGTGACTTGACCAAGGTGGGTACCACCATCGCGGAGGTTATCCGTCAGTTCAGTAACAGTAACCTTAACGCCGGGCGGGTGGCGGACGTCTTGGCCGTGGCGTTCCGCAATACGGCCTTGAGCACTGAGAACTTCTCTCAGGCTATGAAGAACGTGGGTTCGGTGGCGAACATCACGGGCAACGATTTTGAGACTACCGTAGCGCTCCTGGGTCTGCTTGCCAACGCCGGTCAGAAGGGTGGTATCGCGGGTACTCGACTCAAGGGGGTGATGATCCGCTTGGGTAAGCAGTTTGGTGTCACTGGTGATGAGATTAAGCTTTTGACGTCGGGGCAGCTCGATTTCAATCAGCTCATCGAGATCTTCCGTAACCGCGCCGGTGTTGCTGCGGCAAGCATTGGTGAGCTGGGTGAGGAATTTGAGCTCCTGAAGGCTCAGCTCCTGGACGCTGAGGGTGCCGCAGACGCTATGGCTGCGGGCTTGGAGGAGCGACTCTTCTTCTCTCTTGAGAGAATCAAGAACTCGCTTCAGTCTGTGGGTATCGTGATTGGTGAGGCTCTCACGCCATTCATGCTGGACCTCGCTGATATATTCCAGAACATCGCTCAGGCGGTTAAGGATATGGATCGGGATACGCTGAAGCTTATCCTAACCCTTGCTGGACTGTTTGCCACTGTCGGCCCACTCGTCTTTATTCTGTCCCAGTTAGCTGGGGTTATTGGCGGTATCATCATTGCCCCCACCGTAGCTATTATTGTCACTCTCGTAACTGCTCTTACGGCGGCTTTGGTGGCGATGAATCTAGCCTACTCATCTTCGTTCGGAACTGTTAAGAGAGCCAATCAGCAGTTCGAGGATCAGATCAAGGCTACCGATACTCTTGCCAGAGATTCCTTGCCGTTGCTGACCAAGGCTCAAAAGGATGTTCAGGAGCAGATAGATGAACTCAGAGGCGGGGCTATATTCCAGCTCTTCGGTGAGGAGGGCTTGTCTTCTACCGATAAGGCGGCTCTCAAGGCGCTAGAGGATTCTTTTGTCGAGATTGACGATAAGATCAAGGCAGCGGAGAATACCATCGCCAAGGATTTGCCCAAGGCTTTGGAGACATTCAGGGCTGAGTCGCAACGTATTGGAGGCGAGATTGCAGAGGCGCTCGTTCAGAGAGAGGAGATTCAGCAACAGATTCGCAGGTCTTTCCAAGACTACGGAAGAGAGACCTTCTTCATCGGCAGGGGCCGTGGAGGTCTAACTGCTCAGGAGACTTTCGAGCGGCTGGGTCAAGATGAGCTGTCTGTTTCGCTGCGTATCAACAACCTCGAAGCTGAGGCTGAGCGCGCTGTCGACGAATTTGTTAAGCAGTTTAGTGGTGGGGACTTGTCGTTGTTTAGCACAGCGGAATTGCAGCAAGCTGAAGAGAGCTTTAAGGCGATTTCTGAATCTTTCCGCAATGGTCTTGCTGGACTTCAGGAGCAGAGGGATAGTCCTTTCTCAAGGGTTTTTGCTCAGTTCCCAAGGATCCTCGAAGAGACAAACGATAAGATCGGTACTGGTGTAGGACTCATAAATTCAATCTTTGGCCTCAGTCTGAGAATCGTCAGGGTCGTCATTGAGGTCGCTAAAGTGCTTTTTGACGTCAGTGGCATCCTTGAGCAAATCGAAAAGACGGAGATTGATTTGGCGGCCAATGAAAAGCTCCGACTACAGTTTGCTGAGGAGCTGAAACGTCGTCAAGAGGAGCAGCTCAGATTGGCTGAGGAAGCTCAAAAACTATCCGAAGAGTTCTCAGGAACCTTTGGTGACGCCGCCGATGCCAAGGACGCTATTGACAGATTCAATAAGCTCCTGGAGAGTCTACGCGGGGTAGCGGGTCAGTTTGGTGCCACTACAGGTAGGGTGCTTGACACTCAGGCAACCATTGGGCTTCTGAATGAAAAGACCCAGAACCTCAGTGACATCCTGAAGAGGGGGTTCTTTACAAAGAACATTCTTAGCAATGTCTTAGGTGGCTATAAGGATATTGAGGAGCAGGAGACCGCAATCAATGGCGTCGTATCTGCACTTGAAGATTACATAGCAGAGCTCATAGCGGCAGGTGACTTCAGTCTCGCCACTGTCTTTGAGTCTGCTCTGGCAAATTACAAGGATCTTCAGCAACAGATTTCGCGCCGGGTAGAGATACAGGCACTCCGTGATGCCGCAGCCGAGGCTCTCGGTCTCGCTGACGCACTAAAGGGCCTGGGCAACCTCGAACAGATTGATTTTCTCAATCGTCAGCTCGGCATCCTCCAGACCAAGCTTGAGGGCGCTCTCAAGCTCGGTTTGACATCTACAGCGGCGAGCACTCAAAAGGAAATTGCTCGAATCAAAGAGCTCCTTGAGGCGCTAAAGGAGACGATAGAAGCTACTAAGTTCGACTTCCAGCTCGGGTTCCTCGACCCCAAGATTGTTACCGACGTAGACAAGCTCAATGAGAGTCTGCGTCAGCTTGATGTCAAGAGACAAGACGTATTGGAGGGCTTGAGTCGGGATTTCAACACGCTGGCCGGTACCACTCCAGAGCTTGCTATCGCAACGGACTCACTCACTGATACGACGCTTCTCGCGAATCTGGATAAGCTTCAGAACTTCATCGCCAATGCAGGTGATGATGTTGATACGCAGCCCTATAAAGACTTGGAGCAAGCGATTTTTATCGCTATCAAGAGACTCCGAGAATTTAAGACAGAGAGTGAAACGATTGAGGAGGACCTTCGCCTGAAGGCCATAGGTAAGCAAGCCGAAGAGCTCGAAAAGTCTACTGCTCAGTTTGAAAAGCTTCAAGGCTTTGGCCTCTTTACCGACGCTGAAGCTGCCACGCAGCGACTACAGTCACTTCGCAGGGAGCTTGATTTTGCGATTCTCAATCAGCAAGACCTCAACGACCCAGACGGTCTAAGGGATCTGATCGGCTCCTACAATGGGGCTCTTGAGGTTGTCAATGGATTCACGCGTCAGCAGCAAGCCATCCAGTTCTTCCAGCAGCAACTAAGCTTTATCGGTGATGCTTTCGTAGAAGCGGCTCAGGGTGGTGAAGATTTCTTTGAAGCCTTTAAGCAGGGATTCATCAACACCTTCAATGCCCTCGTCGGCAAGCTCATCACGCTCATCGCTCTCTTCGCTATCCTCGCGGCTTTCGGTGTGGTTAAATTCGATGGCAAGGCATTCGGGTCTTTCCTTAGCGCCGGATTTGGATTTGACTCTCTCGCAGGAGGGGTTAGCCTACCCGGTACCAAGAGCCTTGAGCAAGGGGGTCTCGCTGTAGAGGGGTCCATCAGTGGCAACAATATCGTACTCGCTAACCAGCGCGGCACACGCGCTATCGACCGTACATTCGGATAATGGCTGTAGAACACATTTTTGACACGACCTACTACGCCCGCAGAGGTGATAAGGCGAATGCTGTTTTTGCAAAAAATGCTTACCGAGTAATCATTGGCAGCACGGCTGGCACGGTGTCTGTTAGTAGCACTTCTGAGCTACAGATATATGATCCTGGTTTGACACTGAAGTGGGACGGTGATCAGGACAGGTTCACCAATGCTATCATGGGTGCCACCCTGAGCTTCACCATCAGGATGGAGGACGATCAGCTCACTACGTGGGAGCAGATGTTGGACTTGCCCGAGGGTGACGTATTCTGCCTTCTCTTCAATGATCTGGATGACGGTCCATATTGGTACGGTCACTTGGTCATCGAGGATTGTTCTATCCGAGTAGAAAATGAGTATCACAGGGTCGACGTCACATTCACCGATGGTCTCGCTGCTTTGCGGGGTAAGCCATGGCGTAATGACGGGGACGACCTTCCTTATACGGGTTTCAAGAAACTTACCTTCTATCTGCGGGAGATCGCAAACAAGCTTCCTGGGTTCACCGCCTTTAAGGACTATCACGTAAACTATCTAGATGAAGATAGTGTTCCTATCATCCGTGAGCTCGGCATGCCCACCGCCGTCACGGGATATAACGGCTCGGATTACGACTACGATGAGCGAGACTTTGTCTTGGACAAGTGTCGGGTGCGTGCAGACAGCTTCAATGTTCCCAAGAGGCAGACAGACCGCTTCAGAGAGCTGGAGGCCGCTCCGGACTATCTCAACACCGCCGATGTTCTGGAGGACATCTGTAAGACTTTCGGTGCGACAGCGTGTATCTTTGGCGGCTTCCTCAATCTCGGATGTAGACATGATATCGCCACTCTTGGCGGAAGTGGAGTTTGGGCCGGCGAGTATTACTACGATGCCGTGGCCGATAGCTGGACCTTGACGAATGGTGGGTACAGCCTTATCACTCGTGATACTGAAGCTGACGATCACATCCAGTTTCTCTCTGGTGCAGTCAGGAAGAGGACGCTTCCTATTGCACAGGTCAACCTTACTCACGAAGAAGGTGGTAGCGACTACCTGGCTGCTTATGGATACTTTGTGAATCCAAACATCTCTTTTGTAAACCTGGACAACGCTTTTCTCTATCAGTCTTTTGTTCAGGCATCCGGGGGTGGTTCGATGTCTATTCAGGGCGGTGACATTTCCATTGACGGTATTCGCGACGACCTGTTCTTGAACTTTAGGAACAGCACAAATGAGGCTCCTGTGCCTGTTGTAGACTTGCCATTCTACAAGTCTCACGTAGATAGAACAGGGTATCTGGGCTTTGAACCAACTACTACAAGTGACCTAGAGCTTGCCAGTGGCGAATCCATTCGAGTCAATTTCGGTGGTAACGTAAAACTCTCTCATCCTCCCCCTCGTTTGCAGCAGACGTCTGATCGTCTTGTGGGATCAGTACTTATTGCTCGTTTTAGGGTTCAGTTCACTACAACGGATGATGTGGGTTACAGGCTAAGCCGAACCGTTCACACCCATGTATCCAGTAATGGTTCTCAGGATTATATCACAATCGAAGAGGGGATTACCAGTGCAGGGGACAAGGCTTACTTTCGCAAGCTTTACAATGAGGTAGAGTGGCTCAAAGACGACCACGCCGACTACGACGACGACGGATGGTTTGAGGTTATTATACCTCATGGGGACAGTGATAATAGCGGAGATGGCTATGGAGCTACGCTCTATCCTTTGACACAGGAGTACGATGGTCAGCTTTCATACGCTCCTATTGGCACGAAAATTAAGGGTGACAATGACGGTGCCGGAGTCATACTCAAAGAGGTAGGTGCCGGTTCCGGAACATGGCACTACTGGTTTAGGGACGTCCTCGACTTTGAACTCCCTTATGGTGATAATGATGCCACCCTGTCGTTTGAGGAGTTCTATATTGAGATGGGTTTCTCCTTGTTTAAGCCGCAGAACGGTCCTCGCCCGAATTATACGGGCCCAGGTGGTGTGGGGAATTACACTGAATGGTCAAACGAGAATCCAACATGGAGGAGTGAGAATGCAGACGGAACAGGTAGCGTAGGAACACCTCCAAGTACAGAAGCGACGTATGGTGAATCACCTGACTACATCCATATGACTGGCTTGCGCGTCACTCAGGGTGATGGCAGCGAGACCAGTGACTTGGTGACGAAGGTTACAGGCGGTGATGGTTACGAGATCTTAAATCTGGGTTCGTCTCGCTTGGGTTCTCGTATTGCTTATAGCAACACCCACATCAACAATGTGCTAGAGCTCAAGGTCAAGGACGGGTTCACGATAGATGACTTTGTGAGCCCTGAAGAGTTTACACAGAAGTGCAAGTGGAAGGGTCATAGGGGTCCCGAGCTTAGCGCAATTCCTAACACGGAATACGACTCACTACACGGCTATGTTGCCGAGAGCTTCTTGGAGATATTCGGTCAAACGATTCCGTACTACTCGTTGTCTATCAAACCCAAGAACGTAACCGGTGGCAGCAACAGCTACATGATGCTGAAGAACCCTTTCATGTGCATCCTCACGGATCAGCTTCGTGATGACAAGAGTGAGCAGGAGGTTCTGATGCCTATGTCTTACACATGGACTATGAACGAGGGCGTGCAGGGAGAGTTCCTCGTCGTCGGTAAGGAGAGAAATCTCGATACCACTATCTTGGATTACACTGGTCGTCCAAGTCGAGGTTTCGGCGGCGTCATCGGGTTGCCTACGGGTGTGGACGTCATTCGCCCCGTATTTCAGTCTCGCAATGTCACCAACAACATCACCATTGACGAGGATAGCGGTGAGGTTACTGGTATTACGGTAAATACAGGCAGCACGGTATTCGATGCAGACAAGGTTTCTCAGGGCACGACCAATAAGTTTGGTACGGCGACTCAGTTCGCAAAAGTCGACCACCTAACCGTCTCTTCCGACACGAACCTCGACACCCTCCGCGACAATGTAGCCGACAACAACGACAAGGTCTCATTCCCTGGATTTGGCCGCACTGCTAACCTGGCATTGGAGGGTGACACACCAACGATCCAGGATATTCAGGAACTCCCGCAAGTAGCTCGTGATGATGGCGTCGCGGACCCTGTGACGGTCATCGCAGAGAACCCTGAACTCCTCACCCTTGTTGTGGAAAGCGATGTTGCAGGATATACGGGGCTAAAGCAGTTTACGGTACAGCAAATGTTTCAAGGCATCGTCCAGGGTGGCCTTCAGGACATGGAGAATGACGGATACATTGCTGACGTTGCCGACTATGAAGGAACTACATCTGGCGTGCTTGGTGACTTCAATGATGACGGTTCTGTTGGAAGTGCAGACTTGCTGGATTTTTTGGTTCTCTACGGAACTGTTTATGTCGGTGACAACGGAGCATTTTCCTCAACAGAGGTTCCTATTGATAACTCTAACTATTTAAATGAGATGCTAAGTTTTTACGACGCAACTGACGTACTGCCTCAATACTTTAACTGGGATGACGCTGATGTCGGCACAGTTGTTACGGGAGGGGTCTCCGTAAACACCTATGGCAGCGATGAGACACCCGCCAATACAGTAGAGTTTGTGAGTGGTACCAACCCTCAGTATCCTATTACATCTTGGACTCAGAAGAAAGTTGTTATCTCCGCTAAAGGAAACACCAACAATCCTCATTTTTATGCGCAGGACAGCGTCGCAGGTCAAGAGAAGAAGATTGTAGCGAATGTAAGGACATTCGACAGCTCCGGAACTCTTCTTCAGGAGCAGATCCGGGTGATAGCTACCGTGGTCAGCGTTCTACCCGGGTCTAAAACTTACTCGTGGACTGACGTATTTGGTGCTGGTGTTTCTTCGGTTGTAGACGTGCCTCTGGCGGGCTCGGATATTGAAAAGATACAGGTCAGGCTAGGCGTTGCTCCGAGCTCTCTTGATGACACCCTTTTTAATTTTGGCGCAATTCGCTTTACTGTAAAAATGCAATCTGTAACCTCATAAGATAGCCATGGGTGTATTAAAGTTTTACGAGAAGAATGGCAAAGTTGTGTTTTATGACCCCAAGGGTAATTTACGCCTGTACGATGCTGATGGCGATCTGATCGCAACCAATGGTGAGAGCGCGGACACTGTACACATCAAGTTTTCCGAAAACCTGTCTACTTATCTAGTCTATGACTTGGATTGGGACAGGATTTTCCAGGATGATGGCATTACGAATTGGGGCACAGACAGAGCTACTACGGTGTCGAACCTCAACAACGACCTGCTGAATATTGGGCTGCCCTATCCAAGCGGTGTGGCTATAGAAGTCAAGAACGACCATGGGTCAGCGCTGTCCAAGGGAGACCCCGTGGTGTTCAAGTCTTACGATGGTCTTAATGACATTTTGGAGGTTGAGCTTGCTCGTGCCGACAACTCCGCCAAGATGCCCGCTCAGTACATCTTGCAGGAAGATATCGCCAATGGTTTGTCAGGTAAGGCCGTGGCCTTTGGACTGCTTGATAAGATGGATACAGACAGCTTCTCCACGGGGGATCAGCTCTACGTGGCGCCAACAGGAGGTCTTACCGCCACTATACCTACTGGCAACAATATCGTTCAGGAGGTGGCTATTGCCCTTAATTCAAGAGCAGCCCCTCAAGGGGCAATCATGATCCAGGGCCTTGGGAACGATGAAAGTCGCCTGTCTGACGCTGCAATTAGCGGTGACTATGACGATCTCACAAACACCCCTGACATCCCGTTCGATGTTGAGACATACGATTTCGCAGGAGACAGGAACCTCAACACCAATGGTAACGACTTCAACCTCAAGAATGGCGCTGTCATCGCCCTTCAGTTCGATGCGTCTGCTTCGCAGGTAAACGTCACCCTCCCTCTTGGGCTTTCAAATAAAACCAGCGGCGGCCAGGCGAAGTTCTTGGAGCGGCCTCTCAATGGCAATAACGCCATCACGATTAAGGCTCCAGACGCCTTGTCTGCTGACACGACCTACACGCTGCCTTCTGCTGACGGCACCTCGGGACAGTTCCTGAAGACGGACGGTAGTGGCAACCTCTCGTTCGATACGGCGGGAGGTTCAGACCCTATCACCCCACTGACCACCATCTCGGGTAGGTATCAGTGGGCCTCGACTGACAACAACGAAAGGGTGTACACTGGTAGCACGAGCTACGGCCCGTTCAACTGGTACAACTTTACGTCAGAGCCTGGGCAGCTTGCCATCCGTACTTATTCTGGAACCGAGGTGGCGGGTACTACGAGTGTGTCTATGAGTAGCTACCTGCTCATCGCTTACGCCATCAAGAACCCTTACTCCACAAAGAAGGTACGCCTCGACTACGACTTCCGAATCTACGGCAGTCCTTCGGTGACTTCAGGCACACCGTTTGGATTTAGTATTTGGAGTGCCAATGCTGCGACATCGGGTTCGAGCGGGTCTACCACCTACACCTACCGAGGCGAGAGCTCTGACCATGCAGTGAATACTAGCTCAATCGCCCACTACCATGGGTCGTTTACAACATCCGCTGCGATCACGGACGACTACATCCTCGTACTGCCAGAGCACAGAAACACCACCGGTATCAACGGGACTACATATATGTACGCAAACTTCACCGTCTACATGGTTGACTAATGAAAAACCCAGAAAACGTACCACTCACGAAGCTTGACAGCAAGGCAAGCCTTTCCGAAGTCATCACGACGCTGAACCAAATCATCGGCGCCATCAACTCTATGTGGGATCAAACAGAAAATCTTGAAGAATGATTAAAAACCTCGTAGTTCTATCTCTACTCACACTTTTCTTTAACGCAATCATGGCTCAAGAGGAATGCTCCATCCTCATGGGTCCTAAAATCATGGGGCTTGACGCGGCGCGGGTAGAGGTGGATTTGGACGAGGTTGAGGTGCAAACATTACCGGTTGTTTTTCATATTGTTCATACGGGATCTACGTCAGAGAGCAACATTTCCGACGAGCAGGTGCTCTCTCAGCTCGACGTCTTAAACGAGGAGTTCGAGGAGAGCAAGATTCAGTTCTGCATGGCCGTTCGTGACCCCGAGGGCAACCCTACCAACGGGATTACGAGGACTGATATGAGCTACAACAATGACTACCTGACCAACGGGATCAGCAATGGTCAGGGTGCAGGGGCAGATCAGTTTCAGGTCAAGTACGAATCCGGATGCTGGAATCCCGATGAGTACATCAACTACTACATCGTGTCGGAAATCAACGGCAACGATGGGGGCAATGGTGTCCAGGGCTTTGCCTATTTAGGCCCAACGAATGACTGTCGTGATGGTGTCGTGTGCCTGTACAACGTTACGGGTACCGTGGGCACGCTGAAGCCCGGTCGTGAGCTGGGGTTCACGGGGGTTCACGAGATCGGGCATCACCTGTCACTGTATCACACGTTCTCTAACACGAACGACTGCGTAGAGACAAACTGCGAGACGCAGGGCGACCAGGTTTGTGACACTCCTGTGACTCTGACAAATTACGCATGCAGCAACACGTCTTGTCCGGATGCGTTGGTGGAGAATTTCATGGACTACACCCCAGAGACCTGTAAGGAGAGCTTCACTGTGGGTCAGGCCGAGCGTATGCACGAGCAGCTCCAGACGGTTAGGGCTGCATTGACGGACAACCTCTCTTGCGTGCCTGTCGTTGACTACGATGTGACCGCCGGCACAGCGCTTTATCAGGAGGAATGGTGTACTCCTTACCAAGATATCTGGGTTGATGTTTTCAATCAAGGTACTCTAACTCTTGACATCGTGGAGGTTCAGCTCTTCTGTAACGGTGAGCAGTACACTGAGTACATATACGATATGGGGGTTGGAGTGCAGTCTGTTCTGTTTGAGCAGGTCTATGTTGAGGACGCTTCTCAGTTTGAGGTTCAGACAATCAGTGGGCAGGATCAGTACCCAGACAATGACTACGCGTTTTGGCCTATCTCCACGCAGGTCGGTAGTCTGATGGAGATCACTGTTGAACCTGATACGTGGGCCAATGAGACCTCTTGGAATATTTACGACCCCACAGGGGAGGTTGTTATTGGGGATGATGGCTACAGCATCGGAGGCGGTCAGTCCTTCTACTACGAAACGTGCGTGTATGACGAGTGCTACGATGTCGTCATCACAGACACCAATGGGGATGGTTTTTGCGCTATCGACTTCGGAAATGACGGCTCTTGCGACATTGGGGGGAATGGCATCACGGGTAAAATCAATGGGCAGGTAGTGTTTGAAACTGGATTCGGCGCATCTTTTGATGTGTGGGAGTACACTTTCTGCAACAGCTTGCCTCAGTGTGATATGGACTACGATGGCAACGGAACCATTGGGAATGGTGACATCCTCGTGATGTTGAGCTATATGGGTTGTGAATACTGCCCAGTAGACCCCAATCAGGACGGGACCGTCGACGTCAGGGACCTCCTGTATATGCTCTGGAATGTCGGCGATTGCCCCGTGGAGGATGACTTCTCAGCAGGTACTTACAAGACCTTTGTTTACAGTCCTCAGCAGTTCTTTCCGACTGCACCTCCCCGCATCTATGACATCACGGGCCGAAAGGTCGATAAGCCCTTCGATGAGCTCCCTACAGGGGTGTACATCCTGAAGTGGAAGCGTTTCACCAAGAAAGTATTTGTGCAATGAAGAGGTTGCTGTGGTTCCTGATACCCCTGCTGTCCTATGGGCAGTGCGATATGGAGATTATTGGGTTCAACCCCATCTCTACGGACGTGACAATCGCTGTAAACGGGGCGTATTGTGGCACCGAAAACGACTCTATCGGTGAATTCTTGCTGGCCCTGACTTTTCAGCCGCCGATCGAGGATGTGCAGACGCAGTTCCCCTGCTTCTACGACAATGGATGGGCGCTGTTGATTTTCCCCCTGGACTTCCCTGGCTTTGATGTTGGACAGGGTGATGACGGTATTCTTCAAACCGGCGATACCATTACCTTCAACCTTCTCGAAGTGCCTTCGTTCGGGAGCGGTACGGCTGACTGCTGGATCAATGTGATGCAGAGCGGTGCCTATTTCGAGGAGTGCTTGGTGCTCACGATATGGCAAATCAATGACAGCGGCTGTTTAGACGGTTCCTGCGAGGGTTTAGCAGGCTTCCCGTACCCAGATACGAACCTGTGGAACAACTGGGTTCAGTGGTCCTTAAATGGCGCCTGTGACCCTCCGCCTCCGCCCATCGTTGAGGGGTGTACGGATATGTTTGCGTACAACTACAACGAGGTAGCTACCGCAGATGACGGCTCCTGCATCTATCAGGGCTGTGTAGACCCGGAGGCTATCAACTACTGTCCAGAATGCACTGTTGTTGGGCCGTGCGAATACTACCCGGAAGAGGGTGAGAACTGCAATGACCCCCTTATTTTCTGCCCAAACACGTTTACGCCCAATTCTGACATGCTCAATGACTACTGGAAGCCTGTGACTCAGGCGGACTGCTGGTGGAAATGGGAGTGTAAGGTGTACAACAGGTGGGGCACTATTGTGTGGGTTAGCTACGACCCCAGAGATAAGTGGCTCGGCAATAGGCTTGAAGCATTCGTGCCTGACGGCGTTTATGTGTGGACTATCAAGGCCACAACCTTTCAATCAACAAAAGCCGTAGAGATCAACGGCACAGTATCGGTATTTAGATGAATTTAGAGGATATGTTGACATTACTACCATCGCTCATTGCAGCGGTTGGAGTCTGGGTTTCCCTAAACAATGAGGTGGCAAAGCTCAAGGGCAGAATCTATAGGCTGGAGAGTGACAATGACGAGCTCAAGACTATGCTGAAAGAGTGCGTTGAGGGCATCCATGAACTCAAGATACTCCTTGCAAAAAAGGGTATGTGATGCGTAGAATTGACTTAATCGTGGTGCATTGCACCTACTCACCTCCGGGCCTAGATATTGGCGTGGAAGAAATTAGAAAATGGCATGTCGAAGAGAGAGGATGGACCGATATCGGGTATCACTACGTCATTCGTAGAGACGGCACGGTCGAAGATGGTCGCCCCGTTGAGAGACCTGGCGCCCATGTTAAAGGTCACAATTCCAATTCGATCGGTATCGCGTGGGTTGGGGGGATGGCGGATGGCTCTAAGGAGCCTGAAGACAACAGGACTCCTGAACAGAATAAAGCGATGGTCGGTCTCATTAAAGACCTTCAGCAAGAGTTCCCGGGGGCGGCTTTGATGGGCCACAGGGACTTTAGGGGTGTAAAGAAGGAATGTCCGTGCTTCGACGTGCGGAAATGGTTTGCAAAAGAATGCAGTACAGAAAAAAAGGAAGTCGGGGAGCCAAGCCCAAGCGCAAAAACGGTTCGCCCGAGCACGATATTCAAGTTTTTATTGTCGATCACTTGGAAGCTATGGCGATACCACCGCTCTACTCGGCAACGGTAGGCGGAGTAAGGGTAGCCATGCACACGGCCCTAAAGATGAAGCAAGCGGGCTATAAGAAAGGTATTCCGGACTTGCTGATCTTTGAGCCGAGAAAGGGGTATGCTGGACTAGCTATTGAGGTCAAAACAGCCACAGGCCGAGCCAGTGAGCATCAAAAAGAGTGGCAAAAGAAGCTCCGTGATAGGGGTTGGAAGGCCGAGATCTGCAAGGGATTAAATGCTTGCATCACAGAGATTGATAACTACTTCTCAGAAGACAGCGACGTACTATAGACTTCATTGTGGTTGGTGAAGGGCGACTACGGTCGTCGAGAAGGGGGCTTCTGCCCTCTTCTTTTTTCTACCCGGATAGAATTACTCTACGGTGTCGTAGTAGTATTCGAGGATGTCTCCTCGCTTCTCCTCCGGTGATCCCTCAAATGTGTACATGTAGATAGGTGTGGCGGCACCAACGTAAGCATACCATACGTTGTATTCCAAGAACTCCACCGCATCCTCAAAGGACATGTCTGAATCGGCTGCTCTCAGGCAGTTCACCATGGCGTACTTATCGTAGACGACACGAGGCACGTCGTCAATAGTCAAAATGCCAATGATGCAGCTATCGAAGCCGTCGGCAAAAATCAGTCCTTCACTCATGAGATCGTTCGGTTTTCCACATACACATTGCCCCTCTTGGTGACGTCGACAAGGGCGAAGCCGTGCTGCCAGTCGTTACGAGGGTGATAGTTGGGGGTTGGGTCCCCCAGGTGTCCTACAACGTGACACTGAAGCAGCTTACCTGCTCCGTCACGGGTGTAAAAGCTTTCCGGTCTGTGGAGGTGCCCACAGATAGCGCTTTTCTTCATCTTGTTGAAGAGTTTGCGGGAGGGGTTGACACCGCCAACACCGCGCATCTCGTGACCATGGATAAAGCTCATGTCACCGCAGTGAATGAACCCATTTTCCACCCAATTTATCTCTTGAGCGTACAGGTCGAGCAGTCTCTCTAAACGCAGATCAGGCAGGTCGGCGAATTCGCTTGCATTTTTCTGAATATAGGCATCCAGGCGGACCTCGTGATTCCCCTGAATGTAGTGAATTTCAGCGTCCCTAAAGCTCTCTCTGATGGCAAAGAGCATCTGATTCCCAATCTCAATCTCCTTGGCGAAAGAAAGGGTGTCTGGATCGCTCGGATATCGGCTGATACGATGGAAGTCCATGATGTCGCCGAGAAGAATGACCGTATCCACGCCCCAGGACTGACCCCAAAAGATCGCCTCGTTGATGGCTTTTACGTCGTGATAAGGGCAGTGAAGGTCACTTAGGACCAAGATCTTTCGGTCCTTGCTTAGCGTCACGTCACTTTTGCGACGCTTGTAATAACTTTTCGGTAGATTTTCAGCCATGATAGTCGACTCTGTAATTTTCAAGAATGACCTCTCTCATCCACCCTCCTGCCGGCAATCCCAGCGACCTCAACAGGTCATCAATAATTTCGGTTTGCTCGGGCTCGTTGACGTTGTCGTCAAACCATCCACACGCCTTCTGAGCGGACCACAAGAGCCATGCCCTCTCCTTCTCATCCTGCACCGTACAAAGCTCTACATTGCGCGCTCCAAAATGAGCTCTTGAGATGTCGTCAAGACGCTCAATGGTGTCTCTATAGCTCTCGTTCATGGTCACGGGCGTCCGCATTTCGCTCGCGGCTTCTTTGAGCCTCTGAAGGGTTTGATTTACGTGCCAGGGGCGACGATCAAAGATGTCTCCAATCAGGCTGCATGGCAGGTACATGAACTCACTGAGGTAGTACTGAATTGCGGCTCCCTCAGCACGAGCAAACCACTCTCCGTCTTCCACAAACAGGTTCACATACTCCTGGACCAGCTCTTCGGCTTCTTCAGCAGTAAAAAAATGACAACTATCGAGGCGCTTTCTCATCAGCAAAAATTACCGTCTACACCTCCCCAAGCCGAATGATACCCGTATCCTTCCGTCACTTCCACAACGCACATCTCCCCTTGTCTCTTGATAGTGTAGGTCAAAAAGCCAAATGAGGCCACAAACCTTCCATCGTCCGGATATGCGTCTGCTAAAGCAGTTGAGAGGTCCATCACCTCTTGTTCCTCGATCATATATTCGTCGAGGTCGAGCAGTATTCTTACTTGTAGGCGCAAAACTTGTTTCTTGCCTCAATTTATATGTCGACTTTGTGAGCACGACGATATCCTCACATGTTTAATGAACGACGCAATGTCAATAACTTCAGGTCCTTGACGTAGAAGGTGTAGCTATGCTTTCCACCGTGACAACCATTCTCGTTCAAGTTAAGCGCTCGCAATCGACCTTTGAACCTGCGAATCGACCATGTGTTATATCCGTGGTTGGCGCAGTAGGTCTTGAAGCTGTCGTGAAGGTCGTCCTGATGAGCCACCACAGTATTGTGATGTGCAGGATCGGTCGAGAGACCTGTGTTCTCCATCCAGCTAAGGAATGGATCACCCTCAACTTTCAAGCGCTGCAATTCTTTCTCGATGACTTCGGGTCGCTCCAGCTTCCCATCTCCTCGTCTCGCTTCGGCAAGCAGAGCAAGGCCAAGGCTGATGCCTATGCCTCCTCGTGCCTCGTCTGTCGCCAGCTTTTCATGAAGCTTGATGTCCCTCTTTTTCAGGTCCTTGGCTGTCCTAAAGTTTACGATGTCGAAACGACGAGCTACACCCGGGTCACTGAGTACGTAGCTGAGCCCCATCTCATTCGAGGCCACCACAAGGCTGGCGCGTGGTCTAATCTCCACGGGCTCGCTGTAAAGCTTTCTTGCGATGATAGGCTCCTTCGAGACGATCATCTTGAGAGCGTCCTTGTCACCAATCTTTTCGCTTGCGTCAGCGCTTACGCACAGCGTGGCGTGAGCCAGCTTCATTCTGTGTCGGCTGTCGTCTTTGGTGATCTGAGCAAGGTTGTCAGTACGCATGACGTTTTGGAAGCCTATACACCCTGCGATAGCTTCGATCATCGTACTCTTTCCTGCACCTGCCGCACCAATGAGCAGCAGGATTTTCTGTGCATTGAAGGGATCGCCAGCAATAGCATTCGCGAACATTGCGAGAACGTATTGCCGACTGCTTTCGTCGGGTATGGCCTCAACCATAAAGCCATCCCACACATCAGACCTATGCCCCTGCTTCCATTCAGCAGGGATGCAGTAGGTTGTGAGGTCTTCAGGCTTGTGACCCGGACGAAAAACTTCCCTACTTCCTTTGATGGTAAGGACACCATCCATAAAATTTATGCCCCTCAAGCCACATCCGTAACCAAATACCGCATCAGGTTTCGCGCTTGAGGAGAAAGACCTCTCGAATTCCCGAGTGAAATCGCTCGTGAGAATCGAGGGCTTGAGCAGTCCTGCGCCTTGGGCAAAACCCTTTACGATTTTGCTCTTCTGCGCGTCAGAAATGGGCTCGTAGTGTGTGCCGACCCAAATACTTGTGAGACCACCGATATCTAATACCGGGGTCCCACAAGCTTGGCTCAGAGAGGGGATGGCTATACCGAGCATAGCCGCAGCACTCTTGGCGCTGCACTTATCAGGATCGTAGGGCACTTCTACGATCTCGCTGATTTTCTCAGGAGTTACAACATTTTCGGCAACTGCACAAAGGGATTGTACGCTGGCGTCAACTGTTGTTCCTGTTTTCATGAAGGCGTTTCTTGTAATCAAGCTCTAACTCATTGAGCTTGTTGTTCAGAGCATAGATACAGCCTTCAAGTAGTTCTATGCGAGACAGTGGGTCAAACTTTTCCAACATGCCATTGTGGAAAACTGAACCGTAGTCGTAGCTCACGTTGAGACCCTCGTCGTCGATGTCGGTGATTCCAGGGGGATTTTCGTAGCTCTCGAAGTCGTCTGACTCCTTGTAGACAGTGTAGTAGTCGACATGAGTCTTGAAAATGTCGTACACCGCGTCGGCATCGCTGCGCCCCTGCGCATCACCCTCGGCGTTGAAGTATGTGTCGATGGACTCCTTGAAGTCCGTGAGAAGTTTGATGATTGCTTGTTTCTTCATGTCGAAATAAAAAAGGGCCGACCTCGCAGCCGACCCCTGTTTAACCAAAAACCCATTCAGAATGGGAGATCGTCATTCGAGCCTACAGACTCGGGACGAGACTCCTTCTGAGCCTGGGATCCTTCACCGATGCCCCAAGCCTTTCCGTTGCCCAAGATGGGGCCGCGTAGTCCCTGCTCTCGCAGTTCTTTGGGGATGTCCTGAGCGACGAAGTAGTCGTGCCCATATGGACTTGTCGGTGTGTTGACGAGGCGGACGTTGATGTACCGTCCCTTCTCGCCTTTTACGATGTGGCCCTTGTCGATCTTATCGAGGTTGATAGAGACCGAGATGGCCGATGGAATGTGGTTGGTGTCTGACATTACTCTTTGGTGATTTTCTTGATGAACTCGTTAATTTCCTTCTTGCTTGGGGCATAGAACTGCATGGGGTCGAGCTGGTTTAGTTGTAAGTTAGTGATGACGTCCTGAATCTCCTGACTCGTCATCTCGATGTCGAAATCGAGAAGTGTGTCGATGAGTTCATCTTGCTCGTGCTTGTCCAGGGTGCTTGTCCTGCACAGGCTCACAGCAAATCGTCGAGAGTTCTGATATACATTGCTGTAATCGTTCTCAGGTCCGCACTCGAACAGCTCGTCAATCCAATCAGACATACCCGTTATTCTTTAGGTCTTTCCACATCGCCTTGAGAAATCCATAGACAAATCCCATCACAAGATAGGCGGTCCAGGCAATACACGCATACGTGAAAATCTTTAGAATCATTGCTCGATCTCGTCTTCGCCATATACTCCAAGCTCGTAAAGGTCAGCGCTCTTGAGGACAGCGCGTGAGAGCGCCCTCTTCTCGGCCATAGCTACGGGATAGGAGTTTCGGCAGTTTTTAGGAGAGGCTTCTCCATATGTCTCGACGAGGCGTTGCGTCTCCTCCATCTTTCCCGTCTTCACGTTCACCTCTTTGCCAAGTTGAATGGCGATTGCCTTGATGACGTAGTTGCCCTTCTCCACATTGCAGAGAGCGGTTTCTACTTCGTACTGGACAATCAGCCCAAGCCCCCGCTGAATCTTTTCGATTCCGGTTCGAGTAATAATTACGAAGCCCTGGGGTGCCTTAAAGAAGTCGTCCTTGTTGAGTCCATACTTCTCTGTGAGCTCCCGAAAGCGTGCCTTTGTGCTATCGTTCATACTTGATGATGTCTTGAATTAGTGAGCGCGTGTAGTCGACTTCTTTCTTGTTCTGCCAAATGTAGGCGCTCATGTGGTCCTGTCTCTTCAGAAGTTGGTGAATGGCCTTTTCAGCTCGGAGCATGACGATTCGGTTTTCCCTCGCTGCTTGGATTCTAACTTCTGGAGCATCAGGGTCGGACTCCAGCCATATTTCTATAGCCAGAGCCCGAGCACCTAATTCTAACGCAATGCTCGTGATTTCAGCAGTTGTCACTTCTTACCCTTGCGACGATCGCCAGTGATAGCTGTAATCAAGACATCGAGATAGCCGAAGATCTGATTGTCAGTCTCGGTTGGCGTCAGATTAACAATAATTTTCACAAAGGCCATGAGACCGATGGTCAACTCAATCCAGTGATCGAGAAAAAAATTTGCTTCTTCCATGATTATGGTGTTAGTGTTCGTAGATGTTTCCTTCGAGGTCGTAAAGTACACGAGTCTCCGAAACCATCCAAGTATCTTTCAGGGAAATTATCAACCCCCAAAGAGGTCGGTAATGGCCCTCGATAAAGATAGGCTCAATTCGTGACCACATCTTGTAGTCCTCACGCAACTCATAGTCGACAGGTATAACCCACGTCAAGCTCTCAGGGATTACACCCATATTGATCATGTCGCTGTCGCACTTGAGCTCGATAGGGATGTTGTCATGTGCCCTTCCCTCTTGGAGTTTCTCGTAGTTTGTATACACGATTAACGCGAGGAGCAACAAGATTATCAGGTACCACATTGTTGTTGGACATTTGGATAAACATTCGAGAAAGATGGGGAGCGTGTGTATCGTTCCCATGCAGGGCACACAAGAACTCTATACGAGCCAGGGCGTTCTGACACTTGAGCATGTGCTCCCTGTAGAGGTCTGTGTTGTGACCACAAAACTTGCGCATGAAGAACAAGTGCTTGTGTACGGTCCATATAGATAGCGCCATTTCTCTGTGGTGCTTGTAGGTGGTGTCGAGGCTGAGTGACTCAGCTCCCGACCTCTTGATCCACTTGAATACTTCTTTATCCCAGCTCATTAGATTCCGATTTTTTTGCACATGTACTGCCAAAGCCCCGTCACGTTGGCTTCGCCTCCCTTCTGATCGAGTTGCTCAATCTTTGAGAGGATTGATTTCTCAGAGCGCCCAAGCTCAGAGACAATCTCGTCAACAGGGCGGTTTTTCTTGTACCACATATGGTTAAGGATGAGAATCTCTCTTGCTGACCACCGACCCTTACGCTTCACGCGAGGCTCTGTGCGCTGCGATAGGTCTTGCTTGACACCCAGGCCCCACTTCTTCTGAGCGACCTGAGAAGGCTTTCGCTTGAGGACCTTGGCAATGAAGTCATTGTTGTAGCCCTGCTTGCTGAGATGGATGAGGGTCTGAACCTCGGCTTCCGTAAACTTTTGATATCTACGCTTTTTCATAAGTCATAAATTTGCCCGTTTTTGTATACGGGAATTGAGATAAATTTTGTTGGTTTTGAGTCTGCGGTAGTCTTAAACCCTACGCGAAGCTGCCATACATCTTCACCATTCACGTGAAGGGGCAAGACAGTACACGAGAGTCGTCCAGGCACCTGCCTGTAGTGTTCATCAAACATAGGCTCAGCTCGGAGCGTGTCCCAAAACTTGCGTGCCGGCTTGCCATCTTCAATGGCGTACTTGAGGTTCATGAGTTTGGGGGGTATAGGCATCGGGGTCATCTTGTCGTACCTGCGCTTGATTAGACCAATGATTATGCAAACAAATGCGCACTGCCACAGGAAAACAACTACGTCTATCATCTTCATATCAGATCGTGTTGAATGTAGTCACCCATGTCGTTGCGATGCCTGTAAGACTGAAGCAGGTCGCGACGAACGAGCGTGCCATACAAGTTGTGCTTAGCTATCTTCCAGTAAGTAGCTGTGCCCTTATCAAGCTCGATGTTGAAGGCCGGGACGACTTCGTCCTGCACATCCTCCAACGCATCGAACGCCTTGTCAAACCGCTCATGCCACTTGTCAGATAGCCAGTTGAACTCGTTGTAAGTCTTGGTAGCCATCGCATAGTCGGCAAGGTGCATGCGAGCGTCAACGTATTGATTCAGGGGCTGAAGCATGTGAGTAAGGCTGTTGTACGTTACCCACTCAGGGTAGAGGTATTCTTTGCGCCTGTCGCTGAAGAGCTGCTCTTCTACGCGATGAACACTCATGACCATCTTCTGCTTCATGTCATCACTCAAGAAAGACAGCCCGATGAGATCTCCGTCCTGAACAACCTTAGAGCATTGCTTGAGCCCTTTGTTGTGGTACTTCTCTCCATATTGATGGATGTCAGTTCGTGCGTGGCCGTAGGTAGGCCACAGCTTGAGCGTGGGTTTGTCCCCACGGTCAAGGCAGTGTACGCTGAAGTATATCGGCATAGGTTTTTGGTTTTTTCTACCTGAGTAGAATTATGGAATATGTGATTCGTAAATCTCAAGCTCAAGGTCCGACTTGTCCAGGATGAAGCAGTACAGGTCGCTCCAAGCAATCGAGACATCCGGTGAATGAGGAGTGCGAACAACGACGTCAATGACTTCCACCTCGTCCTCGTCGTCAGGGACAAGGTGAGGGTCGGAAGACTTGACACCTACGTGGTAGTGGTAGATTGCAACCATCTCGTGATCTCCGAACTCGTCGGTGTGCTTCTCGATGGTGTATTCATACCGGGTCATAGCTGTATGTTTCGAGGGGTTGTACACCGTAGTTCATGACGCTCCATGAGGAACCTTGCTCTCGCAGCTTGTCAGCCAAGCCCTCAAGTTGACGCCATCGCTTTGTGCCGTGAGGCATCTTGCAAACCTGACTGCCAATGTTGAACTCGCGAACTTCTCCCGTCTTGAGATTCATGGCTTGATAGTGGAACACCCACTCTTTTTCTTTCCAAATCATAGCTTAAAGTTTTAGTGGCTGCTCGGGAGGTCGTCAGCATTCAACCGACCCGACCGCAATCCTTTGTTGTAAAAACGCACGAAGTGTCGTGCCCAATTATCCTTGCCGCTCTGGTTCAAGATGCTCTCGAAGTTCTGATCCAAAGCACGGAACAATCTGTTGACGTTGAAGCCATCAAGTTTTCTCATGTCCACGATTGCCATGAGCACAGCCTTGCTCGTGAACGCTGAGTTCATCTTGCCGTAAGCGATGAGCTTTTTGAGAATCTCCTCCTTCTCAGGCGTCATCTCATAGACATACTTGCCGCTTGTGACAACCTTCGTGTGAGCACCTTCGTTCTCAGAGAGGAGTGCGCAGATAGAAGTCATCTTGTGCGGCCTGAACTTTTCTCCAGCTTCGCGCAACCTGATGTAGTTCTCGTTGCCTCCGGTAGCATAGTAATGAATCCAATCACTCATTCTCCAAGCCAACTGATGTGCGTTCATCTCTGCGACGTCAGCAATCGACATGTTTTTCTGAATGTAGGAGAGCTTGACAGGATTCTTGGCCGTCTTGTTGATGAGCCGGATAGCTTCTACCCTGTGCTGACCATCGAGAACAACATTCTTCTTTGAGACGGTGATAGGCACCTTCAAGCCGACTCGCTTGATAGACTCTGCGAGACGGCGTACCGCTCCGCGATTTACGTACCTGTTCTGCTCGTGAAAGCTGAACTGGTCGAGGTTGGTGGTATAATTAATATTCATTGGTTTACGCTTTCATATTTGTCAATGAGAGATTCGAGGTGTTCTTCCGAGAGTTTGTAAAGCTTTAGTTTCTTTGCTTCAGGAGAGGGGGCAATAAAGGTAGGGCCCCCATCGCCATCATTCCAAATCTCAACATTGGAAAAGTTTGTTTGGCATTCATATCCGATACCTCGACGAGTTTCAAAGTACCGGACGCTTGTCACTTGTAGGTCTGTCATGGGGTTTAAGGTTATTGGTTTTTGTATCTGTCATCAGAGGTCGCGTCGTAGAGCTTGGCTCTCGTCTCAATCTCCTCCGGATGAAGCAAGACTTCTCCGTTGAATTCAGGAATATGCAAGAGGACATCGTTGTCTCGGAAGACCCGTGCCTGTAGCCCGAACTTGCGGAAGTACTCGACACACCGCTCCTCGTTCGTGGCGTTCTCGACATAGAAGGGGTCGAAGTCAAAGTCGACAGCTTCACCGATACATTCTTCGAGACAATGATTGGTATTGGTTGTCCCCTTGTCAGTCCATACGGGATAGAAGAGGGCGCGAACCTGTCGGTCTTCGTGGTCAACAAAGACATTGATGTCGACGAGGTTGGAGAGGCTGTGCCACTCGTCCCCGTCTTCGATTTTGTCAATCGGCAACTCGATGGTGCCGAAGAGTTCTGATTTTATTCTTAGCATAATTTAAGATTTAGTTACTTCGATTACTGTTCCGTCAGCGAGAAAGTACTCGCTGTCTACGTTCAGGTCAATCTCCCATGTCGTCCAATACAACATGTCGTGATTGAATCCGAACTCAAGCCACTCGTCGGTCGAGTAGTTGGTGTACATCTCGATGCGGTCGGCCTCATTGCTCTTGGGGTCGAGCACTCCACCCGAGCACGTCTCCTCTGAGATAAGCCAAGCGACAGCGTCATGAGCGTACTTGAAGTAGGCCGCCCCGTCATAGGCGACCCACCCCGAGTCCATGCCCTCACCTGTGAAAGAGCATTTGCGTGGGAATATCTGTGTCATGATTTAGGTATTAGATGTGCCCAACATTGCGTTCACCGAAGTGTGACTCCATATCACTCGCAACCTTGTGGTCGTCATCGAACTCCAGGCGGATGAAGAACTCGCCATCGGTACGGTCGAGATTGTTAATCACATATAGCCAATAGTGCTCCGGCATGAACCTGCCATAAGAATCACGAAGCTCAATCATGTCATACTGATTGCGGCGATTGTAACTACGGATGATGTCCTTGATTTCTCGCTTGGCTTCTTTGAGCTCTGAAGGTTGGATCATAATATCAATCATGACTCAGGGGTTTCGTTGTTAGACTCGTCAGTGGCGGGCTCTTCGGGCTTGAATAGCTTGAGAGCAGAGTCAACAGCAGCCATGTCGACGTTGAAGTCTCCCCACTCAGCCTCCATGCAGCAGTCCTCACACATACCTGTGATGCCAAAGTCGTCGAGGTCGATGTCACCGCAGATGTTAAGGTTGCCAGCGCAGAAGTCGACATACTTCGTGTTGTACCGGAAGTGGTCGTAGATTTCATCGTACTGCTCCTTGCGGCCTTGCATCAGGCCAGCCTTGAATACATTAAGAAGTTTCTGCTCGAAGACTTCGGCAGTGATGGTCTCCTTAGACTCGGCCTCCATAGCATTGAGGCGCTCGACGATAGCCGCGACTTGCTCGCGGATGGTTGTGATATCTGAAAGATTCATAGTGTATAGAATTAAGGTTTAAGAATTTCTACTCGGATAGAATTTTAGAATTTGACTACGTTGGGAACGATGTTGATTACCTCGTAGGTAGAGTCATTGTTGAGGATGTCGATGACATAGCCCCTCCACTCCTCGACTGAGAGCTCGCGCTCGTTGTCGAGAGGTAGTTGAGAGTTGTGCTTGTAACCGACCTGAAGGTCACGAAGCGAACAGCCCGTGCCGTAGTTGCCCCACCCCGTGAAGAGTGAGTAGTGGATCGAGCCGTCCTTGAGGTTGGCGATGAGAGTGCGCTTGTTCTGAAGCGAGTCGTGAAGTTGTAGGTGTGCGAGTTTCATAGATTAGATTGAGTTGCGTCCGTTAGAGACATTTTGTGGGTTATACTTTTGTTGGATTCGTTCGAGGTTGTCTTCACAGCAGGAGACCCAAGCCTCCATGTTGACGAGGCTGTACTGGCCTTTCTCTTGTCGAGCTTTCTCGGCTTCGAGAATCTCGTCCTTGTGTGAGATGTAGTGTTCGAGACCGCGTTGCAAGCAGTCGATTACAACCATCTGCGAGAGAGCCCCGTGCTTCGAGAAGTTCATGATGTGTTGGACGAACTCGACGTTCGTCATTTCTGAGGTGTTTGTCATGGCTTGAGATTTTCGTTGTCGATGAGTTGACGGATTGATTGATAGCTGTAAGTCTCGTCACGGTAAGCCCATTCAGTTACGAGCTCTTTGCCGTTGACTTCTGCTATGCCCCTGCTGAGACCATAGCCTCCATTCTCGATTGAGAAGGCGATGCCGTTGTGCTCGCCTGTTCCGTGGTACTTAGTCATTGTCTTTGTTTTCAGGTACGAGACGCACCAAGGTTTGTGATTCTTCGAGCCACTTGCGGAAGGACTCGTGGAGTTTGTAGTATGCGTCGAACTCTGAGGATTGGTTAGCAACCTCGTCGCTAGAAAGCTCGAACTCAGTAGTCTCTGTGAGCTCTCGGTTCCACACCGAGATCCACACAGCATCGTTGTAGTAGTGAGCCTCGTAACCCAAGTAGTCGAGGACAGCACAGCATTTTTGAGCGTCAGTCATTTCTTGATGGGTTGAAATAGTGAGCGAGCGTAGTTGGCACGACCGGAGTCGATGACATCGAGGGCATCGTCCTCAGTCAAGCCGTAGTACTGAGCAAAGGCAGAGACCGTGACGAAGTTGTTCACGTAGTCCAGGTACATATGCTCGTGTTGTTTGCTGATAGGACCGTTCATCAGAATTGGCTTTGGAGGATTCCGTTTAACTTGAGCTGAGCCTCGACAGAGTTTCGGTCTCGGTCGGACTTGAGGAGTTCGCGAACCTGCGAGTGCTCGATGGCAAGCGAAGGGTCGACAGTGTTCTCGTTGCAGATGAACAAGAAGTCTTCGTAACGCATAGGATAAAGATTTAAGGGTTAAAGAATTTCTACCTGAGTAGAATTAAAGATTGTCAAACATTTCAGTGAGCTCGTCGTCAAGCTCGCTGTAACAGATCGCGACGTCTTGCCCCTCGACATGGAACTCGATGTCGCATTCACGCAGCTTCTCGACGCGAGAGTCGTGGTCTTCGTAGTCGTAGACGTATTCGTGAATCATGAACTCGTCATACCCACCGACACGGAAGAGTCGAGCGTCAGTGTACCCACCGCGAACGTCACAGCCGCCGTGGATTTGTAGGATGAGGTAGACGTCGTCGTCAATCTTGCAGTAGCCACCTTGCAATACTTGGGTGAGGTCAGAGTCGTGGTTGTACGTGTTGAACGTGAACGTCTCCTCACGAGAGTTTGAACCCCAACCGATCATCCTCTTGCACTCCTCGAAGTCTTCGAGAGATTGCAGGTACTCCCAACAGGGACGCAAGACGCCATAGTACGGGCAGTCGTCAGCGTACTGATTCATGGTCGCGTCGTCGCTGTTTTGCGCCATATCGACGAGGCGATTGAACGTGTCGCAGTACTCGTCAAGTTCGAGGTTGGTGCCGTCACCGGCGAGATACTGAAACACCGAGACAGTGCGTTCGATATAGGGATGCTTGGTGTCGAAGTCAATCTCGTAGCGTTCGAGGTCCTCAGACCTGAAGTCGTCAAGAGTCTTGAGGCGGTTACGTTCGTGGTTGCGTCCGTAAGCACCACCCGAGTCGAGGAAGTGTGCGCCTGTGTTCTCTGTCAACATAGAGTACACGAGCTGTTGAAGGCGTGAGCCAATAGAAGGAAAAGACATAGTATAAAGGTTTAAGAATTTCTACTCAGATAGAATTATCCATACACGACATCGCCGAGACAGACACATTGAAGCCAGACGTCAGCCGTGACAGCATCGTCGTTCTCACTCACGAAGTCCTCATAGTGGCGAGGGAAGTCCTGCACAAAGGTCTTAGAGCCTTCGAGAATCATGTCCCACCGAAGCGAGAACTTCTCGTTGGAGTACGTGTCCTGCACCTCGATCCGGTGAGATGGGTCGTGCTTGAGATACGCCCACAACTTGTCCTCGATGCAAGGAAGGTCAGAGGTCTCAGGGAACGTGGCGTTGTACCAATCGAAAGCAGGGTCGCAGTCGAGAGAGCACCAATAGTTCGAGTAGTGCCAGCAGTTGTACAACAGGTTCTTGAACTCGTCAGCTTGAAGAGTTTGGGTGATGGTGATTTCGTTCATCGGTTCAGGATTTCTTTTTGTGCTTCGAGGAATTGTTGCTTGACGTATTGTCGAGACATCTCGTCCGTCTCGTCCATCGACATGATTGTGGCGTACCACCAATCGCGAATTATCTTCTCGTCGTCAGGACTCATACAGCCCCAAGAGAAGAGCGACTGACCGCCACACGAGACCCAAAGCTGAACCTGAGACCACGGGCCATCGGTTACGTGATTCCTGAGCTTTGTGCGGATGATGACCTTGGCGTCGCGCCCGAACATCGTGCCCTCGATGGTGTCGAGAGTCTTGGTCTTGAACTCCATGTTTGTGTCAATGAGGGTCAAGAGATTTTGAAGTGATTTGTTTTCTGCATTCATAGCATATAAGATTTAAGAATTTCTACTCAGATAGAATTATTGCCAGTTAGAGATTTTGCCGTTCATAACGTCCGTGTACCACAGCAACGCCATCGGCTTGTGGATGCGGTTCACCGGCTTGTAAGCCTTGATGAGTTCCTTCATCTCGTCGCGCGGGATGAGTTCACCCGTGACGGTACACATCGAGCCGTCGTCGTAGATAGCGCCGTACCGATTGTCGACGTGCTTGGGGAATTGGTATTTCATGACTTCGTGAGTTTGAATCGCGTGCCCTCGAAAGCTTGTTCGAGGATTCGCTTGTTAATGAGGTCGGCTTTGAACCACGCTTCGATGAGCGCGTACTCGAAACTGCCGCAGTTCTGCTGACGGCGAGCGAGCATATCGGATTGGAGTTCAGTCATTGCTAACGATGTTTAGTAGAGTTAGAGAAGTTTGAGAGGTTCGCATATACGGGCCGAGCATCCAAGAGCACTGACTATCCTTCAAGCCATAGTCAGTGAGCATCGACTCGACATCATCGTAGACGTGCTCCAAACCGGAGACATCGAGATGGTAGACGCGCGTGTCGTGCTTGTCGTCATTGTGCTGACCGAGGTCAATAACGAAAGAGAATGTGATGACTTGTCCTAACTCGTGGTCGAGGACAATCATGGAATTTGGGTCGAGATTTGAAACTGCCATAGTACTGAGGTTTTTCTACTTGGGTAGAATTAGTGAAACTTCTTGAAGAAAGGTGCGACGAGAGCAAAGCAGGTAGCACCCACGAGGTAGAGAGCGATGAAGCACCCTAACAACTCGAAGAGGAAAGAGGTGAGAGATTCAAACATGGCTCAGTTGTAAGCGGCACAGCCGATGTTTGCGTTCTTGTACACACCACCGTTGTAAGTCGTAGTGTACTTGGAAGTGGACGTGCCGCATGAAGAGCAACACACACAGAGGACAGCGACGATAGCCGCGAGGTAAAGGAAACGGAACATAGAATATAGAATTGTGTCCTTGCGGACGGTTAGTGACCTGCGCGGACTCGAACCGCGTGAACGCCTGTCGTCAGGTCTTGCCGTTTTTAGTTTTGGCGAGGGTGCTGGGCCGCACCCTTGAGAAGTTCTACTCGGGTAGAATTTACGTCGAGAGGTCGAGGGGTTGAGAGGTCGAGCGGTCGAGAGGTCGAGAGGTCGAGAGCGTGGTCGGGCAGAAGCCCTGACGCATCAGCTTGTAGTCCACCCGTGCATTCTCGATCGGGTCAAGTTGCGCTCGAAGCTGTGCAATGTGGAAGTCGATTCCTGGGATGCGCTTGCGCTTCTTGGACTTGGAGAGTTTCTTGTAGCGGCTCATGAGTTCTTCGTGATTTTGGCAACGAAGCCGATGAGACAGGTAACGATGATGATGCAGAGCCACACGAAAGTGACGTCGGGCATTTGGGCTGTGAGAGGTTCCATAGGATATAAGATTTAGAATTTCTACTCAGATAGAATTTTAGTCGAGGACATATCGAGGATGAGCGAGCTTGGCTTGGCGCTTGGCTTCGCGGTACGCTTTGCGTGCCTCGTGACGGTCGCGGCACTTGTCAGCGAATCGCTCGTTGAGCATGGACGTAGCAATGTTGCGTGAGTATCGGTCGAGAATCGCGTCGGTCTTTGCACGTGCGCGGGAGGACTTGTTCGCGGCTTTGTTGGGGACTTTGGGAACTCCTGCGCTTCGGCGGCGCTTGTCATACATAATCGTGTCGAGGACTTTCATAGCTTGGGGACTTTGGGAACTTTGGGGAATTTCTGGCTCAAACCGTGCGTGTGCGTGCGCGAACTCGCGGGAAAAAGCCGTTTTTAGTTTTGGCGTGAGTGCTGACCGCACACAGGGGAAAGGTTGGGAAATCTACCCGGGCAGAATTTCTACCCGGGTAGAATTTTGGATTAGGCCTGCGCTTGGGCAAGGAGCCACTTCTGCACCGCCTTCGGTTGTTCGCTGATAATCAGCGTTTGCGTCTTGCCACCTTCGACGCTGAGTTTGAAGGTGTCGGAGTAGTCTCGGACTACCTCCGGCTTTTCACCTTTGAGGTAGGCGATATAATTCTTTCGCGTGATTTTCTTGCCGGCGTCTTTGTCGTCGTCAGCGTAACGTTCGCACGCCCATGCATCGAATTTCTCAGGTGTGTGCAAGGTGGCAAGCCCGTGCTTTCCTACGTCCTGACTCCATACCGACTTATCAATGCCGCACCGGTTCTTGAATTCCTCAGCGTTGATACCCTGAGCCTTCAATTCCTTTTTATGTTCTTTGAAGTAGGTGTCCATGCGCTGCACGAACATGGCGCGTTCAATGTAAGCCTCGATGGTGGCAAGCCCACGCCCTTCGATGATGTGGCGATGCGAAATTGCCTCGTCCTTTGCGGCTTTGAAAAATTCTACTTGAGTAGAAACTTTGGGGGTTGAAACTGAAACAGACATAATGTATAAAATATAATTTTTTATCGGCGCACCTTGTGTGAACCGTTCTGAGCGCAATCTACGCCACGAATTCCGTCCCCGCAAATTATTATGTCAATTTTAACACATTTTAACATTTGGCTTTCGTAACTCGTTGATTTTCAGTGAGTTAACGATTTTACATAATCCCAGAAAACGCGTGATAAACGTTTTTATATCGTAACTAATTGATTACCAGTGAGTTGCATCTTTAATTATGTAAACTGCATTGAACCTCCCTTTCTGTATATACGAATCCCGCGCACGCTACGCGTCATGCACGCGTCTACAAAAAAATTCGATACGTTCGACAAAATTTTTCTTAGAATCGTTCTAAATTAGAAATGTTATGTCCAACGAAATTATGTATACAAAAAGGTGCCAATTCGTCGAACATTATCATACGTTCGTCGACGAAAAAGTGAGAAACGTCGATGGTTGAACTATTATACATTGGGCAAGGGTGCAGTACCTCAAAGGGGTGTTAGGGCCTTCTTGACCCCTTAAAATGCGTTTATGGACTTCCTGACTTATTAACAATTCAGCGTTGATAACTAAATGTTAAAAAGTTTGGTAGTTCATTCTGTTTTTTCTACCGGGGTAGAATATTCCTGTGCGTGCATAACGTTGTAGGCACAATGCTGTGCGTGCATAACAATTTCCTGTGCGTGCATAACAATTTCCTGTGCGTGCATAGCAAAACCTGTGCGTGCATAACATTTTATTATACATACATAACAATGATTATATACAACATAATTGCTAAAAATTATGGTAAACGCATTATATTTAACATAAATTTAGCTCAAAATCTTAGCATTTTTGCTCAAATTCTTAGCATTTTTGCTCAAAAAACAAGCATTTTTAATAAACAAGTTGCAACACATCTTTTTTTACGTTGCAACACACTTTTTTCGTGCTCAAAAATTGAGCATTTAACAAATCCAAATTTATTGTGTTAAATCTTTTGTTAACAAATGTTAAAAAGTGTTAAATTGAACATAAATAGTTGACATAACTTGTATAATATTTGTATAATTTAGTATAATGGGGGTATAATAATATATAAGGGCGATAAACGTGGAC
>Ga0208428_1000075_pt1 | contig 43199 bp, 57 predicted proteins | sample DEB08_DNA_11_FD_184535 | JGI IMG/M metagenome (GOLD analysis project Ga0208428, IMG submission 184535) | Aqueous microbial communities from the Delaware River and Bay under freshwater to marine salinity gradient to study organic matter... | ecosystem: Environmental > Aquatic > Marine > Coastal ... | reverse complement strand
CCTGTAGTTCCAGATAGATCAGTAATGTTACCTGTAGTATAAGTTACTGCAGTTCCAGATAGATCAGTAATGTTACCTGTAGTATAAGTTACTGCAGTTCCAGAAAGATTGGTGATATCACCTGTAGTATAAGTTACTGCAGTTCCAGAAAGATCAGTAATGTTACCTGTAGTATAAGTTACTGCAGTTCCAGATAGACTAGTTACAACACCAGATAATATTCGACCATATCCGTAGTCTAGCGTTGTTCCTTGCAGATTCGGTATAGATCCAATACCTAATGTTTCTGCTAGATACAGATTTCTAACTTTTAAGTTTCCACGGACTTCAACTTTACAGTTACCATCAATACTAGTTGTACCAATACCAACTTGATCGGCAACTTTATCCGCATAAATTAGAGCTTCACTTACCTCAAGTCCATTTTTAACGACAAAGTTCTTCTGAATTGCCATTGAGGTTCACTCTCCCCTCTTAGTTGAAATTTTTAACTATTTATAGATCTAAATAAATAAAGAAAGTAAATAGTAAAAAATACAATGGCATCGATTACTGAGGTATTGTCTGGTTACTTCTGTGAGCAGAACGATTTTACACTGTATACCAATAATACTGGTGGAAATGTACGAGTTATTTTTAACTATCTTTCTATCGAGGGTACAGGAACTAATGAGATTAGGGTTCTAACTCCTGGAGAAGTTTTTCCTGGACCAGAGGTAGATTCTTTTGGAAGAACAACCACTAACAGGACTGCTAACTACATTCAACTACCAAACCTTCCAGATATTAATACTGATTGGATTGAAGGTATTATTGGAAGAAACCTTTCTTCATTAAGTTTAAACTATGGATGGTATTGGAGATATTGGTGGGGATTCAGAAGAAATAGAGATGGTGGGGGGGATAATCCAAATGGATATATGTTCTTATTTTCAAAGGAAGAAATCTTAGACACTAGACAATATTACTTCTATGGTAGTGGTTGGAACTGGTGGAGAAAGTGGGGAAGAATACAAGAAGTTCCATTCCCGACTGAGTATTTCCTAAAACCAGGACAATCTATTGAGTTTGCAGCTAGAAGAAGGAAATGTCTAGATTGGAGAACAAGATCAATACTCTCTCCAACAAAACAACAAATCACATATAATGTCTTAGTAATGCCTGAGTGTTGATAATAAAAAAAAGGGGGGATCAAATCCCCCCCCCTTTTTTATCAGAGCATAACTCCAAAACTAGAGAAGAAATATTTACCTTCTTCTAAACATGTCTCATAATCAATCTTTTGTGTATTTGGGTTATATGTGATTGCAATACCAACCTGTTTTCCTAAAGAGTTCATGTAAGCATTAACAACTCTTTGAACAGTATGATAAACATTTACATCCCCTTCAGGTAAAGCATCGGTTGATGTTATTGATAATAGATCAGAGATTGTAGACCATCCAATAGTTCCAGAAGTTTCACTAATCATAATACTCTTAGCAGAACCAACAATCTTTGGAAGTTCCCAAACAAGATTAGTGCTAAGGTCATTTTGTGCCTTAAATCCAGCATAGAAGGATTGATTTGAATTGAAGAATCTAATATCTCCAACAACACCAATATTACCATTAACTTGTAAAGAAATACCTGCTAGAACATTTCCAGTATTGATACCAACGTTACCATCAATATCAATGATAAATGGTTTCAAATCATTACCAACGTTTTCAATCCTTACAATCTCACCAGTACCTGAAGTTGAGTTAATATAAAGTGCTCTTTCAGCAGCAGTATAAATCTCAACTTTAGATGTTGGATTTGTAGTTCCAAAGCTTACAAATCCATCACTTGTCCAAGATGTAGGACCAATATCAACTGTCCCAGTTACATTGTTATATGCAAAATAAGGAACACCACCAAATGTGTCATCACTTTCATGGAACTGAATGGATTGATATGGACCAGATGGTGCTAGTGCTTCTACATTAATCTTCTCCATGTAGACAGTAACTATTCCAGAAGATCCAATCTGTGATAGTGTAATACCACCACCAACAAAGTTCATTTGATTAGCATTACCAACAAGTTGGTTATAAGGACCAGTTGAAATGGCGATCAGTGGATTATCATCAATAATAATGGTGGAAATGCCACCGTTATTGCCTGGGGTATATTGCGTCGTTACTGTCAGACCAAGACCAACAATATTGATTGCAGAAATAAATCCTACTTGATTATTATTTGTTGATAGATGGATTGCTGGTCCACCAATAAATCCCCAATCCATCCATGTATTTTCTTGGGTATAAATCCATCCAACATATCCCTTATCCTTAGGATCCGAATAAAATACAACGTCACCATAGTTTCCAGTATAATCTGGTTTTGTTTCAGATAAAGTGTACTTTCTAGATACATTCTCAGAACCTTGGAGATATAAAGAGTTAGCTTCAATACCTTTAGCAGAATATGATGTAAGTTTGTTATTAAAGATTACTGGACCGTCAAATCTTGATACGACGTTCTTATCCTTTCCACCTTCAACTCTAATAGCTCTACCAATACTAATCTCCATTGGAGATAGTACTTCAAAACCGAAGATTGATTTGGATTTATCAGGTTCTTCACCAGTTACTGTTGGTACAGGTAGATCAAATAGATTTTCTTCACCAGTTGAAGAGTTGATTCTCTTGTTACCAGTATAGAAATCTCCATTACTGTTCATTCCACTGAAGAATACAACACCACCTTCATTCTTTTCAGAAATAGCGCGAACTTCTTCTTGTGAACCTAGAACTCTATCCTGTTTATCTGGCAGTGATGTCGAATAGTTACCAGGACCAAAACCAACATATTCAAATGTATGTGCAGAAGCTTTAATAATAGAGTTTCTTCTAAACTCAATAGGTTGTACCTTAATCTTATTGATTACACTATTATTTCTATGAGTTTCCTTTGCAGTTCCTAGTAGAGATCTAAAGACATATACTGTATCGCTAGAAACTCCAGATCTGATTCTTAGGATCTCATTTCCAATCTGAACATAATCCCCAAGTTTAAATCCTCTTTCTACTGCATTGTTAATAGTGATTGGGTTGGTATTGGAATCGGATACGTTAATAGTATTTCCGATTTGTGTAGAAATACCAGCATAGGTAGTGAATAATCTTGAAGAATATAGTTCAGATTCGTTTGAAACTGTTCCTCCTCTTGATGTCAAACCATGTGGATGGAAGATAGGAGTTCCGATAGGAGTTATAGTATCCCACCCCTTAACATTAATACTTAACTTTGTTGGCGCAACAAAAGAACTTGTAGATTCTACAGACTTAACAATAAAGTCTCCATTGAATACTTCAGTTGTTGCCCCACCAACTCTAACTTTCTGATCTACAGAGAAACCATGAGATCTTGGGAATGTAAATGTAGCAACCCCAACTCTATTATCATAGATTACACTGGTTGATTTGATCGATCTACCAACATTAATGATCGAAGGATTATCAGTAGATCTAATGATAATCCTGTTTTCACCAGTATTTGGTTCTACAATATCTTCAGATGAATAAGCAAATACCTTCTTAGCATCTCCAACTTCATATCCAGAGATTCTATAGAGGTTTGTGTAGTTACCAGTTCCAATACCAGAAACTTCTAAAGTTTCGCCAGTTGAATCATTAATACCTTCGACTCTTACTGTCGCATCATAAGATCCAACCTGTCTGCTTATATTTGATGTGAGCGATAATGTGTTACCAATACCATACACACTACCAGGGTTCATGATAGTAACATCTGTAATAGTACCAGCAGCACTAACACTCACTCTAGCAGTTGCATTAAATCCTGTAGTTGATGATAATCCAGATGTTAATGGGACATTATAGTAAATACCTGGAATATACTGTGATCCAATACTTTGGATACTTAAGTTTGTAATACCAAAAAGTCCATGATCAATATCAGTGAAGATTGTATGAGATACTCCCACACTATCAGATACAATATTTGTTACTCCAACACCAACACCAAGATCTTTTAAGAATGATCTTGATGATTCTTTGGTCAAACTATTGTGTGGATCATCTACAACAACAATACCAATCTTCTCTGAGGTAGCAAATGATCTTGCTTCCTTTGGATCGGATACTGGATTGTCTCTATCAAGTCTAGGATATAGATTCCTTAAAGACTGTGTGTACTTTTTATTAGTAAATGGTGCAACAATAGGAGACTCTGAAGCTCTTAGTGGAATAATATGATAAACACCATCTTGATAACTTGGAATGTATTGCTTAACATTCTCGATCTTATATGCTTGGAAAGTATTTCTTAACTTACTCTTATAGAAACGTGGGAGATTTTCATCTCTGGTATTTGTGTCACTTTGGAATGAACCTGGATCATATTCATAGTTATAAGTAAACTCTCTGGAGTTATTAACACCAGTAACAATAAATGATCCATTATAACCTTTATTAAATGTTCCATCAGTATTATTAGCACTGATAGCATTAATAATAGTTACTTCCGAACCAGGAACAAGATCATGTGGTAGTTCTGTACCAACAGTGATTTGACCACCATTCCAACTACATGTGGAAATAAATCTTGGGTTTCTAAGTTCAGTTGAGTTTGATATTGATAGTGATCCTGTAGGGTCAAAATACTTTGCAACTTCTGTAGATGTTGTAATTCCTGAACTAGATTCTTGTAAAATAAATGAATCAAGTGGATCTCTAGATTCAATATTAGAATCTTTTGGAATAACAAATCTCAAACTATAGAGGTTATCGGAATATGATCTATTATCGATTTTTCTCTTAAAGTATGTTCTAGATGTAGCATTACCAAGAGATGTCGTTCCAAGTCCAACGATGCCATTATAAAGATCATTTTCTCCTAGATTACTAATAGAAATCTTAGATACATTTAAATACCATTGATTATATTGTTCATCCCATTGAATAGGATGTCCATAATCTCCAGCAACTTTATCGGATACTCTACTAATAATCTTTAAGTTTCCACCCTTTTCATTAATAGATACTACATTTTCTTGGAAGGAATCTGATAATGATGTTGAGAGTTTGATCTGTGTGGTTCCCAATCCAACTGGATCTAGAGAATCTGTAATAACAAAATAAACTCTATCCTCTTCAATACCATCGGGTAAGTTACCATTATCAGATAATATTCTTACAGATTCACCAGTTAAAAATTGGTGAGGTTCATTGAAAGAAATAACATTATTGAAAATATCATTCTCAGTATCATTATTTGTTCTTCTTACTAAGAACTCTTTCTTTGATGAAAACTCTAGATCATCTCTTCTATATGCACCATAAATGCCACCAGTAAAATCTTCATTCGGCATAACAATAGTTGCCGAATAAGTGCTCTTAATACCTGCCGTATCGAATACATCTAGGAAGATTTTATCATTTTCTTTAGCACCAATCCTAAATCCATCAAATGCTGTATTTGGGATAATATTTTCATTGGTTTGATTATATAAGTACATTCTTGATGTACTTCCAACACCAACTGTTGTGTTTACATCAATAGAATAAAACTCTACTGTATAGTCTTCAGATTCTAGTTCTTTTGGTGCAATCAGATGACTGATATATCCAACATCATCTTTCCTGAATGCATCCTGTTTAAATCCTTTTGAAACAAGTGCTTTATTACCAAAGTTTGAGTTGGAGTTGTTAAGAGAAATATCTGCACCATTCTCAGATACAAACTGATGAGAAAAACCAATAGCGAATACAGAAACTAACTGCAAGTAAGAGTTATTAATCGCTTTAATATGAAAGTTCTCATAGTTTGGTTTATATTGCGATAAGGTGTTTGATGAAAGATTGATAAGATTTGATGTAGCATCCTTATATGTACCTGAAGTAGTATCATACTTAACAAATGCGTTCTCATCTTTTTGTAGTCCAACACCAGTATATTGGGCAACCACCATCGATACGAAACCAGTCGCTTTAGATCCATCCGCCAATAGACCACACATACCATATACGCTTCGTAGCGTACAGTTAAAGACATATGGTGATGCAGATGATACTGTATCAACAATCAGATTAACAGTTGAAGATGTTACATTTCCTAATGCTTCTGGTGGAGGATTTTGTACCTTATACTCAAACTCTGTTGGACTATTGACGCCAGAAACTACATACTTACCATCATATCCAGGAGTTGATACTCCCTGAATCTCAATAGCAGTATTCACACTGATACCATCAAGTGGTTCAGATGTTGTAACAGTAACAAGAGTTGAAGAAACAAGTCCATTGCCAGAACGAATACTAGCAATACCTACTTCATCACCCTTTGGACCAACGATTCTATATTCATCAATAACTGGTTCAATATCAACTAGATCTGATGGTGGATAGTCATTTGGAATATCTCTACCAGTATTCTGACCATAAACAATACCAACTTTCTCATAGTACATGTCAAGATCAGTTCTATCAAACTCACCTGAAGTACCATTAATAAACGCATCGTTAATGACTACATTATTAACACCATCAGCATATTCAAATACTCTCAGTTTGTGGTGAGAGAAGTTTGGAATAAACTGGTTAATAGTGTAATCAGCATAACATGTGGTATTTGGATCAGCGTCTAGAATAGTGAACTGCCAGAAATAACATGCACCAGTTACTCTAAAAATAGCAGACGCTTCAATCTGATCATTTGTTGGACTTGGAACATACCTAGGAATAATCCTAGTTTTTCTTAAATCTAAACCAACAATAGAAGTACCTCTAGGTACGATGACTCCACCATGAATACTGTTTAGTTGGTATAAAGAGTTTCTCTCTAAGTTTAGGTCAAAGTTAGTGTCTAATGTCCATTCACCAAAGTCGTCTCTAACCTCACTAGTTCTTAGGATAAATGAACTACCAGTAGGGATCCACCCAGGTCTATTATCTACAATGTGATCACCTGGATAAAGTAAAATAGTTGTTTTACCAAATCTATCATTACCTTTTCCTCTCTGATATGAGAATCTAGATGCTTCAACTAATGCCCTTTGAATAGTTTTAAAGGGTCTGGTCAAAGAGTTACCTTGATTTTCAATACTATCAGTTGAGTCAAGACTGTTTGGATCAACGTAAAGGATAGTTCCGCGAGTTGACTTTAGAAAATTATCTAACCTGGAGAGACCCATTTTATTTACATTATAGTTTCCGTTATAAGTTATTTATCAATCAAAAAAGAAGAGGACGTGAATAAACACATGCTATTATTACTCAGATTGCATTGTTTCGAGCATATATTCTACAGTGTTTGCAACGTCATTCATTGCATCACGCAAAAATGGTTGCGATCCAGATTCCTGTCGCATTTTATCATTATCATCGCATAACACCCATCTCCATTGTTTTTTATGTTCGGAATACCAAAGATTGATTTTCATTAGTCAGTAGGTAACAGTTCGGGGTTTTCTAAATCAAGTTGATATAATAATGGATGACACTCTTCTTCTATAAGATAGAAAGAGTGTCTATAAAGGTCTTCTGTTGTATATGAAGCAGAGTTATTTGCTAACTCTATGATTTCTTGATCTTCGTAAAGTTCTTTTTGTACCTCATAAAAAGTAAAAGGAATGTTGTTTATGAAATACATTTCAACCAACATAGATTTGTTTTCAAACCAACAATATCTAACGTCGATTCTGTATTTCATATGATTGAGCGTTTCTTATTATTTATTAGAAAGTCTCAATAGGAACGGGGAGACTTGAACTCCCACGGGCACAATGCCCAAAAGCATTTCCATTGCTTCGCGTGTTTCTGGTCTCATTCTGCATAACCTAGAATATCTTCATCAACTGTAGCACGAATAAACTTGAGCATGTTCATAAACTGGTCAATAGTAACACAAACAATTTCATTTTCGTTTCCGTTACTCCCGTAGATATAAATGGTTTTACGAGATGGATCTACAACGCACCTTGTCAGGTACTCATCTTGCATTTTGTCGTCTCGTTCTTGATTACCCATATATCTTAGCAGGGCGCAGGGCAGTTGTCAACAGTACATGCCATAGACGGAACCATTTTCATTCCATATTCTAACCCTGAGCATTCTATTAGAACCAACATTAATAACTCCATTAGTAATTGTACCGCTAAACAAAGATCCACATAAAGGAAGGAGAGCATGGCCAGTATCAGTTTCACTCGTAAGAATTAGAACCGATCTAGTTGAGCCATCTGTATTTCTACAAATAACTTCAAAAGTAGATCCTGGTTTAAAATCTGAAATAAGTATTTGTGTGTTATTACTATTATAATCAACTTTATGAAATGCCTGTAAAGCAGCACTTACTGTAGTTACACCTGTAGCAGTAAATGTTGCTGCAGTTCCAACAATGCTACTATTTGCCATAGTAACAATACCTGCACATGTAACACCATCTACAGCAATCTGAGGACTATCTATTAATCCTTCGGAATAAGTAGAGATTCCCGATATCTCAGAATAATATGCACCTTGTGCAAATGTAACAATGCCAGAAAGTGAAGATCCGTTACCGAGAACATCATAGATCTCAGTAAAGTTATCGTTGATTTTTTGACCAGCTACTCTTAAACTATCTCCAGTAGCATCATTAGCAAATGCGCCAACATTAATAAGAGATTTAGACATAATATTTTTACTGCATTGAAGCGACTTTGTATTATTTATACGGTAATATCAAATGTCAAAAATGTTGAACTGATTAAAGATGTATTAGAGGACATTGGATAGTTTCTATTTACTACTGGAGGCCCTCCAGCATTAGCAATAGGTTTATATGTACTATTATTGAGGAAAGATTTAAAGTCTTCTTTTTCTAGCTTTTCCTCTCTAGCTTTTCCGATTTGAACTCTATATGCCCATATTCTAATATTAAACTCATTATATTCTTTTTTTATTTTGTTAGAAATAGAAATACTATCATAAAACTCATCATTATATTTCAATGAACTTTCTTTTTGTAAAGCTTCATCTTCATTAGATTTTATTTGGGCATTTATTTCTGGAGTATTGCTGAGTTGGCTGCTATAAGCAGGGACAAAACTTGGATTTTGTGGTGAGTTAGGATCTAAAAATCCTCCTCCAAATGAAGAAATATAGTCTGATATTGTTCTAGTATCCCCCTCAGTAGCATCAGAACCATCATCTCTCAAAGGTTTTCTATTAAACCCAACTGTATAATACACTTTTCCAGATCCAACTGCAGGTTCTCTAACAATACTATCAAGATTATCAGGGTCTGGATATCCATCTAGAAAATGTGGCCACTCTGCACTATACACTTCTATCCCAGAGTTATCATATTCTAGTTCTACTCCTGTTCCAGCATCAGATGAAGTCATTTTCTTCACCTGTTGAAGTTCATAAGGACTTTCACGTTCACCGACAGAAATGCTATCAGGGACTTGATCTGGAGATATTGAGAACGTGAATATCGGATATTCCCCATTAAATAATGGAGCAGTTATAAGTTGAGTTACAGGATCTCCTAAATCGACATAAGTCACTATCTCACCATTTACACCAGAAGTATTTGGCACCCCTGTAAGATTTACGATTGCAGTGCCAATACCAGTTACATTATTGACACCAGAGTCTGGAAATAAGATTTTTGGTTCTGAGGAAACTAACTGCCCAATTTCAATATCCTCATATATTTTAGTCAAGAATAGTCTCGTTCCTCCAAGATCAGCAGTTCCAATCGAAACATTTACATAAGTTTCGAGAACATCTCTACTATATGGTTCGATATCTAACTTTATTCCCTGAAGATTGACAGGTCTAAAAACACTATCCATTTCACTACCAGCTGAAGTTAATGGTTGCTTACTACCAAGATTCACTTCTCTTGCTTGATATATTTGAACGCTAGAAGGATCAAAAGTAAAAGTAGAAGAACCAGATCCAATATTTTGTTGCTCAGAATATGTTCTCGACAATCTTTCACATCTTAAATCATATGAAAGTCCAACAATTTTTGTTTGTGGTCCTGTATTTGGATTAGGAGTGGTGCTAGTAAGACTAGATACTCCCACAATCCTCCAAAATAAATCACTGGCACCACCAGCATCTATTCTACTTTGATATGATTCTTTCACTTTATCATAAGCATCATTTACTTCTTGGCAAGTTTCAAGCAAATATAAGTCTAGATTTTTAGATGCATCTTGATATGGTTCTTTAGCAGTTTCTAAAGTAACTATCTGCTCTCTAGCAAATCTATCAATATCTATTTTATCATTAATAAGTTGGGATGTAATCTTATTAATAGATTCAACATTCCTTATTTTAGCCATTTCTTCTGCATAACATTGCTATGGTTTATTTATTTGTGGAGTCTTGGCGACAAAAAGTTATGATTCCATGCGCCTAAAGTTATAAAGGTTTCTCGATATTTCATAGAAACCATTCCATTTTTATATTCTTCAATACTTACAACATAAAATAGAGACTCAAATATCCCCTGTTTTTGAAGTTTTGCCATTCTATGAACACCATCTTCAATCAAATAACCATTTTCATATTTAATAACAATACCTGGATAAGATGTATCAACATCATCTATGAAAATCTCATTTGGTGGAGGAGAACATATTTCAGAATGTTTTATTAAAATAGGTTTTCTAGAATCATTTACAATCTTATACGTCATATTTCTAACCATTGTGAGGGATGTGTACAACCTTGATGATGTCTGAAATGTTCTGGTTTTAAAGTAACCCGAACATCTCCAGCAATAGCAATCCTTTCATTCGTTCTAGCTTTCTTTTTGATCGTCTTATGAAACGTTTGAGTTGGCATTACAATAACAGAACCTTCTATAGGAGTTATTGTATAGTTATTGCAGTTATATCTATTGAAGTTGGTCATAAGATTATGTATATCAGCAGTATCGAAGAATCCTTGACATACTTCATTACTATTACTCATTTGCATAGCAACAAATCTATCGGATGTTTCGTCAGTATTTAAATAATACACAAAACTTATATTTGCCTCATTATGATTATGTGGTGCCATTGGAGGAGTAGTATCATCTCTATGATAAACAACCCATGATTTGCATATATGATAACTTAATCTATCATATTTTATATTCAAAGTATCAAAATAATCATCAAATATCTTTCTAAGTGATTTGAAGAACACAGAATAATCAGTATTTAAATGGGCAAAAATATTTGACGATGCTTCTGGAGATTCATGCTCATAACCATTAAACCAATACTTCTTTAAACTTTCTATATTATCTCTTTTAAACTCTTCATGACAATCTAAACTCCCCTGATAGATTATCAGAGGGAATAACTCATGGACTTTTTTCATTCTAACTCAATCTATATTCACTATTATCACCTGGATAATCATCAGTTGTCAACCCTTTGTATTCTGGAATATTCTTTTCAGTGTCTTTTCTTTCTGCAAATACTGTATAGTGATACTTAAACAATCCTTCTCCATTCATCAATACTCCACCACCAACATAAATCTTGTTGTCTACGATTTCTTTGACGTATAGATTTTGTTCACTACCAACTGAAGTTAAGTTAACGGTTATAGAATCTTTCTCGACTAATCCCAACCAATAATCTGGCAGATGAATAACATCAGAGGTAGATTTACCCCTACAATATACTTCTGCCGCTGGTCCTTCTAAAGAAACATACCTAAGTCTATGCCCATCTTTAGTTGGATGCAAAATATCAAATGGTTTTTTAGAAATAGCAATACCGAAAGTTTTATTTAAAGTTGTAACTTTAGTAGCATGGTCTGGATATAGTGTTGGAGCTTCACCAAATAAAGGTGCAGCATTAAATGCAAATCCTAGATTAGAATCAAATCCAGTTTCAAGTTTTGTTCCTGCAAAACACTTTGCTCCAATATCAGATTTTAGAGATGCAATCTTTGATTCAAAGTTAGAAACATCAAATCGCAATAAAGTATTTAAAGAAATAGATGCTGATGACACAACAAATGGCATAGGACCACAAAAGACATTAACTCCTACAGGTCCAGCAATATCTCCAATAACTACATCAATCGGCGTTGGTACTGATGTAGATCGTATTTTTACAATACTTGGAGTTGGTACTGCAAGCATATCAGTATTTTGAACATTACTGATCATCACCCCAGCTTCATATGGAAGAAACTTTAATGGAACACCTACAACAGCAGGACCTTCAATATATGCAGAACCACGAATCTCAGCTCCAGATATTCCTAGACATGCAGGTAAACCTTCACCAATAAAAAGTCTTTTAGTTACGTGTACATCAGGAAGTTTTGCCATTTATAAAAAGTCTCCAATAATAGGTAAATTTTTAATCTCGTTACTGAATGGGAATAATCCACCCCCCGCTTTTCCTCCTTTAATAGATGTTGCTCCATCAGCAAAATCCATTAATCCACCATAAACATTTAATATAGATCTTCCTATAATATCTACAGTATTTTCTGAAACTATTTTACAAGAAGCATTTGCATCAACATCAAACATTTGGGTCTTGATACTAACTTTCTCATTCCCTTTCAGTAAGATTCTACCATTTTTTCCATCAGATCCGTTAGCAATCAAATCAATATTTTCTGCTATGAATCGGATTCTTCCCCGTTTTGCCTTAAAAACAATATCACCATTCTTCGCTATTGTAATGAATGCTGGTATTTCTTTTGCAACATCCATACCACAAACGATCTGAGTCGATCCTGGTGATGACATTATAGTTCCACCTTTTCTACCAGTCTCAGAAAGACCAGTACTATCCATAGTCATATAATGACGCCCACCATCATTTGCAGTTCTAATATGACACCCAGAAACAATCTCATCATCATGAATATGTCCAAATTGTATTTCTCCGTAATCATTACCATATCTAATAGTATGGTAGCAACGTACTGGTTCTGTCATTAGAATCTACCTACACAATCGACTACACTTATCACTTTTGATATGATTTCTGGATCATCAATCTCAGAAATCTCTTGCTCACCAACAAACTTAGTTCCTAATACTGGAATAAGTCTTGCATTAAATCCTGTCTGAGAACTAATGGTTATCTCAGGAATGTCTGTGAATCCCAATCCACCAGTTTTCACTACTGCGCCAATAATAGATCCGATAGGACTGATTATTGGTGTTATACTAGCGCCATTATCTGGTGTTATAGTAATCTCATCTGACATATTATAAGAATATCCTGGACTATCTATAACAACATCAATCAACTCTAAAACAACGGGATATTGACCATCACTTGAGATAGGTTCAACTAGTTGTTGACCCTGTTGACCCTGTTGACCCTGTTGACCCTGTTGACCCTCGGATGGTTGAGGTGTAACTGCTACTGATTCCTCAGTAATTGAGATAGGTTCAACTAGTTGTTGACCCTGTTGACCCTCGGATGGTTGAGGTGTAACTGCTACTGATTCCTCAGTAATTGAGATAGGTTCAACTAGTTGTTGACCCTGTTGACCCTGTTGACCCTCGGATGGTTGAGGTGTAACTGCTACTGATTCCTCAGTAATGTCTTCATATGTATCATTTCCAGGGAAAAGAACTTTATCTCCTGGATTTAATGTAATTTCTTCTCCTGGTCCATAAGGAGAATCCCACGTTCCATCGGATCTCTGAACAATCGTATCAGTTTTATCTGCCCAAGTTCTTCCATCACCACCGTAACTTCCATCAAATGTAGGTAAATATCCAGTTCCAGGGGTAACTATTTGAATGCTTACAACACGTCCTTGATCGTCAATTTTACTTCTCCCAAATCCACCTCTACCTTTTCCACAACTGTCTTTGAACTTGACAAATGGAGCAGAAGTATATCCAGATCCAGGTAAAGTAATATCAGCACCAATCAGTTTTCCTGTACTGCTAACGATTGCATTTGCAGTCGCTCCAGAACCTCCACCACCGAAAATAGTTACAGTGGGAGGACCACACAAGTTAGGACCAGTAAAGCAACCAGCAACACTATCGATTATTCCTGAGAGATCTACATCTCCAATAGAATCTAGATCAATATTAAAGTTAGAAACAGCAGATGCAACACCATTAACTTCACCAATAATAGAAGCAACGTCTAGATTTGCAGATGGTTCTGGACCATCCCACACACTCCATTCAGTTGTTTTAGCACAATCTGGTTTTTCATCACAAAGAATGAATGATAGAAGTTCAGTAATAAAGTTTAGAACATCTTCAGCAATATCAAAAGTGGTTCCAAGTAAAGATGAAATAGGTTCTAAAATATTATTTAATGCACCATTAATAAGACCAGTGATAGCACCAAAAATTCCTCCTAATAGATTTTCAACTGCACAAAGAGGAACATTTACTAACTTGTTAAAGGCATCTTTTAAGTAATTGCCAATCATTTCTAATAGATTGGATATTAAGTTTCTAAAAAGACAGACTACCGCTTCACTAGCTTTCTCAATACCTTCTTTTAATGGTGGTCTTTGATTTGGAAATAGATTAAAATAAGATACTTTAGCAGCATCGTTTATTTTTTTGGTAGTAAACTTCTGCGCTTCTACAAGAACCCATTTTATTACTTCACTAATAGATTTTGTTGAACCATCAATCTCAAACTGAATAAGATTTTCAAGAAAGTTAGTTGCATTTGTGGTACTTAAATCATTTCTAATATCACTTACTTTTGTAGATACAGTATTCTCCCATTTTGATAGTGTTTTTTTATATTTTTCAATCTTTTGGATTGCATTTTTAATATCCCTCTGCATTTTACTCATAGGGATTGGTTCACACTCGGAATCTAAATACTCAACTTCATATCCATCAATTGCTTGCTCAGCAGAAGCACCATCCTTTCTTGGAATATTGGAGTTATTGACTTGTGGATTTATTTCTTGACCTTGTTGTTGCGTTACCCCTTCTGAATTTTGTTTAGCTTGTGCAGGTTCTTGCGTAACATTTAAGTTGTACCTTGCAATAAGGTCTCTATTGGTATATCCACTGAAAGGTTGAAAGGCAGCAGCAGGAAGTTTGCTAATAGAAACATATTGATTGTATCCAATCAAACCCATAATGATTGGATGTTGAGCATTTTCGCCATCTAAGAAAAATCCATAGCAAAAATCACCTTGCCTAATGCTCGGTGTTTGTGAAGCTCCACCATTACCAGTTCCTGCTGTTACAGGAAGCATTACGCCTGCCCAAGGGAGATCTTCATCGGGAAGTGCTTGAACATCCGCAGTATGGTATCCCATAATACGAACTTTGTATCGATAATCATATCCTAGGTGGTCTGAAGTAGTTCCAGTTCTACGACCAGGAATATTAACTACCCACTGATCCTCAAGAACAACTTGACCAATCCACCATATAAATCCGTCGCGTCCTACTTGCTGACTTTTTAAAAACCCTTCTTGAATCATTAGTCTTCGTAAATTCTACATTCGCTTGCTTCTGGATTCTCATCACAGTACATTTCAAATGCGGTTGGATCATGATTATCTTCAGGATGATTTTTATGATATAACTCTAGATGTTGCAGTTCATCTTGAGTATGTCTTCTCATTTGTGGAGAGATCATTGGGTCTTCAAGTATTTTTTTATCCTTTTCGATATGATCTTCGATTGATTTTTCCATTTACTACTCCTTTACTTTTGTTTTCTAAATGTATCTCTTACTAGAGTCATACTAGTAAAAGTGTCAGCAGAAGTTATTCTGTGACATAGACTGGAAATAACGTATTTGCCAGAAGATAACACATCAACATCAGGATCTCCAACTTTTACCTGAGGAAACTCAAAATAAACTACATCCCCCGCATTTAATCCAAAATCTCCAGATACTACTATATTTATCTTAATAGAGAACATTTGATTATATCTCATGATAGACTGAACCATTGTGGTTTTAACATCATAAGTTGGATTTAATGGACTAGTTTTCCAGTTCTTCAACTGAGATATTGGAGTTTTACCTGGAGGGAGAGTTCCAACATCAAGAATATGTGACATTAACCTCGATATTGGTTGTCTAAACTGATCTGCAACATGATTATTTTCATCCTTTCCAAGATTTATTACCTTTCCATTTTGATCTTCATCAACACTATAGTTTCTAACCTCATAATCCATAGCATAAAAATCGAAAAATATTGATCTATTGGAATAAGATCCAAGTATTAGTTGTTCCTGCAAATCAATATTTCTGTCAATACCATACGATAAAACTTTCTCAAAACCATCTTTCTTTTCAGCAGTATCGCTGTAAACATATTGATTCTTTGGTTTTTGACTCATTAATGCATCAATAGATCTGAAGTTAAATGCGTTAGATGTTTCATATAAAAAGTAACCAGCAGAAGCATTCTTTTTACCATATCCAGAAGGAACTGATCTTGATGCCAACCAAGTACAAACATGAAGAGGTTTTCTATCATTACCAATAAACTCATAATCGACAAGAGTATCATCAAGTATAATATTTTTATTAGTCTTTAGTTTATCGGTCAAAATAGTTTTAACGTTCTCAGAGATCTTGCCACTATATCTTTCAACTACTCTACTTTGTTCGTTGGCAAGTGTCTCTGCGCTACAAAAATCTATTATATAAGTTTCAGTATTAGTTTTACTGTTTACATTTTTAACTCTGTTAACATATAATTTTAGTTTTAACTTTGTTGGATTATCTTTTGCATCTTCTATAACTATATCAACTTCTTCTCCACCTCTTAATGGTAATCCATCTAAAACTGATATAGATTCTTTATCATTAGAGTCTTGCTTATATCCAGTATCTGTAAATACAACAGACAAAGTAATAGTATTAGACAAAATGTTTTCATAATATCTTAGGTCAGTTATTCCAGCACTAATATCAATAGACGCTTTAGTCTTAAAATTTGTTATAAGAAACTTTTCAATATTCCCAGATAGTACGTCTTTATTTTCCATTATCCGTTTTTATACAAGTTGCCTAAGAGTTGAATCTTATAGTAACTATTTAACATCTTAGATGTAGATCCTGGAGGTAATGGTAAAACTGAAGACCCTCCACCAGAAGATTCTCCACCACCATTTCCCATAGGAAGAGGTAATACAGTCATTTGACCACCTCTTTGTTCATAAGATGCTCTTTGACTCAATGCGCTAGTATCCATTCTTTGTGAAGGGGAAGACATACTCAATGCAGATGAAGTAGATTGATTTAGGTTATCAGTTGATCTGCGGAGGTTTTCGGTTTCATTATCTTGTTGCTCTGGTGAAGGAGCTGCAGGTGATGTAGGTGTTGCTGCAGGTGATGTTATCTGACCCGCATTTAACTTTTCCACGTATTTTCTATATCTTGCTTTTCTATCATCCATTCCATTAATTTGATCTTCTCTAGTTGCAGCAGGATAGTTGATCGCTTTTGAATGTAAAAACACATTATCCCAGTTACCATTTACTGTTGGTCTAACATTCTGCTTCCAATAAGCAACAGCAATCTTAGCAGCAAGTTCACCATCCATTGCAAGATCTGGGTTACTTAGCAAATCAACGCCAAACATTTTTCCATATTTTTCGTAGTTATAGTCATGTGTTAGTTGAATATAACCTCTACCATGGAACTTCGCTTTATAAGTTTTCCCATTCGGAGCTGTCCATGGACCACCACCACCATAGTGTGACCTTCCTCCACTTAGCTCTCTAGGGAACTGAAAACCTCCAGTCTCATGAGACATTTGTGCTAGGAAAGCAGCAAGTTCTTTTCCTTTGATTCCAGCAGCAGCTGCTGCCTTAATAAGCGGTCCCTCGCCAAACTCTCCAGTACCAACACTAAGTCTTGTATTTAAACCTGCAGCTGGATTTGGTGTATTACCATCACTAGCCGATGGTTCAGTAGCACTTCCATCGCCAGGAAGTTCTATATCACCTAATGGTGGTGGTGTATATTTTGGTTTTTGATTAGAAGTTCCCATAAATGAGTTCTTAACATGCTTAATAAATGCAAGAGGATCTCTAATCATAAATGTAGGATCTGGAACATGTGATAACTTACCTTTCTTATTACCAAACCACTGATTATCTGAAATAAACTTAAATGGACTCAAAGGAAACTTTCCTAGGAAATCATGCATCCCTTCAAACTTACCAGATCTCCATAATGTAGCTGCTTCTAATACACTTCTTAATGGACCAGGAATAGCTGGATTTGGGATTCTTAGTTTTGGCCAGTTAGTTACATACCTGGTAACACCTTTACCTAACCAATCAAGAACTTGTTTACCAGTATCAAATGCTTTTTTTAAATCATCAAATAAAATCTCACCTGCCTTTTTCCATCCGCCTGGAGTTTTAATGCCATAATAAAATAGATTACCAACATACTCACCAATATATTCACCAAGCATCATTCCTAAAATAGGAATAGGAATAAAGTTTCCAAGTAATCCACCAATAGCAGCACCACCAGCTTTGAACAATGTTTGACTTGGTGGGTCTCCACTCAACCAAGAGTCAAGTGCAACTAGAAGTGGACCAATGATAGGTATTCTTATAGATCGTCTAGCTGCTTTAGCAACAGTTCCAGCAGTTGTTGCTGCACTAGATGCTGCTTTTGCCTTTTGTGCTGCCGCTCCCGCTTCTCTTGCTGTCTTTGCTTTATCTGCTGCTTGTTGCGCTTTCTTTGCTTTATCTGCTGCTTGTTGCGCTTTCTTTGCTTTATCTGCTGCTTGTTGCGCTTTCTTTGCTTTATCTGCTGCTTGTTGCGCTTTCTTTGCTTTATCTGCTGCTTGTTGCGCTTTCTTTGCTTTATCTGCTGCTTGTTGCGCTTTCTTTGCTTTATCTGCTGCTTCTTTCGCTTCCTTTGCTTTTTGTGCTTGTGCTCTTATTGCAGCAGATTGACGAGCAGATCTTTCAGCAGCAGTTCCAACTGCCTGAGTTGCTCCTTTTAATCCTTGCCCACCCTTTAAAGCACCAGTAAATGCTCTAGTTGCTCTACTACCAAATCTTAGGGAAGATCTAGTAAATCTAGCTGCTACTCTAGCACCCTTAACGCCCAACCTAGCTGCTGCTCTAGCACCCTTAACGCCCAACCTAAGTGCATTTCCGCCTAGTTTAGCACCAGCTTTAATCGATGCTATAATACCTTTAGCAATCTTTAATGCGGATTTTATAGCAAGTTTTATTGCACCAGATATTCCCTTAAAGGTTAGTTTTAAACCTTTACCTAATAGTTTTATACTACCTTTAAGTATTTTACCTGGAAGATAAAAAGGATTTAATAAAGACTTTGCAGTAAACTTTAATATTTTAGATAAAGGTTTTCTAAGTTCTGGTCCCAGTAAAAATCTGGTTATATGTCTCCAGTTTTTAATACCAAGGTCTATACCTTTGAATATTTTATCTTTATTGTTAAGAAGTAACTTTAATAACCCACCAGCTAAAATATTTCCAAAAAATCTTTTGATTATATCAAAAAATCCAAGAGATTGTTTTTCTTGTTTATCTTCAGTGTTTTTGTCGTCAGATTGTTTATTTTCTAATGAAGATTCTCTATTAGAAAATCTCTGTCTGGATTGTTGTATTCTTTTGTTAGTTGCTTCTCTTTTCGCAATATTTTGAGAGTTTTTTAAAGTAGATTGCAGTGATTTCAGTGCTTGATTTATTGAAGATAACTCTTTTAATATTGGAGAATACTTTGACTTGCCAGGGATTTTATCTAAACCACTTGGTATTGATGGTTTAGGTGCATTTAATAGTTTTGGGGTTGATATTTTTCTCTCTTGAATATTTGGTCTTGTAGATTGTCCCGATCCGCCAGAGACCATCTTTTCTTTCAACTTTTTCTTAGCATATTGTCTTGCCTTCTCTCTCGCCAAGTTCTTAGATTTTGCTTGAATTGCTTTTTTAGCAGCAGCTTTTGTGAGACCTTTTGCCCCCTCTTTTGCCAATAATCTTCCTGCTGCCCCTAATATTGCTGGTAATGCCATTATCCTACAAGATTATAGATAGATTTTACGACCAACAAAGAAGGATTAGCGGGATCAATAGAGCTGAATGATGGGACAGATTTCTGGTTTGGTGTATTTGCTACACCTCCACCAGACTTAACCTGACCAGGAACAGGTCCAATAGATCTAAGAAAATTCATTCCATTATTAACATTCTCTGCAGATGGAATCTGGAGACTTCCAGATCTAGTCATTTCAGTCTCTATTTCCCCCGAAGATGATTCACCTGCTGCAGATGTTGATCCGAATGTTGGTTTTCCCGAAGTAATATAGTTAACAAATGCTTCATGTCCTGCAGGTTCTGCATCCATATGTAAATGGTCAGCATAGTTTCCACCAGTACTTCCTTGAGTTCCAATAATAGTTCCTGCTTTTATTTTATCCCCCACACCAAAGTTGCCCATTCTACTAAGGTGGGCAAAAAGCATATTTCCCGTAGCATTCTTAACAACTACAGTGTTTCCATATCCTCCAGCTTGATTTTTAAATATAACTTCAGAATCTAATGGTACTGGAACATCTGCATTTGGAGATGATGATAGATCAGTTCCATGCAATAATGTATAGTCTTTTGGATATCCATCAGTTCTCCTAGTGGTTGGACCACTATGATGCATCCTTAAGTCACTGTAAGTATAAGTTTGACCAGAATTTAAAAGTTTGTTTCCTCCACCATTAACACTAAAATACTTAATCTTCCCACCAGCATAACCACCACTTGCCATTGCTTTAATCTTATTAGAAGCAACGTCTCTGGGTTTATTTGCTACTGGTCCACCATATTTGTCATTGATTGTCAATAACTTACCAACACCATAGTTTTCAGCTGCTTTAGCATTAATAACAACCTCTCCAGGTTGAGCAGCAATCAACTGAGTGTCTTTACCCAAACCAGTAATCGTAAGTCCAGTATCATTTTCGATTTGACCACCATTTGCAAATGACAAATCATTAACGTTGATGGAGTTATTTCTCGGGAGAATGGAGTTATTTCTCGGGAGAACAGTCGATCCAGCTTTAATACTATTATTAGTTATATTGTTTGTACTATTAGTAACATTATTGTTTGTACTATTAGTAACATTATTATAGTTACTGATGGAGTTATTTCTCGGGAGAATGGAGTTATTTCTCGGGAGAACAGTCGATCCATCTTTAATACTATTATTAGTTATATTGTTTGTACTATTAGTAACATTAGTAACATTATTGTTTGTACTATTAGTAACATTATTGTTTGTACTATTAGTAACATTATTATAGTTACTAACATTTTGTACTTCACCACCTTTTTCAAACTGAGGAACTACTGGTATAGTCTTTGCTGGACTATTAGCAAAAGTCGCTTCAGGTATTTGGGGAAGATTGGGTATCTGAGGTATTGCTGGAGGATTATCTATTAAATCTGGTTTTGGTAACCAACTTGGTAATGCTTTGATAATATCATTAATAGTATTAACTATATTTTTTATTCCACCATTTACATAATCAATAAGAGTTCTTATTGGACCAATGACATTATCATCAATCCATTTAATAATCCCATTAAAGAATCCAACAATACTATTGATGATGTTCTGTAATGGTTTTAATAATATTTTAGGATTTTTTATAATATTAAGAAGTCCTTTGAAAAATCCCCCAAGAAGAATGAACTTAAAAAAGTTCATTATTTTTTCAAAGAAATCTGCAAATGGTGATATTGCTTTTTCTATTTTATCACCTGCGTTTTTCGCGCCGGATTTAGATTCTAAAGACTTTTCTCTACTTTTTTTTCTTTGAATATTTTTGTCTTGCCTCTGTCTTTCCATTGAAGACTTGGCAAGTTGATTTTGCTTTTTAAAAGCTTCTACTATAGCGTTAACACTATTCTTAATCTCAACTAACTCTTTTTGTATAGACTTAAGAGTCTTATCATCAGATTTTTGATCGTCAGTTTTGGTAGTATTTGGTAAAAGTTTTTGGGGGTTAATTTTTTTACTAACCACGATTTTCCCATCATTTCCAGATCTTATGTCATCTAAAAGAGAATCTAGTTTTTGTTCGTCTTCTTTCTTCATTGGGACTGTTGTTGTTTTAGTTTTTCTTCCTCTAAATGATTAATCAACATTCCAACGTAAATATCTCTTTCCCAAGGCATTAAGTTCTCATATTCTGTTAATGAATATTTATGGTACTGAATCATAGAAAAACTAATTTGAAAATAGTTTTCTAGATCCATGTAAACCATTCCTAACCGAAAAAACTTGCTAGTCCCTCCAACTTAACAACATTTTCAACTCCAGTATTTGGATTTGTAAAAGTTACTTTATGAGAAAGTTTTGGCATGGTATTGAAAAACTCATCAACCGCCTTAAATTGAATACTATTCATTTGACCCAAGAACTCAATAATGTCTTTCTTAGTACAGTCAGCAGAAGACCAAACTTCTTCTTCATTATAGATCTTATCCACACAACCAGCAATAAGTTCAAATGACTGATCTAAGGTTTGCTCTTGAAAGTCAAAGTTGTTTTTAATAAACTCATCTAGAGATGGATACTTCATCTCCATTCTTAGATTTGAGTCTAGTTTGATAGTTTTTTCATGGTTTTCTGGTCTTTCAATACCAATGTCTTCTACATTAATAGTTACAGACACTGAAGTTTCTCCGTCATCTGGAGCGATCAGATTTACTTCAATCTCTTCACCAACAGACTTCCCTCTAATATTTAAAAACAAATATTCAATATCAAAAGTAGGAAGTTCTTCAATTTTAACACCTCTTGTTAAGATGCAGGACTTCAATACTTGCTTTAGTGCATTAGTAATCTGTTTAACATCTTCACTTTCCATGGCAATGAGAAGAACTTTTTCTTCCTTCACTAAGAAAGGTCTATACTTAACAGATTTTCCTGTAGATGGCAACTCAAGTTCATAAGTTGGCGTTACAATTTTTGGTAAAGGCATAATTTGATGTATCAGTACATGTATTTAGTAGGGTTATGCTTGTGCTTCTGCTCCAAATACTCCTTGATCAACTGTTCTACCATTAAAAAAGTTTCCAAAGTTAGTATTATCTTGAGCATCAACACCAAAGTTATTATAGTATTCATCAAATCTAAATCCAGTCACTTTACTATAATCAAAAGCATTTATTGGTCTTTGAACAGTACCTGGAGGAGTTGTTTGAGTATTAGGATTTCCTGAGTTTGCAAACCCAGGTGCTCTGAACCTAACAGTTCCTTTCTTCTCAACAACATAACGTGTAAAATAGAAACCAACAGAACACTTTAAAATATCACTTTGATTATACGATACTGGCATAGAAACTATATTGTAAGGAAAAGCTCCTATAAGTTCGTATTCTAAGTTAGATCCACCACGTTTTGATGGTTCTAATGGTGCTTTACCTGGTTTAAAATAGTCCTTTTCAAACTTACTTATATAAACTGTTTGCTTATAGTCTATAGGGTATGTCATTCTATAAAATGCAGTATCTTCTCTATAAGCATTTCTTGATTGAGTATATCCCTGCCCAACAACAAACTCAATCCACTTTTCAAAAAAGTCAACCACATTATATTGATGGTCAACATAAAATGTTAAGTTAAATGATTCATCATACATCCTTCTATATGCCATCTTCTCAGTAACACCATGATGATCATTAGTTACTTGATGAGTTGCTAATGATGATCCAGGCAAAGTTGCTTCATGGCACAACAAACTAATATTTTCAGTCTGTTGAAATATTCTTGGTGGAGGAACTATGGTAAGCTGGTATAACGAAGTCTGTGCAAGGTGTAATGCCCTAGATTTAAAGTCACTTATACTATAACTCTTTGGGGGTACAGCAGACATTTATAAATACTTTTTGATCTTATATATTATGTATGCGAGAAAGCAAATATCATCAGGGAAAGTTTCATCCTAAGCATCCAGAAAAATATAAAGGAAACCCAAGTAATATAGTTTATAGATCTTCTTGGGAACTTAAGTTCATGAGATACTGTGATCTAAACGAGAAGATAATGGAATGGGGTAGTGAAGAGTTTTTTATTCCTTACTTTGATCCTACGACAAACAAAGTCCGTAGATATTTTCCTGACTTCATTGTAAAGATTAAAGAAAATAGTGGCAATATTAAAAAATACCTTGTAGAAGTTAAACCAAAAAAACAAACTATAGAACCAAAGCAGACAAAAGGAAAGCAAAAGAAAACTTTCATCAATGAAGTAATGATGTACAATAAAAATATAGCAAAATGGAAAGCTGCTAAAGAATGGTGCGAAGACCATATGATAGAGTTTAAGATTATAACAGAAGACGAACTAAACCCCTATAAATAACTAAAAATAGTGTAAATGGCATTAAGTCAAGGTAGTGTAAGTCCCACAACCCTTATTGATGGTTTATCATTTAATGTTGAAGCAAAAAATGACACTGGGTCTCAAGTACAAATAAATCGAACACCAGAAATACCTTTAAGTAACAATGAGGTGTCTACTGGTGCAAACTATTTTAACGCTGATGGATCTATAAGTTGGGCAGATTATAACTTAAATACTGGAGATTCTTTTCAGTTGGGTGCTCCAGATTTTTTTATGGAAGAACTGGTAAATAATCCAACTTATAGTAATACAATCAAAAACGCATCGGATTATTGGTCGGATAGTAGTTTTATTCCTTTTGAAGATGCGGCTGCTTTAAATGTTGGTGCAACTTCAGTATTGAATGATGCTACACCAACAGTCAAAAGAAGAATCGCACCAATAACATCTCTATCATATCCACTTAAAAGAGATGCTGAACTTGATTATTTAAAAATAACTGTTATTGAATATATCCCTCCTGGTTTGCCTAGAGATGATTTTAATACTGCATCTACAGAGTCTGCTGGAAGAAAAAAATCCCTCGGAACAACCATTTTCTTACCAATGCAACCAGGTATTAGGGATAGTAATGCAGTCTCTTGGAACCAGGATGGAATGAATGTTTTTCAAGCAAGAGCAGCAGGAGCAGCAGCAAACGCTATTAATAGTTTAGGTGATGGAAAATTTGTAGATGCTTTTAAAGGTCTTATCACAGATTCTAAAGCATTTGCCGATGATCTTTTAGCTACAGAAGGTCTTGGAGCGTATATTACAGCATATTTTGCTGGTCAAGCAGTTGGTGCAAATGTCGTTACACGACAAACTGGTGCAGTTTTAAATAACAACCTTGAAATGCTCTTTCAAGGTCCATCACTTAGAACATTCTCATATAACTATAAGTTTACTCCAAGAGAACAATCAGAAGCAAATAATATACGAAATATTATAAGAGTACTAAAAAAAGAATCTGCTGTACAAAAAGCAAATACTGGATTGTTTTTAAAATCTCCAAATGTGTTTGATCTGCAGTATATCTTTGGAGAAACTGGAGCACCTCATCCATTCTTAAACAACATCAAAACTTGTGCCCTAACAAACATCACTACTGACTATACTCCTGATGGATCTTACATGACATATGCGGATGGATCGATGACATCGTACAATCTAAGTCTAACATTCTCAGAACTTGAACCAATCTATAGAGATGATCAAGAAAACTCTAGCGGTATGGGGTACTAAAAATGGCATTAAGACCTTACTTCAGACAAGTTCCTAACTTTGATTACATCAACGTAAACCCAAGTAGTGATAGTGTTAGAAACTATATCACCGTAAAAAATCTCTTTAAAAGAGGACAAATCAGAAAAGAGATTTTCAAAAACGTCAACTATTTTACCAAGTATTTTATAGTTGGCAATCAAAGACCAGATAACGTGGCGTATGATCTATATGGAGAATCGACTCTAGACTGGGTAGTTTTATTATCAAACAATATTTTAAACTTACAAAACGAATGGCCACTACCACAAGAAAGTTTTGATGAACTAATGCTCAAAAAATATGGTAGTTATGAAAATCTATATGGAGTTCATCACTATGAATCAATAGAACAAAAAGATGAGACTGGTACAATAGTTTCTCCTGGTGGTCTTCATGTAGATAGAACTTTTTCTATAGAATACTATTCATCTAGAGATGGACAGGTTCTTAGAGAAAACATCACAGTACCAGTGACAAACTATGAATATGAATCGAGAATAGAAGAGAAAAAAAGAACTATATTTACATTAAAACCAAAGTATCTTAGTGTTTTATTTGATGACATTGAAGAAATAATGGATTATAAAAAAGGTTCTGAACAATATGTGTCCAGAACCCTCAAAAAAGGATTTAATGCTAAACTATTTGATTAAAAATCATCATTTGCTAGAGCATTAAACATTGACATCGCATCATCTTCATCCTCATCAACCATAGAAGATAGATTAGCAAGTTCTCGCTTCATGGATTCAGGTGGTTCAGGTGATCGGGAAGATCGAGCAGCTTTTTCTAGTTCTTCCATTACATTATCAGTCTTAGTAGGTTTGTGGGACAATTCTTCATATTGTTCCTCTTCATCAAAAGATTGAGACTTGGGTGCAACCTTACCAACTCCAAGAACCGTATTTAGACGCTTTTCAAGATCTTCGTAAGACTTAAACTCGCTGTCAGCAGCAAGTGCAGTTAGAGAATACTGCTTTTTCCAGATAGACTCCAAAACATCGTCATCTTCATGTAGAGCATTAGGACTAGTAAACTCAGAAGAATCATAGTTCCAGTATCCAGCAACTTTGGTGATCTTCAGTTTAAAGTTAGCACCAGTCCAGAAATCAAATGGATCGATTGCTTCTTCATCTTCAAACTCTGGTTGCATAGAAGCAAGAATCTTGTCATGGATTTTCTTACCGTACTTATAGAGGAACACATTGCCCTCGTTTTTTGGGTGAAGTGGATCCTTAACAACGTAAATATTAGAATAGTAAGACAGTTTACGCTTACGATTACGTGCGATATCTTTATCGGACTCTAGACCACTGTTCCACAGTTTATTGTTTTCTACACAAACTGGGCACTTTCCTCCGTTAGTAGTCAGACAGTTGTCAATCAACCAACCACCAGGACCTTGGAAAGCATGACTGAAGACTTTTGCCCATGGCATGTCTTCACCTTCGGGTGCAGGTAGAAAACGGATTACGGCATAACCAGTGCCACCTTTGTCCATTTCTGGTTTCCAAAGGCGGTCATCGATAGAACCACGGGCAGAACTTTTTTCAACTTCTTTGACAAGTTTTTCAGTAAGAGTTCCTAGACGGGACTGTTTCTTAAGGGTTTCAAATGACATATGAACCTCGTATTTTTGTAAGTATTTGGCCTGTTTGGGTTTGCTTTGGTGCGGATTCCCTAGCCGCATAAGAATAGTGTATCAGTGATCGGTGTGCCTGCCAATATCCTGCTTCATCTGGACTAGTGCTTTTTCCATGTTACCAAACATGAATGAAATGTCAACTCCTTCATCCAAACCCATTGACTTAGCAGATTCAAGAATTTTATTTTTAATCTCTTGTGCTTCTGGATCATCAGAAAGACTCATACGAGTATACAATACTCTTTGCTTTTCTAGCAACTTTTGAAGGAGATCAACATGTTTAACTTTTTGTTGTTTATCCATTCTATAAAAGTTAAACACGTTTTTGTAAACATTTTCCTGAAGATCGGAGATCTCTGCTAGTTCTGCTCTAACAAGATCGGAATCAAAAAATGTCATATTAAGCACTCCTTTAAAATACGTTTAAACTTAAATATATCAATATGTATAAATGATGAATATTTTTTAATCTTGAGAGAAACAAACTGCCATACTGGATCAGTAAGTTTTTTGTCAAATCTTTGTCTGAAGTTTAAAATCTTATCTAAAATAACTAATGACTCTAAAGAAACTTCTTTTCTTAAGAACTTTTTTAAGATCTTTGGATGAGAAGAACCATTGATTTTAAACAATGAGACAAAATCATCATCTAAAAAGAGATCATTTATTTCTTGCTCAAAACAGTATTTTAATGATTGTGATTTTTTCTGCCAGTTTAAATAAACCGATTCACCTTCCTTGATAATATCACCAATCCATAAAGATTGTGGATCTTCAGCACTTGAAAAGTTTGCAACAAAAAAACTCAAGATCTGTTCATCACTTTTTTGGCGACTCATTTTTTCAAAAAAGAATCTATCTTTTCTCTTGTAAAAAGATTGCAAAGACGATCTTGTTTTTCCACAGTACTTATGATAATCGTACTTTTCTTGAGTGAAATGATTTTTGATTGACAAATAGGTTTTGAAGCAATCGTGAGGGTCCAATTTCAAATCTTTAATTTAGCTCGTGAGGTTTTTTTCAAAAAGTTTAGTTCCATAGCTTCATATTTAATCTTTTCTTTGAGAGGTTTTGATATGAGTTTAGGAACAGATTCTAGTTCTATTTTATTTTTTTCACAGTAATAAATGATAGCGTCAATATATGACATATTATCTTCATTTTTTACTATAGTTTCTATCTCTTGTGCAAACTTTGCAGGGAGAATAAACTTTGATTCTATCTCTTTTGAAAACTCTTGTTTGTAGTCTATTTGCATTAAATTCAATAGATTGAGTGACATTTAATCTCCATAATACTTGCACAATGTTATCATTATAACATATCAATTTCAAGAAGTCTTATCATCGACAAACTTCCTGATATATTGAGTTAATAGTTTAATATATTTTTTCTTATCGTATTCTTCGTATACTTCTACTTCTCCATTTTCACAAGTCATAATAATAACAAACTTTTTTATTGTAATCCCAGTAAGTTCATACAACATACACGCATAAGCACAGCATTGTACGAAATAACCATCAATCCACTCTCTAGGTTTTGGTTTTGCTGAGGTTTTAAAATCAATAATAGCGAGTTCTCCATCAAACTCGGCAATACAGTCCACAGTACCCGCAATACCAAAATATGTACTATACAGTGATCCTTCAAGAGTATGAATATTATTTATACGATTTAAAGCTGGTTTAGCAATCTTAAATAAAAGTTCAGAAATAGGTTGAACTTTAGGTAACGATTCATTTTTTAAATGATGCTCGATTAAAGTGTGAGCGTCAGTTCCTCTACTAGTTGCTTTTTTAGTAATCCTATCAGCTTCTTCTACACCAACTCTCTGTCTCCATTTATTAAAAAAATCTTTCTTATAATGACTGATGACAGAAGTGATGGAAACAAAACGATGAAGTTCATCATTATCATGAACTTTATAATAACGAACTCCATCAATATGCTCCCTCTCAAGACGAGGGAGCTCCAAGTCTACATGATTAAAAATCATAAATCCAAATCAGCTTTTAGTGTTTCTTTAGCAACTAGATATTCTTTGCACAGACCTGAGCGAACAATATCTTCTACGCCAAACTCAATAATATCAAAAGATGGCATAGATTGCAAAATCCTCATAAAATCAATAATACCATTACGCTCTCTTTCCTTAAGTAAATCTGTTTGAGTAGCGTCTCCACAGAACATAATCTTAGAGTCTATTCCAACGCGAGTAATAATAGAATCTAGTTCGTGGAAGTTTAGATTCTGAAACTCATCCACAATAATAATTGATTTATCTAGGGTTGTTCCACGAATAAACGAAGTAGACCAAAAAGAAATAGTTCCTTGAGTCTTTAGATTTGCATATAGCATTTCATTTGACGCTTCATCAACTTCAAACATGTATTTCACCATATTCTTATATGGAATTTGATACAATGATGATTTATCTTCATGATCTCCAGGAAGAAATCCAATCTCCCTAGTAGCAACGAGAGATCTTACAATGTAAATCTTTTCATATGGTGACTTTTCATCAAGAACATCTAAAAGTGCATTGTAAAGTGTAATAAATGTTTTTCCTGTGCCAGCTGCACCATACGCAACAAGATTTTGATCTTGTGCATACTTATCAAATAAGGTTTCTTGATTATCCGTTAAAGGTTCAATCTTTTTGATAAAACTGGTATTAATGGGTTTTTTTCTTTTCATAACACGATTGCTCATACCAAATGGAACTGGTGTTGCGGTGCCAGTACCTGTTTTGTTTTTCTTTGCAGGCATAGGTTCAGATTTTACTTACTTTTGATCCTGGCATTTTAGAAGCTTTGTCTAGAACTTCATTCCAACCAGGGTTTTTAGCGACTAACTTATTCTGCCAATCCCCCACTTCACAAGCAGAAGGACAGGTAGAAGGATCAGACCAATCGCGTGTCCAATCTGGATTATCTTTACACCACTGGGTCCAGTCGTGAATACTCATTACGACTTCTTTTTTTTCATCTGTTTGTTTATTAACGACGGGATATGTTGCCAAAATTTTCACCTCTTAATGATATGAATTTATTTATTGCTTAAATGGGAAGATATTTTCATAATATGATTGGTAAAATCTTCCAAAGATAAATCCCACTTCATCACATTACAGAACCCATTGATTTTCTACCCCTCCAAGTGCTTCTGTACAGATAGGAAATTGCTCGGCAAAGATTTTTTTACATTCTTTAGCAATATCCATATGCTCTTTTTGCGTTCCATTTTTTTCTCGGAGTGCAATATATGTGATCCAAGACCTGCAACTACCTGCCATATAAAGACGAGTAGGAGTCGCCAGTGGAAGAACGAATCTACAGCACTCTTTTGCGATTCCTTCATCAAGCATCTTTTGATAGAGATCCATTCCTCTCTTAAAATGATCTTGCATCAACATCTCATACTTCTGCACAATGAAAGGATCAATGTCATCAATAGAATTTTGACGATTCTTGGTATCTTGTCGGCGTAGTTCAGGAAGAGGAATAGTATCTCCTAGAAGAGAACTATCAGCATACCGTTGTGAGAACTCTTGATATGTGAACGAACGATGCCTCAAGATTTGAGCTGCTAGTCCACGGGTAGTCTCAATCTCAAGCGTCATGAATGCCTGCTCAAAGACGCTCCAATGCTGGTGATTTACACAATACTTAAGAAGACCCGCAACCTTTGGATTCTCTTGGTTAGAAGGGTTACTGACACGAGCAACATAACCCATTGTTTTCTCCGCGTCGGGAGTAACACTAATCAGACGAACATTCATCTTTATTTCCTTTATTGAATAGTTTACGACATTTTTTAACTTCTTTGAGTTCATTCTTTATCATTTGATATGCATCTTCGGCAGACAACTTTTTTGCTACCTCCATAGCAGTAATCATTTCTACCCTAGTACCAAAATGTTTTAGTGCTTCCTCAAAGCAGTTCAGAGATTCATACATTCCCATTATGGTTCCTCATAATAATCTGGTTCATATTCGGAATCCACAAAACCCTTTTTATAATCTGAAAATATATCTTCATAAGCAGTAGAAGAAAGTGGGGCATATTCTTTTTCTTCTTGTTCAATCTCGATCTTTAAGAGTCGAACAAGAGATTCCATATTTTTGACGATAAGTGATACTTTTTCTTTGTCCATTTTCATAGTAGAACCTCTCATATTTTACATAAAAAAAGAGGGTTCGTCAAGAACCCTCTTCCATACGTTTACAAGTAACTCATTTATTATAAGTGTGACCACGATAGCAGAAAGTACCATGTACTTCATCAGTTCCTTGCTGACACTCATAGCGGACACCACGGTAAGTGGTGGCAGCGATTTGAGCATCATGAAGAGCTGCTGCTTTCTTGATCTGATTACGAATGAGGTTAAGTGTGTTCATTGTAGGTCTCCTAAAGGATGGGTTTGTTAAAACGCCGTTCCTTCAGTCGTTTGCGTCCCAATCACACTGAGGTGTTGCTTCCTTTAAGGTTTCAATAACCTCAGTTTGAATAGTTTTACTCACATTATCATTTTCATTGACACGACTGATCACATCAGCAGCATCTTGACAGGAAATAGAAATATAGAGTAAAAGATCAATCATGGGATGAACGATTAGAGTGATTTTTTACAGCGACGAGTAGTAAGTGCAATAAATCATTCTAATTGCTTACGCTCCGTTCCGCGACTTACTTGCGTCAGAGGCAATACCTCTGATGAACGTATGAGTCATTATAGATCTCATGTATTATTTAGTCAAGTGGGAGGATAAAATTTTACTTCGACCCTACAGACCAAAATTTTGCTGGGATTTTTTTTCCGACTTTTTTGGATTTAAAAGTCGATTTTAGTCAGCGTTCAATATAACTTAATGTATGACTGGTTGAACATAGTTGTTGGACAATAATGTCACACCCAATCTTTGGATTAGAATCGCCGCAAGTAAAGATATCAACTGCAGCATTTCCATCTTCAGGCCATGTATGAATGCTAATGTGACTTTCTGAAAGTAAAGTCAATACTGTTACGCCTTGAGGTTTAAACTTTTTATAAATGCTTTGAATGACATGAGCACCGCTAACATAAGCAGCATTTTCTAATAAATCTATCAAAATAACTGGATCATCTAAAAGTTTAAATGGACATCCATAAAGATTTAACAAAAAATGTTTTCCCATTTACAAAGGATTATCCTCCGCTTCCTTAATAAGATTAGTTATGTAGGTTTCAGTTCCACTTATTTTTTTAACTTCATATAAAGAAGACTTTATATATTTTTTTGCTTTCTTATATTTTTTCAAGATTTTATCGATTTCATTTTTATTAAGTTGAACTTCGATTTCAACTTCTTCATCTTTAAATCCTTCACTCATTTTTTTTACTTTTTTTAGATTTATTTGTATTTCCCCAAAGTTTTGGATTCATACCACCATACCCAAAATCTATTTTTTGAATGGAGTTTTTTCCATATTTGTCATAATAAAAGTCAAAAAGATCTGCATTTTTTTTACATCTTGTCAGATCTATATGTTGCTCTCCATCTACAATATACCAAATCAATCGAGCATCATTTGGAAAAGATTTATCTTTTGCTTGTTCGATTGTTGTTTTTTCAAGGAGAATCTGACAGCCATATGATGATGGGTCATTTGAATTAATTTTATTTGCCATGAATACTATAAATCAGTTTTATATTAAGAACGACCTCCCCATCGAATATCTGGATAAGCGTCTTTTACATTTTGCCAAGTAACTTTATACTTGTCAGTCAACTTTTTATCTTTCACTAAGCATAAAAGTTCTGCTTCACTTGGATGCAATCCTTGAAGCATGTTGATAAACATAGTCTCTCTACGAATAGATGACAATGTTTTGTTGCCATTTTTTACAAAGTTATAAAGTTTATCGTATTCGTTTCTCAATGAAGTTCTTCCTTGACGGACATCACCATCAACTCCATTATACCCAACACCTTTTCCTTGTCCGCTAAGTTGTCTATTAACAGAATCAGAAAGAGTGCCTCCAACCGAACTCATTTCTTTAATATCAGCATACGGTACTTCTCCAGGAGGAAGAAGACTTACTACAGAATCATCAAAGTTCCAAATAAAAATAGATACAAGAGCATGGTTACGATACTCTTGTAAATATTGGATTTTTTTACTGGCACTCCTTTGATTGCTTACTAGATCTAGAATCTCATGCTGAAAACAGTTTGGATCTAACTTAGTAGGTTGTACCTGTGGTCTTTTTCGATTAGTCTTCGTTGTTGTAGTCTTCTGTGTCATCGTCATTTTCAAAACGTACTGCTAGGATTTCATCTGGAATAATGTTGCCATTTTGATCAAAAAACTCGGGATGCATATTGATTGGTTGATTTTCTAGATAAACTCTATTTGCGATCCAACCTACTATACCACCAACTAAGAAAAATAGCAAGGTCATCATTACAGACATGGTGAGCACTAATGCATGTTCCATTTACTTTACCCCTGAGGTTACTTTGATTTTTTAATATCAAGTTCTAGGTTGAAGTTAAAATGAATCTCTCTTCGGAAGAGAGATATCATCTTACCAAACCTAACTTGAAAGGTTTTAGGCTTAGGTGATTCCCTCCTGTTCCGTTTTAGCATTAACTCAAATCCTTTATTAATCTCTAAAGGATCATCTGTACTATTTAGTTGCCTTTTTTCTTCTTCCTCTCCTCTTCTCATAGTTGTACTTCTCCGCATCTTCTAATATGCCACTAAGATAAGTTTTAATTTTTCTCGCTTGTGGTTTAGGGATATGTCCATATCCCTCACGAAGTTGTTTATGTTGTTCGTCAGCACCGCCTTTAATATATTCTTCAAGATCATTAATCATATAAGAAATACTTTGTGCAGTTTCACTTGAAATAAACTCTTCAACTTCTCGTTTTAAAGTTTTACGAAGCTTCAAATAATCATAAAACTTCATAACGAACTTTCCCTCAAAAGCGTAATCAATAGATTTTTCTACGTCGTAATACACTTCTTGTTCCACATTTAAAAAAGGTTGTTTTCTTTTATATATTTGAGTGTTTGCGTACATCCTCCAAGTTTATTTCCATTTAGAAGCACTTGGGGAAAAGTAGATCCAGATCCAAACTTAGAATAAAAATCCTCTTTAGTAAAATCCTTACCCAAATCATAAGACAAATACTCAATATTTGCAAGCGTTAATACCTTTTTTATTTGATCACAATAATAGCAGCCATTTTTACTGTAAATAATAAAGTTCATAATAGTCAATCAATTAGATTTAAATGTGATATTTTGTAATAAGTTCCATTTTTATTATTTTTTTGGAATTTTATTCCAACACCAAGAGGTTGCTCTGTCATTTCATCAACGTTCCACTTGTATAAGAAACTGGTTACCTCTACGATTTGATTATGCGTTCCTTTATGACCTGGATTATTAATCCTATACTTTTTATTCAACTCAATGTCATGATAAGTAATAATCCCAGGTTTGTCTTCCTGTTTAAACGTACAACTTTCAATAGGTTCTAATGATTTTCTAAGATCAAACTCTTCAACCTGCTCATCAGTAATCTTTTCTGAAAGTTTTGCCATTATTTTTTTTAAGGGTGATGAAAATATTTATCATAAAAAAGACCCCGTGCAAGGAGTGCTGTGACGGTTGTGGAAGTGGATTATTCGTTAGCACAAGCACACCTCTAAGAAACTATAACCTCTTTTCTTACGACATTCCTCACAAAATATTACCATATTCATAAGAGAATAACCTTCAATCCATGGTAATGTTTTTACAACAGTATCTCTATAAGATGATTTTACTACATCAACTGTTTTATTAGATGTATTAATTACAAGACCCCATTCAAATTTAGTTTTAGAAATTAAAGTCATCTTAGTTTGTTTTGCCTGTAGTCAGTATACAAAAGAACCTCCCTTTTTGGGGGAGGTCATGTGACAGTTAACACATTGTCTTTGATGTGTTAGGAATATAAGATTTATTTAACACATCGATTGAGAATGAAATACTAACTGACCCATGATTTAAAGTTTAAAAGGAGAAACAATGATACGAGGTTCGACATAAACTGGTTCAGTTTTACCATTACCAGAAGGATCAGAACACAATACCCAAGTTCCTTCTGCACTCTCTGGAGAGAAAAGTCCATTAGGATCTGCTTGGGGCATAGTACCACCTGAAGAAGTATATTTTTCAGGATTAGTATATTGCATTGCTGCAGGAAGACCATATCCAACAGAATTACACAGAAACACAGGAATACCAGTTACTTCAGGAAAAGTATAAGTATATGTCACTAAACCCTCTTGATCTCTCATCTCAATAATTTGCTTCATCAATTTACGTTCGCGGAAGTTTTTGATTGCAGGCATACCTGTTTGTGCGGTTGCTTCCTTGAGAATTCGTTCTTGAGCATTGCGTTGTTTACGATCCGAGGAAGTTTCTTCACAACCAACAACAGTTGCTCCCAAAAGTGCAATTGCGGCAATAGAAAAAATAGTTTTCATGATCAATTAGGTAGATTGGAGATAAAAGTTTGAAGTTCAATGGGCATTGCATCAGCAGGAACTTCAGCAGCACGATGACGAATAATAGATGCGAGTGCTACTTTATGTTCAGGAGATGCTTTGATGTATTCAAACTGCATATTCTGCAGTTCTTGAATAGCACCAGTACGAAAAGATTTTGATTGCTCGAAAGTTTTTCTCCGAACATTCTCATATTGTGGAGCAAAGACTGATGTGAAAATAACGCCATGATAAGCAAGACCCCAGATTAAGGCACCAAGTCCAACTACTCCCCCGGCAATAAAAATAAATGGTTTCATCTGTTTTTGCAACTGAAGTCAGTATACAATAAAAAACCACCCCTGTGTAGAGGTGGTGGACAGTTTAGGAATTGGTTTAGATATCCATCACACCCACACGAGTCAATCTGATAAAATCCTTACCAAGTTTGATGTCAAACTCATCACCAGGATGTAAATCCATCATGGCAGTGTAAGCTTTGCCGATCACGATATTGCCGTTGCCCTGAACCATTGCACGATAACTCAACTTGCGATGGGGTCCTAAAGGTATGCCTTTGGAATCCAGAAGTGCAGTGTAAAATTCAGTAAAACGTGGGTAAGTCTCACCGTTCACAACTCGATAGTACCCACAAGCAATGGCAATCTCAGTTTTACTTAAATGATCAAGATCTTTGACTTTATCAATCAGTTCTTGTCCAATAAGTCGTTCAGATTTGTCTGATGGTTTCTTTTTGAAGAAATTAAACATGTGTTTGTTTTGCCTGTAGTCAGTATACAATAAAAACCACCCCTGTAAAGAGGTGGTGTGACAGTTCAGAAAGTGGTTTAGAGTGCTTCCAATCCGTCCCAATCCGATCATTCCTACTTTCATACTTCCTTCTACTTAAGTTTTAATGGGTAATCCCATTTAGTAATCCCATCTACTTTGTTCCATGGTCCCCAAATACCAGCATGATATAGATAAGGCATTGTTCGTATTGGACAACTTTCTCCAACACACAAAAGATCATCAACAATCCTCCAAGATTCTAATACTTCATCAGAATGAACAAAGTGGGATTGATCTCCATTCATAGCATCATAAAGAAGTTTTTCATAACCATCAACTGCTTTTTCGACTGGGTAATGATACTGCAACAATGCAGGTTCAACCCTATCTTCAAGTCCTGGTGCTTTGATGTCAATCCTCATGTCTAAATGAGGATCTGGTTGAAGTCTAATAACAATACGATCATTGCATTCATGACCATCAAATAAAGTTTGAGGTGGAGATTTAAACTTAATAACAACTTCTACACAATTGACTGGACATTTTTTACCAGTCATGAAGTGAAAAGGAACTCCCTCCCAACGCCAGTTATCAACGTATAAATCACCAGCAACAAAAGTTGGAGTAATAGAGTCCTGATCTACGCCCTCTTCATCTTTATATCCAATGTACTGACCACAAACAAGTCTTTGTCCAAGTCTAGTTGCAGCAAGAACTTTTGTCTTCTCCCTACGAATCTCCCGTGCATCATTTCTGCAAGGAGGTTCCATAGCAATCAATGCTAGAACCTGAAGCATATGGTTCTGTAGCATGTCTCTAACCACTCCAGCACCCTCATAGTATTGTGAGCGTCCTTCACATCCCAGAGTCTCTGTAGCAAAGATCTGAACTTCTTCTATGTACTGCCTGTTCCAAAGTGGTTCCAGTAGTATATTGCTAAAGCGGGTGGCAAGGATATTATTAACAGTATCTTTACCGAGATAATGGTCAATGCGATATACCTGTTTCTCTCGTAGATGTCCAGCCACCACAGATTGTAGATGATTAGCAGATTTAAGATCGTACCCAAAGGGTTTTTCAATAACCACACGCGATTTTTCTGGGTCATTTAACCGTCCTGCGTTTTTTAAGTTAATGACAGAATCAGCATATCTTTCTGGGGGTACAGAAAGAAAATAAGTTGTGTGTTCAAAGTCACCCAGATTTTTCAAAGACTTGATTACTGAAAGATCGGATGATTGATAATCTAAATGATGCATAAAATCTTCAGGATATTCACCTAAAGATTTTTTCCATGCCTTTACTCCAATATCTCTTCTTGCAGATCCTACAATCACAAGATCTGTTGGTAAAAGGTTTTTCTTATAGAGACTGTAAAGTGCAGGAATAAGTTTTCGTTTACATAAATCTCCAGTGGCACCAAAAATAACTAATGCTCTCATGATTCCAATCTACCCATTGCTTTTAATAGTTCGTTGCCTTGTTGCAACTCGTCATTAAATTTTTTCATTTACGGATTCCCAATCTTTGTTAAAGATTTCAAGTCCCTTGTCAGTAAGAATATGATCATACATTTTGTCAAAAACATCAGGTGGCATCGTGACTACCTGAGCACCATTATACCAAGATCTCAATGCTCTATGAACACTACGGATTGATGCTGACAGGACTTGAGTTTTAACTCCATGGATACGATAGATATCAGCAATACCACGAACAACTTCTAGACCAGCAACTTGTTGATCATCGAGTCTTCCAACAAAAGGAGAGACATATGTTGCTCCCGCTTTAGCAGCAAGAACTGCTTGGGCCATACTAAAGATTAATGTAACATTTACTTTAATGCCTTCCCTAGAAAGTGCTTTACATGTGTGCAAACCTTCTCTAGTGCAAGGAACTTTAATAGTAGCAACATTTCCAAACTCTTTTGCAAGTTTGTATCCTTCACAATACATTTGTTCAAAATCACCAACAACTTCCATGCTAATGTCTTGAACACCAATGTCTTTAATGTCTTGGTAAACATCTCTAGGATCTTTACCACTCTTCATGATTAGTGTGGGATTAGTAGTGACACCATCTACTAATCCAGTATCAAAATATTTTTCAATCAGTTTGGTGTCAGCGGTATCTAAAAAGATTTTCATAGATTATGATTTTTATTTGACTTGATTATAACCCCAGATAGATAGGGTGCCGATTCCTAAACCAGCAATACAACAAAGAAACATGAGTAATAAATGCTCCAAAGTAGTGTGATCAGCGTGACTCATTATTCAAAAACACTATAGATCGGGATATTATCAAAAAACTTATCTCTCATTTTCTTTAAATCATGTTTTGAATTTCCGTAATATCCCATTTGCATAGAAACACAATCATAGTAACGTAAGTCATCACGATTGGCATCGATAGTGGCAGCATCACAATAAAAAAGGATTTCTTGTGGAACTTCTACTTTATTAAATGTAGAAGGATCATCAATATAATATGGAATTGTCATAACTAAGATACGTGAACTGTTCCAATCATACCAGCTCCTTTATGAGGAGCACACCAGTAAGTATAGTCTCCTGCTTCGGGAAACGCAACCTCAAAGTCTTCACCTGGTAACATAGCGAGACCTTCATGCGAGAGTTCTGGATGATTCTCTACAACTACGTTATGAGGAGGAAGCATATTATTAATAAAATGCACTGACTCACCAGCAGCAATAGAAACTTCAGCAGGTTCAAAAACGAGATTTCCATTGGCACCCATTTGAACATCAACAGCCCATGCAGGAAGTGCAAAAAATAGTGAAACGAATAATGATAATAGAAACTTCATAAGTCTTAATGTGACTACTGTATGTATGTATTACTGCGTCAGTCTAACATTTTTGTAACAAAGATTTGTTTTGACTTCCTGACTCACTCACCTTTTATAACATGATCCCATGCTACTTTATACTTATCATCCCAGTTATCACAGTATGGTGGATAAAATGCATTGAGAGCAGCAATGGTATCAACAATGCGTTGTGTGTCACCAGCATCTACTGCTTCTTGTAGTTTATCAAGAAGGAAACTAAATGTAGTGATTTGATTAAATGCCTCTTGCAGGTCATTCATTACTTTCCAAGTTTTGTCTGGCATTGTCATTTGGTGTTCTCACAGTGTAGGAAATACTTGTATTCTGCAACTTGATGTGGTGCATATCTTACGACATCACACTCCTTGTATGTATCAATCATTTCAGTAGATTATTCAGATGAGTGAGAGTTTCAGCAGTCCAGTAGTTGACGTTACCATGAGGAGGATACAACTTGCTATACCACATACCATACAACACAGGGTTGATATGTTGGACCTTCTCTAAAGTGTTAGCAATCTGAAAGTCAAGAGTGTGTTGATCAGTCATTTTTGAAGGAGCAGGATGATGAAGGCAAGACCGAGAATAGCAACAGCAAGCAGAGCACTAATCCACAGAGGAGACAGCACCCACACCCAGGGCCAGGTGATTTTACCAGTCAGTTTGAGACCAATAAACAACACGGTCAGCAGACCAGGGAAACCAATACCGCTGGAGGAAGAGGAAGAGTTGCTTGACATGATAATGAAATAATGTGTTGGTGGGGTGCTGATCTCCCCTACAGCAAGTGAAGGATCTTTCCGTCAGACCTATCCCAATGGCGGGTGGTTTCTGGGGAGGGTTCGCTTCTGAAGTTATTATAGGGCATCAGGTGGGCGTGTCTGTGCCCTCTGTGCCACTTGTTGAACTGTCACTGTCCCAAGGCAAGCGGCGCTGCCATAGTTTTAATAATGCTTCAGATGGTTCTGGAGGATCATTAATAGCATTGAACATAGCATCATAATCTTCCTCACTCACATAGAATGTGATTGGTTGTTGATCTAATCGTGTTCTACGCTCTTGACTGATGACAGGGATATACATGTCATCATATGGGTAGATATACATGTGATACCAACCATTGTTGATCTCTTCAAAGAATGCACAACGATCTACATTGTCATTGTAATTGACAAATCTAAACGTGAATCCATTACTCCACGCCCACAATGAGTCTTCAATCCATGTCAGTATCTTCTTCATCACCCCACCTATCTTTGAGTCGATCCATTACTTCATCCATAGAATATGTTTCCACCTTGCCTAGTTCGATGTCTTCTACCATTTGCATCAAATACTCCAGGAACTCTTTGGGATACACATCATCTTCATTTATTGATGCCCAGAACCATTCTACACATTCTGTTTCAGGATCGTCCTCTTTCATTAGAGCATACCCATCATAGTCTGATGTCATCAGATTTGCCCAGATGCGGAATGTCATTCGCATACTCTGCCATCCTGTCATCCAGGCATGACCAAACCAGTATTCAAACCAGTTCATCTTAGTTTTATTTGGATGGGTTCCTTTTACTGGCGTACTATACATTATTCTGTGAGTCCTATAGTTGGATCAACATCATCAAGAGATGTATCAAAATCAATATCTTGTTGATAGTTCCAATTCCATGTACGTTCAATGATACCAACATCAATACCAAATCGATGTGCCCAGAACATAATACTCAATATACAACCATTGCCAGATTTGATTTGTAGGTATGGCCAACTGGGGAAATCATTCCAACTCACAGAACCTTGAAACAATGCCCAACACTTTGTGAATAATACTTGGACATACCAATCATGTCCAAAGTCCTCACAATGAGAGAATTTTATTAGTTTCATTTTTGGTTTCCTTTAGATAAAATTTCAAAGTCTTGAAGCATACCATCTTTAAAATGAATACGGCATTCTGGCCAATCTTCCCATTCACCCTTCCAGTTTTCTGGATAGATTGTAACATACTTACAAATAGGATATGGTCTTACTTTACCATGAGTTCCGTTTGGAATCCACCTAAAGTTAAAGAATGCTAACTTATCATTATATCCATCATCACCTTCTTTGAGTTCCACAAAGTCAGCAGTTTGCGTATAATCGACAATATAAAGTTGTCCATCAGGAGCAATCCAGTATTGGGTCATAGTACCACCAATACCATCTTCAATGTCTTTTGTTTGACAGTTGCCAGAGAAGTCATCACCAAAGTAATAAGAACTCCGTATAAAATCAAACATACCCATCATGCTACTCCATCAAGTTTAGATTGCTCATACATATCGGCCATCACTTCCAGTTGCTCGTCAGTATACTTAGCGAAGCGTTGGAAACGACGATAGAGTTGCCAATAACTTGTCTCCCATTGATGCTCACGCTCTTCATCAGTCATTTGCTCCCAATCACCTTTGATCTTAGGTTCACTACCAAAGTTATTCTCATAATGAGCATTCAATTTTGCCCATTGAGCATCACGCTCTTTGAAGTCCTGGTATTTCTTCTCCAGGTCCTCATCCATGGTCAGTTCATACTCTTTACATACCTTGCGTTGCTCTTCTTCATTGGTCCAATCATTGAAGACCAATGACATAGCACCAGAACGAATAGATTTGGGATCCATACCTACACAGAGCATGAACTTTTCAAACAGTTTGAAATACTGCTTGCAGTTGAGATCAGCAGCAGGAGCAGTGATCAGGAAATGCTCTTCAGGTAGGAAGTCATCATCGCCAAGGTGAGATGCAAACCCACGACTATAATCATGAGTGTAGGTAGCATCAAACTTAAATTGTACTTCTGCTTCGTAGGTCATAAATCTGATTGACTATGAGAGTATTATACAATAAAAAACCAGTGGTCAGTCATTCATTTTCCCGTTAATAATTTCGTAATAATCTGGGGAAGGACGTTTACCATTCTTCCATACAGATTGTGTTGGATCTCTTCCAGTTAGATTATAAGGGTCAACACCTTCCGGGATTGGTTTATCCCAATCATCTATCTCACTGATAGATTTGACAAGATCAATAATAGTTGCATTCTTATCTTTGTTATTTACAAACACATCGTCCCACCAATCTACAATTACATCGTAAAGTTTTTGTTCGTATTCAGTCATCATACTACTCCATTAGCACTATCTTCAACTGTACCCATAGGACCTTTTTTACTATTCATCAGACGCTCAACCTCAGCATCACGAATCTTCCACTCCTCAAACTTATCTTGAAGATCTTCATCCATGGTGAGTTCATACTCTTTACAGATCTTACGCTGCTCTTCTTCACTGACAAACTCATTGAAGACCAATGACATAGCACCAGAACTAATAGAACCGGGAGACATGCCCACACAGAGCATGAACTTCTCAAATAATTTGAAGTATTGATTGGCATTGAGATCACCAGCAGGAGCAGTGATCAGGTAATGCTCTTCAGGAATGAAGTCATCAATTACAGTAGAACCAAACCCACTACCATAGGTGGGAGTGTAGGTAGCATCAAATTTTAACTGGACGGTTGCTTCGTAGGTCATGGGTATGATGTGTATGAGAGTATTATACAATAAAAAAGCACCCCAGTCAAGGAGTGCTGTGACGGTTGTGGAAGTGGATTCAAAACCATAACTCTCTTTGGATTTTTCATGTTTTGATTTCAGTAAAAACGGTTTCACCACATTGAGTGACACATCTCCATCTCTTACAGCAAAT
>Ga0208428_1000074_pt1 | contig 43241 bp, 35 predicted proteins | sample DEB08_DNA_11_FD_184535 | JGI IMG/M metagenome (GOLD analysis project Ga0208428, IMG submission 184535) | Aqueous microbial communities from the Delaware River and Bay under freshwater to marine salinity gradient to study organic matter... | ecosystem: Environmental > Aquatic > Marine > Coastal ... | reverse complement strand
TATTCAAATCTTATATCATCAACAAAATCAATCTGGGTCTATGAAGTTGTTTAATCATGTGGGACTAGATCCTATTGAAATGTCTGCTGAGATGGTGGATGGCAAACGTGTTTACCTCACTCCAGAAGGCAGTAAGTTTCCATCTGTCACCACTGTGATTAGCAACAACAAAGAAAAGATGGCGGGCATCGCAAGGTGGCGAGCTCGTGTGGGTGAGGAGAAAGCAAACAATATTTCTTCTCGCTCTACCAGTAGAGGAACTAAGTATCACTCTATCGTAGAAGATTACCTCAACAATGAACTGGACCTCAAGAAGTTCAGTAAGTTTCCGCTTCCAGTCCTAATGTTCCAGCATTCTAGGGATATTTTAGACCGCATAAATAATATTTACTTACAGGAAGCGGCGCTCTACTCTAATCATTTGGAGATGGCAGGGCGTGTCGATTGTATCGCTGAGTTCGACGGTGTGTTGTCTATCATTGACTTTAAGACAGCAGCAGAACCCAAGCGTGAGAAATACTTATACGATTACTTCGTTCAAGAGACTGCATATGCTTGCATGTTGCAGGAACAATACGGGTTGAGTGTTAAACAACTCGTAACAATCGTTGCTTGTGAAAACGGAGAGACTCAAGTTAAGGTGCTTCCACCTAAGAAAGAATTTTTCATGAAACTAATGAGTTACATTCACGAATACCAGGAACGATATGGAGAAAAAACAATTATTAGAGGATAAGTTTATGACCGCTGCGAGATTCTCGCAGGAAGTGGAGAAGATTGCATTGCACAATCCCGATATGAATTATATTGATTCGGTAATCCACTACTGTGAGATGAATGAAATTGAAATAGATAGTGTATCGAAGTTGATTAGCAAACCTCTGAAGGAAAAACTCCGTTACGAGGCACAGCAACTCAACTTCATGAAGAAAACCAGTCGTGCAAAGTTGATGCTAGTATGAGCTTCTTTCAATCAGAATTAGTCCGAGGTGACATCCAACAGATGATGGAACTACAGCAGTTCTGCTTTAGATCTGCTATGAATTTTGTTCTTCTCGATGACGAGAAGAAGATGGAATACTTTGAGAAACTTGAACTGCTGATCGAGAAGCAAAAAACTTTCTACTTCCGTATTAAGTTGAGTGACGATCCTGAAGCAGTCTCTGTCCTAGAGACCATGAAGCAGGGTATTATTATGTTGGGTGCCACACCAGGCACCACCGTCGAGCAGATGTTTGACGAACTGCTGGAGAAAGTCCAAGTCATGAAGGACAAACTCCAAAGTGGCACAGCGGATTGACGCCCGACGCTGTGCCTGTTATAATGACTGAGTGATAGGGCATCACAGACCAAATCCAAACTAATCCGAGAAAATCCTATGTCTTTTGCAGATCTGAAGCGTAAATCCCAGAACAACTTTGACTTCCTCCAGAAGGAACTTGAAAAGTCATCCAGCGGCAAGAACGTTGATGACCGTTTCTGGAAACCAGAGGTTGACGCTTCTGGTAACGGGTATGCTGTTATCCGTTTCCTCCCCGCCCCTGAAGGTGAGACTATCCCCTGGGCGAAACTGTACTCCCACGCCTTCCAAGGTCCTGGTGGTTGGTACATCGAGAACTCCCTTACTACTCTCAACGAGAAGGACCCCGTTGGTGAAGTGAACCGCCTTCTCTGGAACAGCGGTAGTGATGAAGACAAAGAGACTGCTCGTAAGCAGAAGCGTAAGCTCCAGTATTACAGCAACATCTATGTCGTGAAGGATCCTAAGCACCCTGAGAACGAGGGTAAGGTGTTTCTCTACAAGTATGGCAAGAAGATCCATGACAAGATCCTTGCTGCTATGCAACCTGAGTTCCAAGACGAGACCCCTGTGAATGTCTTTGATCTTTGGGAAGGTGCTAACTTCAAACTGAAGATCAAGAAGGTTGCAGGTTACTGGAACTATGATTCTTCTGAGTTTGATTCTGTCTCTGCTCTCAGTGCAGATGATGATGAACTCGAAGCGATCTGGAAGTCCGAGCATTCGCTTGAGGCATTCACTAACAAGGACCAGTTCAAGTCCTACGAGGATCTTGAGCGTCGCCTGAACATGGTGCTTGGTATCACCCAGCGCACTGCTGTTCCTTCTGTGGATGACGAGGAGTATGAGCCTGTTGCTGCTCCTGAACCCTCGTCGTTCCGCTCGCGTGTCTCTGCTGCTCCCTCTCCTGTGAAGGAAGAGGCAGTTGTTGATGATGACGATGCCCTGTCCTACTTCGCTCGTCTCGCTGAAGAGGACTGATGAAATACCTGAAGGTATTACTTCATCCAGTCACTCAGTTCAACCTGTTGGTCGTGGGGTTCCTGATTTTAGTTCAGGGACTTCACACCCACGCTCACTACACTATGAGCACAGATGTTGACAGTTATGTTCACAACTACTGCAAGAAAAACTTGAAGCAGTGTAAGCGTATCATTTCAAATTTCGATTAACGATTACATAAATCTGGAAAAAATTTTTCCGCAAATTTTTTGCTAAAAAAGATCAACCAGTTTTCTTAAGACGCTGACTAATATAGTTGGCGTCTTTTTTGTAGAGATTTTGTCTTCTGAAATCATCTACAAATGATTGAACATATGCAGGTTTAAGGAGGTATATTTCTCTCTTCTTTTCATTCTCAGTAGTAAACCATTCAGCAATGGTAACGGGACGGCAAATCTCGTTACCATTTTTTGTCACAATTGCTCCATTTAAATTGATTTTGTGCGTAGAATTATAAAATTGTTCATCAACACGCAATCCTGCAGAGTATTGTGCAATCTCATAGGTTTCGTAGTGATGGATGGTTCCATAAGGATCATCAAACTTTGCTTCTAGTTCTTTATACAACTGATAGTTTGTCTTTGGCCAATCAAACTGTGCATGTACCATGTTGTTAGTCAACAGTATAATCCAATCATAAAATGGATTTCCATATGCTTTGTCTGCTACGGTGTCTGGACGTTCTCCCTCTACGATAGCATACTTCTTGAATATAACAGCATTAGAGAATACATCTTCGTTGATTCTATACCTACGAAAGAAATTCTTAGCAGTCACATAGTCTGACTCTGAGAAAGGATAACTAATTGGTTTCTCGTCGTAGGAGATGTTGGGAACAATAGAAAAATACATTATCGTACAGTACCGTCTTTGACTTCTTCTGCAAAGCAGATCTTTGTTTCTTGGAATGAAAGCGATAATTTAATAGCGACTGGTTGGTCGTTCTCATAGACTGCATAAACATTATCAGGAGTATAACTTACATCAAGTGATGTCACTGCACACATTTTATACTTAGGCAAAACAGTATTTTCACTTCCACCTACCATGAATGTCACTTTGCACAGTGAAGGAACACCAATGAAACTAGATTTAATAGAAGCATTGTTTTGTCCAAACACAGTTCCTGGATCTCTAGTGGGAAGAGTTGCCATTTGAAACTGCTGTACAATTTCATTTATATCTGCTACTTCATCTTTGTGGCGAGGAACTAACAAGAAATTCAATGAAAAGTTTCTCATGTCAACACTATCAAATAACAATTCTGCATTAGGATTGAGAATTGCACCAGAGATAGCACCAAACAAATCATTATTAGATAACTGTTGTCCTGTAATTTTTTTGATTGATTTTGTGGTAGCAGCTGCCGCTGTCATTACACCAAGATTATTGAATGCTCGGTTTGCTGCTTCTCCAACACCACGCACTTTATCTGCTAATGATGCTCCACCAGCAGCAGATAATGCATCTCTTGCTATGTTAGAAAGTGCTTTACCTCCCCAGTTTCCTTTGAATCCAGTAGAAATATCTTCTGGCATGTACAATGCAATTGTTTTGAACTGATCTGAAGGTTTCTTATTGTATTCAGTCGCCTGGTTGTAGTCATATACATTAGAAGATACACCACCAGAAACAGCATTGTTTCTAAATGGTGGTACATATTCATAGAATTCAAATAAAACATAGTGACTGTCTTCTGCAATTCCATTCTTCTTTGGATATCTTAGACTCGCTGAAGTAGAGTTAGCAGTTGGTTGAAGACTCTTGCCAGTTGTAGATAAAATAGTATCTTGCTTTGCTTCATCTTCAGTCAGTCTTTTCCACTCACCATTTTCAAATCTATATTTGGTTGTGACTTCAGAACCATCAAGTTTCTTATCTTTTACCTCCTTTATCTCTCCCTGGTATCCAGGTCCAATAGGTGGTTTATAAGTTAATGGTCCGTTATTTAATCCTAATGCACTCATTACTTTGCCATCTCCTTAGATTGTTTGGTGCCGTATCCTTTCACTGCTCTCCTACCTGTGATTTTATCGTAGAATTTCTCATCGGTTTCTTCCCAAACAGTCTGCCTGTCGATAGGGAAAGTCATTCCATTGATATCTTTCACATAATCTTCTGTTGGTAGAAGAATGGCAGTATCCCATTCATCAGCAGCAAGATCTAAAAACAAACCATCTACATGTGCTGATAGATATTTATGGAAACATACCTTAGGTATGTCAACTCTACCTTGCATTAGTTTCTTAGTGATAATCAGTCTCTTCTTAGGAGAGAGGTAGTGTAGGTTAGCACCCCAGAATTCATCCTTGCCTGGTGCTTTGATGACATATACTAGAGGGAATCTGTCATAGTAAGGCAACCACTTCATCTTTGCCTTATACTCAAACATATACAGATGACCTGCTACTGTATATCTACGCAGTTCATTTTTGTCTTGTTCTTTAGCAGCACCAGCACGATCTTTACGTTCGTCTAAGATATATTTGTTGAAATTCTTTTTATATTTGCTTGCTTCTGCTTTTACAGCGTTTCTATACCAAGTAAGAGACTTCTTTTCTCCTCCTGTTGCTGCTGTTACTCTTTCAAAGAGTGTTTTGTATCCAGGGTCTTTGTTGACTGTGCTACGCTGGATTGTTGAAAAACCAGTTGCCATTGTTATACTCCTAAGTGATCTTCGGTAAGTATTAAGAAGTTCATCTGCCTGTCTTCACAATACTCACGCGCAGCGGACCACTTTGCGTAGTTCTTTGCGTATGTCAGAGCAGCATTACGATAGGCAGCAGTTTTTTTGTTTTTGTCATTCGGGGGTGTAGTTTGTTTCTTGGGTTTAATCTCAATAATATATTTGGTGATAGCACCAGTCTTTTCACGAACCTTGATATAAAAGTCTGGAAAGTATCTCCTCACTCTACCATCGGGAGCACGATAGGGAATGATTACCTCTTCGCTCCCCCACTCTATTATTGAGGGGTTGTTATCACAGAACACCATGAACTTTCGTTCCCATAATGATCTATAGATAACACGAGTTGGGTTTCCACGATACTTGCCAGGATTGATGGGTTTATACAATCCAGAGTATGCCATAAATATAGTTGGACCAACATAGGTATTTAGTGTGTCTATCAACTCTTTTTTAAGCACTATATCAAAGCAAGGTGGATTCTCGTTATCGAATAACTTTATTGTAAAGTTTGAAGATATCCCAGTGGGATTGACTTCTAAGTCTTCTTTTGATGAATTGATTGAATACATGTGTGATGAGGCACAACTTCCAAATATCAACACGGCAACGGGCACTCAAACTGGTGTATACTTGGGTCTTGGTTCAGTTGATTATCCACATACCAGAGTTTTCACGGATTTGCAGTTAGGGTTTATGCTTGACGCTAACTTAGATGTTTTAAAATTTTTGAACGAATGGCATAATACTATCTTCAGTGAAACTGCTGAAAGCAGTGGGGGAAGTAAAACTGAAAATCGTATTAACAAATTGAAATTTAGAGATGATTATGCTGGTACAATAAAAATTACAAAAGCAGAAATTGGTCCTACTTCGACGACACAAAGACAACCTATTACATATGTTATTGAAAAGGCATATCCTTATGCGATTGATGCTGTGCCTTTACAGTTTGGGTCTGCTCAGATTACTAAAGTAACTGCTCAGTTTAAATATCAGCGTCACTATACTATTAATAAAGATATTACTAATACAACGGGTTCTGTTGGAAGTATGAATAATGGATACGCTAAGGGGAAAAGAGATGTTGTTACTGGAACTCTAAGTAAAGAAAGTGAAGAACCAATCAATTGGCAACCTAAGGTTGTTGCTGGTGGAGGTACGCAACTTCCAATTGGAATCGAACAGGTAAATCAGGGCATAGCGTAGCAAAATTGATTTTTCAATTCCATAAAACTGGGAAAATTTTTTCCGCTAATTTTTGGGTTAAAAAGTCGCGCTAAATATACATATGATCTGATCTACGCATAATGGCATTACCACAAGTTGTCCTTCCAACTTACGAGTTGGAAATTCCTTCTAATGGCAAAAAAATCAAATATCGTCCATTTGTTGTAAAAGAAGAAAAACTGCTTTTACTGGCATTAGAGACAAATGACGAAAAACAGATTGAAGAAGCAGTAAAACAACTTTTAAAGGGTTGTATTCAATCTCGCATTAAAATTGAAGATTTGGCAATTTTTGATTTGGAGTATATTTTCCTTCAGATTCGTGCTGTCTCAGTTGGCGAAATAGTTGAAATGAAAGTCACTTGCAGAGATGATAATAAAACGCAAGTAAGATATAATATGAATTTGTCAGAGGTTAATGTTATTAAACCAGAAGGTCATAGTAACAAAATTATGTTATCTGACGAAATGGGTGTTATTATGAAATATCCGTCTTGGACTGATTTTATCATAGGGTCAATTATGGGTCAAACTCCTACTGCTGATGGAATTGTTGAAATTATTGCAGGATGCATTGATCAAATTTTTGATTCTGAAGATGTGTATGATGCTTCTACAACTTCAAAGAAAGAATTTTGTGAATTTGTAGAAGGACTTACAAATAATCAATTTGAAAAAATCCAAAAATTCTTTGAATCTACACCTAGACTAGAACATAAGTTTACTGTCAAAAATCCCAATACTGGTGAAGATTCTGAATTTACTATTTCGGGGTTATCCAATTTTTTCGGATAGCACTCTTCCATAATACTTTGGAAGGGTATTATAAGACCAACTTTGCCTTGATGCAGCACCATAAATATAGCTTGAGTGAAATTGAAAATATGATGCCCTGGGAGCGTCAAGTTTACACTAGTCTCTTGATGCAACACCTAGAACAACTCAAACAAGCACGAGAAGCAGCTAAGAAGTAATGGCACACGGATATCTATCATATCAACAACCAAGTGGTGAGGTAGATTATCTCAGCATGATTTATCGCAGGATCAAGGAATATCTTGATAAACGCGAAAAAAAGACAAAAACTCCAGATGAACCTGGAGGTAAATTAGCAAATATTCCAAAACCACCTGCTCCAGATGATGGTGGACCAGTACAAGAAGTAAAAGTCGAAGTTGGATCAAATACTCCACCATCTTCACACAGTGCAAAGCAAAATTTATTAAAAGGATCATCATTTTCTGCTCTCGCTGGTGCAGATAGAAAAGCACTTCCTGGACAGAGAGCAATTAATCCAGATGTGGTTGGTATGCCACCAGTTGCTGCTGCATTTGGTGGAAAACGCCTTACAGCAGAAAATTATTTTGGTGATGCTATTGTAGATATTGGTGCTACAAATCTTGGGGTCGAAAAAGACCTTGGTGGTGATGATATGTTCATCAAACGTCTAAACGGCGTTGATGACGGAATAGGTGGTGGAAGTGAACAAATTGTTCAGTCAATTGACAGACTGACATTTGTTACAATGAGCCTGGTTGCTGCTACAAAGGAGCAAACACAGCAACAGGGAATGATTGCTGCTGCTCAACAACAGCAGGCAGAAAAGTTAGCAGCGCAGTCAAAAGCAGCTGCTGAAGAAAGTGCGATGGAGATGGGCGGTGACCTATCTGGCAATCTCTCGTATCAACAGTTGCTTGCTGGCGGAGGTGCTGCTATAGCAGGCAGAGGAAGCAACAGAGGTGGTGGACCTGGCGCTGGCGTTGGCGGCAAGGCAATGATCAAAAATGTTCTTCAGGCTGGCGTAAAACGTGGCGGAGGAAGAGCAGGCACTAGACTAGGTGCTGCCCTAGGCGGGAAACTGGCAGGTGGTCTAGGTAAAAAAATGGGTGCCAAGCTCGGAGCAACTGCTGTTGGTAAGGTTGCAGGCGGAGCATTAGCAAAGAGTCTTGGCAAGAAAATTCCACTTGTTGGATTGGGTCTTGGTGCTGTATTTGCTGCTCAGAGAGCAATGCAGGGAGACTTTATTGGTGCTGGTTTGGAACTAGCGTCTGGTGCTGCATCTACTGTTCCTGGCATTGGAACTGCTGGATCTGTTGGTATTGATGCTGCACTTGCTGCTAGAGATGTGATGTCAATGCAAGATGGAGGAATTCCTCTATTTGACAATCAACTCATTCAAATTAATGATAGACCAGATAAAAAAAGAGAGGCAGTTATGCCTCTTACAGATAAAACATTTTTGAGTTTTGGTGAAGGTATCCTTGAAGCGCAAAAGAGAAATAAATTAGACAGTTCTAGAGTTCTTGCAGCAGGTCTTTCTGAGTATTATGACAAGCAAAGTGGATGGGATAGATTTTTGGATGGTTTAAAGTCTATTCTTCCAGACATGTTCAAAGGACTTAAGGATTTTAAATGGCCATGGGAAAGAGATGATCGCAATGGCAATCGCAGGGGCAGTGGCGCAACTTCTGGAAATATAAATGCTGCTGACATTGACGCTGATAGTCCAGAAGCAAAAGCACTTGTTGCCACTATCAGGGAGGTGGAAGGAACTGCTCACGCAAAAGGTTATGACACTTGGTTTGGTGGTCGTAATGAAATGAAGATGACTGAAATGACCTTACAAGAGGTTTATGATGAACAGACTAGAAGAATGAATGCTGGAGAGACTACTTATAATGGTCTGTCTTCTGCTGCTGTCGGTGTGGGACAATTTATGGATCCTCTCAATCAAGCAAGAGCAATGTATGCTGCTAGAGGAGAGGAATTTGATCCAACCAAAATTAAGTTTGATGAAAAATTACAGAATGAGTTGCTTTTAGATTTGGCAGCAAGAAAGAGGGGAATTGACGTAACAAAACCGCTTACATTAGCTGATTTTGAAATTTTGCAGAAAGAGTGGGCTGGACTTGGAACTTTTCATGGTCAAACTAAGAGAACAACTGCAGATTCTTTAAGAATTTATCAAGAAAATCTCAAGGAAGCTAACGAAAATAAACCCACTCCACCAGAAACACCACCCACACCACCAGCAGCAGAAACGGGAGATAGAAGACAAACAGATGCGTCGCAAAGAATTTCTAGAAACTTTGGTAGAAAATCTGGAGAAGCTATCAACTTCGTACATAAAGGAGAAAAATACCATGCAGTAAAAACTACCAATGGGTGGGATATTTACAAAGGAGCAGGTGGAATTTTTGGTGACCAGTATAGAGTTCAGACATCTGATGGAAAAAATTCTGATGTTGTAGATTCATTCATAAACCAAGCAGAATCTGGTGGTGGATATCGTGTTCCTGATGGAGAAACGGAATCTGTAGAAGAACATTTATCGAGGTTATCATCTGCTACTGCTGATGACTCTACTGCCGTCGCTGCTAAATCACAAGAATTAGCAATGGCAACAACATCTAGCGCAGGAACAACTGTTATTAATAATTACGTCACACAAGGATCTGACGGAAAAACTGGTGGTAATACACCAGCAAACGTTCCTATTGGTCCAACATCAGGAGATATGGGTGTTAGCGTATTTTCTGAATTAGCGTTGAGGAATTCATAATGGAAAAATTCGGTTCTTTTACAGATTTTGCTTTAGAGCGAGTAAAGATATATCCAAATTCTGGTGGTGATCCTGTTGATATTACAACATTGATTAATACCTTCCATTACGTGGAAAGTCTTAATATGCCATTTTTATCGGGAAGTATGGAAGTGGTTGATAGTGGCGGATTGCTTCAGGGACTGCCTATTCAAGGTGCTGAAAAAGTAGAAGTTGAAGTAAAAACTAATGCATCTGAAGAGTTGACCAAGTACACTCTTGTAATATGGAGAGTTGCTAATCGATATGTACAGAATCAAAAACAAGTATATGCTATCGGTTTAGTTTCCGTAGAAGCACTTACAAATGAAGTTACTAGAGTTCAAGAAAGATTGGAAGGAAACCCTACCGATATCACGCAAAAATTATTGCAAGATAAGTTAAAGACGGATAAACCTTTTAATAAAGAGAAGTCTTTACTTCAAATGAAGTTAATTCCTAACAATAGGAGACCTTTTGATCTTATTTCTTCTATGGCAGTGAAAAGTATTTCACCAAAAGCAAAAATAGATCAGCAAGGATCTTCTAGCAATGAAGAAGCATCTGAGGCTGAAAGTGTTAAAGGATCTAGTGGATTTTTCTTCTGGGAGAACAAAAGGGGGTATAATTATTATTCAGTAGATTCTTTATGTGCTGATGATAATAGCGATTTAAAAAATAAAGATCTAGATTTACCACCTTGGGGTCCATACGTCGAAAAGATGGGAAATCAAAGTGATGGTGCAGATGATAGATTTGTAATTTACCAATCTATTTTTAGTTCAGAAGTTGACCTTCTCAGTTCTTTAAGAAAAGGCAAATACTCATCTTTTATAACTTTCTTCAATCATTCTACTGGTCAGTATGAAGAATTCCAGTATAAAATTCAGCAAAGTTATGATAGTATGGCACACCTTGGTGGACAAGAAAGCATTTCTAAAGTTCCAGCAAATGAGATAGAACTTTCTGAAAAACCATCTAAAAGAATCTCAATGATTCTAGACCACGAAACGTGGTATAATGACCCAGGTATTGCATCTCCAGATCCAGATGATGGATCTGATAGTCCAACAGAATTTGCGGACTGGCAGATGCATTTTGCTGCACAATCAATTGCTAGATATCAGTTGTTGAAAAATCAACAATGCACACTAGTCATCCCTGGTAATCCAGAAATCTGTGCAGGAGATAAGATTGACATTTTGCTTTTGAGTAAACTATCCAACAAAGAACAAAAAGAAGAACAGTTTGACTCAGAAACAAGTGGAATTTATCTCATTGAAGAGGTCACCCATACATATGACACCACAACAGGCACAAATGGCAGATTTACAACTACTTTACGCCTAATGCGAGACTCTTATGGTAAGAAGGATAAACAGTCAAAACATGGCACTAAATAATGTATACGGAGGTAACTAAACATGGATAGTATCGAACAACATATTGAAGCAGACAAAGAGGAACTTGCGAATCCTCAACTCTCACCTCAACGCCGTCGTCATATCGAAGGCGAACTAGAAGAATTAGAAGCATACGCAGAGCGTCACCCAGAAGATCATCATGATCCTTCATCTCTGGAACTGTACTGCGATAATAATCCAAGTGCCCCAGAGTGCTTAGTATACGATGATTGATTGATATGGATCAGTTATTATCACAATTGATCCCATCACAGAGAATCGGTAATGACGGATTCAACTGGTGGGTAGGGCAAATTGAAGGTACTGCCTCTGATGAGGAAAACAACAAAGGTGGTTACCGTTATAAAGTAAGGATTGTTGGGGACCATCCACAAAGCAAGGAGGTTCTTGATACTCCCAATTTGCCCTGGGCAAATGTGGTAATGCCAGTCAATGTGCCATTTATGCCTGGCAACACTGGTGGTGGACATCCTCAATTAAAAGAGGGTTGTTGGGTTATTGGATTTTACATTGACCATGATAGACAGAAACCACTAATTCTAGGTTCTATCGGTCAGACTCCTGGAGCAACAGCAGTAATTAATGAGGAGAGACCAGAAAACAAACCATTTACGACAGCAATACCTGCTGATGTAAATGTAAAATCGGATGGTGTACCAGAGCAAGAAGGAACAGGAAAAAATACTGGAACTGGTGGACTATCTGATGGAACAACTGATGGAGAAGGCAAACCCAGAGTTGCTGTACCTGAAAAGAAAAAGAAACCAACGGAAAAGGGGAATCCACAATCAGAAGAGTGGTGCCAAGCAAAGGCAGAAAAGTGTGATGACCCTGACATTACATCAGAGATGACCATTATTATGGGTGAGTTTCTTGCCCAAGTTCAAAGTAATGGTGGAAATATTGGAACTTATCTTGTAAATGAAGCAACTGGTGCTTTGAATGAAGCAACAGGCATTGCTAGAAATTACGTTAACAAAGCAATGAAAGTTGTTACTGAATTCATTGCAAAAGTAAAAGGATATATTTTACAGAAACTCACAAACGCAGTAACTGATCTTATCAATGCCACGATCTATCCTTCCGAAGAAGGAAACTCATTGACACCAGTTACCGAGTGGTTTAACAGTTTATTAAAAGATCTTGGTTGTCAAATGGCAGACCTTGGAGATCGTCTAGCGGAATGGCTTACTAACTTGCTGATGAGTTATGTAGAGCAGATTTACAAGTCAGTAATTTGTCAAGTAGATGAACTTGTAAATGGTATTATCTCCAAGATTAATGAATATATGGAGGAAATCCTGGGTAACATTTTGGGACCGATTCAAGATATTTTGGGTGCAATCGCTGCACCATTAAACATTCTTGGGGGAGCAATTAATTATGTTCTTACTCTTCTTGGAATCTCATGTTCTGGACCAAACAACGAGTGTTCAAAATATAAGCAAATCTGTACTGATGGAGAGAAAAAAGAGGGAGATGACGGAGATTTCTTAGATAATTTATTGGATGATATTGATAATCTATTTGGTGACACTCCAGCAGATTATACCCAGTATGTTTGTGATGAGGCATATGAAGGAACTACACTTGCGATTACCACAGTAGGATTCACAGGTGGTGTTCCTCTTCCCGCTGATTCAACCAATCCAATTGGACCTGGAACTAATCCCAAGAAGAAGAAAAAAATTGTATACGAAATCTTTGATATTGAAGTAGAAGAAGGACAAGATGCTGTATTCTCGGTTGTCAGGACTGGATCTACTGAATATGCATCATCTGTAAAATACAAAACTATAAAAGATCTTGGAACTGCAACTCCTGGAGAAGATTACTTAGAAGTGGAAGACATCTTAGGATTTGCTCCTGGGGAAACATTTAAAACATTTAGTATAAAGACTTTTTATTCTCAGCAAAGTGAACCTCAAGAAGATTTTTATGTCAAGATGACAAAGAATTCTCCTTCTGGAGGAAGTGGTATATCCTCGTCATTCATTAAAAATATTGGTAAGTGTACAATCAAAGAAACTGCCGTTGGAGAAAACACTGATCCATATAAAATTAAACCAGTAAATCCATTTACAGAAGTTCCTAAGGTATTTCCACCTGACGAAACAGACATTCCATCGGAACAACCAGAAAACGATGGAACTGGATTTGGTATAGGTGAACCAACTTATAATGTTCAGGCAAATAGAACTGTATGTCCAGAAGGAGAATTCATTGTCTATACAATTACAACGTCTGGCGTTGAAAACGGAGAAAAATTATACTACACTCTATTAGGAAATGGTATCACAAAAAATGATATTATCGGTGGAGATTTAACAGGAAGTTTTATTATCTCTAATAATACTGCTAAGGTAACCATTGGTATTGAAGAGGATGATGTTGTGGAAGACGAAGAGGTCCTGACATTCACTGTCAATGGAACTGGTGCTAGTGCAGATGTTGTTATTACATCGGCAAAAGATATTGAGTTTGATGATTATGATGAGTCAGAAGGGATTACTGAAGAAACTACTTCTGATCCATTTGTCCCACCAACAGTTACTCCAGAAAAAATTATTACTGATGAGACGGGTGGTATTATTGAAATTCCAATCGATGATCCTGGTGATCCTTGGGCAGAACCACCATATGTTTTCATTGGTGGTGAAGGTATAGGAGCATCCGCAACTGCTTTACTAGATCGAAATGGATTCTTAACAGAAATCCGTATTAAGTCGAGTGGTTATGGATACAAGAAGAATCTTGCTTCTGATAATGGCGTTCGTTGTATTATCGACACATTTACATTGATTAGACCAGGAGTAGGATACAAAGATATTCCTGATGTGTATGTTGATGGAGAACTTGGTGTTGCTGAAGCATTGATTAATGAAGATGGATTTGTTATCGGTGCAAGAGTTCTAGATAGAACAAGAACATTTGATAAGTTCCCCAAAATTACTATTGTAGGTGGTGGTGGATATGGCGCAAAACTATTACCATCACTTGTTTGCCTAGATACTCAAGAACTTTCCACTCGTGGTTCTACCAAGATTGGTACTGGTCGTTACGTTGATTGTCCATAATGTCACATACAGATTTACACGCAAAAACAGAGGCAAAGGCATACCAATCATCTTCAACGAAGGTTGCTGCAAAAAAATATCCTACAACAGTTGCTAAACCAACTACACCAAATGAAACTCAGGACACTGGTTCTGGACCTAGATTCAATGTTTGGCATAAGGGAAGTTTAACTAGATCTGAGATCTATGAAAGGGCACTGCCAGATGGTGAATCTACAGCACTCAGGATTGATGGACCATCTGATAGTGCGCTAGTTTTAGATAGCAAAGGATGTTTACGTTTACTAACAGGTCAACGTAGTAAAGAACAGGGACCAGGAAGTGGAAAACTTTGCATCAAAACTTATGGACAGCAACAGTTACACCAAGAAAGAACAGATATTCAGTATAATGCTGGTGATGATGAAGAAGAGCAAGCAGTAAATATTCTTGCTTATGGCGATTATGTTGAACAAACAAAAGGAGGCACCCGTTATATCAAAGCGCAAAAGATTGTGATAGAAGCATCAGAAGAATTATTATTGATTGGCAAAACTCAAGTTAATATTCAAGCAGGTGCTGATGGAACAGGTGCAATTACCATGAATGCTGGAAGTGTTGAGAAGGTTACAAATAATGATAAAGATGTTGTTGTTGGTCAAAAGATGACATATGGAGTAGCAGAAGAAACTACAGTGTCTTTTGATCCCAGAGCATCTGTGAACGTCGTATCTCCTGGTCATATTAATCATAAGATTCTTGGAGACTTACAAACTTGGGTTGGTGGTATTGAGCAGCATACTGTTGCTGGTGGTCCAGGAGCTCCTCCTCTAATTAAAGATAGGGATTCATCTTTTAACGCACAAACTACAGGAAATGTTAAAATAGAATCCACTATTGATACTAGTATTATTTCTGGAGCAACTGCAAATATTACTGCCGCAGCTGCTATTAATATCACTGGTACAGGTAACGTCAATATCAAGGGCGCTACCATTTTCCTCAACTGATAACCAGACCTTATCATACCTATCGGTTATCCGTATCAAAAACTGGCACAAGGGGGCTTGTTTTTGGCAACCTGCCATGCTAAATTACATCTGTAGCAAATGGAGAGGTGCCTCAATTACTCGCACCAAACCACTTGACGCGCTTCTGCTTCATGTGCTATAATCAATTCATGCGATCGGGACAACCTGATCCATCATCTGCGGGTAACCATTCCGCAAGTAAATTTTTCGAGGAAACAATTATGTTCAAATCTGTTCTCGCAGCTGCCGCTGCTGCACCTTTCATGGCGACCGCTGCTATGGCAGGTCCCTATGTGAATGTCGAGGCTAACTCTGGTTGGACTGGTTCTAACTATGGTGGCACCGCTATCGATAACCATATTGGTTACGAAGGTGCTCTTGGTGAAGATGCTTCTTACTATGTCCAAGGTGGCGCTACCGTCAAACTCCCCGATGGCGGCGACGCTAAGTGGGTTCCTTCTGGTAAGGCAGGCGTTGGCGTTTCGCTGACCGATTCTCTTGGTGCTTACGGCGAAGTTTCGTTCGTTGGTTCTGGTGAGTCTGGTGTTGACCGTGGTTACGGCACTAAGGCTGGTCTGAAGTGGACCTTCTGATCTGACAATTAGATAATGTGAAGGGGGTCGCAAGACCCTCTTTTTTTGTATCTAAATAACTCAGGTGTGATGAGACTTTTATGTTATCAACAAACTACCGTCTACGCATGGAATTCATTTGTGAAAGAATTACCAAGTGTGAGGAAGTCAAACTTGAAGACATGATCTGGGCGGAGAAGTTGGCAAGACATAATAGAACCGCTGCGACGATGCTACGGCAGGCAAGAAGACGTGCCAGCAACCCTGATATGGTTGATGGTGGTCTAGATGATTTCATGAACGCTATGGACCTTGGAGACCCAGATCCTAGCAATCATAAAACCAGATTCGAAAGTGCTGATGATATTGTTGATTGGTTCTCCCAAGACAAACCCGAAGATTGGCGACAAAGAGATTGATTTGATGAGGAAAAAAATGACTAATACAGCAAGACGCAGGAAAAGCAAAGATACTGACGGAAAGTTCTTCTTATATGTGGCATTTCATTCAGTATTCACAGCAATCGCTAACTTATTTCGAGACGACGATTGACAAAACCCTAGAAACCCAGTAGAATAACACTGTCCAAGTTTCAGAGGGGTCATGGCTCTATCAAATTCTGTAGAAGAGAGCTTGAAGGAAGCTTCTGCTTCGCTTCGTAATGCTCTAGCATTCGCTGCTAGACAAGAACGACCAATTGTTTGTACTCAAATCGCTAGAATGATTAATGAGATCGAACAGATTGGTTCATTTGATACTATTTTAGATAAATTTGAGGAATTGGCAAATGAAAAAGACTCTTAAGCGCATCGATAGCAAAGGTCATGAGGAGATTTGGGAGTGGGAAGAGACGCCTGAGCTCAAGGCATTCATCAAGCGACAGACAGTTGTGAATCTGTCTGCACCCCCTGTCCGTCCTACATAATACATGGTATAATTACTAGGTAATCGAGACAGGACAATGACTACGCTTCCTAACTGGCAGAAGCACTCTAAAAAAGAGAAGAAGCGTAGTCTGAAACCCCAGGCATTACGCCAAGCAAAAGCACGTCGCCAAGCGCTAAAGAAAAAACTATTAGAGCGAATATGATGCTTTTAGTATCATATTTACGCGAGTGAGACTTGGTAGTCAGAGAGGTCTTATAAACCTTTTCCGCCAGATTAGCGGCTTTGAGGTGGTTCAAATCCACCCACTCGTATTAGTGTAGATGTGATGTAAGGAAACACACCTCTATGAGGGTATGCAGGTATCAAATCCTGTCTTCTACACTATCTTTATTGTGTTTTGAGACAACTTATGGTATAAATAATACTATAAGACACCTCAAAACACATAATGAAAATCCACACAATAATCTGCAAAAATTGCTCAAATTACTTTGAAGCAAAAGATAAAAGGAGAAAGTTTTGCAGTAGAAGTTGTGCGGCAATTTTAAATAACTCACATCACCCCAAAAATCCAAGAAGAGGTAAATGTAAAGATTGTGAAAAAGCAATTTTTTCTAAAAGAGTTAGGTGTATAGACTGCCACCGAGTATGGAAAGGTGGATTAAATTTTGAGGATAAAACTCTCGATGAAATGAAACTTCTTGGAAAAACTCCATCAAACATTTATGGTGCTATTAGGTGGAGAGCAAGAAAAGTTGCTAAACTTAAAGGGTGGACAAAATGCTGCAAATGTGGTTATAATAAGCACATAGAAGTTGCTCATAAAAAAGCAATTTCTGATTTTGAGGGAAACACTCTTGTTTCGTTAATTAACTCAGAAGACAACCTAATGCCGTTATGCCCTAACTGTCATTGGGAATTTGATAATCTCTAGCTCGTTTACCCATCTGGTTGAAGGGACCGATCTCATAAATCGGCAGAGGTCAGTTCAATCCTGACAACGAGCACCTTGCCCGCATAATCCAACAGGCAGAGATAGGGAGCTTAAAACTCCTCCAGTGTCGGTTCGAATCCGACTGCGGGTATTCCTGTGTAAATAGTAACAGGAAATCAAAACAATCAAATGTAATGGCAGTTTTTAGGTACACCATCACTCGAAAGCATGTCTTTGTTGACAATGAACCTGTGCTGATGTATTATATTGAAAACATACCATTTGCTTTTGATATTCTGGAAGACCACGAAAAACATGATAAGTGGATCTTGTCAGAAGCAGCACTCAATCAAGAATATACACTTGAAGATATCTTCAGGTATTCTGATTATTTGATTGCTGAAGAATGTCACCCAGTTCTATTTGAGTTAGATCTTATCAATCCTGAAGTATTACCCGATGAACCAGTTTCTTGAATATCTAGAAGGTCACTTTTCTAATAAAAAGCAAGCGCAGGGACATCCTACTCGTTATGCTCATATACATATAGTTCATCGGAAAATTTCCGATCATCGCTTTTATGGTGAACAATCATATAACTATATGATGGCAAGACCATATCGACAGTTTGTGATTGATGTAATTGAAGAAGATGGTAAGTATCGTCTGAGGAATTACGAACTTGAAGCACCAGAACGTTTTGTTGGTTGTAAAAACTTAGAAGCACTAAAAGATACTCACTTGACATATCGCACTGGATGTGATATTATATTTGAACAAGTGGGGGAGCATACTTATAAAGGTGGAACTTCTACATGTGAATGCTTTGTCGAATGGCAAGGCAAAAAAACATTTTTAGAAAACAATATTCTTCTTACTGATAAAGAATATCATGTAATTGATGTTGGTAGAGATGTTGAAACCAAACAGAAAGTTTGGGGATCAAACTGGGGTCATCTCAAGTTTGATCGTATATAGACAAGCCCTTGTAGCATAATGGTAATGCAGCGCACTTGTAATGCGAAGAGTGTTGGTTCAAATCCGATCGGGGGCTCCAGGGGAATTAGCTCAGTTGGTAGTAGCGTTTGCTTTGCAAGCAAAATGTCAGGAGTTCGAGTCTCCTATTCTCCATTCGCTATTTTCGAATAGCGAATACATTCCTTTATAGCTCAGTCGGTAGATTGAGTGACTGTTAATCACTATGTCCCTGGTTCGAGCCCAGGTGGAGGAGTTATGAAAGGTGATTGTACTTGGTCCGAACAGTTTGGATACATTTATCTGTGTGTCAAAGAAATAGTCAAAATCCTTATCCTAAAAGATAGATACACCCCGTCCGTATAAATAAATCGAAGAGAATCCTAACAGAATTCGGTCGGATTAATTATGCCACTAACAAGACTGGACAACCTGATCACCAGCAAAACAGGTAAGTATCTATATGTTTCACCAGACGATTTCAATGCATCTGATGAACTGAATAACAGAGGTAATTCTCCTGTAAGACCATTCAAGTCAATTCAGAGAGCATTCCTTGAAGTAGCACGTTATTCCTATCTTCCTGGTGTAGATAACGACAGGTTTGACCAGTTCACCATCATGTTGATGCCTGGTGAGCACTTTATTGATAACCGTCCTGGTGTCGAGGATGTATCACTTATTGATGTGTTTGGTTTTGATCAAGCAACTAATGAGTGGACCGATAATTCAATCCTAGATCTCTCAAACCCAGACAACATCTTCTATAAGTTCAACAACACAGAAGGTGGTGCGATTATTCCTCGTGGTACTTCTCTTGTTGGTTATGACCTTCGTAGAACGATGGTCAAGCCTCTGTATGTTCCCGATCCTGCTGACTCTAGAGAAAATAGATCTGCCATCTTCAACGTAACTGGTGGTTGTTACTTCTGGCAGTTCACCATTAAAGACGGTGAAACAACTTCATTATCTCCTCTCTATAATCCTAACGCTGCTGTACCTAGTGGTGAGGTATACTATTCAAAGTCTGACTTTACTAAGAAGACTGCTCCTAACTATTCTCACCACAAACTAACTGTATTTGAGTACGCAGATAAAGAAGAACTGCAACTCCTTTACAGAAAGATTGCTAAGGCATTCTCTGCATTCCAACCTCAGATCAACCAACCTGGGGAGTTTGATGTAAGAGTACAAGAGAACAGAATTGTAGGTCCTCTGTCCGACTCTAGAGCAATTGAAAGTCTAAAGTTTGACGATGCTACATCTGATCCTGCTATTCCTGGTTCGAACGTAAGAGTTACAGTAACCACAAAGATTGATCATGGATACTTTGCTGGTCAGTCTGTTGCCGTTCTAAACACTGGTATTGATGATAAACTAGAAGGAACGTTCAACATTGCTTCTATTGATCCTACCGATGGTAGAAAGTTCACCTACTTTGTATTTGGTGAGGTAGTATCTACAATTGGTCCTGGTTCTAATGCTGGTGCAAGTAGCATCTCTCCTGGTGATGTTCTAGACATTACATCATCACCTGCACTCGGACAGAATGCTCTGACTCTCGCAGAAGTTGACTCTGTTGAATCTGCTTCTCCATATGTATTCAACTGCTCCATCCGTTCTACCTGGGGTATTTGTGGTATCTGGGCAAATGGTTTGAAAGCCACTGGATTCAAATCCATGGTTATCGCTCAGTACACGGGTGTTTCGCTACAAAAAGACGACAGAGCATTCATCCGTTATGATGAGTTTACCAATACATTCAATCAAGCATCACTGAAGGATGCTTTTGATAGCATCCCTTATCACACTAAGGGTGATTCATTCTGGAAAGATGACTGGAGAAACTTCCACGTTCGTGCTTCGGAAGATGCCTTCATTCAGAACGTTTCGATCTTCGCTGTTGGTTTCGCTGATCACTTCCTGATGGAGAGTGGTGGTGACATGTCGATCACCAACTCTAACTCCAACTTTGGTAATACCTCACTACACGCAATCGGTCACAAAGGATTTGCATTCAACAGTGACAAGGGTGGATACATTGATGCTATTATCCCACCACAGGTAATTGAAACTGTTGATAAGAAGATCAACTACTACCCATTCAACATCCCCGCGATGATCAATGGTGTTGAGGGTATTCAAACTGCATCTTCTGGTACTGTAGTATTCAACCACACCAGACTATATCTAGATTCTAATGATGATGCACTAGATCCTGCAAAGCGTCCTGCTGTATCTATTGATGGATACAGACTCGGTGCTAGACAGAATGAAACCATCTATACTAAGTTGGAGTCTGCTTATATTGGAGACGACCAAGAGTATAGTTCAGAACTAACTCCATCTGGTTTCACTAAGTACATTGCTAAACCAGACATTCTAGCACCATCTGGTGGTGTTATTGATAATCTTGCTCTCGATGCTGCTAACCTCATTGAGCTCAACAGAACTTTCTTCCAAGAAGAAGTATTTGGATATGTTCTAGAGAAGTATCCATATCTTCAGAACATTTCTTATGTCAACCCTGGTCTAGATCCAGACGCTAACAGATATTTCGATGCTCGTAATCTAATTCTCTCGAACAGAGATGAGATTATCGATACCGCATATGATCAAATGTACACAGCATTTGGTCCTGCTGGTGAGAACAACCAAGACTTCCTGAATGGAAACAATGAGGCAAAGTGTAAGCGTGATATTGGTTACATTGTTGATGCTATTGCCGAAGACCTAAGAGACGGTGGCAACAGTAATATCATCAATGCAACTAAGTTCTACTTCAATGCAGATGGAACACCACTTGCAAACGGCCTTGTAGGTGAAGAAAGATTTGCTGTCTTTGCATTCAAGAGAGCTCGTGATCTTTGCAAACTAGCAATTGCTAACCTGTTGACAGTAACAGATCCTACTGTTATTATCGATGCATCTAATGCTGTTGATCCTGCTGGTCGTTACAAAGATTCTCGCAACCTAATTCTTGCAAACAAGCAAGACATCATCGATGCTGGTATCGCTGCAATCACAGCATACAATCCTTCCTTTGTATTCCCTGGTGGTAGTGATACTAAGTGCCGCAGAGACTTAGGACTAATCGTTGATGCTGTCGCACAAGATCTCTGGTTTGGTGGCAACGAGTATAGCATTGCTGCTACTGAAGAGTACTTCAATAACAATGTATTGACTGCTGGTGGTGTTGCTGGAGAAGTAAACGAAACCATCAGAGCTCTGTATAAGATTCAAGATCAAATGAATCTTGCAGTCAACAATCAACTTGCAGTCACTGATAACACAGTAACTCTAGATCAGACTGGCGATCCTCCAATCGTAGCAGATACACATGCTAACGCTTTTGAAATTATCAAAGAGAATAAGAAGTTCATTGCTAAGGAAGCATATGAGCGCATGAAGTCTGTGAACTCTAATGTTCAGTATAGCTGGAATCCTGTTGGAACATTAGGTTGGACTCCTCGCCCTGATACTACAGAGCAAGATTGTCTGGATGATGTATACAAAATCATCGACGAAGTTGCTTACAACGTGAAGTTTGGTGGTAACCATAAGACTTATGATGCTGCTGAAGTTTATGTAACTAACACTCTAAACGGACAACCAATTTCTTCATTCATTGATGAAGAGCGTGATGAAGCATCAAGAGTATTCCTTGAGGCGAAGAATATTGCCATCGATGTGATGCGTAATATCACTGTAATTCCTACCAATTGGACTCCATCTGGTGATAGTGTACAGAAGAAAGATCCAACAACTATTGTTGACACAAACAATCCAACATGTGCTTCGGTAGAAGCAGCACTCGATACTCTATTTGGTATTATTATTCAGGCAGTTGGAACTGATGCTGGAGTTGGAAACCTCAATGGTATCACAAGAACTGTTCCTGCACAACCAACTTCTTATACAGTTGGTAACTGTTCGGATGTTCTAGATACGATTGATACTCTTATCAGCATCATGGCTGATGCATTGTATGCTGGAAATCTCAATGGTATTCCTGCTGTAAACAGTGGTAACTGGGATTGTGCAAACGTAAGAGGAACAATCCATACACTCACAGACATCATTGTAGACGCCATTGAGGGCGGTACACTGACAACTCTACCCGATGTATCCTCTGGTGCATTTGTTGCCAATGCACAGGCATCTAAGTGCTATAGAGACGTTGGTATTATCACTGATGCAGTTATCAATGACCTACGTTTTGGTGGTAACCTCAACACCATTCAGGCAGGTGAAGCATACTTCATTGGTAACAACCTAGAATACATTGATGGAGAGAAGAACGAGACTCTAGATGCATGGGATGCTATTAGAAACCTAGCAATCTCTGCTCTACGCAACCACACCACACAAGTCAATGGTTGTGTTCTAACCAATGGCAGTGCAATTGTTGATGTTGGAACTAACGTCGGTCTAGCAATCGGCATGAGAGTTGTACAGTATGATCCTAATGACTTCTCTGCTGATGCACAACTGAATGCTGGTTCAACACCAATCTATACCAATATTCCTGAAAATACTTTCATCAAGAAGAAGATTGGTACTACTCAGATTGAACTTGGTGTAGAGAATGCTAGATTAGATACTGGTGCTACTGTACCTGTTATTGGTCCTGGTGGTAGCAACATCACTCTCTACTTCACAATGGAGAAGGGACAGTGGGCAGATACTCTACCTACAACTGATTCTACAATTCTTACTAGCAACGCAGGTTATCCTGAGTGTAATGCTGTTGCATCTGCTGTTGATACACTGATTGATAACATCACTACCATCATCAATAATGGTATTGGTTCTGTTGATCTAGTCGAAGCAACTGCTACTTCATCTGATTATGCTACAAGAGCAACCATCTTTACTATTGATATTGATGGAACTGGTGCTCCTAATCCTCATAAGTTCGAGACTGGAACTGCTGTAAGACTTGTTCCACGTCCACGTTGGGATGCTGAAGCACAGAAGTATGTTGAGGTTGATAAGCGTTTGGTAAGACTGCCAAATGGTTTTGAAACTAACAGAACATACTATGTAATTGCTCCTGGCAGAAAGACTGCTCCATACGATTACTCTGGTTCTGCTCTATTCAATGGTAGCGATCAGACTAAGTTGATGCTTGCAGAAACCAGAGCAAATGCTGCTGCTGGTATCTACATCTACTCATCCGAATCTGATACGATTGACGAGAATGTAGAGATTGACATCTACAAGTTTGTACTTGATGAGAAGTATGATCTTGATTCTTATAAGTGTCAAGTTGATGTTGCTGTTGCTGGTGGATCTGCTATCACGGGCGGTATTGTTTCTAACGTTGCACACATCTTTGATGTTCCTAACGCAAGCACAACTCCACAGAGAGTATTCTTCAGAAAGATCAATGACACCACGCCACTACCACTTCTAGCGGCAAACTTACAAGGTGATAATGCATCTGCAAATAGCAACGACTCTACTGCTGGTGTTGCTGATGCAAATGGTAGACTAAATCCAGAGTTTGAATTCTTCACTCGTTATGTTTACAACCCAGACAAACCAAACAAAGTATTCTGTATCTACAAGACTCATGCAGATGCTATCAATGACACTAACAGAATTACATTCCAGTCATTGAGTGACGCACAGTTTGTTGCTTACGCTAACAAGTCACAAACTCCATATGCATTTGACCCAAGAGGTATTGAGTATTCAAATAGCAACACTGGTAGATGGTATCTCAAAGTCAAGGATACTTCAAGTTCTGGTAATCCACTGTCAGTCCAGCAAGAGAGTATCCTATGGAGAATCAATCAGTCTGATATTAGACAGTCACCCGATCCTAAGACTAATGATTCGTTCTATCTACGTCAAGAAGATAACAGAGAGAAGGATGACAGAACCTTCAAGATTCGTTACGTCATTCCTAACTATCTTGAAGGAGTTAGAGATCCTATCAATGGATTTGTTCTCAAGACAAGAACTGACTCCACACGTAGACTTAGACCACAAAGAATCTTACTCAAGCCTGCTCCTGGAAACTTCAAGTCTGATGCATTCTTCCAGAATGATAGAAACCCAGGAGAAAGAATTGGTTGGACTAGCAATCAAATCATTCAAAATTTAGGTACACTAAACAACGCTTACGATCCATATCGTAGAGACACAACTGGTGCTGGTATTGATTACAGAAAGAGAATCACTACTGACAACAACGTCACCATGACAATTCAGTCTGGTAGACTAAGAGAAGTTGAAGGTGATACTTACCTAGAACTGAACGTATTTGATTACGAACCAAACCCAGAAATTCTAGCACTCAATGGTTCTTCGTTCAGAACTGTCAAGATTAGTGCTCCTCAGGGCGGACTATTTGAAGTCAATAAGAGTGTTGGTAGCGGTGTTCCTACTGATCCTCATTATATTCAATGGTCTGGATTCAGCTCGGGTAGTGCATATGTACATGCATATACTAACGTTGGTTCTGATCACTATCTAATCCTCAAGGGTGATACCATTGATGGAAATCTAATCTTCTCGCCATTCCAGAACACTAGATTCCAGCAAGGAAATATCTATGCTGATCTTCTAGAAGATCCAGATGGTGGTAAGTCATTGCCACTCAAGAGACTAATTGAAAAGGGTAAGAGTGATCTCTTCTACAAACAAAACGGAGCACCTGTATATACTATCACTCCTGGTGATATCATCAAAGAAGATGGATCGGAAAATAGATTCATTGTTGCTTCTGTTGAAGATGCTGGTGAGATTGATGATACCTTCTACATCTTTGACATCGAGACACTTCAGCGTCGTATTCCAAAACAGCAAGATGGTATTTACTACCTGACTGCTATCCGTGGTAATATCTCACCTCTACCTCTAGGTGCTGGTAACCAGAATAACTTCCGCAACTTCAAGTTCTCTCAACCAATTTCTTATCTATATCCACAGAACTATAAGAATGATCCTTATTGGTTCACACATGCAGGTACAACACCATCAGAGAAAGCATTTGCACAGGGTCTGATTGATCCTCCTGCAACTTACTCTGCTGCTGATAACTATGTACATGGTTTAGTTAGAACCAACGATTCTAAGGGATCAATGACCAAGGAGACTATCCTTGATCTGATTGAAACTCCTGCTTTTGAGCGTAACACATATACTGGCGATAACGCTATTGTTGCACAGGAAGGTAATGCTTCTGCTGGTGCTGAAGACAGACAGATCCGTCTTGCTGGTGATAGCGAAGTCTATACTGATCAGAAGTGGTACGTTGAACTCCGTAGACCATCTATTGCTCGTGCTGGTAACCACACGTTTGAATACCTTGGTTTCGGTCCTGGTAACTACTCCACAGGTCTCCCAGCGCGTCAGGAGATCGTTCTAACGGCGACTCAGGACTACTACGCCCAAGCGAAGCGTCAAGACGCTGGTATCGTCTTCTACACGGGTATCAACTCCAACGGTGAACTCTATATTGGTAACCGTAAGATCAATGCTATTACTGGTGAGGAAGAGTTCCTAGAAAGAGCAGCACTGATTGACTCTGATGATGACGAGGATGATATCAGCTCACTCATCACCACCTTCGAAGTTCCTGTAACATTCAACCAGAATATTACAGTCAACGGTGGTGAAGGAGAACTGGTAAGCAACTTCAACTCACCAGTTACAATCAACGTTTCCAATAGTGATCTAACTCTTCAAGATAGACCACTTTATATTCTTTCTAACGTAGATACACAAAATCCAGATGGAACACCAAATGATGTAACTCTTGATAGAACTTCATTCTTACCACGTCAAAGTGGTGATATGTATCTCGGTAAGAATGAGATTAGAGCAGCAATGTTCAATCTCAATGCTAAAAAGAATGGTCAGAGTTATAGATTCCAGACACATACTTCACTTGAAATTACTGGTCCAACGCCATCTAATGTAACTCCAAACCAGTCTACACTGTTCAGTGCTGGTCTTGGTGGCAGTGCTCTAAACAGCAAGCAGTATGTCAAGTATGGTACTTCTACCGCATTTGTTCTACCTCAAGATGGTGATGTTCTATTCAAGGGTGGATCTGTTGAAAGGTCTGGATCTCTTGGTTGGATTTATGCAAACTACTTTACTGTAATTCAGAATGCTGCTATCTTCTCTGTCAAGTTCAATGGAACTACGAGAGTAAAGATCAATTGGAATACCATCAATGGAGTGCAGCAAACTAACGCATCTCTAGGAATTAGAGAGACTTCAGCAATCAGAATTTCCAACTTCTATCCAGTTGGAACAATGAACGGAACGTTCAACGTTATTTCTACTGTTGTTGGCGAACCATTCCAGGCTACTGATTCCTTCTGCTGGATTCAGGTTGGTGAGACAATTGCTGGTGTTTCTTATGATAATGATGGAGATGGATCGCTTGATGCTCCAGTCTCAGAACCAACTTGGAATAGTCTAGTAACTAATGCTGGAACTCCAATCAATGGTAGCACTCCTGCTCCAGTCATGGAATTCTCCACGGCAAATTGGAAAGAAGTTGGTGTAATTGGTGCTGAAGCAATTAGAACTTCAACTGAAAACATTGGAGACTACAGACTTGGTATCAACACAATTGCTTCTGCAAATCATCTAGCTTATGAAACAGCATTTGTTGATCAGTATACTGATCCTAAAGCAAACCTAGACGTTGTTGGAACGGCATGGATTACTGGAAGAACTGTAAACAATTGGTTAGGTCAACCAAATGCTCCATTGTTCAACAGAACTGTAACTGGACAAGCAAATGCATTCTTGGTTGGTGGTGATAGAGACATTCCAGATTCTATTGCTGTTCTAAGGGTCAATACTCTAAACAATAGAGTTGGTATCAATGTTTCAAATTCCGACATTGTTCTCGATAAGGAATTTGTTGTTGATGGTGAAGTAAGATTTACTGAAACTCTTACACTTGATAATGGCATTATTGATACTCCAAGCACTACATTTACCCTTGCTCCTACAACTACTGATGTAGATCTATTCCCACAAGCACTACAACTCAAGATTGCTAATAGTGCAACTGGAGTTCAATCAATTGATATTGGTAATGGATCTGCAACTCAAACGGTAAAAATTGGTCATGGAGCAACTACATCTCTATTCTATCTACATAGCAATTCAGAAAACTCTGTAATTGATATTGGTACAGTTGCAAGTGATGCATCATACAACTCTCAGATCTTCATGGGAGGTGCGTTTGCTAATCAGAATAGTTTGTTCAACATTAGAAACGCTAGAACAAAGATTGATGGAGATCTACAGATTGGTACGCCATCTACTGGCATCACAAAGATCTACTCATTTACACCAAAACTAGAAGTATTCAGTGCTTCTGGTGGTTCTAATGAAATTGATCTTTGCCGCACTGGTTCTGTTCTAAGCATCGGTGCTGACGCTGGCACAACTACAATCAATAATAGTCTGTATGTCAAAGCATCTGAGAGAGTTGATGGAAACATCACACTCTTTGGTGGACTTCAATCGGGTGAACTGACTGCTACTAGAGGTATCTTCAACACAACAACATCAGCACATGGTTTTGGTGGAGTTGACAATCTAAACATCGATATCTATAAGCGTATTGAAATCGGTAAGTCAATTGATACTCAAGGTGCTGCAACATGGGGTAATACCACATTCATTGAAAATTCTGGTGAGGGTACTTACTATCTACCAGTCAATGAACTGATTGGTCTAACCGATATTGCTATTGGCGATCTACTACTAATTGATAGAGAAGCATCTGGTGGAGATCAGGCAACTTCTGAAATTGTTCTAGTAACAAATCTAATCAATGCTACCGATGCTACTGATCCAGATGGATATAGAGTTGAAGTATTGAGAGCACAAGAAGGAACAACTCTTAGAACTGACCACCCAGATAATTGTGTAATTACTAAACTACTCAAGCAAGAGAACGTTAGCTACACTACTTCTACAATTTTAACTGGTGCTCAGGGAACTTCTGTACAGATTACAACTGCTGAGTTTGGCGGATCGATCAACATCAATGATATCCTAAGAATTGATGACAACGAACTATTCAATGTCACATATGTTTCTACTGATGCCGAAAACGTTCAAGGACTTAGAATCAATGATGGCGGTGAACCACCTCTTACTGTATTCGAAGTTCTTTCAACTACTGGTCAAACAACAATTCTTGGTCCAACTGAAGTTAGAAATAATATTACTCTAACTGGTACTACATCTCTAGGTGATAGACTATTCACTATTACAAATGGAACTGATGTAAGATTGCAAGTTGATAGTTCAAATGGAAATACCAAACTATTTGGTAGTCTGAGTGTTGGTGTAAACTTCAACGAATTCTTAGTTGATGGTGCTACTGGAACTCTAACAATGAATGGTGGAGATGTAAATATCTTCGCTGATGATGGAACAACACCAAAACTTACATTTGTAAATGGTAACGGAAATCTAACTATCTCTGGTGTAATTACAACTCAGGGAACTGGAGAAAACCTATTCGCTGGTGATGTTACTCTGAATGGTGGAGATCTAACCGTAAATAGTGGTTCTACTAAGAGATTCAAGGTAAATAACAATGGTAACATTGACCTTGGTGGAATTGACGCTTACTTCTCTGCTAGCGGAGCAAGAAAGTGGTTGTACATGAGCACTGTTTCTGGTGATGGTGGTGAATTGGTTGGTAACGTCAACTACTTCACGAAGGCATCTTCTGATCTAGTTCTCAAGTTACCAGATACTGCTCAAAGTGGAGATTGCATCAGATTTGTTGACATTGGTGGAGCATTGACTTACAATGTAAGAATGATTATTAGAGCCCCTGACGGTGTACCTGTTGCTGGAGATTCTACCAATACTGGAATTACCATTCCTGGAGTTAGCCTAACTAACTATGATGGTGGTGAACTAATTGTTACCACTCCAAACGCCGCATTTGGTCTTATCTATGCTGGTTCAACTAATGCTGATGGAACTGCATCTGGTATCCCAAGTAACCTACAGGGTTGGTGGCTAATGGAAATCTAATTCCATAAATTCTGAAAAAAATTCTCCGCCAAAAATAGACGAAAAAAGATGGCAACATACGGAACACTAAAAACTATGAAAGCCGCCGCCATTGGCACTATTATGCCATGGGGCGGCGACTTGACCGCTATTCCTGCTGGTTGGTTGATTTGTAATGGTCAAACTTTGAATGCCGTTGATTATCCATTATTAGCACAAAATATTGCTGATAATTATGGTGGTCAAAATTTTGGCGGAACATTTCCCAATTATACTGGGCAAATTGCCCTCCCAGCAATCAATCAGAGAGGATTGGTAGATATTGAGTCATCATATTTTGATAACTCAAATGATATTGATACAACAGAGGCACTTGCTGCTTTAGTTTCTCCAGGAACAACAAATACATTGATTGGTCTTGATACTGATAATGGCGTTGGAACTTCTTTCAATGCTTATACAGATATCAATTTTTCGTATACACCAGAAAATGATTTTACTGGAAAACTAACTGGCGCTACATTGAATGAGACTTTTGGATCGAAAACAGTCTATATGTCTCACAGAAAACTTGGTAGAAGACATCTTACAATTCACAGTCACCCAACTACTTTTACAACATTATATCTTCCTTCTTCTGGTGCTAGACCAGGACAAGGTGTTGCTGCATGGGGTGAAATCAATTATCGAATCGAGAGAGCTAGTTTCGATCAACTTGATTATTCTCAGGTTCAGGCACAGTTGAATATTCAGTATACTAATGATCAGGGATTTGGTGGAGGTGCTCCTGGCGTAGTTGTTACTAATGTTCAAGGTGAAGGTCCAACATACAACCTAAAACCAGTAAATGTAATTGGATCACCAATTTCTAATTGGTTTGGACCTTATCAAGTTCCAAACACAAAATCATCAAACCCAATGGATGAAAACTTTCTTGCTGGCGATACTTTGCTATTTGCTCCTGGTGGGGGAACTCAAACTATTGCCAATAGAAACTTTGATCCAGGTGGTGGAAATAGTGGAGACGTACATGGATATAATAAATCTATGTTTGATTCTAATGCTATTAGTTTCAATCAAAACACAGAAATTGCTGGAGAGCAGGCTGTAATTCAACCACATAATCATGAACCATTTGAAGTTCAATTTGATATCGCAAATACTAGACTTCCAAATAGCGTTTCAGTAAATGTTATTTCAAATGTTGTACCAGATAACGTTGATAAAGCATTAAATATCAATGTATCAACACCAACACCAACTCTCATCTGTCTGTATCTAATCAGGGCATACTAATGGCAAATTATACTAGAGAAAAATCAAAATACGGTGGAGTCGTAGGTAGTATTCAGCTATTTACTAGTGCTCTGCCATTAGCAAATGATCCCTTAGATGCTCAATGGAAGTCTCAAATTCCTGCTGGTTTTTTGAGATGTGATGGATCTATTTTGAATGCTAAAGAATATCCAGAACTTGCTGCTATTCTTGGAGTTGGTGAAGCTTCTAAATTTAGAAAAGAAACTCAGGAATTGAATGAAAATCAGTTTCAACTTCCAGATCTTGGATCTAAGTATATGACTCCTGGTTTGGCTAGCGGTCAGTATGCTTCTTTGAATATTATTCAGACAGGAAAAAGTAGAGTAGGTGCTGAAGTTTCTGTTACTTCCAATGTTGGAAATAGTGTTACAATTGATTATGCAGGAAACTTCACTGTAATTGGGCAAAGCGATGTTGCTCTTTTGGGAAACTCAAAATTTACTCCACCAAATGATGAAAAAAATACTGGTGAAGCAATTCTTGATCAGTCAAGTTTTCAAGCACATGGACATAATACAAATGCTAAAGTACTGAACTATACTGGAAATTTCAAAGTTGGTGCGGAAGGAAAAAGTGGAACTGATCTAACACCTTTTGCAGGAAACCAAATTGTTGGATCTGGAAATCCATCAAATACAACTCAATCACGACACGTACACAAAATTACTTGGCCAAATGCTGCATCATATAATCAAAATTTCAAATTTGAATTTGATACTTTCAATGCCCCAGCAGACAATCTACAAACAACTATAAATATTGCCACTAAAACAGTTACAGAACTTCCAGAGACGGTTCAACCATTTATTTTAGTAGAGTACATAATAAAATTCTAACATGGCAGAACTAATATACGACTTATATCCAGGAGAAATGACATGGGAATTATTGGATGGATGTGCCATTTATAATTCTGGATATGGAGTTTCTGGTGCTGCTGGAACTGGAGAACTTGGTGGATTTAATACCAATACTGGAAAAGCATATTTGAGTTTTGGAACGTTCAACTCATATTCTTATGTTATTGATAGAGAGGCAAAATTTTTCTTGAATCTTGCTAGTATGGAGTATATGATTATTGATGTAATCACTGGTAGTGATTATAATGGAGGAGAGAGACCAAATAATTTTGGAGAATCACTATATTTACAATCTATTACTGGATCTGGACAAACATATTTAATGGCAAATTCTGGTAAAGATGGTGGATATACATTTCCAGATGTTGATGCTGGTGGTGCGTGGACAACAAAAACAGTTTATATATCCGAAGCTGATAAGGGTGTGAAATTGTGGAGATTTTATGCATATAGTGTTGCTCAACCAGAATTTGCTGGAAGTGGAGGAATATACTCATCAAATGTAAACGCTGGCGATAGATATGGAATCTCACGAATAAGAGTTTATGGCACTGTTCCTACTCATATTCAATACTTTAGGGGAAACGATGAAAGTGATGAAGTATCGATATTTCCTGGCGATCCTCTAGTTTTGTCTTGGAGTACTAAACTTGGAAATTTTGTTGGTGCAACTAGCGTAAGTATAAATCAAGGAATTGGTGCTGTGGCACCCATAGCGCAGGGATCTATTACTCTTGCTGTTGGTCCAACCGTTGAAACTACTTATATTTTTACTGCTGTTGGAAATACTGGAACTATAACAAAAACTCTCCTTGTGAAGATGAAAGTTCCAGATACTACTCCAGACATCTTTGCTTTTGGTGCTGTATCTGGTGCTGAACTTTCAACAGAATATACTAGTAATACTATTACAGTTGCTGGACTAGATCCTGGAATTATAGTAGTTCTTAGTGCTACAAATGGTGCTCTAACATCAGTGAATGGAGGAGCATTTAGTACTACTAATAAATCTGTTACTAACAACGATACTGTTACTGTTAAGATGACATCATCTGGCAGTTTCAATACGCAAAAATCTACAACTGTCAGTATTGGAACAATTAGTACAACTTGGAAAATTACTACTAAATCAGCACCAGTTCAAATACCAAATACGTTTACATTTACTCCAGTAGTTGGTGCTCCAGTTCTTACATATATTGAGAGCAATGAGGTAACAATTACTGGTCTTACAACTACCGTAGATGTAACCGCACCTACTAATGGAGCAGAAAGTTCTGTGAACGGTGGAGCATACTCTACAGCAGCAAAGACAATATCTAACGGTGGCAAACTAAAACTTAGACTTCTTACGAGTGATGTTCTTGGTGATGTTGCGACAACTGCTATTGCTGTTGGAGATGGTCCTAATGTAGGGTGGCAAGTAACTAATGTTACAACTGCGGACGGTAATCCAGATTATTTTGATTTCGATGACATTATAAATGCTTCACCGTCATCTTTAGTTGAGAGCAATGTAATTACAATTACTGGTATTAATGTACCAACAACCGTTACTACAACTACAACAGATGGTTTGAATAATCCTTCTGGAGCAGAAATTAGAATTGATGGTGGATCTTGGCAACCAAGTCCCGCAACAATATCCAACAATCAAACACTTCAGATTAGATGGACATCTAGCGCAGATCCTGGAGCAACTGTATCAACTAATATAACTGTAGGCACTCTAACAAATGATTGGAAGATAACCACTACAACCGCTGGTGATATCATACCAGATGATTTCTTTTTCTTTGATAAAGATAATCAACCTCCAAATACATATGTTGAGAGTAACACTGTGATCATTCAGGGTATTACTTCTCCTTCTCCAATCAATGTTGTGAACGGACAAGTTTCTATCAATAAAGGACCTTGGATATTTACTGGATTCGTAAATAATGGAGACACACTGAAAGCAAGAGTTCTTACGCCTGGGACACTGCTAACACCAAAATCACTTTCTATAACGGTAGGATAACATGCCAGCATACGTTACGGGTTATTACTATAGATACGGAAACACAAGTGATTGTACAACTATACCAGCTTGGATTCCTGGTGTCTCATCAGCAGATGTCAATGATGGCACTAGAGATCAGATAAGTAACGCTTATTTCTCTCTTTTTGGAAGATATGGAGAATCGCCCTATCTTGAACAATGGCTTGCTGATTGGATTTATGGAAGTGCTCCAACTGTTTACGGGTCAATTATAAATATGATTCGTGCTGGTGGAGATTCTAATCAAGGTGGCAGTGGAGAACTTCAAGACGTTCAAGCATATGGAAAACATACTTGGGGAGGTCAGGGTTCTTGTCCTCCTCCACCTCCAGTGTGCTCATCTCTTTCTGCAAGTTTGAGCTTGAATAAAACAAGCATAGTAAATGATGGAATAGATAGTGCTACTCTAAGTTGGTCAATAACGGGAGATAAAATAACTTCAATATCAGTAACTTCTGTTAGCAGTCCAGGAACGAGTGGAAGCGTTACTGTAAAACCAGCATCAACAACAAGTTATTATCTAACTGTCACCAATGAATGTGGTGTTACTTATAGTGCAACCTCAGTTACTCTAAACGTAATTGATATACCCCTAACACTTACTTATTTTAGAGCAAATGATCAATGGCCAGAAACATCTGTATATCCAGATGAGGTAGTTACATTTACATGGAGTACCCTTTTTAATGCTTCTTATAATACTGCTACTAGTGCTAGTATAAATCAAGGCATTGGACCAGTTGCAACTGGAGCAAAACAAACTACAATACCAGCTCCATCTCAAGATACTGTGTATACTATTACGATAAGTGATGGATCTGCTACATTATCCGAAAGCGTTACTGTAAAATTATTGAAATTTGATGACGAAGCAGACCCCATTTCTTTTTCTGCTGTTGAAGATGCTGAACTATCCACAGTATACGATTCTAATGTTGTCACTATTAGTGGTCTTCAAGCATCAGTATCTTGTTCGGCATCAAATGGTGCTCTAACATCTGTAAATGGTGGTGCTTTTTCTGCAGATGTAAAACAAGTTTCTGAAGGTGATACTTTACAATTGAGAATGCAATCATCTGCTAGTTTTAATACTCAAAAAACAACAACTGTTAGTTTGGGTGAAGTCAATAACACATGGAAAATACGAACAAAAACTGCTCCACAGCAAATTCCAAACAATTTTGATTTCAATGATGTTGAAGACGCTCCTCTACTTTCATATATTGAAAGCAATTCTGTAGTAATTTCTGGAATTACCGAACCAGTTTTGGTAACAACTCCATCAAATGGATTTGAAAGTTCTGTGAATGGAGGTTTATTTGATACCACACCTAAAAATATTACTAATGGTCAAACTCTAAAACTTAGGGTTCTTACTAGTAATGTTTTGGGGGACACACAAACTACAGGAGTGCTTGTTGGGGATTCACCTCTTGTTGATTGGAATGTCGTAAATGTTTTGACAGCAGATAACAATCCAAATTATTTTGATTTTCTTGATAAAATAAATCAAATACCAAATTCCATTGTTGAAAGTGACGTATTGACTATTGAAGGAATCAATGTACCAACACCAGTAACAGTTACTAATGGAGCTGAGTTTAGAATCAATGGTGGAGCATGGACTACAACTGGAAATATAAATGTCAACCAGACTTTACAACTTAGAATTCTTTCTAGTCCAAATTTTGGGGAGTCTGTTTCTACATCCGTGACAGTTGGTAATCTTACTGATTTGTGGACAGTTTTTAGTACTACATTTGGTGATACAATTCCAGATGCTTTCTATTTTGCTGATAGAGATAACCAACCACCAAATACTTATGTTTTGAGTAATACAGTTTTGATAAGTGGTATCACAGCACCAGCTCCCGTTTCTGTCACTGGTGGACAATGTTCTATAAATGGAAACGGATGGATTATCAGTGGTTCAATAAATAATGGAGACACTCTAAGACTCAGAATTTTGAGTAGCAGTAGTCTAAACACGGCGGTTTCTGCTTCTATTTCTATCGGTTGATCAATGGCATATACTACTAATTGGACAGTTACAACATATGCAAGTGCTGATAACCTGCAACAGGGACACTGGTATAGTGCTAGAAATAAAAAGTTAGATGGATTATCACTAGGTACTGTGATGAGTATTTTTAGAGATAATACTGGAAACTGGGGAACTCTTGATGGCAATTTAGATTCAAGATATCCTGGATGGATTGAATGTGATGGCAGAACATTGAATGCTGCGGATTATCCAGATCTTTTTGATGTTATTGGGAACACTTATGGTGGAAATGGTGTAAGATCTCAAACTGGAAATACTAAAACATATTCTGGGTCTTTCAATCTACCAAACTATCATAATAGATTGTTGATGGGAATTGGTAATGTTGATGGCAATAAGTCTTCATCTCCTTCTGTTATTACATACGGAGGACCAAATCCAAATTCTGGCAGCACTGGTGATTCAAATATTGTTGGATCTTATGGTGGAAACTGGTATATTGACACAGTTGATGCTCAGGGAGATCCTCCTGACGAACAAGTATATAGTGGTATTGGATCTAGTGATGGCAAATTTTTCAAACTAGGATCTCTAACAACCACGGGACAAGATGGAATTACTGGAGAGACAACTTATACTATTACTGGAAACATTTCAGCTGCCATTGGACCAATCACAGAAGTAATTACCACTCCACCTCAACATGAACATGATGTAATTACAGCACAAGCAGACCAAATTTCTGTTGGATATGTTGCGTGGGGAACTCCAGCCTTTTATCAGATAAGTAATGGAGAAATTGGTGCCACACTTTACTCATCAATCGGTTATAATAGTGTAGTATCACCTGGAGGAGAAGTAAATAGAAATTTCAATAATTATTGGGCTGGTGCGGTTCAAAATAATATCTCTGGACTTCCAGGTGGTGGTAACGCCTCTGCTGCTGCTGGTGTAAACAACGTTCAGGGTAATGTCGTGGTATATTCTCCAGGAACCCTACAAACACATGCCCATTATCTTTCCCAGAACGATTTTGGATCTTCTCAAAACGTATATGGATATGGTAACACTGTTGGTGGTGGAACTGCAGCAGGTGGAATGGCAACTAATACAACTACAAACATTCAATTTACTCAAACTCAACTTGCTCTAACAGCAAATGAAGCAACATTTGAATTGAATCTCTCTAAAGTTGTAATTCCAACTCCAGCACTAACTCCAGAAACAACCATTCCAGTCATCAATAAATATCATCGTGTAAAATACATTATCAAAGCATATTGAGGTAAATTATGTCCGTGCAACCTATTCGTCCTTTGGAGTTGATGAAGGACGAAAATATTACAAAATCAGAATTTTCTGATTTTATTGGAGTTTGGGAAAATTTTGTTCCTCCAGTAGTCTGTCAAAAATTCATTGATCATTTTGAAAGTGTTCGTGCTAACTCTGCTCTTATTGATGAAGCTGAGCAGGGAGCGATTCTAGATGGAACTAATCAGTTTCCTCAGGGTAGTCTTGGTAGAAAAGATGAATCTCTGCTTATCAATTATTCTAGTCAAAGACTGAACTACGAAGCAAATCAGTATCTTTCTGCGTGTACTTATCATTATATTGATACTTACAATCAATTGAGATCTACTAAACTAATCTCTGAAGATACTAAGATGCAAAAAACTCCACCTGGCGGTGGGTATCATGTGTGGCACTATGAAAATAGTGGGTACGGATTTCACGCTAGAGAATTAGTGTGGATTATCTATCTAAATGATCTTCCAGAGGGAGAAGCAGAAACTGAGTTCTTGTATCAGAAAAGAAGAATTAGACCAACTGCAGGAACTGTTGTAATTTGGCCCGCTGCTCTAACTCATGTTCATAAAGGAAACACTGTATTTACAGAAGATAAATATATTTTGACTGGCTGGTATATCAAGGTTCCATAATGGCAGAATATTACTACAGACAACCTACCGAAGACGAAGTTAGGGAGTTTTGGTCTACACATATTAGACCAAAAGAATCTATCATGGAACTGAACTTCAAAGAGAAGGCGGTTACTATTGGTAGTGTTGCTGATGGCGGTCAAACAACATTTATCGATGAGAAAGCATGGGATGACATTGTTTTGAAGTCAATCCCAGAATTTTGGCATGATCCAGGAAAAGATGAGATTGAACATCTTCTTTTATACAATAATGATCAATATTTGTGCCAAAGAAGAAGAATGAAGTATGATTTTTCTTCTAATTCTTCCTATTGGGATACTTATAATTTCAAGGACGGATCTGTTGAGGATGTAAAGAAGATTTATGAGGTTATTCATGCTACTGTAATTATTCAAAGAGAAATTCATTCATTGGAAGTTCTTGAAGAAGCTAGAAAACTGAATCTTGAAGCACTAAACTATTATTATGACCAGAAATGGTATAAGAAGATGGATGAAATTCAAAAAATGCTTCTTTACTCTGATTTCAGAGTATTACCTGATACACCTGTAAAATATGATGGAGAGAAAGATGATTGGGTGATTTGGAGACAGAAACTAAGAGATCTTCTTCCAAAAAACCCAAGGGAAGAATTTGCTGATAACTTTGAGATGTTCAAATTTATCCAAACATTGAAATATCCTATTGATCCACGAGTATATTTTGACAGATACCCCAATCTTGATGTAGAATATCTTTCTACAGAGGATCAATTTGAAAAGTACGATTTCCAAGTTTCCAAAGACTTTGTTGGAAAAACACAACTAAATCTCATCAACTTCTTAGAATCATATAACACTGATTTCAGACCAATTGATTCTAAAGTGTTAGAATTGGCAAAGAAGTTAAAAATGGAAACGGTTTACACTGGACTAGATTACGAGAAATTTGTAGCTGATAATCAAACTGAGTAATTATGATTTATGAATATGATATGCTGCCAAAAGCAGTAGTGAAAAATCTTTTGGATTTTTATGAGTTTTGTGAATTTACTGACGGATCTTGGTCTGGTTCTTCAAATAGAGATTTGAAGTATAATGAACAAATTTTAGATAAAGTTCATTATCCTTCTATGGTTTCTTTGATGAACAAATACATCTCAGAAAATCAGGGATTCAATTATCTTTTTCTTCCACGAGGACATACTCATCCCAATTTCCTTAGATACAAAGAGGGAATGCATTATGCTTGGCATAATGACATGTGGATTTTAGATGGAATGAAAACAGATTACAGCATCACGGTATTTTTGAATGATCCTTCTGAGTATGAAGGAGGTGAACTTGTAATTACAGTCGGTGATGCTAATGTTGAATACAAATTAGAACCAGGAAAAGCAGTAATATATCACACTGGTCTCGATCATTGTGTAAAACCAGTTATCAAGGGAGAACGAAAAGTTGTTACATGGTGGTTCTGTTCTATTATTGATAATGGTAAAATGAGAGACGTTATCATGCAGTATTCTAGACTTCTGGCAGAGCTAGAGCAAGATCATCCCCTGAAACCAAAGTTTGAAACTATTCGTCATAACTTGATTAGAGAAAATGCCATCATATAATACTTCGGACATAGTTGAATATCATGACTTTTTTGACAGTCATGATTATATTTCGGTAAAAAGAGCAATCGATGATAAATCATGGCATTGGGGACATAAAAGTATTCATAAGAAAGAGAATAGACTTCCTCCTTTCTGGTATATGGAATTATCTGATGATAAGTTCTTTTCGGACTATCTCCTAAATAAGATTGAACAGAAAACAAATAGTGAATTTCATTTAGAGCGTGTATACGCAAATGGTCAAACTTATGGCATGAGAGGAAGTCCACATCAGGACGGATTTGATACTTCTTGTAGAACTCTCTTATATTATCCAATGGAAACATGGAGTGTTGAATGGGGAGGAAAGACAGGATTTATTATTCAAACAAATTCTGGTCCACAATATCATTTTGTTGTTCCTGAACCAAATAAAGCGGTTTTGTTTCCTGGTCAAATCTTTCATTGGGCAGAAGAAACTACTAGATCATTTGCTGGTTTACGAGTGTCAATTGCTTGGAAGTTATTCATCAAAATAAAATGACCCATCAAGTATACGAATATCAAACAATCGTTGAAAATTACATCGCATCGCGTCAGAAACCCACAATGGTGGTGCGTAATGTAGGACCACGCAATATTGTAGATGAAGATAAGAAAACACAGGTATATGATACGTATCGTATGCTGGTAGATCGTGATATTATGCATGGCATTTTGACTCATGAGATTATCTTTGTAGAATTTGAAACTGTGGAAGAAGCGGAAACATACGCAGTTGATCATTTTCCAAAGAACTCATCTGAAGGAGATCCCGATTATTATATTCTTGTTGAAGTGTATGATGATCAAGGAAGAATTGAGTACCATAACAGATAATCATGACTTACACAGATCATTATATGGGTGCTCAGGAGCACAGTATAACAAATAGAAGTTTTCTAAACTATCACAGATATGTTCCTCACGAATATATCAAATTTGATTTGATTGATCAAACTGCTGCTGAAAAGATAGAATCTTTCTATGATTTTTTTGTTGAAGAGAACAAAGAACTTGGATTTATCAAGCAATCCATGCTAAAGAAGAATAGTTGTGGTTTGTGGATAACAACCACAGACGACACTTTTACTGAAGACTTGTATTATCACCCATATCACGCATTTGATTATAGAGCAATTGACGTTGATTCTTTCTATGCTTTGTTTGGTAAACAAGAACCAGAGTTATTGAAAAAAATTAGAGAAGAAAAAATTGATGTAGGTATCGAAGGAGTATCTCTATCAACAACTGGAGATGTGATGAAGTACATCATGCTATTCAGACCAGTTTCAAATATTATTGAGTTACTAAATCTTCCAGAATTTGAAAAACTTCAAAAATTTGTTGATTTGAATTTTTCCGAACTAAAAGCAGGTGAAGCATCAGCACCAGATTCATTCAAGTCGCCAATAAGAGTACAGTTTGATTCTGATGATGATACAATTTCTGTAGAATTTGTTAGTGCTTTTTATCAAAAAGAACTATATTTGAGTGGGGGAAATTATGACTCATATCTCAATAGAAAGCAAAAGTATTTTGATAGAATGGCAGAGTGTGACCTGCTAGATTCTGATGAGATTCAGTATTGTAAAGAGAATAGTCCATCGCGGCAACAATTTTCCATCAAATTCAAGTGGAAAGGTGGTATAATGGTTGATAAGAAGTTGTATACTTTTGATGTGGTAGATTTTGAGCGAGTTGTATGATTCTTGGTAGTATTATTCATGAGTATGTCATCGATGAATGTGATCAACTGAACAACCAAATCGCAGATTTTTTATATCAACTAAGAAAACTAAAACCAGAATCTGATGTAAGGTCAAACAGAAACGGGTGGCAAAAAAATAATATTGAAATAATGCCTCAAATGCAACCACTGCTGTATCTGATATCACAGCAATTTGAACAATTCATTATCAATGAAATGAGACCGTTGATGGAGACAAAATATTTCTTGGGAAATATGTTTTGTAACATCAATCCTCCTGGTTCTCATAATTTACCTCATGTACATGAAGGAGACTTCACTGGTGTTTATTATGTAAAGACACCAGATGACTGTGGTAATCTCTCTATAATGAATCCTCATCAGTGCGCCACCACCGCAAGGTTGACAACTTATTTCGATGCTGTTAGGATGGAAGAGAAAATCAGACCCATTGCTGGTAGGGGTTATTTCTTTCCAACACATCTAGTTCATTATGTGGAAGAGAATAAATCTAACAGCGATAGGATATCAATATCATACAATATCAATGTACAAAAGAAATGATCTGTCAAGTTATAGATGGTATATTTGATCAAATTTATATCCATCAAGTTGATGCTCTAATTAGAGACATTCCACTTTCTACAAATAATGTTGCTAACAGAAAAACATGGCCCTTTGGTAATGAAGGATCACATAGATTGTTAGGTCAGATACTATTTGATAGATCAAGCATAAACAACATCAAAACACTCAAACCAGAGGCAGAAACTTTCTTCAAGATGTTTGAAGTTATTGAAGACAGATTGAAGGCATTTTTCTATCTTTCTCAAATATCACTGAATATTCAGCATTCTGGTTGTGATGGCACAACTCATTGTGACAGTCCAGATCCTTATGATCATACTATTCTTCTCATGACAAATTCGGTTTGGGATAAAGAATGGGGTGGGCAATTTCAATTGATTGAAAATGATGAAGTTGTTGAAGAACATGAGTATGTGCCTGGTAGAGTAATTGTATTGCCTTCTAAACATCCACATAGAGGATTAGGACCAATCCATCCATATGTTTATAGATCCTCTATTGTATTCAGAGTAACACCTCTCGATTATTACCTTCGTAAATCTTATCCTGGAAGCTAATGAAAGTCCCTACACAATATGAATTGACGCATCTGCAACTGCAAGCGATGCTCCGTGATCACAATATCCCAGAAACAGAGATCAAATACCTGGGTGAATTTGAATATACTGCTGAATACTCAGCACATCCAGAATACCATGGTTATATGATGCATTGGTATCGCATTGGTAATGAACATGAAGTTCCTGTCTGCGACATCGCATCCGTCGATCGAACCGACGAGGACGATTGAAGAACTGTCACAGGGGGTCGCAAGACCCCTTTTTCATGCCCTATACTATTCTCATCAACGACGTACCGCATGACCCTGACCCTTCGCCCTCACCAGCAGCGTATGCTCGATGCTCTGCTGTCTGCTGACCGTGGGCGTCTTACCTGCCCCACAGGCGGCGGTAAGACCCTTGTGATGATCCTTGACACTCTGCGCCGTCTCCAGCAGGCAGACCGCCCTCAGACGATCGTAGTGGTCTCTCCTCGCATCCTGCTGTCGGTCCAACTCTATGAAGAGTTCTTTGCCGAACTGAATGGCAAGGTTGATGTTGCTACTCTCCACGTTCATAGTGGCGAGGTTGATGGTAACAGCACCACCAAGATCCAAGAGATCCAGTGTCATGCTGGTGTCTGTGCTGCTGCTAACATTCACCAACTGATCTTCACCACTTACAACTCTCTGCGTCGTATCAACGAGGCAGGTATTGATGTTGACACCATCTATTATGATGAGGCACACAACTCTGTCCGCCGTGACTTCTTCAAAGAAGTTGCTGCTGCTTCGCTGACTGCTAAGCAAGCATACTATCTTACTGCCACTCCTAAGTATCGTGGTGGTGCTATCAGTATGAACAACACTGATGTGTATGGTAGCGAGTTGATCAACGTGCCTGCTCCTGAGTTG
>Ga0208428_1000072_pt1 | contig 43961 bp, 38 predicted proteins | sample DEB08_DNA_11_FD_184535 | JGI IMG/M metagenome (GOLD analysis project Ga0208428, IMG submission 184535) | Aqueous microbial communities from the Delaware River and Bay under freshwater to marine salinity gradient to study organic matter... | ecosystem: Environmental > Aquatic > Marine > Coastal ... | reverse complement strand
CGTTAATTCTAATAGATGTTACGGCAGAAATAGTATTGTTATTATATTGTATTTGACCAGAAGATGGTGTTCCGCTAGTTCCTCCATAAGAGTAAGGAACTCCACCACGATTACCGATGTTACCTTGGTTACCTTGTAGACCTTGGTTACCTTGATTTCCTTGATTACCCTGGTTACCTTGGTTTCCTTGATTACCTTGGAGACCTTGATTTCCTTGGTTCCCTTGATTACCCTGGTTGCCTTGATTACCCTGGTTGCCTTGGTTGCCCTGTAGTCCCTGATTGCCTTGGTTACCCTGGTTACCCTGGTTGCCTTGGTTGCCTTGATTACCCTGGTTGCCTTGGTTGCCCTGTAGTCCCTGATTGCCTTGGTTACCTTGATTACCCTGGTTACCTTGATTACCTTGGTTGCCTTGATTACCCTGTAGTCCCTGATTACCTTGGTTACCTTGGATACCAGTAAGACCAAATGTTACAAATACTTCCTCATTATTTGAGAATCCAGATCCGTTATATGATAGTAAATCCAATTCTCCAAGAGACCATCCGGAAGAACCAGTTACTTGAACATTTAAATCTATTATTTTAAAGATGTAATAATTATTAGCATTTTGAGTTGCTTGAATCTTAAATACACCTTTATTGTTTATTGAACCATATTGTGTTATGGTGTTAAAGAACCCAAATAGATTTGCTCCTCTATCATCAATATGGTCAATATAAAGTTCTGTAGAATTATTAATAGTAGAATTATTAAATCTTAAGAATGAATTTCCAGGATCTCCTGAAGTTGTATTGGTTGAGTAATTATATCTGTAAGTATCGCCAGAATCGACACCACCCAATCCTTGGTTACCCTGTAATCCCTGATTACCTTGATTACCTTGATTACCTTGGTTACCTTGGTTACCTTGATTTCCTTGGTTACCCTGATTACCTTGGTTTCCTTGTAGACCTTGATTTCCTTGGTTTCCTTGGTTACCCTGGTTACCTTGATTGCCCTGGTTACCTTGGTTACCCTGTAGACCCTGATTACCTTGATTACCTTGGTTGCCCTGGTTACCCTGATTTCCTTGGTTACCTTGATTTCCTTGGTTACCCTGTAGACCCTGATTACCTTGGTTTCCTTGGTTACCCTGGTTTCCTTGGTTACCCTGGTTACCTTGATTACCCTGTAGACCCTGATTACCTTGGTTACCTTGGTTACCCTGGTTACCTTGATTTCCTTGGTTTCCTTGATTTCCTTGGTTTCCTTGGTTACCCTGTAGACCTTGGACTCCTTGAACACCAGACTTAGTGAAGAATAATGTAAGCTCCTGATTATTAGATGGTAGAACACCACTTACATAAGTAACTGGAATTGTATAATATGAAGTATTATTATTTACTGGACCATCAACATAAAATACTGCAGAGACATTTGTAGAACTATCAGCAGAAGTTATATAAATGTAACCCCTATTAAGTCCATTTGCTAATAGAGTATCATCCCAAGTGTCATACCATGAAGTCTGACTAATTCCAAAAGTATCAGTGTCATCAATATACATTGATGATACAATGCTTATAGATGCATTGTTAAATCTCAATCTTCCCTGACCACCGGAACCTGGAGTGGTATTTGTATCGAACAAATAAGGAATACCACCACGATCTCCAAGCATACCCTGGTTTCCTTGGTTACCTTGTAGACCTTGATTACCTTGGTTACCTTGATTGCCTTGGTTACCTTGATTGCCTTGGTTACCCTGTAGTCCTTGATTACCCTGGTTACCTTGATTACCCTGGTTTCCTTGATTACCTTGGTTGCCTTGGTTACCCTGTAGACCTTGATTACCTTGGTTACCCTGATTACCTTGGTTACCCTGATTACCTTGGTTACCCTGGTTTCCTTGGTTACCCTGTAGACCCTGATTACCTTGGTTGCCTTGATTACCTTGGTTACCCTGGTTTCCTTGGTTACCCTGGTTACCTTGCAAACCTTGATTACCTTGTAGACCTTGAACTCCCTGATCTCCTGTTTTGGTGAAGAATACTGTCAGCTCTTGGTTATTTGCAGGTAAACTACCACTAACGTAGGTTACTGGAACAGTATAGTAAGTAGTATTATCCGTTACGGAACCATCTACAAAGAATACTGCTGTTATGTTAGTGGAACTATCAGCAGAAGTAATGTAAATATAACCTCTGTTTAAACCACTTGATAAGATTGTATCATCCCAAGTGTCATACCAAGTAGATTGATCAGTTCCAAATTGATCATCATCATTAAAATACATTGATGAAACCAATGTAATATCTGCATTGTTAAATCTTAATCTTCCGGTTCCACTGGTTCCTGGAACGGTAGTTGTATCAAACAAGTAAGGAATACCACCACGATCCCCAAGCATACCTTGGTTGCCTTGTAATCCCTGATTACCCTGGTTACCTTGATTGCCCTGATTACCTTGATTGCCTTGATTTCCTTGTAGACCCTGATTACCCTGGTTTCCTTGGTTACCCTGGTTTCCTTGATTACCCTGATTGCCTTGGTTACCTTGTAGACCCTGATTTCCTTGATTACCTTGGTTGCCTTGATTACCTTGGTTGCCTTGGTTACCTTGGTTGCCTTGGTTACCTTGTAGACCTTGATTGCCTTGGTTACCCTGGTTTCCTTGGTTACCTTGATTTCCTTGTAAACCTTGGTTACCTTGGTTGCCTTGTAGACCCTGGTTACCTTGATTACCCTGATTACCCTGGTTTCCTTGGTTACCTTGGTTGCCCTGGTTTCCTTGTAGACCCTGATTACCTTGGAGACCTTGGACTCCCTGATCTCCAGATTTGGTGAAGAATACTGTCAGTTCTTGATCGTTGGATGGTAAATTGCCACTAACGTAGGTTACTGGAATAGTATAGTAAGTAGTATTATTAGTTACTGCATCATCTACATAGAAAATTGCCGTAGTATTACTAGAACTATCAGCAGAAGTAATGTAAATATAACCTCTGTTTAAACCACTTGCTACGATTGTATCATCCCAAGTGTCATACCATCCTGTCTGATTTACACCAAAAGTATCGGTATCATCAAAATAAATTGCCGATACAAATGAAATTGTGGAATTATTAAACCTTACATATCCCTGACCACTAGTTCCTGGAGTAGTGGTAGTGCTAAACAAATAGGGTATGCCACCACGATCTCCAAGCATACCCTGAAGACCTTGATCACCAAATAATCCTTGAACTCCTTGCAGACCTTGATCACCCTGATTTCCTTGGTTACCTTGTAATCCCTGATTACCCTGGTTACCTTGTAGGCCCTGATTACCTTGATTGCCCTGTAGACCTTGATTACCTTGGTTTCCTTGGAGACCTTGATTACCTTGATTACCCTGATTTCCTTGGTTACCCTGATTACCTTGATTTCCCTGGTTGCCTTGGAGACCCTGGTTACCCTGATTACCTTGATTTCCTTGATTGCCTTGATTACCCTGTAGACCTTGATTACCTTGGTTACCTTGTAATCCCTGATTACCCTGGTTACCTTGATTTCCTTGGTTACCTTGATTACCTTGCAGACCCTGATTACCTTGATTGCCTTGCAATCCTTGGTTACCTTGGTTACCTTGTAGTCCCTGGTTACCTTGGTTACCTTGGAGACCCTGATTACCTTGGTTACCCTGTAGACCTTGATTACCCTGATTACCTTGGAGACCTTGATTACCTTGGTTTCCTTGAATACCCTGAAGACCCTGAAGACCTGCAAGACCAAAGCTTATAAAAATTTCGTCTAAATTAGTGAATCCAGATCCACTAGTTACAGTTTCTGAAAATTCAATTGTGCTCCAACCAGCAGCAAGTGGAGATTCTTCTACTAATTGATTAATTCTATAAATGTAGAAATTAGTTGCACTACCTTTATCCTGAACCTTAATAAATCCCTTATTTCCAGGAGAACCATATTCATTTACGAATGCAAAGAATGAACTAATGTCTGCACCTCTAGCATCAATATGGTCGATATAAATTTCAGTTGCATTTGCAGGATTTGAAGTGTCAAATCTAAATAAACCAGCTCCGGGATCTGAACTTGTTGTGCTAGAAGAATAGATATATTCAAAAGTATCACCGGAACTAACACCAGCAATTCCCTGTAGACCCTGATTTCCCTGGTTACCTTGCAATCCCTGGTTACCCTGATTGCCCTGTAGACCCTGAAGTCCTTGAATACCTGTTCTTGTAAACAATACAGTTAATTCTTGCCCATTTGAGGGCATACTTCCACTTAGATATGTAACTGGAATTGTATAATATGAAGTATTATTGGTAATACTTTGATCAACATAAAATACTGCAGAGACATTTGTGGAGCTGTCTGCAGAAGTTATGTAGATATAACCTCTATTTTGCCCAGAAGAGACTAAAGTATCATCCCAAGTATCATACCAACCTGTTTGATCAATTCCAAATAGATCAGTATCATCAAAATAAATTGCCGATGCTAATGTAATATCGGAGTTATTAAATCTTAACCTTCCCTGACCACCTGACCCAGGAAGAGTTGTTGTGTCAAATAAGTAAGGAATACCACCACGATCCCCAAGCATACCTTGGTTTCCTTGGTTACCTTGTAGACCCTGATTGCCTTGGTTACCTTGTAATCCCTGGTTTCCTTGATTGCCTTGATTGCCTTGGTTGCCTTGATTACCTTGATTTCCTTGAAGACCCTGGTTACCCTGATTACCTTGCAATCCTTGGTTACCTTGATTGCCCTGTAAACCCTGATTACCTTGGTTACCTTGTAATCCTTGATTACCTTGGTTGCCTTGTAGACCCTGGTTACCTTGATTGCCTTGCAATCCTTGGTTACCTTGGTTACCTTGTAGTCCCTGGTTACCTTGATTACCTTGGAGACCTTGATTACCTTGGTTACCTTGGAGACCTTGATTACCTTGGTTACCTTGGAGACCTTGATTACCTTGGTTTCCTTGCAATCCCTGGTTACCTTGGTTACCTTGGAGACCTTGATTACCTTGATTGCCTTGTAGACCTTGATTACCTTGATTGCCTTGTAGACCCTGTAAACCTTGAACTCCTTGGGCACCAGTTTTTGTAAAGAATATGGATACTTCTTGTCCATTTGATGGTAAGTTACCACTTACATACTCAACTGGAATGCTATAATATGAAGTATTATCAGTTACTGATCCATTTACTTCAAATATTGCGGTAACATTAGTAGAACTATCTGCTGAAGTAATATAGATGTAACCTCTATTTAAACCTGCATCTACTTCAGTATCATCCCAAGTATCATACCAAGATGTTTGTAAAATACCGAATTCATCAGTATCATCAAAGTATAGTGAAGTAACTAAAGTAATATCTGCATTATTAAATCTTAAAGATCCTTGACCACCAGAGGCCGCTGTAGTTGTTGTGTCAAATAGGTAAGGAACTCCACCACGGTCACCAAGCATACCTTGTAGACCTTGTAATCCTTGGTTACCTTGCAATCCTTGGTTGCCCTGATTACCCTGGAGACCCTGATTACCCTGGTTGCCTTGCAATCCTTGATTGCCTTGATTACCTTGTAGACCTTGATTACCTTGTAGACCTTGATTACCTTGGTTACCTTGTAATCCTTGATTACCTTGGTTACCTTGTAATCCCTGATTACCCTGATTACCTTGTAGACCTTGATTACCTTGGTTGCCTTGCAATCCTTGATTACCTTGATTCCCTTGATTGCCCTGATTACCTTGGTTACCTTGTAGGCCCTGGTTGCCCTGATTGCCCTGTAGACCTTGATTACCTTGGTTTCCTTGCAATCCCTGGTTACCTTGGTTACCCTGTAGACCTTGATTACCTTGGTTACCTTGTAATCCCTGGTTTCCTTGATTGCCTTGTAAACCTTGATTACCTTGGTTTCCTTGGAGACCTTGATTACCTTGGTTTCCTTGGAGACCTTGATTACCTTGGTTTCCTTGGAGACCTTGATTACCTTGGTTTCCTTGTAATCCCTGGTTACCTTGATTACCTTGCAGACCTTGATTACCTTGGTTGCCCTGGTTTCCTTGGTTGCCCTGGAGACCTTGTAGACCCTGATTACCTTGGTTTCCTTGTAATCCCTGATTACCTTGATTACCTTGTAAACCCTGGTTACCTTGTAATCCCTGATTTCCTTGATTACCTTGGTTGCCCTGGTTTCCTTGGTTGCCCTGAAGACCTTGTAGACCCTGGTTCCCCTGGAGACCTTGTAGACCCTGATTACCCTGGAGACCTTGTAGACCCTGATTTCCTTGTAGACCTTGAAGACCTTGATTTCCTTGGACTCCTTGGATACCAGTCTTTACAAAGAACAATGAAAGAACATCCCCATTTCCTGGAAGATTTCCGGTTAAATGTTCTACTGGAATTTTGTAATAACCAGATGCTGCAGTTACTGTTCCATTAACAACGAAAATATTTACATCAGTTCCAGATAAGTTATCTGCAGAGATAAAGTAAATATATCCTTTATTTTCTCCATTAGTATCATCAAAAGTATCATACCAATGTGTTTGAGTATTTCCTAAATCATCAATATTATCAAGATAAATTTCCGTTACAGATCCTATAGTTGAATTATTGTATCCAAAGTTTCCATCGCCTGGATCTGCATCAGAGGTTGATGTGGTAAATACATATCTAACGCCACCACGGTCACCAATACCGCCCTGGAGACCTTGTAGACCTTGATTGCCCTGGCGACCTTGGAGACCTTGGAGACCTTGATTACCTTGGTTTCCCTGAAGTCCCTGGTTACCTTGATTGCCTTGATTGCCCTGGTTTCCTTGATTACCTTGACGACCTTGGAGACCTTGGAGACCTTGGAGACCTTGATTACCTTGGTTACCTTGGTTACCTTGATTTCCTTGTAGACCTTGAACACCTTGCAATGAAGCATCTAGAATTGTAGCTTTCTTCAATGTTGAAGTGCTACTATCATAAATTAAAAGATAATCATCAGATTCGGTATTATTGCCAAGATCAACTTTGCTTGAAATTAATTCTGGAGATACATTTTTTAAATTAGAATCGGTAATTCCAAGTCCAAGTGTAGTTGAACTCAATACTTCATTACCATTAATTTGATAAACTTTTCCAGATTCTATGTTTACATTATCACTAAACACAAATGCTTGATTTGGATGATCCCAAGTAAGAGTCTTTTCAAAAGCTCCAGTAGAACCGATTCCGATTCCAGCACCATCTAAAACAACACTATTTGATACTGTTCTAGCAATACCAATAGTAAAGTCCTCAACATTAATTTCACCGAAGGTTACAGAGAACAAATCTCCATCAACAAGTAAATCACCTTTAACCCTAACAACACCAGAGCTATCATCAATTAGTGCGGGGTCAATTATAATTTCTGAAGGACCAGTTATAAGACTTTCAGAAATTGCAATACCTACACCTGTGGGACCGGTTTGTAATTTCCATGCACTTACTATTCCAGATACATTTAAATCACTTCCATCAAAAGTAAAGTTACTTGATGTTGCTGGAGAATCTGAACTATCCTTATATACTACTTGATTTGCACCACGTGGAAATGCCTCTGATACTGCAGTTCCAATAGTATCTTTCTTTAATAAACCATCTGTTACATCATAAAAAAGTAGGTAATCTTCTGGTTGAGCAACTACTTGTATTCTATCACTAATAATTCCTGGATTTACATTCCTTAAATTAGAATCTGTTACACCCAATCCAAGAGAAGTTGCAGTTAATACTGTTTGCAATCCAACATAATATGAACCAGTTTCAGTTATTCCAAATGAAACATTTGAATCCCATGCATCTATAGTTGCATTGTAAAATAATTCTCTTCTAATAGAACTATCACCAACACCAATACCTGCACCATCTAGGTCTTGAGGATCTAAAGTATTACTTGCTAAAAATAAATTACTTTCTGATAGAACAACACTAGATCCAGAGAAGAATCCAATGTTAGATTCAGTAACTTCAACGGGAGTTCCTTTAATTTGAAGGTCACCCTCAATGAAAACCGTTCCATCCTGGAATGGTGCAATAGTAATACTAGAAGGACCTAAAATTGCAGTTCCTGTAATATTGAGTCTTTCCGATGTTAAACCGGTACTAAATTGATCTGCAGTAAGAATACCGGAAATAACATTACCTAATGTAGCATCGCCACCTTCAGAAATAACTCCTTTAATACCAATATAACGATAACCTACAACATATACGTTAGAATCTGTAACTGAAGATGGAACATTTGATCCATTGAAACTCAATACACCAGAAGAGTAATCAAAGAACCAAGTATCATCAGATCCTGTTCCAGCTGCAGGTAATTCTGTTCCACCAGATGTTGGATCTCCAGCATAAATTTTTACGGAATAATCTGCACCAAATTGAGGATCAATCCAATCATTATAAATTAAAGATGAAGTATCATTAAAGGATGTATGACCTATAAAAGCTCTATTTCCAGAAACTGTTGGATCTGAAGTAAATCTGACTGCATTTGTTCCAGTATATATTCCAACATATTCAGTTTCTTCTGCTGGTGGTTCACTTGGAATAAAACTGGATTTTGCCCAAATAACTGTATTTGGAACAACTAATGGCGATGGAATTGCTTCAGCAAAAGGAGCTTTCTTAGTTCCAGACAGATTAGAGTCTTCAGATATACCAGTCTTTGACGCGGTATATCCAATCTTCTTTAATAGATAGTCTAGCTTTTGTTCTTGTGATGCCACAGATCTTAATTTCCTTTAACTTATGTAGACGCGAATGACATAGCAGTTATTGACTGCCCAGAGTTTAACTTCCAACGAACTAATATACGATTATTAGTATCATTAGAAGAGGATTCCGTGCCGAACACACATTTAAATGTTCCACTGGAACCATTCATGGCACCCCCAGAAGAACATCCATTATTGCCATTTCTTGGCACCCCAGAAGATGGAGCAGCTAAAAACATATCTGCCCACCCATTTGTATTTGATAAACCTGTAGTCCAATTTGAATTATCTGGCATACATACCCAACAACCAGCATAAGAACCAGTTACAATAATGTTAAATTCCGATACCTGAGATCTAATAATTTCTAATTGAAAATATTGTGATCCAGATCTTCCCGAAGAATAATCAGGACCTACTGGAAGATATCCAGTGGAATAATTAGTTTGATCATGACGTAAAACTGCACCTCTAACAACAGATTCATAAGTTGCTACCGAAGTCGAATCATTCCATGCAGTATATACTGGAGTTGGATTATCTCCAGATGCACCAGCGTTCACTCTATCGGCATTTCCAGATCCAGTTCCAAGTGAAGATATTAAAATATTATCTTCATCAATTTTGTTTGTCCTTGCAGTTGTTCCCATAATATTAACTGCTTGAGTTATTGTAGCTCTTACAGTATCAGTTCCATATGGTGTAGATGCAGTATATGTTGAAAATCTAGTAGCATCAGTTGAAACAGTAAGATGAAGATCTCTTGGAATTTGTGTAACTAAACATGTAACACCAGTTCCAACTCCATAATTTCGAGTTGGTGGATTCACCCCACCATCAAAATCAGTATATGCTTTTGATCCTCCATTCTGAAATCCTGATGTTTGTCCACTAGATGATAAAAATGTATTTTGAATATACATGTCACCTGTGGCATTTTCACAAGTAATTACATAATCAAAACCATTAGTGGATGATTGAGTATAATGTGGAACTCCTGATGAGTAATTTAAAGTTGGGGAAGATGGGGTAACTGGTGTTGTTGAAGTAAGAATTGGTGATCCAACAACACTTGGATCTTCATACCAAAATGCTCTTTGAGTTTTTGATGCATTCTGTTCAATAAATGCTTTATTAAATCCACCGGGAGATGGTGCATTTATTAGTCTTGCATCATATACTTCATAGAATTCAGATGCAATTCCAGTATTTCTTGTAGAAAAGAAAGCATCTTTATCATTGGCAATTTCAAGCGCTCCATATGTTCCATTGTTTGAACCAACTGATAAAGTTGTTGTTCCAACACCTACAGCATTAATATAACCAATTACTGTTCCAGCATCTCCAGGACCATATTCAGTTATATAATTTGAAGTTACTAAATCTGTAATATTTCTATCATATTCAGTTCCTGCCACAGCAGTAAGTTCTCCTGCCGTATTATTTGTAGGAGAAAAACCAGAACATAATCTACCAACACCAGTCAATCCAGTTAATGTAAATTCTGCTTCAAATATTGTAGTTGGTGGTTTTGGAACTAATTTACCTAAAATAAAATTAATTTCATTTACAGAATCTTTAGTATAATCAGATGTGTCAATTCCAACTGCTCCAGGTAGAAATCCTCCACTTGGTGTTCCAATAACTTGATCACCATAAAATTCTGCTGCTGTTACTATTCCTGTAACTTTTGTATCACCAACGACTGACAAATCATAATCTGGAAAAGATGATTTAATTCCAACATTCTTTGTTGATGGAATATAAACTAGTCCATCATTAGTTGAAAATGATGTAAAAACACCAGATGTTGTGGATAAGAAACCAACATATACTGGTTCTTCCCCAACAGCTGGTTGGACTATATTTCCAACAATATTATCTAAAGTGGAACCATCACCCCTAAACGAAGATGCAGATACTATTCCAGATGCAGATATATCTTTAGTTTCAAGATATTCTTTTGCACTTAATTTAGATGCTGTTATGATGCCACTTACATATGCATCCCCCTCAATATGCATACCTGCGGTTGCATAGGAAGTTCCAATGCCAATTCTACCAGTTACTTCTAAAACTGTAGAGTCATCAGTATATGAAGATATACCGACGCTAAGATTTCTTTTACGTTCGCTTAAAAACTTTGGCATTAGTCAACCTACGCATTTTTGGTATAAACCGCAGATTCTGATATATATCAGAACATTATGATATATTTATCTAATTAAAATGTTTCTTCTTCAGTAACTATTTCTGCAGTTTCATCTAAAATTGGAGTAGATTTAGACCTTCTATTTGATGTTTTTTTAGATACTTTTTCCGATGCTTTATCCCTTTCTTTTGTTATTTTCTCTATAGTTTCATTCATGTTTTTTATCAATGAATTTAATGTAGATATCTTTGCTTCTAATGCAATATTTTGATTAAAAAGATCGAAAGTTTTTTGCTGGTATACTGATATTAAAGTTTTATAATCATCTTCTTTAATATACATAAATTCTTCAGCATTATCTTGTCTTGTCATAAAAAAATAGGTGTATTATTATACACCTATTTATTAAACAATTATTAATGTATTTTTTAAAATCAGTTCAATGTTTCGAGAACGCTGACAATAAATTTTAAATTACTATTTGTGCTTCCAAAAACCTTTAATGAATCACCTTGCTCCATAACCAATTTACCTGCTAGTAGGTTTGCTGAATCATTTGCAGGAATTGGAAATTCACGGAAAAGTTCAGTTGTTACCGCAATTCCTGCTTTTGTTCTTACATGAGAGACACTAATGTCTTGAGCTACTGATCCAACATTTGATGCTTGTGCCAGGAGGAGGACGCCCGTGTATCCCACGGGTGCCGTATAAATTCCTACTGGTGATGTTGATACTACGTTTGTAATAGTCTTGAATACGTTAAGGGCTAATGCCATCGGATTACTCTCCTCCTAATGCGAGAATGAATGGTGTTAGTGTTGAGAACAACGACTTAGAATATGAAGTTCCGGAAATTGTTCCGGTATTTTGGTTAATAATCAATCCATCACCAATCTTGAAGTTACCTGACTGGTCCGTGCTGGTAAAGACTACCAGACCACCATTCAGATTCACAGTTTCATTTTCAGGAATTGTAACTCCACCATTCTGAGGAAGTGCGGTCTTGACATCAATTCCAGATCCAATATATTCAAATGCGTGTGAAGAAGCAAGAACTCTAGACTGCTTATAGAAGTAGACTTCCATTCCAACTCCAACTTCATAAGGAACCTGACCATCCAGTGTTACTGTGGAGATTCCAGTGTTAGGATCTGGTAGAGATGCCTTAGATACTGTATAGTATGATGGATACATAGAAGGAACGATTCTAGCGGTAGTTCCAGATCCTCCTATTGGCGCCGAAATTGTAACTGTAGGTGGAACAATAAATCCTCTACCAGAAGAAACAACCTCAACAGAAACAACTCTACCTTTTTCGACAGTTGCAATTGCTTGCGCGGGAACTCCCCAATCAGTAGTTGGATCGCTAATTGTGATTTCTGGAGTAGCAGTGTATCCAGATCCACCATTGGTGACTTCAATCTTATCCAACTGATAATACAGTTTGTCAAATACAACTACCTGACCATCAAATGGTCTTTGAGCATTAATTTGAACAGTTCCACCGGAAGTATAGAAGTGTTGGAATGGACCAGCACCCATATTAGCGGTGAAGAACGTGCTTGCTGCAGATACCGTAACCGTAGTTGGTGCTCCTGCAAGAATTGCATCAGTTGCAATTCCAATCAAGTTATCAATGGTATCTTGAACGTTTTGGCATCCATCAGGATCATTATTAGAAGCAACTGCAGGATCATCAAGTAATAAGAAGTTCTTATTGTTAAGTTGATTATTGATTGCAAGTTGCATGTAATCAGCAGATGCACGGAATGCAGTAACTGTTTCTTGCTCTTCACCAAGAAGACCCTTAGCAAGTGGATTGCCATCCTCATCGAAGTAGTAATTAGTTGCCTCAATGGTTCTTGCATTTGTTGAATTTTCTAGATCATAAACAACTGCATCTACAAAGTAACCAATGTCTCTTCTGCACTTATTCTCCTGATCAAGGAATGTTCCAGAGTTAGCAACTACGCTATCTAATGGCGATAGAGTTCCAATTCCAATCACAGAAGTAATAATTCCAACTCTATTATCAACTAAATCTTGAACATCCTGACATGTTAGAGAATTACCAGATCTATTATAAACAATATCTCCGCCAGCACCATTATAAGTTGCTGGACCATATGTTAATGTGAGATCCTTAGCATAAAGTTGGTTCGTAAGAGCCTTCTTCATGTATTCTCCAGCAGCATCAAATGCTGTTACAGATTCTGCTCTTTCAACATCAAGTCCAGGAGCAATTGGATTTCCATCAGCATCAAAGTATTGCTTAGCAAATCCGATTGAGTATGTATTTCCACCAACAAATACGTCAGTCGAAACAGCATCAACTAAGTATCCGATATCTCTAGCACACTTGTAACCGCCTGGGGATGATGTTGTTCCGAGTCCGACGAAATCGTCAGCATCAGTTCCGTATCCAACAGTCTGTCCAAACTCTCCAGGAATCTGATAGAAGTATCCAGTGTTTTCACCGAAAGTTCCATCATAAAGTGCTGCAGTATTTCCTGCACCAATCACAGTTGTGACAATTCCTACCAAGGATTCAATTGCGCCCTGAACATCTGTGCAAGTTTCAGAATTTCCAGAAGCATTGTAAGTTACAATTCCAACTCCACCATACTGTGCGGGACCTTCAGTAAGACTTAGATCCTTAGCATAAAGTTGGTTAGTAATTGCTTGCTTCATCAGACCTGCTGATGTTTCAAACGCTGTTAGTGAAGGAGCTTCTTCACCTGAAAGACCACCTCTAATTACGGTTCCATCTGGGTTGTAATATTGCTCAGAGAATCCTCTGGAATATACATTACCACCAGTGAATACGTCAGTTGAAACTGCATCGATTAAGAAACCAAGGTCTCTTGCACACTTATAACCACCTGGATTTTCTGTAGTTCCAATTCCGCTGGTTCTATCGAAGATTCCAGTATCATATGTGAGTGAAGAGAATGTAGAAGTATTTCCAGCACCAAGAGCAACTGTTACGATACCAACAAGGTTATCAACTTCATCTTGAACATCTAGACATGAATTCTCATTTCCAGATTGTAATACTTCAATATTAGTGATTCCTTCACCATAGTATTGTGGACCGGAAGAAATTCCAAGATCCTTAGTATAAAGCTGGTTCGTTAGTGCGTCCTTCATGAACTCACCGGCACCAACTAAACCATAAACTGTTGGGAGAACTTCATTTCCATCAATGTAAACTGCACCATTTCCATCGAAGTATTGTAAGGTATACTCTTGAGAGTATCTGTTTCCAGAAGTAAATACGTCGGTTGAAACTGCATCAATGAAGAATCCAATATCTCTTGCACACTTGAATCCACCAGGAGTGCTAGTGGTTCCAATTCCCGCTTGCGAGAAGTATCCATAATCAACTGCAGGTAGTGAAGATGTATTTCCCGCACCTAATGAAGTTGTAATTACAGATGATAATGTATCAAGAGTATCTTGAATATCAAGACATGCTGTAGAATCAGTATTTCCTACGTCAGATCCTACATTATAGTAGGTTCCGCCAACAGAAACTCCAGTATCAGTATATGTTGCACCAGAAAGATTGTTGGTGATTGCATCCTTCATCAAATCACGTGCTGCATTGAACACGTAGATTGATTCGGTTTCTTCACCATCAACACCATTAGTAATTGGATTTCCGTTAGAATCAAAGTATTGTAGTGTAAATTCTCTAGTATAGTTATTTCCACCGGTAAGAGTATCAAGAGAAACTGCATCAATGAAGAATCCAGTGTCTCTCTTACACTTATCCATTACTGCAGCGAAGTCAAATCCTGGGAATAAACCACTAGTAACAGCAGCAGTAAATGCAGCGCCAATAATTACATCCTTATTCTTCTGAATTAGTCTGTATCCATCATAGAATCTTGATCTTGCATTTTCTTCAGTGTCTCCAGGGAAGTAGAAAGTGCTATATGCATCGTAACCAACGGCAATTTCGCCAATTGATCTGTCAATTACTTCCTGTCTATTCTGTTGGATTAAACGATATGAATCGAAGTATCTGTATTGCTCGTCATCTCTCTCATCAAAACCTCTGTTGAGAGTTGGGAGTTGAGTAGTGGTTCCAAGACCAACAGCAACAGTTGCAATTCCAACTAAGTTTTCAATCAAATCTTGAACATCAGCACAAGATTCTGGACTTCTATTATCAGCAGTTAGATAATCAGGAGAAATTGCCAGATCCTGAGCATTGAGTTGGTTAGTTACTGCATTTCTTGAGAGATCTCCAAGTGCAGTAAATGCTGTAACAGACTCAGACTCTTCGCCCAATAGACCATCTGCAATTGGGTTTCCGTTAGCATCGAAGTAAGATAGTGCAAATCCAACAACATTGTCGTTAGATCCTGCCCATACATCCTCTGCAATTGCATAATGTAGATAACCAAGGTCTCTAGCACACTTATATCCACCTGGGGATGAAGTGGTTCCGATACCTGCCTGGTTAAAGTAACCTTCATTTAATGGGGGTAGACTTGTAGTAGTTCCAAGACCAACTGCAGTTGTTGTAATACCTATTAAGCTGTCAATTTCATCCTGAACATCAATACATGCCGCAGCATTACCAGAAGGTAGAACTGCAATATCATCTCCTGCGCCACCATATTCTGCCTTACCAGAAGAAATTCCAACATCCTTAGCATTAAGTTGATTGGTGATTGCTTTCTTAGCATATTCACCAGCGTAATCAAATGCTACTACCGATGGTGCTTCTTCTCCAGATAAACCATCAGATATTGGATTTCCAGCATTATCAAAGTAGAATAGTGAGAAGTCTCTTGAGTAGCTGTTACCACCAGTGAATACGTCAATTGCTAATGCATCAACAAGGTAACCAATATCTCTAGAGCACTTAACTCCTCCAGGAGAAACTTCACCATAACCAGTGTGGTTTAGAGTAAGTTTGGTAAATGGATCAGTATTCAGAACAAAATTACCTCTGCTTAATGCACTTCCGCTAGGAAGTTGAGTTGTCGTTCCAAGTCCAACAGCAACAGTAACAATTCCTACTAGGTTTTCAATATTTGCCTGAACATCGATACATGCAGCAGCATTTCCAGAAAGTAGAACAGGAATTGACGTTCCAGCACCAGCATAAGATGCTTTACCAGATGAAATTCCAACATCCTTAGCATTAAGTTGGTTAGTAACTGCTCTCTTCATGTAATCATTAGCAGCAGTAAATGCAACTAGTGATTGTGCTTCTTCCCCAACAAGACCATTAGAAATTGGGATTCCAGCACCATCGAAGTATTGTAATACAAACTCTCTAGCGTAGCTGTTACCACCAGTGAATACGTCAGTTGAAACAGCATCAACTAAGAATCCAATATCTCTTGCACACTTGAATCCACCTGGGGATGAAGTTGTTCCAACTCCAGCTTGTGCAAAATAACCTAGATTAATGTCGGTAGTAATGTCTGCAGCAGTTGCATCTGTTCCAAGACCAACAACTGAAGTTACAATTCCGATCAAGGTATCAATACTGTCTTGAACATCAATACATGCAGCAGCGTTTCCGGAAAGTAGAACTGGGATATCATCGCCAGCACCACCATATTCTGCCTTACCAGAAGAAATGCCAACATCTTTAACATAAAGTTGGTTTGTTACTGCATCCTTCATGTATTCACCAGCAGCAGCAAATGCACTATATGATGGAGCTTCTTCCTCATAAAGACCACTTGAGAGTGGATCTCCATTTGCATCAAAGTATTGTGAGATAAATCCTGCAGAGTAGCTATTACCACCAGTGAATACGTCAGTTGAAACTGCATCAATTAAGAAACCAATGTCTCTACCGCACTTAAGACCACCAGTAGAATAGGTGCTAACGCCAAGTGCCTGATTGAATTCGCCAACATCTAATGTTCCAGTAGTGCTTGGTAGGAATCCAGTGGTTCCTAGTCCAACAGCAACAGTAACAATACCTACAAGAGAATCAATGTTATCTTGAACATCCTGACATGCTTCAGCATTACCTGATCTCAATACTGGAATTGAAGTTCCTGCACCAGCATAATATGCTAGACCTGAAGAAATTCCAACATCCTTAGCAAACAGTTGATTAGTAACTGCATCCTTCATGTATTCTGCAGCAGATTCAAATGCTACAACTGATGGGCCCTCTTCACCCAATAGTCCATTAATGATTGGGGCTGCATTATCAAAATACTGTCTAGCAAATCCATCTGCATAGTAGTTACCAGCAGTAAATAGGTCAGTAGAAATAGCGTCAATGAAGAATCCAAGGTCTCTTGCACACTTGAATCCACCTGGAGATGAAGTTGTTCCTACACCAGCAACTGATGGTGCAAAGTATCCATAATTAATGTCTGAAGTTACATCTCCTGCTGTTGCAAGTGTTCCTAGATTTACAACAGAGGTAACGATTCCGATCAATGTGTCAATGTTATCTTGAACATCGATACATGAAGCAGCATTACCTGAAGGTAGAACAGGAATCGATGATCCAGCACCAGCATAAGTTGCTTTACCAGATGAAATTCCAACATCCTTAGCATTAAGTTGGTTGGTGATTGCATCCTTCATGAACTCACCGGCACCGATGAATCCGTAAAGTGATTGTAGTTCTTCTTGATATAGACCCTCAGAAATTGGGTTTCCATTCTCATCAAAATATTCGAGAATGAATTCTCTAGAGTAAATGTTTCCTCCGGTGAATATATCAGTAGAAACAGAGTCAACTAAGAATCCAATGTCTCTCGCACACTTAATTCCACCAGGAGTGCTAGTAGTCCCGATACCAGATTGTGTGAAGAATCCAGTATTTCTGGTTGATGCAAATGATGCAGTAGTTTCATTTTGAATTGCTGCAGTAACAATTGATGTTAAGTTATCAAGAGTTGACTGGACATTAGCACAAGCAGAAGTATCTTCATTATTTGCTGCCCCAAGAGAAGTTGTAATACCGAGATCTTCATATGGAGCATTGTTGGTGATTGCCAACTTCATGTAATCACGTGCCTGATTAAATGCATAAATTGATTCAGTTTCTTCACCTTCAAGTGAAGAGCTGCTAATTTGACCACCTACAAAATATTGAAGAACGAAATCTTGAGAGTATGAGTTACCACCAGTAAGAATATCTGCAGAAATTGCATCAATAAAGTATCCAAGGTCTCTCTTACACTTAGTTTCAAAGGAATTGATTCCTGGATATTGTGATCTTGTATTTGCCCAAGCATTATTAATAATATAATCCTTATTCTTTTGAATTAGACGATATGAATCATAGAATCTTGATCTTGCATTTGTAACTTCATCGCCAGGGAATACCCAATCAGTTGGATATAGATCGTAGTTGATGACAATATTACCAAGAGCCTTATCAACAATCTCTTGTCTGTTTTGTTGAATTAGACGATATGAGTCGAAGAATCTGGATCTTTCGTTTGTTTGAAGATCATCTGGGAAGTAGAAATCAGGATATGAGATTGAAATAGAAGCAAGTGACTTATCAACAATCTCTTGTCTGTTTTGTTGAATTAGACGATATGAATCATAGAATCTCGATCTTGCCGTAGTTTGAGCATCACCTGGGAAGTAGAAATCAGGATTGTCAATAGCAATTGCAGCAAGAGACTTATCAATAATTTCTTGCTTATTGAGTTGAATTAAACGATAAGAATCAAAGAATCTTGATCTTGCATTGGTTTCTTGATCACCTGGGAAGTAGAACTGATCATACTCCAATGCAATCGCAGCAAGAGACTTATCGACAATCTCTTGTCTGTTTTGTTGAATTAGGCGATATGCATCATAGAATCTTGATCTTGCATTGGTTTCTACATCTCCTGGGAAGAAGAATGAATCATAACTATCATAATCTAGTGAAATTCCAGCAAGTGACTTATCAACAATCTCCTGCTTATTCTCCATAATTAAACGATAAGAATCAAAGAATCTTGATCTTTCGTTTGTTTGAAGATCGTCTGGGAAGTAAAAGTCTGGGTGATACAGTGAAATTGTAGCAAGAGACTTATCAATAATCTCATCTTTATTATCATTAATGAGATTATAAGAATCCTTAAATCTATTTCTGCTAGAATCTGGGAAGTAGAAATCGGGATGATCAATTGAAATTGCAGCAAGAGATTTGTCGATAACTTCTTGCCTGTTCTTCTGAATTAGACGATATGAATCGAAGAATCTAGATCTTGCATTAGTTGGAAGATCATTGGGGAAGTAGAAATCAGGATGATCGAATGCGATCTGTGCAAGTGATCTATCAATAATTTCTTGCTTATTCTGTTGGATTAGACGATATGAATCATAGAATCTGGAAGAAGCATTGGTTCTTGCTTCACCTGGGAAGTAGAAGTCTGGATGCTTATAAGCAATAGAAGCGAGAGATTTGTCTAAGATTTCATCTCTGTTTGCAACAATTGACTCACTTCCATCTACATATCTACCAGGAGCAACAGTTCTTACTTCGAAAATGTAACCGTAATTGCCGGTTGGATATAGAAGTTCAGTTTGACCACCATCAGATGTGCAAGTAAATCCAAGACCAGCAATGGTAACTCCCATTCCGACTTGCAATTTATGCTCTCTATCAAGAACGATAGTGGTGATACCTGTTCTGTGATCGTAGTCAGAATCAACAACGTTCATTACAGGTGCATTTGCATCAACCTTAATCTCAAATACTGAAGAATCTACACCAGCATCTGAGGTAACAATTCCAACATACTTCAGAGGTCCAACGCCATCAGCAACAAGACCGAAGTTTCCGAACGATGAGTTTGAGTTGGTAAGGTCGCAAGCACCACCTGACTGACAAAGGATAGCAGTATCAGAACAGATGGTAAACATGGATACCAACTGAGCAAATGCTTCGTTGAAGATCTTAGCACCTAAACCACCTGGGTTAATCTGGGTATAGGAGTCAAGAACCATGGACTTAATAGGTCCAATAGCATATTCACCATCAATATTCAGACCAACTGTTCCTGGAATGAAGTTGGTGCAGTTTTGAATGTATGGTGATTGATCAATATATGGAACAACATCTGGGTTAAATGTAACAATAGCACCATTAGACTTTTGCTCAGGTCCAATAAAGGACATCTCTGCAATGTATGTTCCGTTATTTAACCAGAACAAGTCTCCTTGATTTTTTGGAGTAACCGTAACTTCACGAAGTGAGTCTCCAACGACTGATACGTTATCGGGAAGAACGATTGGGTTATCTTCTAAATAAACTCCAGCACTAATTTTAATAACTGTTCCTGGGACAGACTCTGCGACGGCAGCTTTAATGGTTCTTTTTGCGTCTCCGAGTTTCTTACCTGTGTTGTTGTCGTTACCATCTTGTGTTACATATAATACGTTAATTACTGTTGCACCAGCTCCGACTCTAACTATGTCAGTTCCGAAACCTGATCTATTTCTAGCAATATACACCTCACCATCATTAGTGTTAATGGCTATTTCGCCAAGAGGAAGATCTGATACTGATGGAATTTTATTAGGTACGCTAGACCTTTTAAATCGAATTTTAGGATTTGCCATTAACCCAATACAGAATTTCTTTTTCGTTATTTTTATTTATTAAAATTAATCATCAAAAACATTACAAACTTATAATATTTTTTAATTAAACGTATGCACCACAGTCAATTGAAATATTTTCCAAAAGTCTTTCACCATCTCTACAATCAATGACTTGTGATTGTCCAGCACAATCGTTCAACCACAATGCTCCCATCTCTAAAGCAGCATATGCTTCAGCAATAACACTATTTCCTTCTAATGTTCCCCTTTGAACAAATTTCATTCTATCATCATCATTATCATAGAACATCGCTGCCTTTTCTGCAGATCCGGTGGCAGTGTCATAATAGTTTAGGACAACACCAACATCATTTCCCAAATCCATTGTTGGTGGGACAAGTTCATTGGTATTTTCATCTAAAATTAAACCAAGTTCAATTAGAGGATCTCTAAGAGTAAATGTTTCTGAATCTACAAGGAATCTTCCACCATCAATAAAAAGATCACCGGTAATATTAGCATTACCAATAACGGTCAATACTGTCTCAAAATCAGTGTAATCCTTTACACCAATCGTTAAATTCCTTTGTGTAGGACTTAAATATTTTGCCATTTTGAGAGCGCTATTGTTTTATATTTATTTAGTAAATTATTAATACTCTCCACCATCAAAGTCAATTCTATTGTCAAGATCGATATCAAGTTGATCAAGTAACTCATCTGGCAATCCAGGTTCTTCAGGTTCAGAAACAGCAGCTTTGAGAAGTTCATCTGGATTTGCTGCTCTATATTCATTGAGTAATGCATTAAACATAATAATATACTTATCTTTTCTTTCTTCATCATTAACATTGGCAAGATCGCCAAGAGTTAAATTAGTAATTCTATCAGATAGCTGTGTAAATAATTCTTCTGCAGTATCTAGTTCTAGATTCTGCTTCAAATATTCTATGAAATCAAGTGGAAGACCTGGCTGTGTTGTCTCAGTAACTGCAGAAGCACTAAGAACATCATCTGGATTTCTAGATTCCCATTTTTGTGTATCTTTATCATACATCAAAACATACTGATCTTTAAGTTCTTCATTAGGTATATTGACATCTTGAAGATCAGATAATTTTCTTGCCATTGCTATTCCAGATTTTGAGGAAACATTTATTCTTTTTCCAACTCTTTGTCTAACGTTATAAGCATTTCTTGAAACAGAGACTTTTATGCTCATATTGTAGTATCCTCTACTATTATTGTTCCTGTAACAACTCTAGTAACAAAATCCATTTGACTATTTTCAATAAAAACATCAAAATAGTTTCTTCCAGATTCTAATTCGGATGTAATGGATCTTGCCATAGATACATTAATTTCCCCATATTCTGTAGTTATTCCGACAGAAAAATTTGTATATTTTGGTGAGGTTGGATGTTTCCTTATTTTGGCAAAAGCTGTTGTGAATAATAAGTTTAATTTATCACCATCATCTCCAGTAACATAGAAAGATGCCTCAAAATCGGCACCTTTTTCAATGGTTAAATTTACTACAGAAGCGGCCATTAGATCTAAATATGGTCTTCAACTATATTTAGTATTCAATAGCTTCCTCCATCAAAATCTGTTATAGATCCAACAGTTCCAACATATCTCCATCCTTTTATATAGACATCGATTCCCGCTAATACTGGAGAAGGAACATTAGTTCCTGGAAAATTTAAAACTCCAGAGGAATAATCAAAAAACCATTCATCATTATTTCCACTACCTCCAGCAGAAAGTTTATTTCCACCAGATGATGGATCACCAGCATAAACTTCTACAATATATTCTGAACCAAATTGTGTATCTATCCAATTTATGACATTTGGTGAAGTATTATCACCGTAAATCTCTCTGGCAATAAAACTTCTTTTTCCGGAAACAGTATTATCCTCAGTCATTCTAAAAGCATTAGAATTTCCATAAACTTCAATTAACTTATATGTTGGATAACCATCCCCAGGAACAATAAAATAATCTGAAAGTGGTGGGATTATTGGTATTCTTTCAGATTCAAACCACAAACCAGTATTTGATATCACCAAAGGAGATGCTATTGGTTCTGCGAATGGAGCTTTCTTAGTTCCAGAAAGTGTAGAGTCTTCAGCAATACCAGTTTTGGATGATGAATACCCTATCTTTTTGAGTAAATAATCTATCTTCTGTTGGATGGATATCGCCATTTTTTATTATGTGTTGGTGAATGATAGGGTATTAATTTGGTTACCTGTGTTTAATTTAAAACGAATTAATATTCTATTATTCACATCATTTGATGATGATTCTGTTCCAAGAACACATGTGAATGTTCCACTAGATCCCGTCATGTTTCCAGCAAAGGCACATCCAGGTAAAGCAGTTGTTGGTATTCCAGATCCTTTATATGCCTGGAACATATCTGCCCAACCATTAGTTCCAGATAATGAATTTGTCCATGCAGAGTTATCTGGCATACAGATCCAACATCCAGAATAAGATCCATTTACAACTATTCTAAATTCAGAAACATTTGATCTAATCATTTGCAATTGGAAATATTGCGATCCAGATCTTCCCACAGAATAATCAGGACCTACTGGAAGATGTCCAATTGAATAATTTGTTTGATCATGCTTCAAATCTCCACCAACAACAACTGCTTCATAAGTTGAAATTTGATTTGTGGCATTCCATGTGCTATAAACTGGTGTGGGATTATCACCGGTAGATCCTGCATTAACTCTGGTTGCATTTCCAGATCCAGTTCCAAGAGAAGATATTAAAATATTATCTTCATCAATAACATCAGTTCTAGCAGTAGATCCCATAATATTTACATATTGATTTATAACTGCTCTAACAGTATCAACACCATATGGTGTTGTTGCATTGTAGCTTGAAAATTTTTGGTTATTGGCAGTTACTCTAATATGGAGATCTCTTGGTCTTTGTAAGACTGTGCAAGTTACTCCTACTCCCACTCCAAAATTTCTAGTTGGTGGATTTACTCCACCAAAATCTCCATAGTTTTTACTACCTCCATTTTGAAATCCAGAAGTTTGTCCTGAAGAAGATAAGAAAGTATAGTTAGAATACATATCACCTGTTGCATTTAAACAAGTAATTTGATATTCAAAATTATTATCAGTTGATTCATTGTAATGAGGTATTCCTGAAGAATAATTTAATTGTGGTGATGATGGTGTTATTGGTGTTGAAGATATTAATGAAGGAGGACTTACATTGCTTGGATCCTCATACCAAAGATATTTTTCAGTCTCAAATATATCAGTATCAACTTGATGCTTAATATATGCCATATTAAATCCTTTCGGATATGCAGTTGCATTTAAAATTCTTGCATCATATACTTCATAAAAATCTGATGCAATTCCAGTATTTCTTGACGAAAAAAATGCATCTTTATCATTAGCAATTTCTAGTGCATCAAATATTCCAGAATCACTATAAAAATCATTTACAATACTATTATCAGGAAGTATTTTATCATTACTCATCATTTCACGACTTCCAAGAGTCGTAAAATTAACCATTGCAGATACCACTCCTTGATCACCAGGACCATACTCAGTGATCCAATCAGAAGTAACACTATTTGTTGTATTTCTAGGATATTGAGTTCCTGCACCCACAGAATATACACCAAATGTATTATTGTTTGGAGAAAATCCAGAACAAAGATATCCTACACCTAAATTTAAAATAGTAAATGGAACATCCAATATAGTTTTTGGTGGTTTTGGAACAAGCTTTCCTAAAATAAAATTAATATCGTTTATAGAATTTTTAGTAAAGTCTGTTCTTTCAATTTCAATTGCTCCAGGTTTAAATCCACCCTGGGGATCACCAAATCTTAAAGGTCCATTGTATTCTCCCGCAGTTATAGAACTTGCTACTGAAACATCATCTCTGAATATAGATGGTCCAGCAACATCAAGATCCTTTTCTGGATTTAATATAGTAGCGCCAACTGCAATTTTTCCCCTAAAAGTGCTAACGCCAGTAACAAAAACGTCGGCAGCACTCATCTGAGTTTCTACCGACAGTCTTCCACTAACTATAGCATTTCCATCAACATCAAAGTCTGCTCTTGCAACATCAGTTTTTATTCCAACATTGCCAATTACATTAAGAACTGTAGAGTTATCAGTGTAAGATGATATCCCTACTTGGAGTTTTCTATTTAACTGACTTAAATATTTTGCCATTTTTTGCGTTTAAGTTCTAAATCATGACAAAACTATCATTATTATTTATTGTAAAAAATAGTCACTCCTTATCAAATTCAAACATACCATACTCCGATCCCCATACCATTTCTTTAGTGTCTGGATCATAACCTCTATCAATTACTCTATAGATATTTTCTCCAAGAGACGACATTGTAAACAGAAAAGATTTTTTTCCATTTTTATAAACTATGCAGTTGCATCCAAATATTCTTCCAACATAATTAAGACCTTGCTTCACAAAAATACAATCACAACCTTCATTTTTTTCTAAGTCATCTTCTGTTATATTTTCAAGATCTTTAAAATATAAAAATCTATCACCATTTTTTACTTTATAACTAGTAACTACTATATTTTCACCAACTTGATTGATGTCCAATACAAATTGCCTATACGGAGGTTGTTTTCTAACAGTATATTTTTGTTCACCATAAATCATACCATTCTTAAGAAGAACATGTTTCAATGAAATCTGAGAATATTGTGATGGGAAAGAAAAAGCTTGTTTCCTATTATTAAAAGACCCAAGTAACCATTGTTTAAACTCTTCAACCATTTTCAGTGCTACCTCTCCTTTGATGACGTGTCAATGTAGAAAATAATACTTTACCTATTGCAGAAATTAAGTTACCTTCAATTTCATTAAATACATCCATATTATAGTGGAAAGCATTATTTGCTTCTTCTATAATATCATCAATTTCTTTTTGATTAAATGGAATGGAATCTAATCTACTTCTATAATTATTTTTGAATTCTTTTTCATCAGATATATCATTGAAAGTATAAAAATTCAATCCCTCATCACCAACTTTCAATGCAGTTTGAGCTATTTTCTTAAGAATCTGTCCGCCAGAAAGATCTCCAATGTATCTTGTATAATGATGTGATATTAAAAGATCTCTATTTTTATTAGATACTTCTCTAATACGTTCAACATATCTTTTGCAAGAACTTGTTTGAGTTACTTTACTTTCCCAATCAGAACCCAAATAATATTCCAAATCTTTTTCTATTGATTTTTTTCTAAAGAGTTCTGGATAATATATTTTATTTAAGATTGGTCTTTCTTTATGTCTTTCAAACTCATCTTCCATAGCGGAATATACATGATATAAATCAGACATCAATTTGACATAAGATTTCTTTTCAACAACTCCCTTCAAAAAACATGTAATAAATCCAGTGTTTTCTGCCATCGTATGAGACTTTTTAGTCCCCTCTTTAATCTGTGATGATAAATTTGTCATTTTTGCTGAAGTCCCGATTGCTCTGTAACTTTACCGTAGTATGGATTATAATCAGTAATTTGCTCAAGAGTTAAATTGAATCCATTGTTTTTCCAGAATCCCAGTATAGCATTGTATGAGTTTTTATGGAAAATGTCAATATGTTCAGGATGAATGGTGGATCCTAACTCGATTCTATATAGAAGAATTGGAGATGCGTATGTGCAACCAGAATTGTAAATTAAATCATCAGCAACAGCTCTTGGTTTTACACCATTGTCTAATTTATACTTATTACCTCTAACATGATTTCTAATAATTTTTTCTGCATGATGTCTTGTTATTACATAACAAGCTGTAGAAAAATCATTTACAAATCTATTGTGAATAGGAACAACAATATCTCCTGTGCAAATAATGGCAAGTTGAAGAACATCCCATGCGTATGGAGCGTTGGCAATAAAATCTCTCCATGCAAAATTCCAATATGGAACTGTTTCCAAACTACAGTCATCTTCCATAATAATTGCATATGGAGAATCTGATGTGTCATACCAATGTTTGATTGCTTTAATATGAGAAGTAACACAACCAACCTCACCAGATGACATCATATCTGGATATTTTCCTCTAATAATTTCACTAAGATCATCCTCTCTACCATCATATGCTGATATACGAGTATAGTCTTTTATATTCCAATAATCAAATTGATTTTCCATATATTCTTTTCTTTCTGGTTGCCCATCAAGATTTAAGTAATATACTGGTCCAAATCCATCCAATTTGTATGCAGATTTATTTTTGTCCATTTTCAATTGCTACTATTTTTTTCTGGAGATAAATTATTTCTTGTTGAAGTCTTCCAATTTTTTCATCATGAGACTTTAACCAATCATAGTGAAGATTTTTGTCAAAACTTTGCTCTGGTAAATTATATTTTATAATAGTTTCCTCTGAAGGAGTATTTTCATCATTCCAGGGATATAAAATATATTCAAGTTCTGCAATTATATGCCACAAAAAGATTCTAATATTTTGAATCATAATTGAGATTTAATCCAATCCTCTAATTCCATTGTTGGTTCCCAAGAAAAAGTCTCGCGCAATCTAGAATTATCTGCAAGACTTAAAAGAGATTCTCCTATGCGCGGTGGAATGTTTACAGTATTTTCAGAAATCATCCCAGCAACTTCATTTACAGAATAATTTTTTCCAGTCCCAACATTATATACCATACCAAAAGATTTTTTATCAACATCAGATAATGCTGCAAGTATATTTGCATTTGCAACATCTCCAACATAAGTAAAGTCCCTACGCTGATTACCATCACCAACGATAGTAAGAGGTTCACCAGCAGCATGTTGACGTAAGAAAATGCCAATCACTGGGGCGTATTGTCCACGTAATGGTTGACGTTCACCATAAACATTAAAGTATCTAAAAATAACTGTAGGAAGATCAAACAAATCGGTATACATCTTACACAATTTTTCTCCAGAAACTTTAGAAACTGAATATGGATTTAAACAATCATCCGGTTGAGTTTCTACATTTGGAGTTTCATTCATACCATAAGCAGAAGATGTAGAAGAATACATGACCCTCTTAACTCCAGCCTCTCTTGCACACTGAAGGACAGTGCAAGTTCCAAGAGAATTAATTTCTACTGCTTTAATTGGATTTTCAATAGCAGGTTGAATTCTTGCCTCTGCTGCAAGGTGAAAGACATAATCTACTCCTTTATAAAGAGAACGAGTTGCTTTATAATCACAAATATCCGCATAAAAATTTATTGATCTATCGTTCCAATAGAAATTATCATGTGCATCAGAATATTCATTATCAATGACTACAACTTCATGACCCAAATCTAAAAGCTTATCTACAAGATTGGATCCAATAAATCCTGCACCTCCAGTTACTAAACTTTTCATACTAACTCCTGCGCAAGAGAACTTGATATTCATCCATTATAACCTCAAATCCATTCTCTTGCAAGTAAGGGATAGAATATTTTGCCTTACCATAATCAGAAAGATCTTGTGATTTGGATTGAATATTTCGAACATCATCAATAAGGATAAGACCATTCTCTGAGATTAAATCATTCTCTACAAGGATCTTTGATTCCCTAAGATGCAATTTCGCTGTTGGTTCAATTGGAGTCACATCTCCAGTATCCATATATAATAAATCAATTTTTCCTTCACCACTAGAAAGAAAATCTTCAGAAGACATTACAAAATACTCAATGTTCCCAAGATCTGCAGTCATTGCTTTTGATCTTGCAATATGAGCAGGCATGAGATCTACAGTGATTAAATCAATATCAGTCCCTTGAATTAGTTCACCAAAAACTCTAGTAAAACATCCTGCAGACCAGTCCCAAATTTCGGGATTATCTTGTTTCCAAAATTTAACATCATCAGAATTACATCCTGGATACTTCCCATCAACAAAACTTCTAGAAGTTCCAAGTTCTACAATTGTCTTTAATTCCTTTTCCCGAATCCAATCCCAACAATACTTAAAGGTATCATATCTAAACTTAGGAATTCTTCCGTAAGATTCAATGAATTGTTCTTCAGTATAATATGGCGCAAATGCACCATCCATATATTCCTTATACTGTTCCATAGATTTGTTTCCACTGATTCATAGTGTGTTCTTTATGTATAATAGCACAGTCACTCATTTTTTGTAAAATTGCAGTTCTATTTTCACGAACCATACTAACTGCTTCACCAATTCCATCCATCTCTTCAAAGTAAACAGCAAAGTTTTCATAGTGCTCATTATACCATTCACAATATTTAACGGTTTGAGGGGAAATTCCTGTGCTAAAAAAGTAATTTGGTCTTCTCGACAAATCCAAAAGAAGTTCTTCGGAAGGAAGAATTATTGGCATTCCAATTTGCATCAATTCAAAAGTAGTAAACTTAGAATATGCATCTGGAAATATTAAAAAACATTCATAAAGTTCTGCAAGTTTTTTAAGCTCTTCTGCTCCTCTATAAGTTGCAGTTCCAGTCTTTAATCCAAATCCTTCACAAATTTTTCTAGAATTTTGAAACTTATTATCATTGTGATAGCGAGATACTAAAACATCACCACCACTAATGTCCAGTTCATAATTTCCATCAAATCCCATTAAATAATCTTCATTATCATTTAACTGATCTGAAATAGTTAGACCAATAGGTCTTATTGTTGGATATGATGTTGATATTCCAAATCTATTCATCCAAACATTTTCAAATTCAGTATATGGAACAATCTTCACTCTAGGATGGTTTGAATATTGTTTGAATATTTGATACCATCCAACATCTCCACTCATATCATAATCAAATCTATTAGAAACCCAAATTATTAAAGTTCCATTAAACTCATCAAAGTTTTCTAAAATAATTCTAGATATTGGAGCCGTATCAGAAGTTGTGACAAAATCAAACTGATTAAAGTATTCTGGTTTCCATAAAGATTTTGCAAGATCTTTAGTCATTTTAAATGATCCTTTGGGAAGGATATCAGTATCCCAAAGAGAGAATATGCTAGTAAGATCTAAACCAATCTCATTGCAAACATATTGATGATCTTTAAGACATCCATAGTGATGCGACAAATGTAATACTTTAGTCATTAGATTATTTTAGTTGGTAAAAACATTGCAGGTGTTCCAGTTACATCTCTTTTCGTTATAATTTGCTTTATAGGAGATCTAAAGTAAGTTCCTGGAATTTGATAATAACTTTCTTGATCATCTATAATAGACTTATATAAAACACTTGCTTTCCTTTTATTATAAGAATTTTCACTAATTCTTCCAGTTGTTACTGCATTCCATTCATACTGTCTGAATATTGGATCATCAAAAGAATACACATTATAGAATTTATGAACCTCAGCAAATCCAATATCTAAATGATCTTCAATCTCATATCCATGATGGTATGCAATTCTTTTACACATACTCACATATTCTTTTGAGAAATATGCAATTGCATGTGTTGCTAGCATATTATGAACTCTCACAATCTCATTATCAACTTTTGTTGTATGGACAAAGGGACCGGAATGTCCCATATATCTTCCCCAATGGGAAATTCCAAGATAAAGTGCATCAGCATTGTCTGGAATTTCTATTTCATTTTTAAATTTTCTATTGGTAGCACAATCATCTTCAATGATAATAAATGGAGGTTCTATATCCATATTAAGAATCTCATAATGAGATCTCGCACATCCAATAATTCTACCAGCTTCATGTCGGACTGCATTAAATCTTTGGACGTATTTAAATCCAAGATTCTTTAACATTGACTCCGTATTTTCTCTTTTAATATCTTCACCATCCAAGTTTATATAATAAACTGGAATATCTGTTAATTTAATTTTCATAATAGGGATTTAAATTACTTTTAAAGGTCTTTACACTACCATTCCAATGTCTGAATGATTGTGAAAATATAGTTTGATATTTTTCCAAATAATTTCTATTGAAAATTTCTTTTGTTTTTGATTTTTCTAGCAGTGAAAAAAACCATTCGGTCTTTTCTTTTACTAATTTAATATTAGAACCATTCCAATTAGTTCCCTTATAATAATGAAGGAATGAACTTTCTATAATTTGGCATCCATAATTGATATTGTATGGTTCCAAAAAAGCATTAACATCTACATGATTCGTTAGTCCAGTAGTATGTTTCATCCATCTAACCTTTTTTCCACCTTTAATATATTTTGAGATTCCTCCCCCAACATCACCACCAGGAAATCCATTAAAATCTATACTAGAAAAATCAGAATTTTTATTTACAATAATGACAAAAGGTGCAATGTATTCTATCTCAAATTCTTTTCTTTGTTGGTATATTCCAGATATGTCATAATCTTGAATATAGTCAAAGAAAGAAAATTGATTTGTAAGAAAAACATCAAACTCATATATTATATTGATAACATCATCAGTAGTATAGTTTTTCAATAAGTTTAAACAATTCCCATGATCAAATGCATTTCCTTGCCTATTAAAATTAGGTCTCAAATAATTTACACCTAATTCTTCACATTGGTTTTTTATAAAATTAATTTGATCCTCTCTTACAAAATTATCCACACAAAAATAATTAAATTCATCTTTGCAATAATATCTCAAATATTCAACATGGGGTTTAAGAAAGTCTGTTCTTCCCGCATGTATTGAAAATATATTCATAGAACTGATAATAATGAATTTACTCTATTAATGTAGGTATGATGCTGTTTGATATAGTTCTTATTGTCAATTAAACTTTCGACACTGACATTTTTGCTATCTTCTTCTGTTTTTAAATAAAGTTCATTTAAATCTGAATTTGCCGTAATTCTACCATCAAAGAAATTGAGAATTTTTTCAGAATTGGTTCCTATCCAAGATCCATAACTAAGAGCTTTAAAAATTCTACATGGAACATATCCATTATTCAAATGAACCTGTGGCCTAAGATCAAAATTTAAATAAGAAGATTTCATCAAGTCAATGTATTCGCTATCATTACTAAATCCAGTATCAGTGTTTTTACTTCTAATTCCAGTGTATCCACCATAATTATTGAATACCTTTTCATTTTGGGAAACTACATTACTAAATCTATCATAATATTCCTTAGATAAAGATCCAACATAGTTTACATCTTCCTTAGATTCATCATACAGACAAACTTCTTGATCATCTATCTCATGTGGAAGTAAATCTGTCCCCCACATAATCACAGAAGTTTTACTTTTTGAATCATACCAGGAAAAGTCATCTACTTTTTCTACACCATCATGCCAATCATAATTTTCATGATATACAAGAAGATTGTAAATGTTGTCCATAACAGTTTCTCTAGAGAAACCATCGGCAAGATTATGAACAAAATATTTTGAAGAATCTTCCATTTTCAAATAATTGCAACAAATATTTGCAGTAATAATAATTGAGTCCTTTAGATCTTCGCCAACATATTCTTCGCTATCATCATACCAAGTAACATCATAATCAAGATATGAAAATGCTTTTGCAAATCCCAAATGAATATAAGAATGAGTATGAGTATTTGGGGGAAGTCCCCAGATTACAACTTTGTTTGTCATTTTTTTCAACTCCTTACTTTGGCATGATTTTTTTCAAGTGCAACAATTTTTGGTTCAAATGGAACATTCCAACCACCAGGATTAAATCGAACTGCTTCTGGATAGCAGTATGATGGATTCAATTCTAAAGTTGGGGGATTATCAATGAGATAGCGATTCATATGAGATTCATCATGCCAAACAGAAACAATTCCCTTTTTAAAATCCAGATCAATATTTTTAGCAATTTGTTCGGACATCTTCAAAAAATTCTCAGGTTTTCCTCCATTAAATCCTCCAGCATAATACATTTTTCCTTCAATCATATTTACATATGCAGTTGAGATTTCACGGCGCTCATATGAAAATTCACTTTTATCTTTCCACCAAAATCCTGGATGTTGCGTTGCCACAAGATCCCCAAGAATCTCATCGCCAACTTTACCCTCAATTCTCATATCTACATCCATATAAAAACAATAATCAAATTGAGATATATATTCTGCTTCACTCATAAAGTAATGATACCTTTTTAAGGTTGGAATTGGCCAAGGTTCATGTTCAATCTGAGATATCTTAACGTTATCAGAAACTTCTTCAATCTCATGATTTGTAAAAACTAAAGCTGAGATCTCATGTCCATTAAGAAAATTTTCTTCAACAGACTCCAAAAGTTGCTCAACAAAATTAATATATTTGTTTGTGGCAATATTTAAAATGCAAATTTTCATGACTTATTAAACAATTGTACTAAAGGTAAAGATTCATACCATTCCATTATATCACCATACTTGGAATTAAGTAAGTCTTTTATTTCTTGAGGTTGTGATGTCCAATCACTTTTCCTCTTTTTAAACTTATAGAGATTTGGATTTCCACTCAAATTCCAAAATTCTAGTAATGGTTTGATTCCGTAAACTCCAAGAGATTCATATCTCAAAAACAAAAGATCATATTTTCTATTGATATTATTCAAATAACCTTCTGCATGTTCCCTATATCTATAGGCATCATATGGATCTTCAAGATATTCTTTTAGTGTTTGACCTTGCCTATCCTTGAAATATTCATGATCTCCATCACATTGATCTGGTCGATTATGAACTTCATTAAACTTAACTCCACGATTAAATGAAGAAATAGTATAATCATATGGATTGCAAAAAATATAAACTAATTTAGATCCATCAAAAGAAATGTTTCTATCTGGATCTAAATTTGGATTTCTGCAATGATGATTAATGTTGCCATGTCCTCTACCAAAATTGAAGTGATCACCAAGAATATCAATAATTGAATATGTTCCTGTGCAACCTTGGGTAATCATTAAATTAGTCATTAGAAAATCTGAATAAACAATATACCATACTTCTATACTCTAAAAATCCAATTTCATCAAAAATTATATTCCACCCTTTATTTTTACAAATTTTTTCTACAAGATTTGGTAATGTGTAAATTGAAAACCAATAATTATGATCTGGATGAACCGTCTCAATATAATAATCTCCTTGAATGTTCATTACATCCAATTGACTCTGAACAAAAGCATTAGGTGCAGTTATCAGTATTTCTGTTCCCTCATGACAATTGAATTTAAGAGACTCTACAAATCCTTCTACATTGTTAACATGCTCTATTGTTTCTGGAATCAATAGAAAGTCATATGTTTTTTCTGGGGGATAATCATATAAAGTTCCTTCTTTAAAAAGACCACTTTCTCTCATCTTTTCTATAGTAGATGAATCTGTATCAAATCCATCTATTTTGTCAGAGAACTTACAAAGATTTAAATGAAGATTTCTTGACTCCGTAAAAATTGGCCAATCTGCACATCCAAAATGCAAAACTGTTTTTTCTAAAATTTTTGATTTGAAATATTCTAATCTTCTTACTTTAATATCATTTATCTTGACTTTATGTTTAAAAAAGTCACCAGAACTTCTTTGAATAAGCATTAGATTACAACCCAATTTTCACAGTAAAGATCTTTTGTATCATGTCCGGCACAATCACCAGCAAACCAATTCTTAGGAGCAACTGTCTTTTCACTGTTTGCTAACCAGGATCCCCACCAACTGTAAGAACTATTTGCAATGATATGATAATCACATAGAGTCATAATGCACAAATCTGCAATTGGATCACCACCTTGAGAGATAAAGAATCGATCATCTTTAAACAGATCTTGCTTCTCACACCAAGAAGGATCATCAGAAAAAACTAATACTGGAGTATCAGAATCAAACTCCTGAAGTCCCTTTTCATAATACTCCAATTCTTGAACAGGATGATTTGGATTTACTAGATAATCTCCCCTTCTAATATGCAGAGAGATTACTTTGGTATCCACAAAATGCTCATCATAAAATGATTTGCAATCATTATAGATTTCTTCATTAAAAGTAAAATCTTTTCTAATTTCATCTGAAATATGCTTAAAGTATTTTTCAGATTGAAAATAACCAAGAATATCTACATTGTCTTCACAATTTTCAAATAACTCTTCATTAAAATGAAATCCATTTTCTCTAACAATTTTATTTGAACTAACTTCTACCGTATTAGTTTCTTGAAGATTGAAGAGATCATAGATGTTTGTTCCATCCATTTTAACATTTTTATCAAATACTCCAAAAATTTCTTTTGGTGGAATGCAATATTCATAATCATGTTTTGCCGCAATTCCTTTTAATGCAGCATATTGAAACATCTGATTAGAAATTCTTCCTAAATTTCCAATATTATTGAAAGACAACATTTTCTTTATACCATTCGTAAGTTTTTTCAATGCCTTGATAAAGTTCAATCCTTGGTTTCCAATTCAATGACTTCATCTTTTCAATATTTAGTAGTTTTCTAGGAGTTCCATTTGGCTTTGATTCATCCCAAATAATTTTTCCCTTATTTCCAATAACTTTAGAAATAGTCTCTGCAAGTTCCTTAATAGTTACATCTTCACCTGTTCCGACATTAATTGGTTCGGAATCATTATAATCTTTCATACAAACAAAACATGCATCGGCAAGATCATCTACATGAAGGAATTCTCTCTTGGGAGAACCATCTCCCCATAATACCACATCACCATCAACTTTACTTGCATTGTGAATCTTTGCAATCATTGCAGGAAGAACATGAGATGTTTCCAGATCAAAATTATCATTGGGTCCGTATAGGTTTGTAGGCATCAAAGAAATGGCATTAAATCCATACTGTTTACGATATGCTTGACACATCTTAATTCCAGCAATCTTTGCAATCGCATATGCATCATTAGTTGGTTCCAACTTACCAGTCATCAAATATTCTTCTTTGATTGGTTGATCACACATCTTAGGATAAATGCAAGAAGATCCCAAAAAGAGAAGTTTCTTAACTCCAAACTTTCTAGATGCATCAATGATATTTGATTGAATCATCAGATTATCATAAATGAAATGAGCTGGATAATCTCTATTCGCTAAAATTCCTCCAACTTTTGCAGCAGCAAGATAAACATATTCTGGTTGATTAATTCTAAAAAATGTTTCAACATCTTCTTGCCTTCTCAAATCCCATCTAGATGATGGAGATGAAATGATATTTGTATATCCTTTCCAGTGGAGCATTCTAACAATTGCAGATCCCACCATTCCGGTATTTCCGGCAACATAGATTTTGCTATTAGTGTTCATTCTTACACATATCCTCAACTAATTGATCAAATGTTGTCTTTGGTTTCCAACCAAGTTCTTTATGAGCTTTTGATGAATCTCCCAATAGAGTTTCAACTTCGGCAGGTCTAAAGTATTTCTCATCAACTACAATACGAAGTTGTCCAGTATTCTTGTCAACTCCAATCTCATTTAGACCTTCATTTCTCCACTCAATATCCATTCCAAAATAGGGTGCCGCTCTATCAACAAACTCGCGAACAGAATACTGTTCTCCTGTAGAAATTACATAATCATCTGGAATATCCCGCTGAAGCATTAACCACATTGCCTCTACGAAATCTTTAGCGTGCCCCCAGTCCCTTTTGGCATTCAGATTACCTAATCTAAGAATAGATTGCTTTTCTTCTTGGATTGCCTTAAGAGCTCTAGTAATCTTACGGGTAACAAATGTCTCACCCCTGCGAGGAGATTCATGATTAAAAAGAATACCCGTGCAAGCATAAAGTCCATACGACTCACGATAGTTTTTCGTAATCCAGTATCCATAAACTTTTGCACATCCATAAGGAGACCGTGGATAGAATGGAGTTGTTTCTTTCTGAGGAATCTCCTGAACCTTACCAAACATCTCAGAAGTTGATGCTTGATAGATTCTAGTCTTTTCTTCCATACCAAGAAGTCGGACTGCTTCAAGAACACGCAGAGTTCCCAAAGCATCAGTTTGTCCAGTGTATTCGGGCATCTCAAAAGAAACTTTTACGTGACTTTGAGCACCAAGATTATAAATCTCATCTGGTTGAACTTGCTGAATAACTCTCACAAGATTTGTAGAGTCAGTCAAGTCACCATAATGAAGATGAACATCTCCGTAGATATGATCAATACGATGAGTGTTAATCAGTGAAGCACGACGAACAATGCCATGAACTTCATATCCTTTACCCAATAAAAGTTCTGCAAGATAGGATCCGTCCTGTCCTGTTATACCAGTAATTAAAGCAATTTTCATACTAAAAAATAATTCTTTTACTCTATTCTACCATAATCATCCTCTAGTCTGAGGATATCTTCTTCACTACAAGGTTCTCCAATTTGAACTTCTATAATTGTAATCCCATCTTCTCCACCAGTCAATCTATGTGGTGTAGTTCTAGGGACAAATATAAAATCCCCAACATTAATATCTTTGGAAGATTCTCCAACAATCACATGACCATTTCCTTGAACAACAGTCCAATATTCATTTCTACTATCATGAGATTGAAGTGAAAACCTTTGCTCAGGATTTACATAAAGTCTTTTAGATTTATAATTTTGGGTCTCTGAAAAAACTTCCTCATACCATCCCCATGGTCTTTCGATTCTTTCCATTCATTTAATTCATATCTTTAATATGTATACAATAAAAAAGGAGGATCTTATGATCCTCCTCAAATTTCAGGCTCGCCAAGTTATTTTGTTGACTGGGTAATAACTAAATCCCAGGCGGGAGAGAGTCCCATCCGCACCACTTGCTCTTGAGAGAAGCAAGAAACTCATATAGGGTCATATTGACTCCACCAGTTCTTTTAAAGTCTCTCCGTGACTAAAGGGGGGGTTCCCGACCAGTGCTGTTATAGTCCATCCGTGACTTATACTACTTCAACTGTTTCAAGATCTTGATAGATGTATTCCATCAAGATTTCATAGTCGTCCATAGGATCTCCAGAAAAAACAACACCTTCGTTTTCATAGTAACGGCGAACTTTTTTGTAAAGTTTCGGATTCTTTACGTCAAGATAAAAGTCTCCGTTTGCTGCTCCACGAAGAGTTTGAATGTCTTTTTTGAACTTTGAAGTGAGTGCCATTGTTTTGATTGATTACCTTGTGATTATAAGGCATTTGACTTGGAAAGTCAAGTGTTGGGTCAGTATTAAGGCGTGAAAACTAATAAAAGTTTTACTTTTTGAATACTAAGTCCCCAATGCTCGTTGAGAGGATCGAACTCTCCTGAGGCGAATTATGAGTTCGCTGCCTTCACCAGATGGCTAAACGAGCAGGAAATCACGATGCTTCGTCGTGGTCTGTATAGATTCTTAGCAGTTGATCATCTGCTGGAATCATGACTGCTGTGTGCCCATTTTCTTCGTTTCTGATTCCTATGTGTTCTCCATTCTCAACTCTTTCAATCAAGTCGTCAAAGTTGTTTTGCCAGTGTTCCACAGAATAAATCTTCATTGTTGATAATATATATGCATCGGGGCGACAGGATTCGAACCTACGACATCCGCCTCCCAAAGACGGCGCTCTACCAAGCTGAGCTACGCCCCGTTACTGAAATATTATAACACTATCTGTGCTTCTTGTCAAATGGCTCCCAGTGTTGCCATTCATATTTATGAACTGCCCAAATGCCTATTATTGGGACAAATACAAGTAAAAATGATAATATTCCAAGAGAATATGGATTATTTAAAATGACTCTGGCAAAATGTGAAATGTTACTAATCATGATTGTCTAAAAAATCAAGTTCGTCTTCATATGTGGAAGGTTCATGAAAAAGTTCAGACATTTTATATTCAAGAACCTTTTTTTGAATTTCCTCAAATTCTTCTTCGGTAATTTTAATTTCCACTTTAGTCGTTAAATTCTAGAAAGTTTTTTAATGGATCTTTACCTGTTTTAACTATAGCACATGCTCTCTTATAAAACATGTTATTTGTGTTGCCGGATTTTTCAAAAGTTTCCTTTATCTTAACCCAATTATTGAAGGTGTGTTGATCCATTAAACTGTATCAAACTATGTAATAGTTATACTCGAAAAAATTTAGAGTGTCAAAAAATATGTTTATATTGTAACACTGTTGAAGAGAATATTAAATTTTAAATAAAACGGTGAGTCTCGGATTCGAACCGAGGGTGCCCGTGAAGACACATTAGTTTTCAAGACTAACGCAATAAACCGCTCTGCCAACTCACCCTATAATTTCCAATAAACCAGCGTGTATTTTACGATGGCAGGGAGCACAGAGCATATAGCACTTGTCTATCTCTGCTTGGATTGTCTCCCATTTATATCCTTTATGTGCTAAGGTTGCAACCTCTCTTTCTTTATTTGATTTATCTATATGATGAAAATCAAAACAACAAGGAGGATGATAATCGCCACAGAGTTCACAACATCCACGATCCAGTTTAAGTTGATTTAATTTTTCAACCATCAACTGTTTATTGTTCTTTTCTCTTTGGTATTTTACCTTTTTGAATTCAGAACTTTGTTTTTGTGCCCAGAGTCTTTGTGCTTCTCTTTGCTTTTCTTTATCCTTATATGGCATAAAGTTATTTATGGTTTTAATTTATTTATAAAAATTAGAACCTTTCCAAAATGGGTATTGCACAATGAATACTAACGAGAGTATTATGGTCTGAATACCAACTAATTTTTATGAGTATTAAGACGTGAAAACTAATAAAAGTTTTACTTCTTGAATACTAACTAACGGACTTCAAAGTCCAACTTACGAACTTTTCGATCCCTTCTTGCCTGTTGCCAAGCAATGTCTTCTTGAGTTAAGAAATTCTTTTTTCTTTCCTCTTTGTATGAGTTTAGCATAACAACCTTAGATAAGTCAAGCCCTGATATCTTTTCTCCTCTTATTGTTGTCATGTTAGGGCATCCACAAGATATTGTTTTTGTGGGATGTCCCTCCAATTCTTTATTACAATTTTTACATCTAACTCTAATAGTTTCCATAATATATTCACTTTTTTCTTTTATTTATAATGGGAAATACCGGATTCGAACCAGTGACCAACTGCGTGTAAAGCAGCTGCGCTACCGCTGCGCTAATCTCCCTTAAAAAATCTTATGTAAGATTATTAGATTGTAGCATATATTCTACAGTATTTGCAATATCATTCATTGCAACTCTAAGATCTGGTTGTTGACCAGATTCTTGTCTACAAATTGGACGACGATTATCTGTTAGAGTCCATCTCCAAAGATTCATTTCTTTACAATACCATAAGTTAATTCTCATTCTTATTATATTCTAATTTTATCCAATTAAGAAGTGCATTGAATTCAGATCTCTTATCCTCTTCAAAATTTTTACCTTTATTGATTAAATAAAAGTTCAATGCTTCGATTACATTCTTACGGTCTTTTTGGGAAATTAATGACATTTAATTATTCTCTAAACGATTTTTTGCAAAATTCAAATAATCTTCATCAATATCAAATCCAACAAAATCCCATTCTAAACTTTTTGCTGCTACTGCAGTTGTTCCAGTTCCAATAAAAGGATCAAGAACAATACCAGATTTGATACCAGTTAGTTTTAAACAGTCTTCTACAAGTTTTTGTGGAAAAGTTGCGGGATGTTTTCCTCGCAATTCTTTATTATTTATGGTCTCATATGGAATGAACCAACAGTTACCCTTATCCCTTAAATTTGGTTTTGTATCTTTTGTATTTTTCCCACGAATATTTTCTTCGTAGTATTCATATTTAACACCAACAGAAAGTCTGTCAACATTTACATTTCCAGATTTTGTAAAGTGAAAAAGATGTTCCCAAGTTGGGCACAAAAACCTTTTACTATTGATTGGTTTAAAATGTCCACTAGTTTTATCATTAACATGGATAGATTTTACCCAATTAATATGATTTTGTAAAATCCAATTATTTCTTACAACTAATCCAACTTCCATACCAATCCAAGGATCAATATTTGAATATCCCATATTGATAAACAAATGCCCATCATCTTTAAGGACTCTTTTTACTTCGGAAAATACTTGAGATAACCAATCAAGATACTCCTTTCTTGGTTTATTGTCATCATATTTTCCATATTTGATATTTAAATTATATGGTGGAGAAGTAACAACAGCATCAATGCTGTTGCTATCAAGTTTCTTCATTCCAACAATACAATCATCCAAATAGAACATCATAATCTCCGTATGGAATAGATCCCTTTTTATAATTTTTAAGGTCAGATCCATTCTTAAATATCACATTAACTTTTGGAAAATTTACAATATCGCAAAAAATATAAACCATATTGTTTGCATGTTCCCAAAGTTTTTCTTCATCAACAGATCTTCCAGCACCAAGCATAACACTTGGACAGAACTTTGCACCACGTCTTGTGAAGCATTTGGCATCATATTTAGTTCCACTATCATCAATGTGGTCGTAACCTTTACCATCGACAAATTTTAGAGATGGAAACCATTCTTCAAGTTGAAGTTCTAGAAATCCAGATGCACGACGACCATCAGTAAAAAGTTGATTAACTCGTTTTTGTGAAAGAGATCCAAAAGAAGCATCACATTCAAAACTATACTTTTTGTTAATTTCGATCATTAATGTAGTATCAAATATTGTTGGTAGGAAGAAATAAATCTTCCTACTTATTAGCACAAGATGTGCATTCCTTCACACGGACTAAAGTATTATAACATATTTTAGTCCATTGTCAATGGTGATATTTCTATCACCAAAGCCTTTGACAAGACTTGAACTTGCGACCTGAGCTTTACAAAAACCCTGCTCTATCCAACTGAGCTACAAAGGCATTTAATTTTCATTAAAGAAAACTACTTGATTTAGTCTAAAGTCTTTATAAAAAAATTTCTTACTTACTGCCATAGAATGAGGATTTCTAAGACCATCGAAAAAAACTAATTTATTATACTCTGCTTTTATTGTAGTTTCAAGTTTCCAATCAGATTTTTCTTTCCAAGGAGTATAATGTTCTAAACCACCATAAGTATTAAAATGATCTGAATTATATATATTTGTTCCAGGATATGAAAAATCATTTAAATAAATTAATGCAGTATATCCATAATCTACATGAGGATACCAATAATAATCATTCGATAAATTAAATCCCTTTTCAATAAATTTAAACAAATTAGTTGAAAAATTATTTCTACTTTCTCTTGGTTTTTGTTTGCAAATAGAAGATAAAAAATCTGTAACTTGATCCATTCCACTCAATGGAATGCTATGTCTCATATCAAAAAAATATTCTCCATTGTAAGATGGTTTTTCATCTTCTTTATGCATTCTTGGTTTTATTTTTGATGTAAGAGAGACAATTTTATCTGGATACTTATAAAAATCTTTTATTTCATATACTACGGTATTATTGACTTCATAAGTAGTATATGTTTTGTTGTTTATATCAAACATAACTAATTTCATTTGAAGTAATTATAAAGATAATAAAGTTAACTTTACTATCAACTCCCCCGGCAAGATTCGAACTTGCGACCCATTGATTAACAGTCAACTGCGCTACCGCTGCGCCACAGGGGAATAAAGGAAGTTACTGGACTTACACCAGTTCAAAGGGCATTGTCTGCTTGTCTCGATTCTTTGACTTAACTTCCTTTGGCGTCTTTCTATGCTATGTGCATAACGACTACCAAGAGCGGATGACGCGATTCGAACGCGCAACCAACAGCTTGGAAGGCTGTGACTCTACCGTTGAGTTACATCCGCATATGAGACAATCGTAACACATAAGTATTAGATTGTCAACTCCGCCATAAGGATTCGAACCTTAAGTTTTGATACATCTACCTCAGATTGTAAACAATCCTTCTGAACTGCGTGGCACCACCACTGCATAACCGTTACCAACGGTGTCGGCGGAACTTGGCGTTTACTTAGTTAATCGCTAAGAACTACCAATGGAGAATAGGAGACTCGAACTCCTGACTTCCTGCTTGCAAAGCAGGCGCACTACCAACTGTGCTAATTCCCCTGGCGACTCAAGTAGGACTCGAACCTACGACCGACTGCTTAGAAGGCAGTTGCTCTATCCAACTGAGCTATTGAGTCATGAGACAATCATACCAGATGGTGGTGTGATTGTCAAGTGGGCAGGGAGGGATTCGAACCCCCGAAGGCGGAGCCGACGGATTTACAGTCCGTTTCCATTAACCACTCGGACACCTACCCATCCAATTTAGGTATTACACCCAGAAAACTAACAAGAGTTTTATGTTCTGAATACCAATTTTAAATTAGATGAGTAGATTGTATCCTATTTTTTAGGAGATGTCAAGATCAATCTGAAATTTCAGCTGCTACCTGCTCTGCTTCTTCTTCTGTTACTTCTTCGCCAGGACCTTCTTCAGTAGTCTCTGGAAGAGTTACCCCAATTGTATTGAGATACTCAATTGCGCCTTGAACTTTTAGGAAAATTTCCCTTCTTTTATCAATTTCTGTTTGAAGTTGACTAACTTCATTCAAAAGATTATCCTTCTGATTGGTCAGATTTGCAAGATGTTGTTGTTGCTCATTCATGATAGAAAATGTAATTAAAATGATGATTCGGATTATTTATAAAAGTTTTATCCATAAATAAAATTACCCATGATTAATCAAAAAACAAAAAATGAAAAAAGCATTGTTTGCTTTTGGAATGTTACTGATGGCGGCACCTGCAAATGCCAATCTTGTTAGCAAAATTTCTTCTTCAATTCAACTGTCTGTAGAAGGTCCAGCAGTTCAGTCTACAAGACTTGGTTCTTCTTATTCAGTATCTGGAGACAACATCGCAGTTACTACTCTTGGTGGTCTTACAGGCGGATCTGCTACGGCACCAGCAACTGTAAGTGCAGGTTCTTATGCAATCAATAATGACGGTCAGTCATTTAGTTTTGCCGAGAATACATTTATTGGTGACACAGTAGTTACTACTCAGACGGCACTTTCTGGTGGTCAGATTGATACTCCAAATCTTTATGGAGAATCTACCACTCAGATTGGTGGAACTGCTGGAGCACTTGCTGGAACCATCGACACCGCAGGAGCAATCACTCTGACTGCTGGTGGTGCTGGAACAGTAGCAACAGGACAATTCGTAACAGAACTGACTGTAAGATAATGAAAAGGTTATTTGTTATTCTGGCACTGCTGGGTTCTCCTGCCTATGCGGTGCCTGTGGTTCCTAACTTCACTCAAGGAAGTATGACGAGCCACACAGAAACAAGATCAAAAATAACAGAGACCATCAACTCGATGGACTATAACACTGGATATCAATATTCAGTATCTGGATCTGGTATCACTCCAACAGGTGCATTGTCGCCAACTACATCTACTTCTACATCTACCATAGAAGGAGTAAATTCTACATGGACAGGAATAGGAAGCAAACCAAACTTCATACAGACAACTCCAGGGGGAGCATTTCAGTTTGCAGAAACTTACCGTGGTCCTGGTTTAAGCAATCAAACAATAATTCAAA